>Ga0079037_100001937_pt1 | contig 11097 bp, 10 predicted proteins | sample Mud3Dept4metaG_FD_71479 | JGI IMG/M metagenome (GOLD analysis project Ga0079037, IMG submission 71479) | Freshwater wetland microbial communities from Ohio, USA, analyzing the effect of biotic and abiotic controls - Mud 3 Core 4 Depth 4 metaG | ecosystem: Environmental > Aquatic > Freshwater >... | reverse complement strand
GACGGCGCTGCACGAGGACGCGGTCGAGCAGGTCAGGACGCTCGGGGCGGATCTGCGGGCCGAGATGGCCGGGCTCAACGAGGAGTCGCGGCGTCACGCGCTCGTGCTGCACGAGGACCTGGTGAGCCGCATCAAGACGATTGGCGAAGCGCAGCCGAAGAGACGACGGAGAGGGGACCTGTAGCAGGCCGCGCCAGGTCCGGCCGCAGTCGGTCCGCAACCCCGCTGTCGAGACGGCGCCGCCGACGCTCACGATCGTGTCGCGAGGAAGCGCGCCAGCGCGCGGAACGCGCGGCCGCGGTGGCTCACCGCCGCCTTCTCCGCCGCCGAGACCTCCGCGAGCGTTCGCCCATAGGGCGGGTAGAAGAAAATCGGGTCGTAGCCGAAGCCGCCCGACCCACGCGGCGTGCGCGTCGTGCGACCCTCCACCGTGCCGGTGGCCTCGAACACGACCTGCCCGTCCTCGACGAGCGCGAGCGCGCACACGAACCGCGCGGCGCTGTCCACCACGCCCCGCGCGTCCAGCTCGGCGAACAGGCCGGCGAATTTCTCGACGTAGGTCTCGCCCGGGTATCGGGCCGACTGCACGCCCGGCGCCCCGTCGAGGGCGTCGATGGCGAGGCCCGAGTCCTCGGCCACCGTGGGCACCCCCGTGGCCGCGGCGTAGTGGTGCGCCTTCTGGCGCGCGTTCTCCGCGAAGGTCGTCCCGGTCTCCTCGGGCTCCTCGAGGCCGGGGAAGGCCTCGAGCGACAGCACCTCGAGCGGCAGGTCGGCCAGCAGCGCGCGGATCTCGGTGAGCTTGCCGCGGTTGGTGGTGGCGACGAGCAGCCGATCCATCACGCGCCGATGGGGCCGATGACCTCGCGCTGCAGCGCCACGAGGCGGTCCACGCCGGCCCCCGCGAGCTCGAGCAGTGCGTCGAGCGCCGCACGGTCGAACGGCTGGCCCTCGGCGGTGCCCTGGACCTCGATGTACCGGCCATCGCCCGTGCGCACCACGTTCATGTCCACCTCGGCGCGCGAGTCCTCGTCGTAGGCGAGGTCGAGCAGCGGCGTGCCGTCCACGATGCCCACGCTCGTGGCGGCCACGTGGTCGAGCAGCGGCCACTTCGCGATGCTCCCCTGCGCGCGCAGCTTCTGCACGGCCAGCGCGAGCGCGACGAAGCCGCCCGTGATCGAGGCGGTGCGCGTGCCGCCGTCGGCCTGAATCACGTCGCAGTCCACCCAGATCGTCCGCTCGCCGAGGTCCTCGAGTCGCGTGACCGCGCGCAGCGCGCGCCCGATCAGGCGCTGGATTTCCTGCGTACGGCCGCCCACCTTGCCGGCCGTGGCCTCGCGCGTGCTGCGCGTGTTGGTGGCGCGCGGCAGCATCCCGTACTCCGCCGTCACCCAGCCGCGCCCGGCCCCGCGCAGGAACGGCGGCACGCGATCCTCGACGCTCGCGGTGCAAATCACCCGCGTGCGGCCCGCCTCGATCAGCACGGATCCCTCGGGGTGGACCAGGAAGTTCGGCGTGATGAGGGTGGGGCGCAACTGGTCTGGCGCGCGCTCGTCGCTGCGGGTCATGAGTTCTCCTGGAGGGGCGATGGGGCGCGCCCGGGCCATGGGCCCGCGCCCAGAATCACGACGCGGGCGCGCCGGCGGGCACCGTCACCCACCGCAGATTCTTGGGCAACGGCGCGCGAATGTCCACGTGGCCGGCGAGCGTGTCCACTTCCTTGCCGTCCACGAGTATCTGCACGCGCTGGATCGCCGGCAGGTTCACGGTGAGCACGTTCACGATCGCGTACACCGCGAACAGCTCGTCGAGCGATCCGCCCGTGTGCAGCGCCGACACCTCGCCGCTCAGGTCGACGTAGGCGTTGCCGCTGTCGCTGAGGAACAGGGTGCGAAGCGTGGTCTCTGCCGGCAGTGCCTGGACGAAGGGTGCCGGGGCCGCCTGCAGCTGTGCCTCGATCAGGTGCCGTGCCTGGGTCAGGGTGTCTTCGCCGAACGGCACCTCGCGCTCAACCGGCACGAGCCGCAGGCCGTCCTCCGACACGTAGTAGAGGTTCGCGCGGATCCTCCGCGTGTCGGCGACGCCGGCGCCGCCGGTGAGGGCAGCGGGGGCGGTCGTCGCCCCGCCGTTCCAGAGAATCACGCGTGCGACCGCCCAGCCGATCGCCAGTGCGGTCACCACCCCGAGCAGGCCGGCGAGGAGGATGCGCAGCACTAGCGCGGCGCTCCGGGGGGAGAAGTGGCAGACGGGGCGGCCGCCGGCAGCGTCCCCCGCGCGGCCTGCGGCGCAACCGCGCGGCGGCCACCCTCGAGGAACATGCGGAAGCGAACGATGCTCTCGTAGAGCGCGAGGACGACCTCGCGCTGGTGCTCGGGCGAGGCGAGCTTCTTCTCCTCGTCGGGGTTCGTGATGAACCCCATCTCGACGAGCACGGCCGGCATGTTGGCGCCCACGAGCACCCGGAACGGCGCCTGCTGGATGGCGCGCGCGCTCATCGGCACCCGCGTGCGCAGTTCCTGCTCGATGAGCGTGGCGAAGGTCGCCGAGTCCTCGATGTGCCGAGCCTGAGCCTTCTCCCACAGAATCAGGGCCACCTCGCGTTCGCCGCCGCCCACGACCGGCAGCAGCTCGCCCGTCTCGTCGCCGGCGAGGTGATCCCCCTTCGCGTACTCGTCGAGGCTCAAGTAGAACACCTCGGCACCAGAAACCGACGAGCGCACCGACGCGTTGGCGTGGAGGCTCACGAACAGGTCGGCCTTGTTGTTGTTGGCGAGCGCGGCCCGTTCGTCGAGCGCCACCTTCCGGTCCCCATCACGCGTCAGCAGGACGCGGATGCCGAGGCGAGCCTCGAGCAGCGCCTTGAGCTGCCGCGCCACCGCGAACGTCACGTCCTTCTCGAGCGTGCCGCCTGGCCCTTTCGCACCACGCTCGTCGCCGCCGTGCCCGGCGTCGATCACCACCGTGCGGATGGCGGAGGTGGGCTGTTCGAACACGGGAACCGCCGGTTCGACCGGCGCGGGCTGCGCTGGGTCGGGCGGGGCCGGGGAGACGCTCGTCATCGCGCCAGCGGCCCACAGGTCCAGGGTGACACGCGTGCCGCCGCCGTCGAGCGCCGCATCCGACACCTTGTGCGACGAGAACGCCGGGCCGAGTTCGAGCGCGAGCACCGTGCCGGGATCGGCGAGGCGTACCGCGCGCAGCAGGTCGCTGCCGCCGCCCGCCGTGGTGGGGATGAGCGCGTCGAGCGCGTCGGCCGTGAAGCTCACGAGCAGGCTCTGTCCGCTGCGCGAGACGGTGTGCGGCGTCGCCGGCATCACGTCGAGCACGACGCGGGCGCGCCCCTCCTCGGTTTCCGTGCGCACCGCGACGCGCGGCACCCGCAGGTCGCCCACTACCACGAGACGCGAGGCTCGCCGCCAGTCGATCTTCCGCTCCGTGACGATGAGCGGGAGGGCCCGGCCGACCACCTCCACCGGAACGAGCCAGGTGCGGCCCGATTTCGCCGCCGGCGCCGGCAAAGACACGAGACGCCCACCCGCCGAGGCGAGGCCCCGAGTGAGCGACACCACGAGCGTCCGGCTGCCGTGGGCGATCGTGATGCCGCCGGCGGCCGCGTCCTCGCGCACCGTGAGGTCGAAGAGCGCGGCCAGATCGTCGACCGACACCATCTCGTGCCCACCCGAGACCGTGACCGGCAGCGACCGACGCTCGGCGGCGGAGAGCACGGTCAACGGCGCACCGCGGCCGGGGGCGGCCTGGCCCTGGGCCAGGGCGGTCAGACCGGTGGCGAGCAGGATGGCGGCGAGAAGCAGGTGAGACAGGCGGCGCACAGCAGGGCGTGTCAAAGCAACAATGATACCGCGACGAGGACGGGCCGAGACGAAAGCGTGTCCTGGGTCGACCGCAAAGGGGCCAGGGCACAGCGCTGAAGCGCCGTGCCACGGCAGAACGGGTAAGGCGATGCCACCCGAAGGGCCAGGCGGCCTGGGATTGCGGCCCGGCACCGAGGAGGGCCGGGCCACGCGGGGCAACAGGCGCTGACGCCGGCGTCGGCGCGATGACGACCCTGACGCCCGGCTGACCCCTGGCGGACGCCGACCGGCTGCCAACTGCCGGCCGGGCACTACCGGGAGGGCCGGCCTCGGAGCCGGCCTGGGCGTGGGGCCGGCCCCCCGGGTCCAGGCACCGCGGGAGCGGCGCCCTCCGACCGCGGCGATGCATGGCCGCGCGGGAGCGGCGCCCTCCGATGACGACGGTCCCCGCCGCGCGGGCGCGTGGGCCCTTCAGGTTCACTCACGCGCGCAGAACCGCGACGATCAGCCCGCCGACCGCGCACGCGCCCACCACCTGCAGGACGCTACGGTTCCACCGAAACAACGCCAGTACGGCGAGCAGGCCAATCACCGCCGCCACCGCGTCGAACCCGTCCCGCGTGATCGCCCCGGCGGGCCACAGCACGTGCGCCGCGAAGAACACCGCCAGGTTGACGACGACGCCGACCACGGCGGCCGTGATGCTGGTGAGCGGCGCGGTGAACGACAGGTTGCCGTGCGTGGACTCGACGAGTGGACCGCCCACGAGGATGAACACGAACGACGGCAGGAAGGTGAAGAAGGTGGCGACGGTTGCGCCGGCGATGCCCGCGAGCAGCGGCCCGCCCGGGAGCCCGGCCTCGAGCTGCCACCCGCCAAGGAATCCGACGAACGCCACCACCATGATGAGCGGCCCCGGCGTCGTCTCGCCGAGCGCGAGGCCGTCGATCATCTGCGGCCCGCTCAGCCAGCCGTAGTGCATCACCGAGGCCTGATAGACATAGGGCAGCACGGCGTAGGCGCCGCCGAAGGTCACGAGCGCCGCCTTGGTGAAGAAGGACGCCATGTTCCACAGCGCGCCACCCGAACCGTCGAACGCCGTCACGGCAAGCACGGCGACCGCCCACGCGGCCAGTCCCGCAAGGAGGTAGCCCGCGGCTCGCCGGGCCGAGAATCGCCCGTGGGGGGGCACCGGGGTGTCATCGTCGACGAGCGCACCTCCTCGCCCGGTGGTGCGGCCAGCGCTCCCGTGAGCGCTCCCTCCCGCGACGAACAGTGCGGGAGCGAGCCGGCCACCGAGCGCCCCGAGCAGGCCCGCGCCGATGACAATCACGGGAAACGGCACGCGGGCGACGGTCATCGAGAGGAAGGCCGCCGCTGCGATGGCCCACAGCGCGGCGTTGCCGAGTGCCCGGCGGCCGATGCGCCAGGCGGCGTGGACGACGATGGCGGTGACGGCCGGCTTGATGCCGTAGAACAGGCCACCGAGCAGCGTGGTGTTGCCGAACACCACGTACGCCCACGAGAGTCCGATCATGAGCAGGAGCGACGGCAGCACGAACAGCGTGCCGGCCAGCAGCCCTCCTGACGTGCGGTGCAACAGCCAGCCGAGGTACGTGGCCAGCTGCTGCGCCTCGGGGCCGGGCAGCAGCATGCAGTAGTTGAGCGCGTGGAGGAAGCGCCGCTCGGAGATCCAGCGGCGTCGCTCCACCAGTTCCTGGTGCATGATCGCAATCTGGCCGGCCGGCCCGCCGAAGCCGATGCAGCCGAGCTTCAACCAGAAGGGAACCGCCTCCCGGAGCGTGACCGGCGGCGGTGCATCGGGCGCGGTCGTCTCACCGCGCGGGGCGACCCGACCGCCCGGGGCATCACTTGGGTCTGACATGGCTCGACGGCTTGCCTTCGAGCCACGTCTGCACGTAGCTGCGAGGCAGGTAGGTGACGTCGTCGCTCATCTGGGCTTCAGGTCGCGCGTGCCGCGCGAGCGCGTCGGCAAAGGCCCGGATGGGCGTCTCGAAATCCAGACCACTTGCCGCGTACTTGTCCGCGATCACGATGGCCGCCTGGGCCATGTCGGACAGATCGACGGGGTTCGGCGGCGGAAACACCTCGGGCGAGCCGTCGTCGTGCGCCGTGAACCCTTCGGGCGGCGGCGGGTTGGCCAGGTACTGCTCGGCCCAGCCTGGGAGCGTGGCGATGGCGTCCCGCGCCGGCGCGGCGAGCGACGCGGGTGGGTCCGGCATCCACAGCCACATGAATCGAAGGGCCGCCGGCGCGTCCCCGCTGCGCAGCATCTGCGCGACGTCCTGCTCGAGCGTGGGCCGGGCGCGCACGGCGGCGACGGCGGGATCGCGGAACTCGGGCGACACGTTCAGCCACGGCAGCCAGTCGCCCAGTGGGGCCCGTGGCGACAGGGCGTCGAACTTCCGCTGTTGCTCGGCGAGCCACCTTGCGCGCTCCGCTGCTGCCACTTCCTGGGCCGCCAGCCCAGCCCGCCGGTCCGCCCAATCCACGCGCCACATCACGAGGCTCCCCCACGCGACCACGAGCGAGACCAGGCCGGCCGCGAGCCGCCACAATGCCCGCTGGGTGGACGGCCCGGGCCGCCCGTTGAGGCGCACCGCCGTGCCCGCGATCACGAGCGCCGGCACCGCGACTGCGACGACCAACGCCCAGGGCTTGAAGGTGGCGGCGTGCGTGCCGTAAGCCATGAAGACCGATGTGATGGACGCGACGCCGAGCAACCCGAGCCATACGACCCCCGCGGTTGCCTGTACCGCGCGGGCCGGGTGCACCCAGTCGAGCGCGCGACGGCGTGCGGCGATCCCGGTTGCCGCGGCGAGGGCGAGCCAGCGCGGGGTCAGCAGCATCGGCACCACGACGAGTCCCATCGCGTCGGGCCCGGAGGCCGGACGGGCGTCGGCGACGAGCAGGGCGACGAGGACGGTGACGAGCGCGGCAAGGCCCAGCAGGACGTTGGCGAGCAACTTCATGGTATGCGCCCCAGCGTATCCCGAGTGACGGACGCCGCGCATCCCGCGCGGGAATGCGACCAATCTGGCACGATCTCCTGACAGTCGGCGACCGGATCGCACGGTAAAGTGGTGGCATGGCTGTTCGAACCCCGAGTGCAGTGGTCCGGCCACGGATCCTGAACTCGGCCGGCGCCGCCGCCGGGCTGCCGCGCGAGGAACTCGTCAACGCGATGACGCACGGTGCGGCCCTCGTCGTCGCGCTCGCGGTGGCGCCCGTGCTCGTGCTGCGCGCCGTGCACCGCGCCGACCCCTGGCTGGTCGTGGGCGTGTCGGTGTTCGTCGGGACGATCATCCTGCTCTATGCCGCGTCCACCGTCTACCACGCGCTGCCAGCCGGCGAGGCGAAACAGGTGTGCCGCGTCGTCGATCATGCGACGATCTACTTGCTGATTGCCGGAACCTACACGCCGTTCACGCTGGGCCTGCTCAGGGGCCCGTGGGGCTGGACGCTGTTTGGTCTCGTGTGGGGGCTCGCCGTCGCCGGGATTGCGTTCAAGGTGCTCGGCGGCATCCGGTTCCCGGTTGTCTCGACCGCCGTCTACCTCGGCATGGGCTGGCTGGTGCTGCTGGCCATCAATCCGGTGCTCGCACACGTGCCGCGGGCGGGGCTCGCATGGCTGCTCGCTGGCGGGCTGGCCTACTCGGGCGGTGTGGCCTTCTACGCGTGGCGCCGGCCCTACGCCCACGCCGTCTGGCACCTGTTCGTGGCGGCTGGCACGACGTGTCACGCCGTTGCCGTCACGGGTTACGCCTGAACCGACTTCGCAATCCGGCTCGCGACTCACGACCGCCGGCCCTGAACGGCACGCCGACGAAACCACCCCGCTTCAGTCCAGCACGTCTATTGCGACGGGCGTGCCTTTCCAGTACGGGAACCGCTGGCCCGGCAGGTGCCATTCGACGATGGCCTCCTCGGGAACGGTGATGCCGGCGCGATCGCCGAACCGCAGGTTGCGCGCGCCCCAGGGCCGAAGTGCGGGCGGGGTCTTCCCGTCGTCGTAGAACCGCTCGTGCGTGAACGCCGAGACGATGCGGCCATCGGCGTCGAACGTGAAGTCGAGCGACACCGTGGTGCCCGACGACGTGACGCTGGCGCGCGCGTGCGTGTCGTCGAGTGGTGCCCAGGAGACGCCGGCGCGGGGCAGCAACGCCGTGGGCAGCCACTGCGCTTCGCCGAGGTAACGCTGGAGCGCCCCCGCGAGCAGTTCCGGCGTGCCCTCGCGCTGCACCACTGGCACCAGGCCGAACACCGCGCCCTGCATTGTCGCGTGGGCGCCGATGAGGGCGTCGCGAACCAGCACCGGCACGCCCGGCAGCATGGCGACCCGCGCGTCCCAGACGAAGCCCGGCGCGGCCGGCACGACGTGCTGCTCGGCGGTGAAGGGCTTCCACTTGTCGCGACCCGGTCGCCCGAGGTTGAACTGGCCGGTCCAGGTCATGCGAACGTGACGGGCGAGCGGTTGCCCGGCGTGCAGGGCGCGGCGGAAGAAGCGCTCGACGGGCGGTGGCAGGCCGGCGAGGTCGCTGTCGGAGAACGGAGCGGGCCGGACCCCGTCACCGGCGCGCGCGACGAGTTGCGCGACGAGTGCGTCGGTGTCCCTGCGCCACCGGCGGCGCGCCGACCACACCGCGCCGGCGCCGCTTGCCGCGGCCACCGCGGTCAGACGCCTCAGCCAACTCGCCATGACAGCGCATCGTAGCAGTTGGAGTAGACTTCGCGGCACACTCGGTGGTTGGACGGCGGTTGCCGGCACGCGCGCGTCCGGCGGATGGGGGAGGCGTGATGCGACGTGGAGTCGGCCTGCTGATGGCGTTGTGCCTCGTGACGGGGCTTGGCGCGGTGCTGGCCCAGCAGCGGCGCGCTGAACCTCAGATGGCCGAGGCGGCCACGAGGCTGCTCGGCACGCTCGATCCGGCGCAGCGGGCAAAGGCCGCGTGGCCGTTCGCCGCCGAGGAGCGCTTCAACTGGGCCTTTGTCCCGCGTGATCGCCAGGGGCTCCCGCTCGCGGCCATGAACGAGCGGCAGCGTGCGGCGGCCTTCGCGCTGCTGCGTGCGGGACTGAGCGAGGCCGGCGTCGCAAAGGCCGACGGTGTGCGCGTGCTCGAGGGCGTGCTGCTCGCGCTCGAGCGCAGTGCGCACCGAGACCCGGAGCGCTACTACTTCACGATCTTCGGCGAGCCCGGGGGCGCCACGTGGGGCTGGCGGTACGAGGGGCACCACATCTCGCAAAACTGGACGATCGTCAACGGCACGGCCACTGCGACGACGCCGGCGTTCATCGGGGCGAACCCGGCCGAAGTGCGGGAGGGACCCCACAAGGGGCTGCGCGTCCTCGCGGCCGAAGAGGATCTCGCGCGGGCACTCGTCACGGCGCTCACGCCGGCGCAGCGGGAGCGGGCGGTACTGGGCGAGACGGTGCCGAGCGACATCCTCACCGGCAACGCACGCCGGGCGTCCATCGACGGCCGGGCGGGACTGCCGGCCGACGCGATGACCGCCGAGCAGCGGCGCTTGTTGACGCGGCTGATCGAAGAGCACGCGTCGCTGCAGGCGCCGGGGCTCGCCGATCAGCGCCTGGCGAAGGTGCGCGCCGAGGCGCCGGCGGATCTGCTGTTTGCGTGGATGGGGCGCACCGAGCGAGCGCCGGGCAACGCGCACTACTATCGCGTGCACGGACGCACGTTCCTGATCGAGTACGACAACACGCAGAACGACGCGAACCACCAACACGTGGTGTGGCGCGACCTTGGCGGCGATTTCGGCGAGGACCTCCTGGCGCGCCACTACGCCACGGCGCCGCATCACGCCGCGCATCGGCCCTCCCTCGTCGGGCATCCGCCCCCTGGCCGCATCGGGCTCGCAGCGGGCGAAGGCGGGCGGTAGGCCAACAACTGCCGGCGGGCCCAACGCCGTTGTTGCCGCCCCCTGGCGGGCCCCGCCCGGCGCCGGTTCAGCGTGCCGCCATCGTCTCCCCGTGCTCGATGCGGGTGCCCAGCACCGTCAGGAACTTGGCAAGCCACTGCGGGTGGGCGGGCCAGGCCGGGGCCGTCACCAGGTTGCCGTCCACCACAGCCTGATCCACCGGGATCTCGGCGTAGTTCCCGCCAGCGCGCGTGACGTCGGGGCCGCAGGCCGGGTACGCCGAGCAGGTCTTGCCCTCGAGCACGCCGGCCGCGGCGAGCAGCTGCGCACCGTGGCAGATGGCGGCGATCGGCTTGGTCGCGGTCGCGAAGTGCCGCACGATCTCGAGCACGCGGGGATTGAGCCGGATGTACTCCGGCGCGCGCCCACCGGGCACCACGAGCGCGTCGTACGCCGACTCCGTGATCTCCTCGAAGGTGGCGTTGAGCGTGAAGTTGTGGCCGGGTTTCTCGCTGTAGGTCTGGTCGCCCTCGAAGTCGTGCACGGCGGTCCGCACCGTGTCCCCGGCCTTCTTGCCGGGGCAGACGGCGTGCACGGTGTGCCCCACCATCTGCAGGGCCTGGAACGGGACCATCACCTCGTAGTCCTCGACGAAGTCGCCGACGAGCATCAGGATGCGGCGTCCGGACATGGAATCCTCCCGGGGAAAGAGACTGCCCGGGATTCTATCTGGTCGGCGCGCGCGCAGGCCGACAAGCGGGCTGAACGGACCAGGTTTCATCCTTCTCCGCCGCGTGCCGATTCCAATGATGGCCGGTCGCAGGGAACAGGCGGCCGGGAGGGCACCATGTCGCCAATCGCGCCGGGAGGGAACCTCGAGCGGCCGGGGTTCGAGGTGTTCAGAGTCGCCATGATGAGCGCGTTCCGCCAGCGGAACCCGCGGGTATCGCGCTACCTCCGCGACGTGAAGCAGGTGCCGCTCGACATGCCGGCGTGTCTCGACTTCCGGTTCCACTCGCCCGAGGCCACGCTCCTGCTCGCCGACGCGCTCGACGAGCACGCGATGTGGCGGTGCTTCTTCCACGAGACCACCCGCCTGGCGCAACAGGTGTGGCGCTTCCGCTCGCGCCGGCACCCCGGCCTCGTGCACGGCACCGGAAGGAACGGGGACGGACAGTACGCGCGCTGGTGCGACGTGCTGGCATGCCGCCAAGTGCGGGCCTGCCCGTTGCTGCCCGCCGAGCAGGCCGAGTTGGTGGCCGCCTCGCCCGAGTGCCCGCGCTGCGGCCGCCCGCCCGAGCACTTCGAGTGGGTCTACTTCCTCTCCGCGCCCGACAGCTGGCGGACCCTGAACGGCCTCGCGGGTTGGATGGGCGTCTGCGTGCCCTGC
>Ga0079037_100001936_pt1 | contig 11101 bp, 10 predicted proteins | sample Mud3Dept4metaG_FD_71479 | JGI IMG/M metagenome (GOLD analysis project Ga0079037, IMG submission 71479) | Freshwater wetland microbial communities from Ohio, USA, analyzing the effect of biotic and abiotic controls - Mud 3 Core 4 Depth 4 metaG | ecosystem: Environmental > Aquatic > Freshwater >... | reverse complement strand
CACAACTACGCAAATCCAGAAATGGATAAGCTGATCGAGTGGGCTCGAGGCAATACTACTTCGACTGCTAGGCAGAGCTTGTACGCGCAGATTCAAGATTTAATGGTTCAAGATGCTGCGATAATCCCGCTGTATCAGGGCGGAGCTTATGCTGTTTCAAAGACTAATGTCGATGGAATATACTTAGACATCACACAGAATTGGCGCCATTGGCTGGTTTACGCTATACAATAGCGTATTATACTCAATCTTCCTTTCTTTTTCTTTGTCTTAAGTGGAGAATGGACCTTTGACTCTGCGCACTTACATAGTATCCAGGATTCTTCTCACAATTCCCATGATATTCATCCTGTTGACTACGGTTTTCCTAATAATGCGCGTTCTTCCAGGAGATCCCGTGCTTCTTCATTTTGAAAAAATGGAAAACCCTGCTCTGATTGCTGAAATGCGGATAAGGTTGGGTCTAGATAAACCTCTGCCTGTGCAATACGTGGATTACTTGATTGGACTTTTCAGAGGAGACCTTGGCAAATCCATGCAAGACTATTCCTCCGTTGGGCAGCAGGTTTTCTCCGCTTTTCCAGCGACTCTCGAGCTAGCCATCTTTTCAATGGCAATAGCCGTTCTGATCGGCGTTCTCCTGGGCGTTGAATCCTCGAAAGCGTACAACTCGCCAAAAGATCACTTGATCCGAGTATTCGGAATAGTCACCTACGCGATACCAGTTTTCTTCCTCGGCATGATTCTTCAGATGATTTTTGGCGTGGGACTGCACTGGCTACCAATAGGAGGAAGAACATATCAAACTATGGTGCCAACTGGATTGAATATTGGAAGTTTGCATTTCTCAACTGGTTTGTACACAGTTGACAGTCTACTCGAGGGAAACATTGTGAAATTCGGCACGTCTCTGAAATATCTGTTCTTGCCATCGCTTACTCTTGGGTTGGCGCTCTGTGGCATCTTCGTCAGGCTAACACGAAGCAACATGTTTGAAACTTTGAGGCTTGATTTTGTTACCGCTGCCAAAGCCAGAGGCCTCAAGGATAGCACTGTAACTTACAGTTATGCACTCAGAAACGCCTTTCTTCCAGTCCTCACAATGATGGGGCTTCAATTTGCGCTGCTTCTGGGAGGAGCTGTGCTGACAGAAACGACATTTTCTTGGCCCGGTCTGGGCAGATATCTAATTGACAGGATTAACTTCAGAGACTACACAGCCATTCAGGGAGTTGTGGTTGTTTTTGGTCTGTTCGTCTCAATAGTGAGCTTGGGAATCGATCTGCTCTATGCTTACCTTGATCCAAGAATTCGGTTGTAGGTCATCGAGATGAAAAAGACAGAAAACGTACGAAGCATGCTTTCACGAATATTACCGGGAATTCGTTCATTAGCGAAAAGAGGTTTGGCAGGTTGGCTAGTGCTTATTGGTGCAATCCTGACCGCTGTTATAATTGGGTTAACTTTGGTTTCTCCATGGGCTTCACCTTACGACCCTAATGCCCTTACCGTTGGGCGACCTCTTTCGCCGCCAAGTTCCAAGTTTCCGTTTGGCACCGATGATTTGGGCAGGGACATGCTCAGTCGAGTCATCTCAGGTGGAGGAATAATGCTTCAAGTTTCCATTCTATCCGTGATCGTTTGCATTTTTGTTGGCGTTCCGTTAGGTTTGTTCTCATCTTATACGGGGGGCGTGGTCGACAGGTTTTTCAGTCTAATCATGGACAGCGTTTACGCTTTTCCTGGTCTTATTTTGGCGATAGCGTTGGCATTGGTGCTTGGGAGAGGCGTTGTTAACATGGCGCTCTCAATTGCAGTTATCTATATCCCATCCTATTTTAGGGTCATTCGCAGCCAAGTGTTAAGCATAAAGGAAATGCCATATGTTGAGGCCGCTAACGCCGCGGGTGCTAGAAGACGAACCGTGCTATCGCGGTATATTTTGCCCAATGTCATCCCGTCAATAGTTGTTGTTGCGACAGTGAATTTTGCAGATGCTATATTGACAGCCGCAGGCCTTACATTCATTGGAATGGGGGTGAATGTTAGCGTTCCAGATTGGGGTTGGGATTTAACCAACGGGCGCCTGCTCCTATTGAGCGGAAACTGGTGGGTCATAGCCTTCCCTGGTTTGATGATTATCCTTCTAGCGTTGGGTTTTACTCTGATGGGCGAAGGACTGAGTGAACTGCTAAATCCGAGGCTTGATCAGTCAGGTGAATAGTAATGGAACACTCACTCCTACGCGTTGACTCTTTGAACGTGGAGTATCGGACAAGAAAAGGCAGTATCCACGCCGTAGAGGACGTTTCCTTCTCTATAGAAAAGGCTGAAACACTCGGTATCGTCGGAGAATCTGGTTCGGGAAAATCCACATTGGGCCTGTCTCTGATAGGTTTGGTACCCTATCCTGGAAAGATAACTAAAGGCAATGTTCTTCTTAATGGCAAAGAGCTCCTAAAGCTGAAAAAAGAGGAACTGCGCAACATCAGAGGAACAAAAATCTGCTACATTTTCCAAGACCCAATGACTTCACTTAACCCAGTCAAAAAGATTGGCGCTCACTTTGTAGAGGTCATTAGGACACATGAACCCCAGGTATCAAAGAACGATGCTCTGGAAAGCGCTAAGAAATTGCTGCATGATGTTGGCATCCGATCCGAACGAGTGAATGATTATCCACACCAGCTTAGTGGAGGAATGAGGCAACGAGTCATGATCGCATTGGCAATAGCCCTAAATCCAAGCGTTGTTGTTGCCGATGAACCAACGACCGCATTGGACGTCATCGTTCAACAAAAGATTCTAGACCTCCTGAACAAACTGCGGGACGCATATGGAATGGCGCTTATCTTAATTACTCACGATTTAAGCATTGTCCTTCAAAGAAGCGACCACATTATGGTCATGTATGCTGGCCAACTGGTTGAATACGCCGCGAGCGAAGACATCTATCTGAATCCGAAGCATCCGTACACAAAAGGACTGTTGAAGTCAATTCCCAATATTGAGCTTGTTGACCAGAAACTAGAAGCTATCGGAGGCTCCCCGCCGGACTTGCTCAATAAGCCGACTGGGTGCAGGTTTTGGCCCCGTTGCCAGTTTGCATTTGATAGATGCCGAGAAGAAGCGGTATCGCTCTGCAATACTGGCAAAGGGCACTTTGTTCGCTGTCATCTATTCAAGGAGTGCACAAAAGAATGAGCCAGGTCGAGATTCTCAGGGTTGAGCACTTAAAGAAGTATTTTCCAGTGGAGAAGAGCTTCCTTGAGAAAGCACTCACTCGTGCACGACACTTTGTTAATGCAGTTGATGATGTCAGCTTTTCGGTGACCAGAGGCGAGATTTTCACGCTGGCAGGGGAAAGCGGATGCGGAAAAACAACCACGGGCAAACTTGTTGTGAGGCTGATCTCACCAACAAGCGGGAGAATATTCTTTGATGGTACTGACACCACGATGGTTAATTCCGAGACTTTGCGGATTCTTAGGAGAAAAATGCAGATAATCTTCCAAGATCCATATGCCTCTCTTAATCCGCGAATGAAGATTGGTGACGCCGTGGGGCATCCTCTTGAAATCCATGGCATAGCGTATCATGACGAGAAGAGGAAAAAAGTGCTGGAAATTCTCAATCGGGTTGGTCTATCACCTTCGGACAAGTTTGTGGATTTGTACCCACACCAGATAAGTGGCGGTCAAAGGCAGCGCGTGGCAATGGCGAGGGCATTGATACTTCAGCCTGAATTTGTTGTTGCCGACGAACCTGTTTCAATGATTGACGTTTCTCTTAGAACGGCAATAATCGATCTGATGCTGGGTCTTAGGAAGGACTTTGGGCTCACGTACCTTTTTGTCACCCATGATTTGGCAGTGGCTAAATACATTTCAGATAGGATAGCCATTATGTATCTTGGCAAAATAGTCGAGTTGGGCGACAAAAAGACGATGTTCTCCAATCCGCTCCACCCCTATACCAAGGCTTTGCTTTCTGCCATACCTGTGCCTATTCCAGAACGGCAAAGGAAAAAAACCGAGTTACGGGGAGATGTGCCGTCAGCGATAGATGTGCCTTCAGGTTGTCGCTTCCGCACGCGTTGCAATTGCGTGAACAAGTTTTGTGAAGAAACAGAACCTGAGCTGTTACCGGTTTCGCCATCGCATTACGTGGCCTGCAATCAATGCTCTTGACCCCTAAGGTAACGGCAGCATTCTGTGCATTCTGTCAAGTGATCTTGAAGAATCGATTCTTATTGTCCGCCTTTGTTAAATATTGCCGAACAAGAGCTCCACTGGGTGGCATCGATAAGTCACAACGTGCGACGCAAGGACTTCATCGAATCGATGCTCTGCACGCAGCTGATTTGTTTCAGGGATGCCGACTTCACGACCTGTGTTGCTCGTTCAGAAAGGAATGTTACAAATTAATCGAAATCTGGCTTTGAGTTTGTCTGTGATTGCTGCGACAACATCATCTTTCGGAAACGTAGATAGAGGCAGATCGCCCGATTGGCGGGTGTATCAAAAAGCACGGAAAATGGACTAGGGGGATTTGAACCTCGGCCCGCAGTGGAGATGTCACCTGCAACTCCCCTTTTTTCTTTTCAAAGGAGGCTTTCCAATTTGCCCATGAGCTTTTCAGCCCTCTTTCTGCCATAATTTAGAATTATGTTGGGAATTCCTTGATACTTATGCCTAACAGCCTCAGCAACCCCTTGCCTCAGCAATAATCATATTTGAGTGATATCAATTATCTTGAACCAACTGGTTTGGGGTAAAAAGATGAATCTACAAGGAAAGAAATGTTTGATTGCTTACTTTTCTCGGAAAGGGAACAATTATTCAAGTGGAAGCATCGTGAATTTGCCTATTGGAAATACTGAAGTCATTGCAAAGATGGTAAAGGATGTTACGAGCGGGGATTTGTTTCGTATTGATACGATAAAGCCATATCCTGAGGATTATGGAGAAACAACAGAGGTTGCAGGAAAAGACTGCGCAGCAACACAAGACCTGCACTTCTAAACCATGTAGTCAATAAGGGTGCTTATCAGGTTGTTTTCTTAGGTTACCCTAACTGGTGGGGAACCATGCCGATGGCAGTGCGTGCTTTCTTGGAAGAATATGATTTTTCAGGCAAGACGATTGTTCCGTTTTGCACGCATGAGGGAAGCGGACTTGGAAGTAGTGTAAGAGATATTGCAAAGCTTTGCCCAGGGGCTGAAATGGCAAATGCATTGCTTTTCATGGAACAAATGTAAAAAACGCAAGAAAAGACGTTGAGAGATGGATACAAGAGTTGCACACCTAGTAAGGAAGAAATGCATGCAGGTCTGGAAATAGTACTGTTGTTGGGTTGAATTTTCCAGTGTAACAACAACTTCTAAAGGCAAAAACGATCACCGTTTACAGGAAGCACTTTTTCTTTAACATTTGCTATCTGATGGGAAGAAGAGAAGTAGTAGTTCACCTCTGTTTTCAACTTGGACTACTACCAACAAAATCTGCCAAGTGCCCTGTCGAGGGAAGTTAAGGTAACGGCAAGAAAATACCGCGTCAAATGGAGACCAGTTGTTTCTCGAAGTTGTTGTTCACAATAGTACAGCAGAACGAACAACAACTACTAGTTCTGATTTGAGAAGAAGAAGTAGAACATGGTTGATTTTTTGCGGTGTTCTACTACTTCTAGTCACTTAAATCTTCAGCAATCAGCTTTACGCAAAGTGAGCTTGGCCTCAAAACAAAAATTCGTTTGCCAGAAAAAGGCCGTCTTTATTTTTTCCAACCAAATTCTGCTGGGCTCTAGGATTCCTGAACATATGGAGTTGTATGAAATAAAAAAAGAATTCTTTTTTTTCAACATTTTAATCAGACAGCTCGATACTCCGCCCCTCCATTTCATGAAAACTCACCTGCCCTCATGATGAAACCGGTGTGGGATGTGGCGAAGCCTGCGACCTTCTGAAATGGATAGATCTCGACCTCGAACAACGCTCGGTAAGAATCACCCCGAAAAAGGAAGCACCCCAAGAGTCCTACCCATATCCGCCAAGCTTGCAGCCATGCTAAACGCAATACCAAAGACAACCCCCACTGTCTTCGGAGTAACATCCGATGTACTAAGACAGAACTTCCAGCATCAACGCAAACGAATAACCTTCAAACTTCAAAACCCGAGACTGAACCAAATAACCGTCTTCACCTTCCGACATTGGAAAGCAACAATGGAATACCGCAAAACCCGAGATATGCTCCATGTCAAAGAAGTCCTCGGCCACAAATCCCTCAACAACACAATGCTATATACGCAGCTGATAAGCTTCAAAGACGACGAATTCAGCGCAACAGCGCGCATTCCGAAGAAGAAACATGCAAACTCATAGAAGACGGATTCAAGTACGTCTGCGATTTCGGACTGAAAAAAATCTTCAGGAAACGAAAATGAAGCGCCACGAGAAAGAAGATCATACTAGTATGGGAATCAGTGCGGGCGATGTTGAAGTGGACTGGGGGGGATTTGAACCCCCGACCTCTTGAGTGCAAGTCAAGCGTTCATGCCAGCTGAACTACCAGCCCGCTAGACTTTGTGGTTCTCTTGGGTAGTCGTGGTATTTTTGGGTTATGTTACCCAATGAAAGTTCGATGGAAAATTCCTGTGCAAAAATTCAAAAAATGAAAAATGGAAACGGCGAATAGTGACAAACAGCTTAGCGTCACCATTTTAGCATCGTCTGGGTCTTGCGAGGCGTTTCTTAGACCAGCATTCGCGGCAGTATTTGGGCCTATTTGGGTCAGGTTTGAACGGGACTTCGCATTCCTGACCGCATTCAGAACAGGTTGCCTCGCACATTTCCTTCTCCGCAACGGATTATTTTCAACTCCTTTTTCTTTCGTTTCGGAGCAAAAAGTTTTCTTGCGGCTTGAAACTTGGCAGGAGTGAAGCGCGACATAAAGTCTGCCTTTATTCGAAATTGAATGTTCACAAACTTAACACACAGAATTTTTCCGCCGTAGCAGGGTTGCGCCCTGCTATAATCATGAACAGCTGCTTTTTCGCAACTCCCACCAAGGCAATTCTGTGAGCAGCAACAAAACTACGGTTTCTCTGAAACCTAAAGTTTCTGTGGGAGAGTTAATGTGAATTTTGTGCCTTTGTCCGCTTGTGAAGTGAAAGTAACTGTTCCTTTCTGGGCTTCCGTCAGTCGCTTAACTACCGCCAAGCCGAATCCCTGCCCCTTAGATTTTGTAGTGAAAAGCGGCGTGAAAAGTTTACCTTGAACATCTGCAGGGATGCCTGTTCCCGTATCTTGAACAGTAACAACTGTATTGCCGTTCTCTTTGGTCGTGGCGATAGTCAGGCTGCCGCCATTGGGCATCGCTTGACAGGCGTTAGATATCAAGTTACAGAGGACCCGTTTCATAAAGTCGGGGTCAGCCATAACCGTTTGAGCCTCTGGGGATATTTCGACTTTGACTTTCACGTTTTCAGGCAAACTATTTTTGTTCAGAAGGTCATTCATGACAAGTCTGAGATCGGTTTCTTCTAGATGAGGGTTGAGTGGTTTGGCGAAGTCTTGGAGATCTTGCACGATCTTGTTAATGTAAGTTACAGAGTTCTCGATTGCTGTCAGGCTTTCGTTGATGCCGGATTTTTCCTCGCTCTGGGGGAGAGAGTCCAAATCTGATTTCGCCAAATACAGGTCGCCGATGATCGATTGTAGGGGGTTACGGATGTCATGACCCACCATGCCTGCTGTAGCGCCGATGGCTGCCAAACGTTCTGAATTCTTCAGGTTCTTGAGTCGTTCTTCGGCGAGCTGTTCCATGGTGCTCGCGTACTCTTCCAGTTTGACCGCGGATTCCTCGAGTTGTTTTTGTAATCGCTTTCGTTCAGCGATTTCGTTCTCCAGTTCTGTCTTAGAGGCGGTTACCTTTTTCAAGTTAGCTGCCATATGGTTGAATGAATGAGAAAGCTCAGCTATCTCATCCTGTTTCTTAGTTTCTATAACAAATTCAAGATTCCCAGAGCCAATCGTGTTAATTCCATTCTGAAGCTCTGCCACCGATCTTAATGTCCTACGAAAAACCAAAAGGTAGATTGTTGCTAAGAAAACTCCGAATACGCTCACAAGCGAAACAACAAGTATCGTGCTTGTAATACTCGCTTGGTGGGATTGATCATCTAATGAACGCGAGAGCTGCGAGGCATCAAAAGCGAGCGCTAGACTCTGAACCGTCATACTGCTCCACCTAATCTGGAATGCAGGGTCAATCCTGACGCTAACATTTCGAGAGGCATTTTGCAGGTATGAAGAAACCTCATAAAAAAGCGAGTCTATTCTTTGCAGGTCATAAGCAATGTTGTTTGCATGCATTTGTTGTTGTGGACTATTAAGTCTCATATTTGACAAATCATTGTGAAGGGAAGAAAGCGAAGATTCCCATCGAGAAAGTTGCAGGTCTTCTTGGTAAAGGAAGTAATCCATGGATATACTGTTTAGACTACTTGCTGTCCGTTCAATATCGTTAGCTATCTCCTCTTGGGCGTGAAGCTGAGCAACTTGCTGTGCCGTAGTTGCAACTGAAGCAGCAATGATAATCATTATTACACTAAAGACGACGATGCAAACAACGAATTGGGTTTTTATTTTCATTTTTCCTTTGCCCTCAACGAATCACGTTCACAGATTCAGGTTTCAATGAACTTAGCCCCTCAAGATAAAGATGGTTTAGAAAATCAGGAATCACAGTCTGGTTTGTAAGATTGTTGTTTATCAGCCAACGTGCTTCATTCTCCATAGCCAAAACGAGCGACTGGTCAAGCGATAGAGAAAACTGATTTTGAGCCCATACCGTTTCAACATAAGCATCAGTTAAGTTCATCTGATTTTTCAAAATTGCTTTTGCTTCGGCAGGATAAGAAATGGCAAACTCTTCAGCCTGCAAGAGAGACTTAAGAAATCTAGTAACCCGCTCAGGATGCATTGCTATCCACTCATCGGTGGCAATCGCCTGGGCATAAAGAGACTGACTACTCTGCAACGACCAAACAACAGCATTAGCACCCAAACCGTCCTTCGCATAATTCACAGACGGTTGAGCGGTTGCAACTGCATCAACATCTCCATCGACAACAGCATTCACCCATTCCGCCGGCGTTTTCAAGTCAACGAGAGTCATATCTTCAAGATTCAACCCGTTTAGGTTGAGAAACCTGCCCAGAAAGAAATGCGCTATCGTTCCAAAAGTAGTTCCAACTCTTTTCCCTCTCAGGTCTGAAACCGCATCAATTCCACGATCCGCCCGTACGACAAGATAAACGAACTCACTTTTGGATATGCTTCCAACTGTGCGAATTCTTGCTTGATTAAGCACCCCTACCGCAAAGGGGAACTCCGTTGTTCCCACAACAAGGTCCGCTTCACCGTTCAATACTCCATCTAAAGCACCTGCTCCAGTATCATACTTATGTATGGTAACGTTGAGACCGTTCTGACTGAAAAAATCCTGACTTTCAGCAATCCAAAAAAGCGTCAGGGATTCGAACGGCGAATATGCAACGCTAATTGACTCAATTTCCCCGGCATAATTTCCCAGAGGATTCATGTACAAGAACAACCCCAGAAACAACGAAGCTGCAACGACAATTACTACTGCCGTGACAACAGTCTTCTTGGTAAGATTGGTTTTTATTCTATTCACCTCAACGAATAATATTCACCGATTCAGGCTGGATTGACTTCAAGCTATCTACGTATATATAACTGAGAAAATCGGGCACCCTGGTTTCTTCGGTGAGGTTATTATTTATTGCCCACCTTGCTTCTTCTTCCAACGCCAGAATAAGCGACTGATCAAGCGAAAGAGAATACTCATTCTTGTCCCATATCTCCGCCATGTATGCATCAGTATAGTTCAGGCTTTCCTGCATCATGGCAGTTGCCTGAACCGAATTACCCATATAATACTCTTCTGCTTGGGCTAAGGATTTGACAAAACGGTTAACGAGGTCTGGATTCTGGGCAATCCAGCTGTTTCTGGCTACTTCGAGAATACTTAGTCGCTGATTGCTTTGCACGGGAAACACCGAGGCATTATCCCCTAATAGTTCCTCTGCTGAATATGCATATGGCTGCCAAATTACAAGAGCATCAACAGTCCCATTAACAACTAATTCCACAGACTCAGCCGCATTGACGTTTACAATAGTTACGTCGCCTAGTCTCATCCCGTTGAGTTGAAGAAATCTGCCAATATAGAACTCCGAAATTGTGCCAAGAGGAACGCCAATTGTCTTTCCACGGAGATCAGAGACGCGCTCAATACCACGATCTTTTCTGCCTATAAGGTCTTGCAGCTGGAACTTTCCGATGCATGTTAACGCGCTGATGTTTTCTCCATTCAATGCATGCCTCACAAGCGGAAACTCGGCCGTAGCAGCAATATCTATTGAGCCCTTTAACAGATCATTAACTGCAGCCATTCCAGAAGTATAATTCATTATTGACACATTCAGACCATTTTGAACAAAGAAATCTTGATCTTGTGCTAGGTAAACCAACGTGTCACACTCGAAAGACTGAGCATTGCCAATAGTTATCGACTCAAACTTTCCTAGATAGCCACCCTGCAAGTTAAGGTAAAACAATAAACCTACCGTTCCCAAAACCAGTAAAAGAACGATGGGAATTAAAACAAAACGGTTCCGCAACGACATATGTTGTCAAGCTTATTCGATGGCATAAATAACTATCGAAAAAAACCAAGCTCAAACTAAACTTTACATCAAACCTGAACGGACGACAAGGACAAAATCCTAAAAAGTGGATCAGTCAACTATACCACAGAGGGAAGAGAATGCTGGAAGTCAAAACCATCAAGATTCAACCACCCCAAGACTGTAACCTAATTATAGGCATGGCGCACTTTATCAAATCCGCCGAAGACCTTTACGAAGCATTAGTTAACGCTGTGCCCGCCATCAAATTCGGCTTAGGCTTCTGCGAAAGCTCAGGATCCTGCCTAGTCAGACACGAAGGAAACGACCCCCAACTGAGGCGATTGGCTGCGGAGAAAGCCCTGGAAATAGGCTGCGGACACAG
>Ga0079037_100001935_pt1 | contig 11106 bp, 8 predicted proteins | sample Mud3Dept4metaG_FD_71479 | JGI IMG/M metagenome (GOLD analysis project Ga0079037, IMG submission 71479) | Freshwater wetland microbial communities from Ohio, USA, analyzing the effect of biotic and abiotic controls - Mud 3 Core 4 Depth 4 metaG | ecosystem: Environmental > Aquatic > Freshwater >... | reverse complement strand
AGCGTCCCGGCGTGCCCGATGCCGATCCACCAGACGAAGTTGATGATGTCGAATCCCCAGCCGTTGGGCACCTGGATGCCCCAGACGCCGACCCCGGTGAAGAGCAGCCGGGTGACGGTCATCAGGAACAGCTGCAGCAGCATGAACCCGATGAAGAAGCCGGCGAACCAGAACAGCGGCGTCTTCAGCCGCAGCACGATGTCGCTGATCTTCTCGGTGACGCTGCGCAGGCTCTGGCCCGACGCGATGACGGGCACCTCGTCGGGGGCGGGGAGACGCTGACGCGAGATCTCGGTGGCCATAGGGGTGGTTGCTGCTACAACGGGCGCCGGGTGCCGCCCCTCAGTGCGCCGCCTCCGTGGCGGGCGCCGTGCCGGCGCCGTGCTCCCCCCCGCCGTGCTGCGGCGCCGCGGGGGCGAGTGCCGGGTTCGGGTTCGAGACGACCGCGAGGTACGTCGTCCGCGGCCGCACGTTCAGCTCGCCGAGCGCCTGGTAGGTGCGCGGCTCGGCCCGCAGCGTCGCCACCCGCGAGCCCTTGTCGTTGAGGTCGCCGAAGGCGATCGCCTGCGCCGGGCACGCCGACTGGCACGCCGTCACGACCTCGCCGTCGCGGATGGCGCGGTCCTCGCGCTTCGCGTCGATCCGCGCCGTGTTGATGCGCTGCACGCAGTAGGTGCACTTCTCCATCACGCCGCGGCTGCGGACCGTGACGTCCGGGTTGCGCGCCAGCTTCAGGCTCGGCGTGTTCCAGTCCGAGTACAGCAGGAAGTTGAACCGGCGCACCTTGTACGGGCAGTTGTTCGAGCAGTAGCGCGTGCCCACGCACCGGTTGTAGACCATGTCGTTCAGCCCCTCGTCGCTGTGCACCGTGGCCGCCACCGGGCACACCACCTCGCACGGCGCGTTCTCGCAGTGCTGGCACAGCATGGGCTGGAAGAACATCTGCGGGTTCTCGACCCCGCCGCTGTAGTAGCGGTCGATCCGGATCCAGTGCATCTCGCGCTGCCGCGCGACCTGCTCCTTGCCGACGACCGGGATGTTGTTCTCCGACTGGCACGCCACGACGCAACTGTTGCAGCCCACGCAGGCGTTCATGTCGATGGACATGCCCCAGGCGTGCCCCTCGTACTTCCAATCGGGGTACACCGTCATGTCCTTCGCCGGCTCGTGTCCGAGGTGGTGCGCGAACGCGGGATCGCCCTCGTAGACGGGCAGCGTGCCGGCGCGCACGTGGTTGCGCCCCTCGATGGCGAAGTGCCCCTGCGTGCAGGCGAGCGTGTAGCCCCCGCCGGCCTTCCCGATCTCCGCGCCGCCGGTGAGGAAGGGCGAGGCGGAGGTGCGCAGCGGGTTGACGTCGGCGCCCACGCCGCTGCCGACGCGGCCGGCCCGCGCGCGGCCGAAGCCGAGCGCGAGCGCCACCGAGTTGTCGGGCTGCCCGGGCAGGATCCACGCCGGCAGCGTCACCTCGGCCCCGTTGGCCCTGATGGTGACGAGGTCGCTCGCCTGCCGGGTGCCGACCACGCCGCTGTAGTAGCCCGAGGCGAGGCCGAGCCGCGCGGCGGTGGCCGGGCTCACGATCGCCGCGTTGTCCCAGGTGAGCTTCGTCACCGGTCGCGGCAGCTCCTGCAGCCAGCCGTTGTTGGCGTGCCGGCCGTCGAGCACGTTCGCGTCGGGCCGGAACGTCAGCTCGAGGTCGCCCGCCGGCCGCGCGGTCTGGGGCGGCACGCCCGTACCGCCGAGCGACACGGGGACGGCGGCAAACCCGGAGGCGGGGACGAAGCCGTCGTGCACCGCCTGCCGCCAGAACTCCTCGAACCCGGCGTGCTCGGTGCCGTCGGCCCGGCGCATCGGCCCCCAGACGCCCGTGGCACGGTCCTGCCAGGCGCGCTGCCAGAAGTCGCGCACCAGTTGGTACGCCGTCCGGTCGGGCTGCCCCGCGAGCACCGCCAGCAGCTCGTGCGCCGACCGCCCGTCGTAGAGTGGCGCGATCAGCGGCTGCACGATCGACACCGTGCCGTCGTGCGCGCGTGTGTCGCTCCAGGTCTCGAGCGGGTGCGCCTCGGGCAGGTGCCAGTGGCAGAGCACCGCCGTCTCGTCCTCGAACAGTCCGAGGTGGACGCGCAGCCGCGCCTTCTGCAGGCGCGCGGCGAAACTGAGGTCGGGCGGCGCCGTGTACACCGGATTGGCCGAGATCACGACGAGGAGGTCCACCCTGCCCGCGTCGAGATCGGCCGCGAGATCGCGCAGCCCGGCGAGCTGCTCGCTCGGCACCGCCTCGACGGTCGGCGTGAACACCACCGTCGTGCCGTGGTTGCCGAGCGCCGCGTTGATCAGGTGCGCGAGTGCGTGCACGGCCGGCGGCTGTTCCTCCCCGGCGATCACCACGCTCTTGCCGCGGTGCGCGAGCAGGTCTTCGACGACGGCTCCGAGGTAGTTCGCCGGCAGACCGGGCACGCTCGCCGGCGCGGCGGCGCCCTCCACGCCGACGCCCGCCGCCACCGCCCGGGCGAACCCCTCGATGTCGGCCGCGCGCAGCGGCAGGCGGTGGTCGGCCTTCACGCCGGTGGAGGTGGGCGTGCTCTCGACCACGTAGAGGCGGTTCATCTCCGTGCGGCCGCCCACGAGCCGGCGCGCGTCGGCGAACTCGCGCGCGTGGCGGAGCCGGCTCGGCCCCCTGTACAGGAAGTCGGCGTCGAGCGACAGGATCACCGCGGCCTCGGTGAGGCGGTAGTGCGGCTCGACGTAGCCGCCCAAGGCCGCCTTGGCCCCGGCTCGCGCCGCATCGCGCGCGCCGCCGTCCCACTGCACCCACTTCGCCGCCGGCATCGCGGCGAGCAGCCGCTGGATCTGTTCGGCGAGCGTCGGCGAGGTGATCGTCTCGGTGAGGATGCGCAGGCCGGCACCCTGCAGCGCGCGCTGCGCCGTCAGCGCCCCCGTGATGGCCTGCAGGAACTGGCCCCACGGCGCGATGTCGCCCGCGCTGCTGATGGCCCGCGACCGATCCGGGTCGTAGAGCGTGAGGATCGACGCCTGCGCCCAGATGTCGGTGCCGTACGCGAAGGGGTGCTGGGGATTGGGCTCGACCTTCGTCGGCCGCCCCATGTGGCTCTCGACGAGCACGGGCGTCGACCCGCCGGGGCCGGGCAGCGCCGTGGCGAAGTAGAGCGGGCGCCCGGCGACGATCTCCTCCGGCTGCCGCACGTAGGGGACGATCTTCTCAGGCGGCTGGCGGGTACAGCCCGTCACGCCAGCCAGCGCCAGGCTCGCGCCCATCAGCTTCAGGAAGTCCCGCCGCCCTGCCGGGTCGTCGTCGAGCTCGGCGGCCCCCTGTGGGAACTCGCGGTGCAGCAGCTCGCGGAACTCGGGCGTATCGGCGAGCTCGTCGAGGCCCCGCCACAGCGTCTGCCCGCTCGCCTCGAGCCGGGCACGAATCCCTGCCAGATCGATGTCTCTCATGGTCGCGTACGCGTCGGAAACGTCCGAAGGCCCGGGCCTAGCGGTGGCACGTCGAACAGCTGGTGAGCCGGTGCTCGTCGGCGATCTTGTAGTCGCGCACGAGCGCTGCGCCCAGTTCGGCCTGGCTCCCCTCCGGCCGGTACCCCATCGTGAAGACCGCCTCGCGCGGGCGCACGAACCGCTCGGGCGCGCGGTGGCACTCGAGGCACCACTCCATCTGCAGCGACTTCGCCTGATAGATGCCCGCCATCTGATCGATGCGGCCGTGGCAGGTCTCGCAGCCCACGCCCTTCTTCACGTGGATGCTGTGGTTGAAGTAGACGAAGTCGGGGAGGTTGTGCACCCGGACCCACTGGATCGACTCGCCCGTCCGCCAGCTCGACCGCACCGGCTCGAGGTAGGGGCTCGTCACCCAGATCTGTGAGTGGCAGTTCATGCACGTCTTGGTGGGCGGGATGCCCGCCGAGGCCGACACCTCCACCGCCGTGTGGCAATAGCGGCAGTCGATGCCCATGCCGCCCACGTGGTGGGCGTGGCTGAACTGCACCGGCTGCTCGATGTTGGTGTTGGCGCCCGTCACCCAGTCGGAGCGCATCACCGCGGGCGCGGCCACGGCCCCGAGCACCGCAACCAGCCCGAGGGCGAACAGGACGGTGTGGACGATCTGGTTTGCGCGTGGTCGGAAGATCTGGCTCATGGCTCAGAACGCAGAGAGGAGAATGTGAAACACTTCACGAACCACCGCCCGTTCCCGGCACCCGGCTCGCCGGGGCACCTCGCCCGGGCACGGTCTGGAACGGGGGGACAGTTACGCCCGCGCGTTACCGGCAGGCCGCCCTTCGGCGGAACTGCCGTTGCAGATGTGGTCTTGCCTAATCGGCTGATCGCCGGGGGGCATTCTAGATCAGCCGAGCGCCGAGCGCCTAGTGCCGAGCGTCCGGGTCTGGCGCCTTGCGCCCGGGTTTGGCAGGCGACCGACGACGGTCGCCGGCCGGCTTCTTGCCGGGTCTGGCAGGCGACCACCCCCGTTGCGGCCCGACGACGTGCTGCCGGCACCCCCGCGGGCACGCAGACTTCAGATCTTGAACAGTTCGTCGAACGCCTGTTTCGCGCTCGGCGGTCCGGCCGTGCTCGTCTGCCGTTCGAGCCGAACCGAGGGCGCGAAGAGCTGGCAGTCGTTGGCTCCGTCCTTCGGCGTCACCGGCGCCCGCAGCGGCTGGGCACACTGAAAGCGCGCCCCGGGATCGAAATGGAGGCACTGCACGCAGCTGTGCAGTGCCGCCTGGCACTTCGGGCACTTCGCCAGGGTCCCGATGGGCGGGCTCACGACCTGCGCGCAGTTTCGGCAGCGGATCACCTCGTGGCTCGCCATCAGGTTGGGCGTCTTCGGCGCCTCCGGCGGCTGGCCCCGGGGCCGCTCCAGCGGCGGCCGCCCTTCATCCGGCCGGCCCGCACCCCGGCTCGGCGTCCGATCCCGGTCATCGTCCTGGTATCCCCGCTGGCGGTACTTGCGCTCGGACATGGCGGTTCAGCTTTCAGTCATCGGTCGTGAGCCTTCAGAACTCAGCTTCCAGTTCTCGGCGTGGCGTCCTCGGTGCCGGGGCGGCGGCCTGGCAGCGGCGCCAGGGCCTGCGCCACGAACTGCTCCTCGGGCAGCGCCCCGAGGATCTCCACCTCGCCGTTGACGACCGTCTTCGGCACGCCGGTGACCCGGTGGCGCCGCACGAGATCTGGGAACTCGGTGGCGCCCACCACCTGGACCGTGACGTGCTCGCTGAGCATCGCCATCCGCATCGCCAGGCTGACCGCCCGGGGACAGTGCGGTCAGGTGGGCGTCACGAACACCTGGACGGCCGTGGGGCCGGCGAGTTGGGCGAGCTGCTCGCGGCTGCTGTCGGCCAGCACCGCCTGCCCCGTGGACACGAGGACCACCGCCTCGAGCAGCGACGAGAACTCGTAACCGGCGGGGATGCCCATGAACCGGATCCCGGGGTCCCACTCGGTGCCGTCGTCGCCGACGGCCAGCAGCGCAACGCTGGGCGCGACCTCCAGGTGGAGGGCGCCGGCGCGGTCCCTGTCGATCACGAGGTTGACCTCCTCGACCGAGATCCGCGGCTCGACCTCGCTGAGCTCCCGCAGCAGGCGCTTCGTGTCGTCGCAGGTCTCGCACCCGAACGCCTGCGTGCCGAAGGCGAGCCGCACGGGCCGCGTCATCGGCGCGAGCATCTCGGCCACCTGCCGCCGCTGGGTCTCGTCGAGGAACATGGGGCGATTATAGGTGCAGCCCAGCGCCTGGCGCCCAGCGGCTCTCTGAGAAACGGTGACACTTTCCGTTTCGCGGGGACGGGTGAGAAACCCGACGAGAAACGGAAAGTGTCACCGTTTCTCGCTTCTGGGGCGGCACCGGCCGGGCCGTCGTGTAACCTCCGCGGCGCTCCCTGCATCTGAGCGGTAGGGCCATGCCACTCTACGAATACCGTTGCACCAGCTGCGGGCGCCGCTTCGAGGCGCTCGTCTCCGTCCGCGCCACAAGCGCACCCGCCTGCCCGTCCTGCGACAGCGACTCGGTGGAGAAGCAGTACTCGACCTTCGGCTTCGGCAACCGCGGCGGCGGTTCCGGCCACGTTCCGGCCACCTTCAGCGGTGGTTGAGGGATCGGAAGCAAGCCGGGAGCTTGCTAGAACGCCCTACGCCTCACGGCCTACGCCTTGCGCCTGGATCTGCCCTACGCCTGACGCCCGGTCGCCCCACGACCGAGCCGCGGGCCAAGCGCAGCGTTGCCGCGTGCAGGGCGCCAGGCGGATCGGGCGTGGGCCTGACCCGGGTGTGGGGCGTACGTCGCAGGGCGTCAGGCGTTCCCCTACTCCGCGCCCATGAACGGGTATTCGAAGCGCGCCGGCGGATTGAAGGTCTCCTTCACCGAGCGCGCGCTGACCCAGCGCACGAGGTTCAGCTTGGAGCCGGCCTTGTCGTTGGTGCCCGACGCCCGCGCACCGCCGAAGGGCTGCTGCCCCACCACCGCGCCCGTCGGCTTGTCGTTCACGTAGAAGTTGCCCGCGGCGTTGCGCAGCACCGACATCGCCTCGCGCACCGCGCGCCGGTCCTGCGAGAACACGGCACCCGTCAACGCGTACGGCGAGGTCGACTCCACCGCCGTCAGCGTCTCCGCCCACTTGTCGTCATCGTAGACGTACGCCGTGACGACGGGACCAAAGATCTCCTCGCACATCAGCTTGTAGCCGGGGTCGGGCGCCTGCACGAGCGTTGGCCGGATGAAGTACCCCGTCGAGGCGTCGTACTGCCCGCCGGCGAGGATGCTGGCGTGCTGCTTCGCGTGCTCGATGTAGCCGGTGATGCTCTCGAACGCCTTCCTGTCGATCACCGCGCCCAGGAAGTTGCGGAAGTCGCGGATGTCGCCCATCGCGAGCCCGTCGATCGTGGCGAGGAGCCGGTCGCGCAGCCCCTTCCAGATGGACGCCGGGATGTAGACGCGGCTCACCGCCGAGCACTTCTGCCCCTGGTACTCGTAGCCCCCGCGCACGATCGCGGTGGCGAGGGCGTCGGGATCGGCCGAGGGGTGCGCAAGGATGAAGTCCTTCCCGCCCGTCTCGCCGACGATGCGCGGGTAGGAGCGGTAGGAGGACATCGAGGCGCCGATCGTCTTCCACATGTCGTTGAAGACGCCGGTGCTGCCGGTGAAGTGCACGCCGGCGAGGTCGGTGTGCGACAGCAGGACGCGCGAGATCATCCCCGAGTCGCCCGCGACGAAGTTGATCACGCCCGGCGGCATGCCGGCCGCTTCGAGCAGCCGCATGATGTAGTAGGCGGAGAGCATCGCGCTCGAGGCCGGCTTCCAGACGACCGCGCAGCCCATGAGCGCGGGTGCCGTCGGCAGGTTCGCCGCGATCGACGTGAAGTTGAACGGCGTGATCGCGTACACGAAACCCTCGAGGCCGCGGTACTCGACCTGGTTCCACATCGTGTGGTCCGAGACCGGTTGTTCCTCGAACAGATCCTGCGCGTAGTGCGGGTTGAAGCGCCAGAAGTCGATGATCTCGCACGCCGAGTCGATCTCGGCCTGGAACACCGTCTTGCTCTGCCCCAGCATCGTCGAGGCGTTGAGGGTGTCGCGCCACGTGGTGGTGAGCAGCTCGGCGGCCTTGAGCATCACCGCCGCGCGGTCCTCGAGCGGCCAGCTCGCCCACTCGCGCTGCGCGGCCTTGGCGGCCTCGATCGCCTCCGCGACGATCTCGGGCGTCGCCTTGTGGTACTCCCCGAGCACGTGCGCGTGATCGTGCGGCATCACCGACCTCGCGGTGTTGCCGGTCCGGATCTCCTTGCCGCCGATCACGAGCGGGATGTCCACCTTCTCGGCGGCCATCGACGCGAGACGCGCCTTGAGGGACGCGCGCTCGGGGCTGCCGGGCGCGTAGCCGCGGACGGGCTCGTTGACGGGCGGCGGCACGCGGCGGCGGCCACTGAACGCGGCGATGGGAGGCGGAATCGGTTCGGACATGGGAGGGAACCTCGGGTGTGAGTGGTGAGTGATGAGTGTTAAGTGGTGAGTTCTGAGTGATGAGTTCTGAGTGGTGAGTTCTGAGTGATGAGTTCCGAGTAGGGGCGGGCCCCTGTGCCCGCCCTGACACAAGCCCACCCTGCCCGGCGCCGCCAGCATAGCCCCAATCGGGGCGCCAGCCGCCAGAGGCTCGGCGCCACGCGGCGCTCGGCGCTACGCGCTCGGCGCCAGGCTGCCTCCCGGCACCCAGGCCAGCACGACCCTCTGGACGGCGATGTGCGTCTTCTTGGGCTTGACCTCCACGGTGGCCAACGGCCGCGTGCTCGCGTCGGCCTGCGTCTCGAGCGCGGCGAGTTCGGCCGCCAGGGCGGCGTCCAGGTCCGCCCGCTGCTGCTGCAGCGCCCCGACGTTCTCCTCGGCAAGGCCCACGTCCTTGGCCTCCTTCATCGTCCGCGTGGCCGAGCGCGCAGCCGAGGCGACGCGGCCCACGTTGGCGGCCGTGAGACGCCGCCGGCCGAACAGCGCGCCGAGCAGCGAGGTTCCGACGTTGATCGCCGTCGCCATCTTCGTGGTCGAAGCCTGGTCCGCCTCCCGCACCACCCGCTCCTGGGCCTTGCGGATGCGTTCGTCGAGCGCCGCCATCTTCGGCGCGAACTTCTGCTCCAGGCGAGCCTTCTCGGCATCGCGCCGCTCTCGCTCGGCCAGCTGCACGCGGATGCGGAACTCGCGCTCGGCCTCACCCGGCATCGAGGTGAGCCCGGTCTGCGCGTCCTTCATCAGCAAGAGCGCCTGCGTTCGGTACAGCCAGCTGGCAAACGCCTTCTCCCAGGCGGCGTAGTTCTTCGCGCGCGCGGCCGCGGCCGGAACGCTGCCGAAGCGGGCACCGGCTTCCGGCTCGGCCTCGAGCTCGGCCAGTCCCACCTCGCTCGGCTGCGCCTGCCCGAAGTCGACGGGCACCGGCGCATCGATGAAGGGGACGAGCACGGCGACGTCGCTCACTTCGTTGACGCCGAGCTTCGCATCGACGAACTGCACCTGCCCGGCGGCAAACACCTGTGGCTCGTAGGCCAGCCCGGCGCCGCCGGCGCGCCGCGGGACGAAGAACTGCGGCACGTCGGGCGGCAGGACGGGGCGCGTCTCGGCCGCGCCAGCGGCACGCGCGGCCGGCACCGCGACCCGTTCGCCGGGTGCCGGAACGGCGGGCCCTGGCGGCGCCGTGCCGCCCGGGGCCGCAGCCGCCGCGTCCCGTCGGCTGCCGGTTCCCGTTGCACGCGCCTGGGTCAGCACCTTGATCTGATCCCGCGTGAGCGGCCCTCGCAGGTACGACAGCGCCCACCGCGTCTCGAACGCGACGGCCGCATCCTCGTGGATGTTGTTGAGCAGGAAGATGCGCTTGCCCAGGCCCGCGATCGCCTCGTCGGCGCGCGCTCGATCGAAGCGCCCGGTGGCACCGAGGGCGCCCTCGAGCGCGTCGAGTACCTTGCCCCGGTCGCGATCGGTCTGCAGGCGGCCGATCATCCACGTGCCGAGGTTGCCGAGCGCCTTGTAATCGAGGTCGCCGGGGTTCTGCGTGGCGAGGACCACGCCGAGGCCGTACGCCCGCGCCTGCTTCAGCAGCGTCATGAAGCCGATCTTCGACGGCGGATTGGCCACCGGCGGGAGGTAGCCCATCACCTCGTCCATGTAGAGGAGCGCGCGCAGGCTCGTCGTGCCGGGCTGCCGCCGCATCCAGGCCACCACCTCGTTGAGCAGCAGCGACACGATGAACATGCGCTCCGCCTCGGCCAGGTGGGCGATCGACACGATGCTGATGCGGGGCTTGCCTGCCGGCGTGTAGAGCAGGCTCGCGACGTCGAGCGGCTCGCCCGCCGACCACGCCGCGAAGGACGGCGCGGCGAGCAGCGCGTTGACGCGCATCGCCAGCGCGAAGCGGTCCTTCGCAGGGTAGAACGACTCGAGGTCGAGCACGCCGACCCTCGACACCGGCGGCGACTGAATCCGGCCGATGAGACCCGCGAGGTCGAGGTCCTCCCCCGCGCGCCACGCGGCGCCCGCGATGGTGGAGAGCAGCACGTGATCGCGGCTCTGCACCGGATCGGCGTCGAGGCCGAGCAGCGTGAGCAGCCCGGTCACGGTGGTGCCGACACGCTCGGCGAACAGCTCGGCGTCGTCACGGAGCTCGGCGGGCGGTGCCGCGAAGGAGCGAACAATCGAGAGGCCGAGGCCGGCGCTGCTGCCGGGGGTGTAGATGGCGAGATCCACCGCCTCGCGCAGGCGCGCGATGCGGCTGCCGTCCTGGCCCCACGCGGCAAGCCCCTCCCGCCACGCCGCCGCCTGCTGCTCGGCGAACGCCTCGGGCGAGAGGCGCTGGCGCGCCGCCTCGTCGGCATTGATCCAGGGGCCGAACTCCTGGGCCGAGAGCGACGGGAACCCGAGCAGGAGGTTCCCCAGATCGCCTTTGGGATCGATGGCGATGGCGGGAATCCCGTCGATGCCGGCCTCCTCGAGCAGCGTGATCGCCAGGCCCGTCTTGCCGCTGCCCGTCATCCCGATGATCGCGCCGTGCGTGACGAGGTCGCGGGAGTCGTAGAGCAGCGGCGTGCCGCCGGTCTTCCCCACGGCGAGGTCGTGCTCGCGCCCCAGGTAGAAGATGCCGAGTTTCTCGAAATCAGTCACACGGACTCCTTGCGCTCGCGGCGCCTCGCGCTGCGTGCCTCGGGTCTCGCCGGGCCTCGTGCCCCGGCGCTCGGCGGTTACCGCACGCGAGGCCCCAGGCCCGAAGTACACCGAAGCACGAGGAACCAGGCACGAGGCACGGACACGCCTCGGCACTCCTACCCGGCGCTCCGCTTCCTCCAGTACCGCGCGAGGCCCAGGTAGCAGTGGTCGAGCGGAACCGCCAGCTCGTACTGCGCAACCTCGGCGTCCGAGGCGTGCTCCCGCAGCTCCGCGCGCGCCGCGCGCTGGAACGCGGTGGCCTGTTCCGTGTCGCTGCCACCGGCCTCGAGCGCCGTGCGGGCGAGTTCCGCCGTGTGCCGCAGGCGCGCCATCAGCTCCGCGAAGTGCGCCGCGGGCGCGTCACCGAGCCCGAAATGCGTCAGGAACAGGCGCTCGGGCCGCCATGCCAGGATGTG
>Ga0079037_100001934_pt1 | contig 11108 bp, 8 predicted proteins | sample Mud3Dept4metaG_FD_71479 | JGI IMG/M metagenome (GOLD analysis project Ga0079037, IMG submission 71479) | Freshwater wetland microbial communities from Ohio, USA, analyzing the effect of biotic and abiotic controls - Mud 3 Core 4 Depth 4 metaG | ecosystem: Environmental > Aquatic > Freshwater >... | reverse complement strand
GTGACTACCGTCACAGCCAACTTGGACAGGAGCCTCCCGTGCGCATGCCACTTCGACTGAACCTCGCGAAAACTGCCAGCTTTGCGGTGCTGCACTTCAGCGTCGCGTTCACCATCGCCTACCTGCTGACGGGCAGCATCGGTATTGCCAGCGCGCTGGCGCTCATTGAGCCGCTGGCGAACACGGTGGCGTACTTCTTTCATGAGCGCGCCTGGTCTCGTGTCAGGTGGGACGCGGCGGGAACGCCTTCGACAAGACTGTCGAGCGAGGTGAAGTAGTCGGGGAAGGTCTTCGCGACGCACTTCGGGTCGCGGATGTGGATGCGCACGCCGCCCACCGCCGCCAGTGAAAAGCACATCGCGATGCGGTGATCGTCGTAGGTATCGATCGTGGCTTCGCGCAGTACCGGTTGCGGATGCACGCGCAGCCAGTCGGCACCTTCGTCCACTGTCGCGCCGAGCTTGCGCAGCTCGGTCGCCATCGCGGCGATGCGATCGGTTTCTTTCACGCGCCAGGACCCGATGTTGCGCAGCGTGGTGGGGCCGTCGGCAAAGAGCGCGGCGACGGCGAGCGTCATCGCGGCATCCGGGATGTGGTTGCAGTCCAGCTCGACGCCGCGCAGCCGTCCGGTCGCCGGCGCGGCGGCCTCGATCCAGCCGTCACCCATGGCGACCTTCGCCCCCATCGCATCGAGCGCCTCCGCAAAGCGGATGTCGCCTTGGACGCTGCCACGGCCCACGCCCAGAACCCGCACCGGACCGCCGGCGAGGGCGCCGAGCGCGAGAAAGTACGACGCCCCGGAGGCATCGCCCTCCACCGCAAGGCGGCCGGGCGACCGGTACGGCGCACGAGGAACCAGGAATGAATCGCCCTCGCGCATCACTGCGACGCCGAAACGCTGCATCAGGGCGATCGTCATGTCGATGTACGGCCGCGAGATCAGCGGGCCTGCCACGGCGATACGTAGACCCTGCGGCGGCGCCACGAGCGGGGCCGCCATCAACAACCCTGTCAGGAACTGGCTGGAGACATCGCCGCGTACCGAAACCTGATCGGCATTCAGATGCGTCGCAGGCTCGATGAGGAGCGGCGGGAAACCGGGCTGGCCGCGATACACGACGCGCGCGCCGATCACATTCAGTGCGTCCACGAGGTCGCCAATCGGCCGCTCGCGCATGCGCGGAACGCCGTCCAGCACATAGCGCCCGCCCGAAAAAGCCAGCGCCGCGGTCAGCGACCGGAAGGCCGTGCCGGCGTTGCCGAGAAAGAGCTCGGCCGCATCGACGGCGAACTTACCGGCGCAGCCGGTCACGTGCAGGCGGTCCGGGGCCGGTGTCTGCAGCCTGACACCCAGCGCGATGAGCGCCTCGCGCATCACGCGCGTGTCGTCGGCGTCAAGCAGGTTTTCAAGGACCGTCTCGCCACCGGCCATTGCCGCCAGCAGCAGGACGCGATTCGAAATGCTCTTGGAACCCGGCAACCGAACCGTGCCGACGGCACGGCGGATTGGTTCAATCGTCAGGACAGGGGGCCACGCAGACACGTGGCGATGATGCCACGGCGCCGCGAGGCTTATCGACCCCAGCAGGTTTCGATGGATTCCGCGCCCGTATTCGCACGCAGTCCGGTGTTGGTAAGCGTCAGCGTGCCGCAGGCATCACCGGCGAAGCCCCCCGTCGGTGCCGCTGAAAGTGTGTACAAATTGGCCGCTGGCGTCACCACCGTCACGTTGTAGCGCTGCGTTCCCGTCGGTGGTGAACGATCCAGCCCTGCCGGAAGCGCCGGGGGGTTACCGCCGTCCTGATAGGTGCCGCGCTCGGTTCGCCAACGCTCCATCCACTGCGCGGCAGCCACAAGAGTGGCGCGCGCTTCACTGCGATAGCCACGAGCCAGGAACTGCGTGTAGGAGGGAATCGCTATCGCAGCCAGGATGCCAATGATTGCGACAACGGTAACTACTTCGATCAATGTGAAACCCTCCGCCCGCACCGGGCGGAGGTTCACGGACCTCAATGCAACATGAGTCATACGTTGCTTGCTCTAGCGGACCGGCCGCCAGGTTCGGATCGGGTAGAACCCGCCGCACTGCTGCGGCACCGAGCCGACCTGAACGTTGACCTGGCCGAACAGGGCCTGGCAGCTGACCGATTGGTCGCTGACTGAATAGCCGTCATTGGACCGCAGGTACTTCGGCGCCTGCATCATCCCTTCGACATCGCCCTTCTTGATCGTGTCGCGTCGTGTGCCGGTCGGCGGCGCTTCGATCGACAGCATCGAGACGCTACTGACCACTCCGTTGATGCGGCGACCCACGGCAGGATTGAGCTGCGCACCTAAGGGAATTGAATAGAAGTACGAGGATCCACCGCCTTCGCACGGGTCGCCCGTCACGGACGGATGGAACGACGTGATGCGTAGATAGCCGAGGTCCACGACCGGGTTAGCGACAACGCGTTCACCGCGTTCGCCCGTGCTCTCGGCGACGAGGTCGAAGTACCAGCCAGACTTGGTTTCCCAGGAAAAGCCGGCCAGGTTCTTGAGAGTGCGCGACGTGATCTTCGTAACATCGTCGTACGATTCATCCAGCGTGACCTCATAGAGCGCCGTCTTGTCAATCGGCTTGGTGCTGCCCGGCTTGTCCCACAATCCATAGATCGACTGTTCATCAAGGTTCGTCTGATCGGTGTACTCGAAGAACTTGCCAGTCCCGAAGATCACGTAGAAGCCGCCCAGCGGATGGGAGCTGGCGCGCGGCGCTGCAGAGATCGGCTGCCGGTCGCCAGCGGCGCTCTTCGCGACAAACAGCGGTGCGGGCGTGTTGTTCGAACCATCATCCGGATCAAGGGTAGCGATCTTCCACTTCGCCGGGTCACTCGAGCTGAAGTCGAACTTCCACAGATTGCCCTGGTAGTCGCCCGAGTAGGCTCCAACGACGTTTCGGTTGGCATCGAACACGACACTGACGTTGCCAAGCCCGTTGCGATTCGCCTTGGAACCGTCGCAGCGTCCACCCTGAGCAACCGCCCCGATGTCCGACCCATCGTACTTCTTGCAGGTGTCGATCTTCCGGATGGTATTCCCGGTCTCGACATCAATGACCAGCAGAACGGCACGGTTGTTGGCGCTCTCGTAGCCATTCGGCACCAGCGCGACCCACTTGCCGTTGGCGTTGTACTTGACACTGCCGATAAAGCCGGCGCCTCGTACTCGACCCAGGTCAGGCTCTTCATCCGCTGTGATATCCCAAAGCACCTTGCTTGCCGAGAACGCCTCAGGCTTGGTCACATCCAGCGCAAAGACCCCGGGCTCGCCCGCGCCGCTGGCACCCATGACTACCGTCTTCCACGCTCCACCGAGGTAAACGTCGCCCTCGACGACCGGGCCGTCTACGAAGTAACGGTGTGTGTAGTCGACCTTCGTGAGTTCCTGCAGATACTTGTAGGCACTGCGCGGCACATAGGCGAAGAGTTCCTTGCCGCCGCCCTGACCCTTGTCCGGATTGCCATCGAAGGCGTGGAACATGCCAGCGTTGGCACCTACATAAACCGCTGCCCGCCGTCCGGCCTTGTTGTCCGTTACGTACTGGGCGTACTTGTCACCGCCACCAGCCGCAGGCTTCATCTGGTAACCGAAGTTCGGCGCCTTCGAATACAGAGGGGTTGAAGACACGATAGTGCCTAGCAGCGTCGTACGGTCGCGGAAACCCTTGGACAACGGTGGGATGCCGATCGGACTGCTGGCTTCAACGCCGACCTTCTCGCCTCGCAGATAGTTCATGACATCTTCGGACTTCAAGGCTGCCTGCTGGGCGGCGGTGAGACTGGCGAATTTGTCGAACGTTATGCCGGCAGCTGTGCTCGCCGTCGAAGTGAAGATCGCACGCTGGTCCCACTCCGGGAAGCTCGCAAGCCACAGCGGGTCGGGCTCTTTCTGCTGGTTCGCCGCCGCATTGGCAAGGTCGAGCGCATCAAAGGCCTCGAGCTTCCCGACCCAGGTTTGCGTCGTGAATGATGCCCTGTACAGCGTCGAGCCCGCCGTCAGCTGCGCGCTCGTCGAGGCCAGGCCTGTGCCCGAATAGGCTTGCTTGGCAATGGCTCGGAACACGCCCTTGATGCTGTTGCGCATGGCATCCGGATCGGTAGCCGAGTAGAAGTCCCCTCGGCTCGACAACGCCGCGCGGAACGAATCGTCAATCCGGTTTCCGCCGGTCGTGAGCTTCGGATTGACATCGACCAGAGGCCAGTTCACGGCTTTTCCGTCCTTGATGTCCTTGCGCACCTGCTGCGTATTCATCGTCGCATTCAGGCCATATCCCACGATGTACGACGTGACGTTCTGCCAGAACGAATCGTTGGGATAGTCGTCGCGCTTTTGGACAGAATTCGGCACGGCCGGCCGCAGGTCGCGGTTCCACCAGTACATGACCACGTCGGTCAGGGTTCCTGTCACCCCGAAGTGATCCGTGGAAAACTGCGGTTCGGACTTCGGGTCATAAGTGTAGGTCTCACTGTTGTACATACCCGCACCCTGAAGTGTCGGGCCGGTCGTCGCCAACGCTGCCGTATTCGATCCGTTGCCGACGCCCACAGGGTCAGGCGTGCGCTTCTCGATCAGTGGCTGCGCGGGAGCCTTCAGCGGGACCTCCGGAATCGCAGTCCACTCCCCGTCGGTGGCCAAGACCGCAAAACTGCGACGGCACGCGGCGTGCTGGTCTCCCTTGCGCCCACCGCCCTTGCCGGGGTTGTCCGACCAAGGACCGAAGTCACCGCTACGCAGGTAGTAATTGCCGATCGAGTCCATCGCCTCACGGTTCGGCGTCGAGCCCACCCACTGCAGCTGGAACAGCCAGTCGAAAAACTCCTGGCGGTCATCGTTGCCCGGCGTATCCGCGAATGGGCGCACGCCGCGCACCACCGCACCGGGGTGCGGATCCTTGGGCCCCGGATCCTTGTCCAGTTCCGGGAACGTTGCGCCGTTCAGCCGTGATCCGTACGGGTTCCAGGGATCAGGACCGTTGTCAAAATAGTTAATGCGCCCATAACCGAGGCGGATCGCCGAAAGATCACCCTTGAGGTCGGCCGCCGCCTGCGACGTCACGGCGATTGCGGCAAAGAGGCGGTGGCGGTAGTAGGTGAACCAGTTTGCGTAGTTCTGCATCTCCTCCAGGTGCGTGCAACTGGCCGTGCCAATCAGCGCCTCTTCCTTGGTCACGGCGTTGGCCGTGCAGTCCTTGCGACGGCGCAGATCACCCGTGCGTGGATCAACCGGAACCGGGAAATTGATCGCCTTGGCTCGGTCGATCTCGACCAGCCGGTAATTTAGGGGGGCGGCCAGGTCATCGTCGCTAGCCGGAGTCTTGCCTTCGTACCGGTAATAGCGTGCCGGCGTCAGGCCGTCCGACATTGTATTTTGAGGCGGGCAGGTCCAGACCGGATCGAACGTCTTGCAGGTCGTGTTGTAGGTTTCGTCTACTTCCGTGACGCAGACATTCGAGAACACATCTTCTATTTTCGACTCCACGCATTTCTGCGTCGTGCCGACCTGCTGGTTCTCGTACTTCGTGCACTGCTTCTCGTAGACGTCCTTCTTCTCGTACTTCTTGCAGACATCCTTATATTGGGGAATCTGCTCCCACTTGACGCAGACCTCCTGTTCGACCTTCTCCTTGGTACAGACATTCGCCCATCGATAACCGGTCTCGGAAGTCGCGTCGGCAACTTCCTCCAGCTTGCACACATCCTTCCAGACTTCTTTCTTTTCCGTCTCGATGCAGGCGCCGTCGATGTTCTTGACGAACTGCTTGTCCCACTCTAAGCACTTCGTCAGGTCGTCCACCTTGCCCTTAAAGACGTCCTTGGTTGCGACGCACACATCGCCGTACGTCGGCACCGTCTCGTACTTCGTGCACGTCGTCTTCGTCCCGGTCTTTTGGCTCTCCCACGCGACGCACTTCTTCCGGGTCGCGGTGTTCCAATCCAGGCAAGGCGTCGCCAAGTTGCATACCAGCGGTGGGTTCGTAAAGAGGTCCGCCGCCTGCACGCCGTCGCTAGGGAACGGGTTGTAGATGGCCACTCCCGGCGGGTTAGCAATGGGCTGCTCCCAGCGCAGATTGGCACCGCTCCAAGTCCATTTATCCGCCGCCGGGGCCCCAGCCGCGTATGCGCCGTTGGAGCCCACCGATCCTCGAGATTGGGTGATCCACTTGCGCGGCGAATTGGCGTTGATATTGGCGTAGCCACGGAAGCGCATGTCGCGCTCCGTGAACATGCCTGCCGTCGGTGTAGCGCCCACGCCACCGATCGACGCGTTGGGGAAGTTCTCACTACGAAGCGGCCACGCACCCTGCTTCGCCCTGGGCTTGTCGTTGTCATTCCATGGCGTATAAGTGATCGCCGGGTCGTAGGCCAGCGGGTTGTGCACCGACGAGCGCAACGTGAACTCGTCGTGCGCGGCGACTGTTCTCTTTCCTGCATTCCCGTATTGCACCGTCACTGTCGCCGTTGACGGCCAGCGGTTGTTCTCCTGCAGAAACTGTGGCGGCGGCAGACGGTAGTCATTCATCGACCACGAGTCATCGACCATGAACACCACGTTCGGGTGCACCGGATTGACCGTGAAGAGCGGCTGCTGGGCCACGTCCCAGTCGTTCGCCGCCGCCATCACCGTGGCTGGCTGCAGCACTAGCGCCTGCGTCAGCAGGAACACGAGTGCGCGGGCGAAGCGGCTACGACGCCACGGCATGCGGTCCCCTAGACGGCTGCCAGACTCGAGTGTGCGATTCATAAGGACTCCGGTACTCACTTAGTTGCCTAAAAGACCGTCAGGCGGACTTCGCTCTGCGATCGATAGGTGACATTGCCGAACGCGGTGGCGTCAGGAAATATGACCTGAGACGTGATGCGGTACTTCCTGAAATAAGGGCTGCGACACCCCGCACCTCCCATGGCATCCTGGGTCTGCGTGGTGTTGCAGCCGAGTTCCTCGGTGGCGTCTTCAATGATGCAGGCGGCGGCGGTTGAACCGGGCGGTCGAAGATTCGCGTCGATTGTCAAAATCGAGGCGGCCTGGTTCCAGGTATTCGTACGCCAAGCGGGAGTAGCAGTGAAGTCAGCGGCACGGATGACGCCGTCCCACAGGCGGGGCTCGCGTTGCAGTTCCATTTCGCACCAGCGCAGCGTCGATTCCGCGCCCGTTTCGCCGGAGATCGACCGGCTCCAGTTGCCTGCAAGCCGCTCATCGACGGTGCCTCGGCGAACCTGGGTCAGAACGAGGGTGGTGACCACGACCAGGACCACCAGCACGACGGGCAACACGATGCCGGACTGGCGGGACAGAAGGTTTGAAGAAGTCTTCATCTCAGGACGCCATCTGTGTGCGAGCACGAACGGTGAACACCTGCGTGAAGGTGCGCCTTGCCACGCCATCGTTGATCGTGGTTTCGGCGGTCCCCGTGGCCGCCTCGACTTCGGTCTGCGGACAGGGCCGGAAGCGTGAGGCGCCATCCGGCGTCGTCCCGGCCTCCGGGGTGACCAACTGCACACAGACATACACCGCGATGACGTGATTCCACGGATTGGCCAGCGATGACGCTGGCAGGTTCGTGCCCGGCAGCGCTTCGATCTGCGCCGCGGTCATCAGCGTCGAGCCGACGACGCGGGGGTTGTACTGGGCCGTCGCCCGGCCCAGGTCATAGTTTCGGCGGTCGAAGGCGAAGAAGACCTTGAAGTCCTCGACATCTCGCACCAGCGTCTGGCGGGCGCCTCCTCCGTTGCCGGTGCAGCCGAACTCAAGCACGCCACCACCGGTCAGCTCGACCGAATAGACATTGCGCACGGTCGGCACGCCGTTGATGTTCGGCGGGTTCTGCCCGAGGCAGTCCTGCATCAGGCCCTGCGGAGCAAGCCCCGGAAGCGAGTCGGCCTGGTAGCTGACATAAAGCTGGTCACCCGGCGAGGCATTCGCCACGCAGGTGAAGTCCCCGTTGAGCGGATCCGTGAAGCGACCATTGGCGCAGACACGAATGTGGGCGTCGGTCATCGCCACGTTTTCGTAGCGTGTCTCGTTGACCCCGATGACATTGCCGTAACCGGCCAGTGCAATCGGTTCGCCGAGGAAGAACATCGCCAGCCGGCCGCGCTCTTCGGCACTGCTCAACTGAGTCGCCGTCCGCGACGCATTGCTGGACATCATGTACAGCGAGCCAACTGCTCCGATGATCAGAAGGCTCAGGACTAATGCAATCAGCAGTTCGATCAGCGTCCGCCCACCTTCGTGGCGCCGACTGATAACTGGCTTCAGGGAGCGAGGCTGGGCCGTCATGGGTTGATGATCCAGTTGGAACAGCGGAACGTTGTATCGGCGATGTTGACCGGCGCGTTGCTGCAGAGCGTGTCGACGGTGTCGGCCCTTTGCTGGCCTTCCTGCCAGGCCAGAATCAGGTTGATCTGCGATGAATTGGCCGGCGCGTTCAGATAGGCCCCCGAGACCGGCAAGCGGCGACGCAGGTCGATCTGCCACATTGCCCAGTCACGGGCCGCGGTCTCGGCCGGCGTGCAGTTGAGCGGATCGCCGCAGACCGGGATAAGAGCCGCCGTCGCGTCGTTCGGGGCCAGCGTGAGGTTGTAGTTGCCGGCCTTGAACCCATCGTAGTTGGCGCGGACACGCTCGGCGAGCTGGCCGACCATTTCCGCTGCCGCCTTGCGATCGAAAGAGTCCTTCTGGAACGACATCGAGCGCGCCTGCAGCCCGGCCAGGCCAAGCAGGCCAAACGCGACAACGATGAGTGAGACCAACACTTCGATCATCGAAGCGCCACGTTGAGTACGGAAAGACGGAGGTATGAGCTTCATGCGGCGGGACAGGCATCAGCGACGACACGCGCGACCTGCGGTCGTCCGGTCATAATGGCAGCGAGGCAGCGCGCCATATCCGAACGCACTGGCACCGCCGTGTCACGAACATCAATAAAGAACACCACATCTACTGCGCCGCCAGCGTTAAGTCCACGAGGCCCATATGCGCGCCATTGTTGATTCGCTGGAAGCGTCGATTCGACGATCAATCGCTGTTGCGCCATCGCCTGAAACGGCGTCTGCCGCAGGATGAGCTCATCGTTCGCCTCGACGGCGCCGTTGTCGGCGTTGCCCGGTGCCTTGGCAACGACAATCCACCCACTGGCCCAGTCGTTGCCCGCATAGCCCCCGGCGGCGGCGTTGCTGCAGGTCGGATTCGGCGCATCCGCGTTGGTGCTGCGGCAGACCGTGACAGCCCCGTTGCGTCGAACCGCCTCCGACCGAGCCAGATCGAGGGCGGCCAGCATCGAGTTGGTTGCGCTGGAGACCCGGTTGGTGCGCACCAGCCGCTCGAATGACGGAATCGCCAGCGCCAGCAAAATGGCGCTGATCGTCATGACGACCAGAACTTCCACCATGGTGAATCCGCGCTCGTGCATTCGTAACTTCTCCTGACATGAAGCTTATCCACAGCCGCAAGCCATAGCCCGTGAAGGCCGCTCAGTGGAATATGGACTGCGACGAGCGGACGGGACGTGCGGCGGGCATCGACGGACCCGCTTCTGCACACAGGAATTGGCTACTGCAAGTGGTCGAATTCGCAGGATCGACGGCCCAGGCCCTGCGCACCCCTCATCCGATCGGGCTAACGTGCCATGCCCGTGAGTCCGAGCTACTGCCGCCCGCGTCCCTGTCTTGCTCTTGCCTGCAACTACTCATGGAGTGTCCGCAGCCCGGCGGCGGGCCTCGGACGCAACCCGGAACAGGCGCTCGAGCGCGGCACCGTCACCGCTCTCGATGGCACGCTGCAGGTCTTCGAGCCTGCTGCGATAGGAGTCCAGCGCTTCTGCCAGTGCAACCCGGTTGGCCAGGCAGACATCGCGCCACATCGGCGGACTCGAGGCGGCGATCCGCGTGAAGTCGCGGAAGCCAGCACCGGCATGGGCGAACTTTGCATCGGCATCGGGTGAGCGCGCGATCATTTCCACCAGCGCGAACGCGAGCATGTGCGGAAGGTGGCTGACAGCCGCAAAGATGCGGTCGTGCACGTCGGGGGCGAGCTGTTCGAGCCGCGCGCCGACACGGCGCCACAGGCGCTCTGTGGCGGCCAATGCCTCCGGATCGGTGTCTGCCACCGGAGTCGTGATCGCAAGCCGATTCTGGAACAGGCGAGCGTCAGCATGCTCGACGCCCGGGCGTTCGCCTCCGGCAATCGGATGCGCCGGCACAAAGCGAGGGAAAGCACCGCCCAGCGTCGCCCGCGCGTCTGCGATCACGCTGACTTTGGTGCTGCCGACATCGGTGACGAGCGCTCCCGGCGGCAGGTGCCCTGCAATCGCGGCAAGTGCGGCGCGCATCGCGCCCACGGGCACGGCGAGAACGACGAGGTCTGCGGCGGATACGGCCTCGGCCAGGCTGGCCGCCGCGCGATCGACGATGCCGGCGGCGAGTCCCCGGCTGACGGCCTGCGGGTCAACGTCGAAACCGACGACGTGATCGACTTCAGCCGCCGCGCGCAGCGCGGCTGCGAACGAGCCGCCGATCAGGCCGACGCCGACCAGCGCGAGCTTCATGCGCCTGCGGCAGCCAGCGCCTCGGGCAACGCCCTGAGGAAGGTCGCGTTCTCCTCGGGCAGGCCGACCGTGACGCGCAGCCACTCCGGCAGGCCATAGTTGGCCACCGGGCGCACAATGACGCCACGCTTGAGCAGCTCTTGATAAACGTGTGCGGCGGGACCGACCTTCACGAGCACGAAATTGCCCACACTGGGCACGTACTCGAGTCCCAGCGCGTGAAACGCGTCGGTCAGCTGCTGCATGCCGCGCAGGTTGAGCTCGTAGCTGCGTGCCAGGAAGTCCTCATCCGCCAGTACCGCCCGCGCGGCAGCCTGCGCCACCGTGCTGACGTTGAACGGCTGGCGCACGCGATTCATTAGATCGGTCAAGTCGCGCTGCGCGATGCCGTAGCCCACGCGCAGGCCGGCGAGACCGAAGGCTTTCGAGAACGTGCGCGAGATGATGACGTTCGGGAAGCGCCTGACCCACGCGGTGCTGTCAACGCGCAACTCGGGCGGCAGATACTCGTTGTAGGCCTCGT
>Ga0079037_100001931_pt1 | contig 11112 bp, 8 predicted proteins | sample Mud3Dept4metaG_FD_71479 | JGI IMG/M metagenome (GOLD analysis project Ga0079037, IMG submission 71479) | Freshwater wetland microbial communities from Ohio, USA, analyzing the effect of biotic and abiotic controls - Mud 3 Core 4 Depth 4 metaG | ecosystem: Environmental > Aquatic > Freshwater >... | reverse complement strand
CCCACCGCCGCCCGTCCGCACGCGGTCCGGCGGGCGGAGGCGCGGTCGCCGCCGCCGACCACATCCGCAGCAGCTCAGCCACCGACTCGGCGCCCACCTTCGTCATGCCGTGGCATCGGTGCGCCTTGACCGTGCGCTCGGTGATGCCGAGGTGCGCGGCGATGGCGCGATTGCGGCGGCCGGCCACCACCAGGGCAAGCACCTCGCGCTCTCGCGGCGTCAGCTGGGCCATGCACTCCCGTGCGCGCGCGTGGGCGGCGAGCCACTCCCCCCACGTGCGGGCCCGGTGCAGGGCGGACGCCACGGCCCGCAGGAGCTCGCCCGGCTCCGCCGGCTTCTCGAGGAAGTCCACCGCACCTGCCCGCATCGCGGCGGCGCAGCTGGTCACGTCGCCGTGCGCGGTGAGGAACACGAGCGGGACGTTGAGGCCGGATCGCGCGAGCTCGAGCTGGATGTCGAGGCACGACCGTCCCGCGGCGTGCAGTTCGAGCACCAGGCAGCCCCCGACGAGTCGCTCCTGCTGCCTCATCACGCCTTGCCACGACGCATGCTGCCGCACGTCGTAGCCGTGTGACTGCAGGAGGTCTGCTGTGGTCGTGCGGCAGGCCGCATCGTCGTCGAGCACATGCACGACGAGCGCGGCTGTCGAGTCGAGTGGTGCCATGGACGTCGAGCGGCCAGCGGTCGGGACGACGGCACTCCTCGCCCGCCGTCGGGCGGGTGCCGGGAACACGCGGTACGGCTTCCGTTCGAAGCTATGGGCGCGGGGCAGGGGCGCTATCCGGAAACCGAAAGCCCCCGGGTGCGGTGTGGCGGCGGTGTCGTGCGGTGTCGTGCGGTGTCGCGCCCAGCGCGGGCACGAGGGGGCGTTCCAGCCTGCGGCCGGCGCGGCCGGGCGTCAGGCCCGGCGCAGGGTGTCCACCGGCCGCTCCCCGTAGAGTATCCGGTACTCCTCGGAGAACCGGCCGAAATGGGTGAAGCCCCAGCGCATGGCGATCGTCGTTACGGTCTCGCCGCGGCGGCGCGCCAGGCGCAGGTCGCGACGCACGGCGTCGAGGCGCATGCTGCGGTGCAGGGCGATCGGCGTCACGCCGAACGTCCGCCGGAAGTGATACTCCAGCATGCGGTGGCTCACGCCGACCGCCCGCGCGAAGCGATCGAGGTTGAACGGCTGGGCGAGGTGGGCCCGGAGGTAGTCCTCCGCGCGCGCCATCAGCCGCCGGCGCTGCTCCACGTGCAGCATGTCGCGCGCGCACGCACCCATCGAGCCGTCGCCGGCGAGCGCGCTGGCGATGTCGAGTTGCAGCGCGGCCTCCACCTCGTCGCGCGCCTCGCCCGACGGCTGGCGTGCCATGGCGGCGAACACCGACTGGATGCACGCCGCCAGCCGGCGGCCGACGGGGGGCGGGAGTCGCAGGATGCGCGCGCCCGCCTCCGGCAGCCGGAGCGGCTGCCCGCAGAGCCGGATCGCCGCGTCCTGCAGCGCCGCGCGCTCGACGCAGTATGCGAACCAGGTGGTGTCCCGGGCCGCGCGGTAGTTGAGCTCGCAGTGCTCCGAGTACAGCTGGAGGCTGACCGGCGGGCAGAGAAACCCGTTGATCACCGTGTCGGCCGGCGACCTGAGCATGCCGCCCACCGTGATCACGCCCGGGGGCAGCGCGCCCTGCGCGAGCACGCCCATCCCGTAGCGTCCCCGCTGGATCGAGCCCTTTCCCAGATGCGCCCGCTCGAGCCGCACCGTGAGCGCGCCCCCCGGCAGCAGCCGGTGGTGCATCTCGCTGCCGTCGATGACCCCGACGAGCTCGTCCGGGTCGCAGCGCTCGAGTTCCAGGCGACGGTAGGTCACCGGCGCCCTCCGGCCCCGGCGCTGCGGGACCTCTCGATTTCCGGATAGCGCTGTTCCATGGTCGGAATAGGTTGCCTCCGAGGGTGAGGCCGGCGCAAGCGGGGGCCGGACCGGAAGCCCCGTCCGAGGCCCGCCCCGGGGGCACCGTCACAAGGCCGTCACGGGAGTCCGATCTTGCCGAGAATCATCCGCCTCGCGGTCGCGGCCGCGCTGTTCGCCTCGCCGGCCGTCGCGCAGGAACGGCACGAGGCGGAACGCGAGGCGGAGGGGCGCAACCTTCTGGCGCTCTTCGTGGGCGGCACCGCGGTGGACGAGACGGTGCGCTTCACGCTGGGCGTGGACTACGCGCGGCAGCTGTCGGAGCGGTTCGGCGTCGGCGCGCTCGCCGACTGGGCGCTGGGCGGCGAGGGACGGGAGTTCCTCTTCGCCGTGGCGGGATTCTACCACCCGACATCGCGCATCTGGCTCGACCTCGCGCCCGGCGTGCAACGGGATGCGCTCGAGGGGGAATTGGAATGGGTGGTCCGGGTGGGAGCGGACTACGAATTCGAGTTGCGGAGCGGCTGGAACCTGTCGCCGAACGTGAACCTCGACATCGGGCCGAAGGAGTCGCTCCTCGTGTTCGGAATCGAGCTCGGCCGCCGCTTCTGACCGTTGGCATCGGGGCAGCACCTTCACTCACGCCGCAGGAATCGGGAGGTCGCGCATGGCAGCGAAGAAACCCAACATCCTCGTGATGTTCGGCGACGACATCGGCTGGTTCAACATCAGCGCCTACAACCACGGCATCATGGGCTACAAGACGCCCAACATCGATCGCCTCGCCCAGGAAGGCGCGATGTTCACCGACGCCTACGGCCAGCAGAGCTGCACCGCCGGGCGTGCGGCGTTCCTGACCGGCCAGAGCCCGTACCGCACGGGCATGACCAAGGTGGGCCTGCCCGGTTCGCCGCTGGGCCTGAAGAAGGAGGACCCGACCCTCGCCGAGTACCTCAAGCCCCACGGCTACGCCACCGGCCAGTTCGGCAAGAACCACCTCGGCGACCTCGACGAGCACCTGCCGACGGCCCACGGCTTCGACGAGTTCTTCGGCAACCTCTACCACCTGAACGCCGAGCAGGAGCCGGAGCATCCCGACTACCCGAAGAATCCCGAGTTCAAGAAGAAGTTCGGGCCGCGTGGCGTGCTGCACGCCTTCGCGCAGCCGGACGGCACCCAGAAGATCGAGGACACCGGCCCGCTGACGATCAAGCGGATGGAGACGATCGACGAGGAGGTGCTGGGCCACGCGCAGCGCTTCATCCGGGACAACACCAAGGCCGGCACGCCGTGGTTCTGCTGGTTCAACACCTCGCGCATGCACGTGCACACCCACCTGAAGGCCGAGTCGCAGAACAAGACGGGCAAGGGCGTCTACGCCGACGGCATGGTGGAGCACGACGGCCACATCGGGCAGATGCTCGCCCTGCTCGACGAGCTGGGCCTCGCCGAGGACACGATGGTGGTGTACACGACCGACAACGGCGCCGAGATGATGTCGTGGCCCGACGGCGGCATGACGCCGTTCATGGGCGAGAAGAACACGCCGTGGGAGGGCGGCTACCGCATCCCGCTGCTGATGCGCTATCCGAAGGCGATCAAGGCCGGCACGGTGAGCAACGGCATCGTGTCGCTGGAGGACTTCGTCCCGACGATCCTCGCCGCGGTGGGCGAGCCCGACCTGAAGGAGAAGCTCAAGAAGGGCCACACCATCGGGAAGACGACCTACAAGGTCCACCTGGACGGCTACAACTTCGTGCCGTTCATCCGGGGCGAGGACGAGCAGTGGCCGCGGCGCGAGTTCTTCTACTTCACCGACGACGGCGACCTGGCCGCGCTCCGGGTGGACGACTGGAAGGTCATGTTCCTCGAGCAGCGGGCGCACGGCTTCGACGTGTGGGCCGAGCCGTTCGTGAAGCTGCGCCTGCCGCGCGTCTTCAACCTGCGCGCCGACCCGTTCGAGCGGGCCATGCACGAGTCGTGGGGCTACCAGCGGTGGCACTTCGACCACGCCTTCATGCTGGTGCCGGCGCAGGCGATCGTGCAGAAGTTCATGGCGACGTTCAAGGAGTTCCCGCCGCGGCAGAAGGCGGCGAGCTTCAGCGTCGGCGACGCCGATCAGAAGATGAACGACGCGGTCTCCAGCGGGCACTGACGGCAGGGAGACGCGGGCACGAGAAGCCCCCGCCGGCGCGGTGCCGGCGGGGGCTTCGTGCCGCGGGGGATCGGGGCTGCCGGTGCCGCGCCTCCCGTCGAGCAGCCAGCAGCGCCTAGAACATCATGCGCAGCACGTTGCGACCCTCGTCCCGCCGGTACTCGACGTCGCGAGCGAGCGTGCGGATCAGGTGGACGCCGAGCCCGCCGATCGGGCGCTCGGCGACTCCCAGGGTGAGGTCCGGCGCCGGCAGCGCGAGGACGTCGAAGGGCGGCCCCCAGTCGGCCACCTCGAGCACGAAGCGCGGGCCGTCCGTCTCGCACGTGACCGCCACGTCCCCCGGGCCGTCCGGATAGCCGTAGTGGCAGACGTTGACGAACGCCTCCTCCAGCGCGAGTTGCAGCCCGAACCTCGTCCTGGCGTCGAGGCCCGCCGCGACCGCGCACGCCTCGACGTAGGCGTTCGCTGCGCCGAGCTCCCCGATCCGGGCGGGCACGAGCCGTGTCGCGAACCGCATGCGAGATCAGGTCAGCGAGGCGAGCGCCGCGGCCACCGACTCCTCCACCTGGAACATGGCGGAGAACCCGGACATGTCGAACACCGACCGCACCTCCGGCTGCACGCCTGCGATGCGCAGCTGCCCGTCCCTGGCCTTGAGCAGCTTGGCGGTGAGGAGCAGCACGCGCAGGCCCGCGCTGCTCACGTACTGGAGGCGCGCGAGGTCGAGCACGAGGGACGTGACGCCCCCGTCGATCAGCTCCCGGATGCGCTGCTCGCACGCGGGAGACGTCACCGAATCCAGCCGGCCGGCGATCTCCGCCACCGTGCCGGCGCCTTCCTGCCTGCTTGCGAACTCCACGTGATCCTCCCGGGGTGCCAGGGCCTCAGCACTCGCGCATGCGCATGCTGACGCGGTTGCGGTCGTCGCGCCGCTCGTAGGCGATCTCTTCGGCCAGGTTCTCCACGATGCTCAGGCCCAGCTCGTCCGGCAGGTGCGCCGGGTCGAGCGGGTTGCCCGGCGGGCCGCCGCTCTCCCACGCGAGCTCGAGGCGCTGGGTCCTCTCGGAGTAGTCGATCACGAGGTCGAGCGCCGTGGTCGACAGCAGCGGACGGTACATCTGGAGCACCTCCTCGACCACCAGCAGGAGGCGCTGGCGCACGGGCTTCGGCAGGACATGCTTCTCGCAGAACGCCTCGATCTCGGCGTTCATGGCGTAGAGGTCGAAGTCCGGCGAGCCGATGTGATGCGTGAAGCTGCGGATCCGGTTGATGAACGCCCGCGTCTTCTCCCGGGCGGGGCTGCCGAAGATCTGCTCCGGCGTGCCCTCCTCGTAGATCAGCCCCTCGTCCATGTAGAGGACGCGGTTGGAGACGTCCCGCGCGAAGTCCATCTCGTGCGTCACGATCGCCATCGTCATCCCGTCCCGCGCCAGGCGGCGGATGACGGCGAGTACCTCGCTCACCGTCGTCGGGTCGAGCGCCGAGGTGGGCTCGTCGAAGAGGATGATGTCCGGCTCCATGGCCAGGCAGCGGGCGATGGCCACGCGCTGCTTCTGCCCGCCGGAGAGCTCGTCGGGGAACTGCCGCGCCTTCTCGGCGAGCCCCACCAGGCGCAGCAGCTCCATCGCCTTCGCGTCCGCCGCGGCGGGGGCGATGCCGCGCAGCTTGCGCGGCCCGAGGGTCAGGTTCTCCAGCACCGACAGGTGCGAGAACAGGTTGAACCCCTGGAACACCATGTTCATCCGCTGCCGGAGCTTCGCCACGTCGGTGGACCGGTCCAGCAGGTTCACCCCGCCGATCCGGATCGCGCCGCCGCTCGGCCGCTCGAGCAGGTTGAGGCAGCGCAGGAAGGTGCTCTTGCCGGTGCCCGACGGGCCGATGATGGAGATCACCTCGCCCTTGCGGATCTCCACCGAGACGTCCTTCAGCACGACGAGGTCGCCGAAGCGCTTGGACAGGTGCTCGACGGTGATCATGCGCGTGCCTCCCGGCGCCGCCGGGCCTTCGGGTCCAGGCGCCGCTCCAGATGGCCGAGCGCCTGGATGAGGATCCACGAGATGGCGAAGTACAGCAGCGCCACCATGACGAGCGGGAAGAAGGCGTCGAAGGTGCGGCTGCGGATGATGTCGCTCGCCTTGGTGAGGTCCTGCACCGCGATGTAGCCCACGATCGACGTCATCTTCACGAGCGAGATGAACTCGCCCTTGTACACCGGCAGGATGCGCCGCACGGTCTGCGGGAGCACCACGTAGCCGAAGGTCTGGACGGGGGTGAACCCCATCGCCAGCCCCGCCTCCGACTGCCCCTTGTCCACGCCCTCGATGCCGCTGCGGAAGATCTCCGCCGCGTACGCCGCGAAGTTCATCCCGAACGCGAGGACCGCCACGAGCACCGGGCTGATGTCCACCGACGCGAACACCACGTAGAACACCAGCATCAGCACCACCAGCACCGGCGTGCCGCGCAGGACCGCGATGTAGAGCTGGGCCGGCACCCGCAGCACGGCGCGGGACGACATGCGCATGAAGCAGATCGCCGCGCCGAGCACGGTGCCGACGAGCGTCGCGAGCAGCGCGATGAGCACCGTGGTCCGGAGCCCGTCCAGGATGAGGCGGTACCGGCCCTCCCTGACGAGGTTGGCCTGGAAGCTGTCGGCGACGCGCTGCAGGAAGCCCGGCGTGGCCGCAGCGCCGGCCGTGTCCGTGGCGTACGCCGCGATGTTCGTCTTGAGGCCCGCGACGACCGTGCCCATGGCGTAGTACGGGTCCGAGAAGTCGATCCGCGCTTCGCGCTCCGGCGTGACGTAGATGGACGAGAGGATGACGTCGGCCTTCGACGTGGCGGCGGCCGCCACGAGGCTGCCGAAGTCCATGTTGGAGAGCTGCAGCTCCCGGCCCAGCGACGCCGCGAACCGCTCGGCCAGCTCGATGTCGAGGCCCACCAGCCGGTTGTCCTTCATCGCGACGAACGGAAGGCCCACGTCGCTCACGCCGACGGTCAGGACGCCGCGGGTGCGCGGGCCGGGAATCGCCGGCATCTCGGTGCGGGCATCCGTGATCCAGCGGCGGAGCATCCCGTCGTAGGTGCCGTCCTGCCTGAGCCGGGCGAGGAAGCGGTTGAACTGCTCCCGCAGCTCGTCCGCGTCGCTGTTGAAGCCGGCGCCCACGTCGAAGGAGAACAGGGGCTCCCCCAGCGTCCCCAGCGCGGCGTCCTGCCGCTGCAGCTCGCGCAGCGCATCGGCGTCGTACAGCGCGGCGTCCACCTTGCCGAGCTTCACGGCGAGCGTGACGTCGGCGACCGTCTTGTACTGCAGCATGGTCGCTTCCGGCAGGTTCCTGAGCACCCACGACTCGTGCGCGGAACCGAGGAGCACGCCGATGCGCCGGGTGCGGAGGTCCTCCACGGACCTCAACTTCATCGAGGCGGAATGGGCGGACGCCCGGACGAGCATCACCTGGGCATTGGCGTAGTACGGCTCGGAGAACGCCACGAGCTTCCGGCGTTCGGCGGTCGCGGTCATGCCGGTCACGATCATGTCGACCTTCCCCGACTGCAGGGCGGGGATGAGCGCCATGAACTTCATGTTGGCGAACTCGACCGGGCGCCCGAGCCGGGCCCCGATGCGCCGGGCCAGCTCGCCGTCGTGGCCGCTCACGCGGCCGTCGCGGTCCATGAAGCTGAGCGGCTCCCGGGTGGCGCTCACGCCGACCCGGAGCGGCCGGCCGGCGGTGACCTCCGGGATCGCCAGCTCCTCGTAGGGGCCCAGGTCCGGCTTGAGCCAGCGACGGCTCATCCCTGCCAGGGTGCCGTCCTTCCTGAGCGAGTCGATGATGGCGTTCACCGACGCGAGCAGCGCCGCGTCGTCCTTCCGCATGGCGACGCAGGTGGGCTCGTCATCCAGCCGCTCCGGCAGGACCTTGAGCAGCGGGTTCGTCTTCGCCACCTGCACGGCGGTCGGGAACGACGTCACGGTGACGTCGAGCTGGCCCGAATTCATGGCGGCGACGGCGTCCATGACGTCGTCGAAGCTCTTGATGTCGGCCTCGGGATACCGGGCCGTCGCGATCGCCTCGCCCGTGGATCCCGTCATCACGCCGATGCGAGCCTCGCGCGCGTCGTCGAGGGAGTCGATGGTGCGGGCCGGCGGCTGGCCGCATGCGGCGGCGAGCAGGAGGCCGCCGAGGAACAGGCATCGGGCGGCGGGACGCAACATCCCCGCGCTCATGGCGACACCGGCCGCGGCCCCCGATAGGTGAGGGCCACCATGGTGACGTCGTCGGACTGCGGCGCGTCGCCGGCGTGGGCGCGCACGGCGGCGCGGACGGCGTGGATCATCGTCTCCGGCGTCTCCCGGGCCGCTCGTTCGAGGGCCGCCTGCAGCGCCGGCTCGCCGTACAGCCTGTCGTCGCGGTCCCGGGCCTCGGTGACGCCGTCGGTGTAGAGGAAGAGCGTCTCCCCGACCGCGAGCGTGAGGCGCTCGAGCGCGAAGGCGGCGCCGGGGAGCGGACCGAGCATGCGGCCGGGCGGCACGGCGAGATAGCGCACGGTCCCGGCGCCGACGAGGAGCGGGGGGTTGTGGCCGGCGTTGGCGTAGCGGACCTCGCCGGTGCGCACGTCCAGGATGCCGCAGAACACCGTCGCGAACATGCACCGCTCGTTGTCGGCCGCGAGGATGTCGTTGACGCTCGCGAGGATCTGCTCGGGCGAGCGGAGCCGCTGCCCCTCGGTCTTGAGCAGCGTCTTGGCCACCATCATGTAGAGGGCCGCCGGCACGCCCTTGTCGGCCACGTCGGCGATGAGGAAGCAGAGCTGGCTGTCGTCGATCAGGAAGAAGTCGTAGAAGTCCCCGCCGACCTCCTTGGCCGCGTCCATCGAGGCGAAGATGTCGAACTCCGGCCGCTGCGGGAACGGGGGGAAGACGCGAGGCAGGAGACTCGCCTGGATGTCGGTGGCCACCTTGAGCTCGCTCTGGATCCGCTCCTTGGCGGCCGTCGTCTCGGTCAGGTCGGCGATGTAGTGCTTGAGCGACGTCTGCATCGCCTCGAAGTCGTGCGCCAGGTCGGCGACCTCGTCGTGCGCCCGGAGCCGGGGCAGGGGCCCGTCGAAGTCGCCCTCCGAGAGCCGGTGCGTGGCCAGCGCGAGCGAGCGGAGCGGCCTCGTGATGGAGGTCGCGATCGAGACGGCCGACGCCAATAGGAGGAGGAGCCCGGCCACCCCGATCGCGCCCATCCTGAAGGTCAGCCGGTTGACCGTGGCGAGCAGTTCGCGCTCGGGGAACACGACCGCCAGCGTCCACCCCGCCGTGCGGATCGGCGTGTAGTACATCCAGCTGCGCACCCCGACGATGCTCGTGTAGTGCACGAAGCCGGATTCCCCCCGCACCATCTTCCGGCCGATGGCCCGCAGCGCCGGGTCGTTCCGCCCTTCAGCGATGCTGAAGAACGACTCGTTCATGATGGCGTCCTTGAGCGGGTGCGCGAGGATCATCCCGTTGCGGGAGATCAGTGCCGCATAGCCGGTCTCGAGGATGCGCACCGCGTTGACGAGGCTGGTGAGCGAGTCGAGCGCGATGCCCGCCGTGGCCACGCCGCGGAACACGCGGGTCCCGCCGTCGGTGCGGAAGAACGGGACGGAGTAGGTCGCGAGGGCGACGTTGGCCGCCCCTTCATCGAAGTACGGCTCGCTCCAGTCGGGGCGCTCCAGTTCCCGGGGAATCTGGTACCAGTCCCAGGCGGGATAGGGCACGTCCCGGTATCGCTCCTCCAGCCGGCCGAGCCGGACCTCACCGCCGGCGCGGTAGACGTACGGAGCGTAGAGACGGGTGGTGCGGCGGAACGCGTACGGCTCGAATGCCACGGCCGACCGGGCGATCGACGGGTTGGCCGCGAACGTCGCGCGCATGAGCGCCAGCAGCTCGGCTTCCGTGGGATCGCCCAGCTCGACGGCGAGCGCCAGCCCTTCGGCCACCTTGGCCGCCGCCACCAGGTCGGCGTCGACACGGTTGGCCACCGAGGTGGCAAGGTTGCGCGCATTGCTCTCCAGCTCCTTCCGGAGCATGGCGCGCGAGTTGACGTAGTTGTAGCCGAGCGTCACCGCGAGGATGAGCACGCTGAAGCCGCTGATCAGCAGCACCAGGTGGGCGACGATGCTCCTACCGGCGCGCATCACCGCTCCAGGTGAACTGCTCATGGCGCGGAAAGTCCCGGATCAGGCGCTGCGCGCGGAGCACGTCGCCCACCGCGCGATAGCCGCCCTCGTCCAGCCGGCCCAGCAACGGCTGGCCGTCGGCCGGCATGAGCAGCTCGCGCATGCGGGCGAGCATCCAGCGCTGGTGCACCCGGTTGGCCGGCAGGTGCGCCTCGCGCATCCGGCGGATCACGATGTCGAGCGTCTCCTCCACGTGTTCGAAGGCGTACGCCCAGCCCTCGCGCGAGGCCAGGACGAACGCCTGCGCCAGGGCCGGGTCGGCCGCGACCGTCCGCTCGAGGGCGTAGAGTCCGTCCTCGGGAAAGCGAAGGCCGTGATCCTTCAGGAAGACGAGGGTGAGCTCGTCGGGGTCGAGGCCCGAGGCGAGGATCGTGTGGTACTCGTTGTACCACATCGCCGAGGTGACGTCGATGCCGCCGCGCAGGAAGAGGTTCACCGTCATCGACAGCGGCACCTCGCGTACCGTGATGCCGGCCTGGGCGAAGAGGGCACGCGGCGGGATCGCGAGGTCGCCGCCCCAGACGCCCACCTTCTTCCCCTGCATGTCGGCGACGGTGCGGATGCCGCTGCTCCTCCTGGCCACGAGCATCATCGCCGACCGCTGCACCACCTGCGCCAGGTTGACGACCGGCGTCCCTGCGGAGCGCTGTCGCAGGGCGTTCGACAGCCAGAGGACGGCGAAGTCCGCAGTGCCGTCCCGGAGCAGGTCCTCGGGCGACACGCCGGGCCCGCCGGAGACGATGGCGAGGTCGATGCCGTGCCGCGCGTAGATGCCCTTCTCGAGCGCGACGTAGTGGCCGGCGAACTGTGCCTGGGGGCTCCAGGCGAGGACGAGGGTCGCCTGTCGGGGGGCCTGCGCGGCGCC
>Ga0079037_100001929_pt1 | contig 11119 bp, 8 predicted proteins | sample Mud3Dept4metaG_FD_71479 | JGI IMG/M metagenome (GOLD analysis project Ga0079037, IMG submission 71479) | Freshwater wetland microbial communities from Ohio, USA, analyzing the effect of biotic and abiotic controls - Mud 3 Core 4 Depth 4 metaG | ecosystem: Environmental > Aquatic > Freshwater >... | reverse complement strand
CTTTACTAAAATTCCTCCGGAGGACCTGGAAAATTGACAAAGGGACAAAAATTAATGATTGATGAATTATTAAATATCCGGGTATGTTAGGCAAAAATTAGTAAGGTTTTATATTATACCGGTTATTATTATCATAACCTTTTTTGTAATCTGATAAAAACTAACCATTTTTAAAGAATTATTATAAATATTCAAAAGAGTTAATATGAATTCAAAAAATACACTTCTTATCGGATTAATCTTTGTTGCATTCCTCTTTAGCTGCAGACAGACAACTTCTCAGGAAAATAACTGGACACATTTCAGAGGCAGCAATCTGAATGGTATAGCAGAAGCTGAGAGTATTCCTCTTAAATGGGATGAATCTGTAATAAAATGGAAAACTGAAATTCATGACCAGGGTTATTCTTCACCTGTTGTCTATAATAATCAGATATGGGTAACCTCGGCAAAACCTGATGGAAAAGAACTTTATGCTGTCTGCATCGATTTTCAAACAGGAAAGATAATATATGATATAAAAGTTTTTACTCCGGATGAAGTCGAAAGGAAGCATTCTTTAAATACTTATGCCACTCCGACACCGTGCATAGAAAAGGGTTTTGTATATGTTCATTACGGTAGCCTGGGGACAGCGTGCATAAATACCACAAATGGATCAGTCGTGTGGAAACGAACCGACTTTAAATGCAAGCACGTCCAAGGTCCTGCTTCATCACCTGTAATTTACAAAAATATGCTGATCCTGCATTTTGAAGGTACTGACGTCAGGTATATCGTGGCACTCGATAAATCGAATGGCAAGCTTATCTGGAAAATTGACCGGCCTGCAGAGCCTTATGAATCGATACCTGTCATTGGGAAAAAAGCATATATCACTCCGATAATAATAAATGTAAAAGGACGTGATATGATGATCTCCAATGGATCTGCTGTTTGCGTGGCATACGACCCTGTTACCGGAGAGGAAATATGGAGAGTCGTGGATGGAGCCGAATCGACAGTAGCCATGCCAATTACGGAAAATGGAGTAATATTCTGGTACGCCGGATACATGGTTGGTACAGATGGTCTTAAATATGCTGATTTACTGGCAGTTAATCCTGATGGTAAAGGTGATATTGCAAGTACAAATATCATTTGGAAAAAACAGTACGAACTGTCACAAAACCAGATGCTGACGCCTGTCATAAAAGACGGTTTGATATATACTATGACAACGAAGAATAATCTGATGTGCATTGATGCAGCTACTGGAGAAGAAGTCTGGTCAACACATTTGTCCTCGAATTATAATGCTTCACCAATTTATGTTAACGGTAATATCTGGTTTTTCTCAGTAAAAGGTGAAGTTCTGGTATTAAAAGCAGGCCGTAAATATGAAGTTGTGGCTCAGAATCAGATGGATTCGGGGATATGGGCAACACCAGCAGTGTTAAGAAACTCAGTCATACTAAGAACACAGAACTATTTGTACAGGATAGGCGGGAAATAGGAAAATTGAGAGATCTCATTCAGCATACTCGACCGGTATCACCTGCCTGAAGATCCGCAATTACTTTTTCTTCATCGGTTCCCAGTGCTGATTTGACCCTTCATTCGGATTGAAATTAGGATTATCGGTAATAATATATTCCCCGTTATTGTTGCACCAGGCGTGCTCATAGCCGCTTGGCAATTCAACCTCTTTCCCTTCGTTAGGATCGAGGTACCTGTCAATACCGAGAGTGTTATCGCTGAATTTTTGTGATACCCTGTCATATACATCTCCACTTGCCTTAAACTGTTGCATCTTGTCCTCTCTTATCTGGTCGCTCATTTGGCTAAGCATCCGGCTGAATTCCCCGATATTCTGAATACGTGTTATTTGTTGTTGTGCCATGTATTCAATAACATTGCTGTATTTGGCATACCATTTCGGATTTAGTTTGAAAGATGAAGTGATAGTCTGGAATATCTGTGTATTACTTTCCAGTTTCCCTGCTTCAGCTTTAAAGGAGAAAATATAGTCGATGTACCATATTGTGTTATAAAAAGTTCCATACATGCTTTGCACGGGGAATGAAATTGTTTCAACAACTGCATAAAACTCTTCCTCCATTAATACTCCTCCTGCGGTATAGCTGATCCTCAATTTAGCGCCGGTTGCTCCGGATGAAACCGGCCCCTGTGCCTGTTGTCCGGCACCCAGTGCAACAGGCAGTTCAGGTACATTTTCATCCTTTATTACTTTCAAACCCTGAAATCCTCTGCGTTGTTCGGGAAGGATAATATTCCGCAGCGCATTCTGTGCTGTTATTGGTTGCTTCACAATACTTCCGAAATACCTGCTCCCCGGGGGGAACATACTTAATAACTGGGGATTATTACTCCAGGAGAAACAATGATTCGGGAATACTTCAAATTCCTCTTTCCCTCCGGGATTGTAAATCCTGAAAGCGGTAACAGAAGGCAGTGCAGGATTATCAAGTATCCAGGTTATACCTCCTTCAAACTTCCAGTCAGATGGCATGAGAAAACTAAAGGCTTCCAGTCCTGTTCCCTGCTGGTCAACATATGTGAATTTCTTAAATCGAAGAAGATTTTGGTTGTTTGCTTTTAATGCAGGTAACTGCTTATATGAAGAGAAGTTACAACATAATAATATTAATACCGGCAAAATCAAACGGACTTTAATATTTACAGTTTTCATATGCTTCCATTTTTGGTATTACCTACGTAATTTAAGAAATTATTTACACGTCTGTTATTTTATAGTTTTAACTTCGCTATTGAAATAAAGAACAGACTCCGTTTCAATATTAATCCGGCTGCCTTGAAAAAAATTTCAGTATTGATAATATTTTCTATTAGCCTGTTAAATGTGTATTCACAAAGTCTTGACAGTGCTTATAAATATTTCGATGCCGGGCAGTACAAAAAGGCAGCACTTGAATTTGAAAAGGTGTTGCCTTTGATTGAAAAAGAATATGGAACAACTGATACAAGTTTATATTCGTTTCTGCTGATTTATGCCGCAGTCTCCTGTGAAGAAATTCAACAGTATGCTGAGGCAGAAAAATACTACCTGAAGGTCAGGACTATTTATGAAGGAATAAATGCCCTTTCAAACGATGTTTATATTACTGCAATAAACAGCCTGGGCGAATTATATCGTAACACGGGTAATTTCGAAAGTGCCGAGACATTGTATTTTCAAACTCTGGAAAAAAATAAAAAGTTATTTAGTGAGAACTCACCGGGGTATGTCAATACATTAAACAGCATTGCCCGCTTATATCAGGGAATGGGCAGGTACGAAAAAGCAGAATCCTTTTATCTTCAGTCATTGGAAATAAGCAGACAGCTTTTTGGTGAGATGCACCCCGGGAATGTTGCTTTACTTAATAATATCAGCACTTTGTATCATAAAACCGGGAATTACGCAAAAGCTGAGCCCATGTACTTGAAAGCACTTGAGATAAGTAAAAATGTATTTGGCGATGAGCATCCAAATACTGTTACTTTATTAAATAACCTGGGAACATTGTTTGATGATAATGGCAATTACGGACAAGCGGAGCGTTATTACATGCAGGCATTGGAAATCAGGGAAAGAACACTTGGCACCGATCACCCCGATTATGCCATAATATTAAATAATCTGGCTCAGCTGTATTTTAAAATGGGCAGTTATGAAAGAGCAGAACCTATGTACCAACAGGTTTTGGCAATCAATAAAAAGACATATGGAGAAGAGCACATAAGTTATAGCCTGGCATTAAACAATCTGGGGGCATTATATCATAACAAGGGTAACTATGCAAAAGCGGAACTCCTGTACCTTGAAGCATTAAAAATCAGGGCGAAAGTACTTGGTGAAAGTCATCCCGATTATGCTACTTCGCTTAACAACATCGCCCTGCTATACCATGATCTGGGTGATTATGAAAAAGCTATTCAATTTTACCTGAAGGCCCTTGATATCAGACAAAAGACAATAGGTGAAGAACATCCTGATTATGCAACATTGTTGAACAATATCGCCCTGCTTTACCAGGAAACAGGCAATACAATGAAATCAGAAAACCTTCTTCTGCAGGTGTTGAATATCCGCAGGAAAGCATATGGTGAAGAACACCCTGATTATGCAGTGGCCTTGAACAATATGGCTCTGTTTTATTCTAACATTGGAAATTATGATGAGGCAGAGGCCATGTTTCTTCAGGCTTTGCAGATAATTAAAAAAGTCCAGGGGGAAATGCATCCCGATTATGCAACTGCTTTAAACAACCTGGCAGAATTATATGACGCAAGGAGTAAATATGAACAGGCAGAAAGTAAGTATTTGGAAGCATTGGAGATCATAAAGAAAGTATCCGGAGAGAATCACCCAAATTATGCTTCTGCAATCAGCAATCTTGCTTTGTTATATCAGGGCAGAGGTTATTTTGCTAAGGCAGAGCCATTGTATAAGATTGCAATGAATACATATCTTTCTCAGATCCGGCAGCAATTCAGCTTCTTATCTGAAAAAGAAAAGGAGAAATATCTGGATAAGATTATGTTCTTTTTCAGGACTTACCAAAACTTCATCATGGGTCAGCAGACAACAAATCCGAATATCGGAGGAGATGCATATGATATTGAACTATCCGGCAAAGGTTTGATGCTCAACGCTGACAAACAGCTCCGTACATTTATTCTGAACAGTGGCGATTCCGTTGGCATCAGGACATATAATTCCTGGATGACTTTAAGGGCTTCACTTGCAAAGCAATACTCTTTACCTTTAACACAACAAATATCCGATTTAAAATCAATGGAAAGCCAGGCAAATGAATTGGAAAGGCAACTTGCCAGGATCAGTTCAGGGGAAAAAGGCTTAACCGGATTGCAGAATGTTCACTGGCAGGATGTGCAAATGCAATTGAATTGCAGTGATGCAGCAATTGAATTCACTCACTTTCCTTTTTATAATGGCAGAGAATGGACTGACAGCATTATGTATGTCGCCCTTTTGTTAAAGGGCGATGATAATCCTCCAAAAATAATTCCTCTTTTTGAGGGGAGGCAACTGGACACTATTTTACACAGAGAAAGAGGTTCAGATCTTAATTTTATCAATAATTTATATCACTGGATAAATACTGATAATCAATTAATCTCAGGTAAAGGCCGGCAACTTTATGATCTTGTCTGGAGGCCTCTGGAAAAATATCTTGATGGCATAAAGACAGTCTATTATTCGCCATCAGGACGCCTCCATCAGTTATCATTTGCAGCCATCCCATGCGGGGAGGCAGAATTACTTTCCGATAGATATAATTTGCTTCAGCTCAGCAGCACTGTTCAGGTAACCAGTAAACAAAAGGAACATCCGACAAATACAATGGTTTTATATGGGGGTATAGAATATGATGCAGATCCGGAAAAAATGCAAAGTATTGCTAATAAATACAAACAATCGGTTGAAAATACTTCTGTACAGGCAGGTCGCTCGTTAAGCAGGGGGAATGTCAGAAGCGGAGCGTGGATGTACCTTGATGGTACACTAAGCGAAGTTGGGAAGATTAAGAAAATTGCGGATGATAAAGGCATTAATTCTGTCATCATTTCCGGTAATGAAGCTATTGAAGAATCCATAAAAAACTTGTATGGAAATTCAAGTCCGGATGTATTACACATTGCCACACATGGATTCTTCTTTCCTGATGCTGAGAAAAATTATGATATAAGCAACCTGCTCAAAGCCGGAGAAAATTCTGTTCAGGCCTTCAGATTATCTGATAATCCACTAATGAGGTCAGGATTAGCTTTCGCTGGTGCAAACCATGCATGGGAGGGAGAGGAAATTTCTTTGGACCTGGAGGATGGAATACTGACTGCTTATGAAGTCTCCAACATGTACATGCCTAATACTGAACTGGTTGTCCTTTCAGCCTGTGAGACCGGCCTTGGAGAAATTAAAGGCAGTGAAGGTGTTTTTGGCCTTCAGCGATCATTTAAAATAGCAGGTACCGATTATATCCTTATGAGTTTATGGCAAATCCCGGATTACCAGACATCAGAATTGATGAGTCACTTTTATGCAGAGTGGTTTTCAGGTAAGTCAATTCAGGAAGCACTCAAAACAGCACAGAATTTTATGAAAAACAAATATCCCCTTCAGCCCTTTATGTGGGCAGGATTTGTGCTGGTAAAGTAATTCTGCTGCTTGATTGTAATTATAGGAGTGCATTCAGAATTAATAATCTTCAGGGATATTTTAAAGAAGAACTTCGATTTAATACATAAATTTGTATTGTACCCCGGAACCTGAATAAATCTTCTTAATGAAAAAAGAAAGCAATTCACTTCGTGCAGTCTTTTTCGCCCTTACTGCAAATTTTACTATAGCAGTAATAAAATACATTGTTTCAGTCATTTCCGGGAGTTCAGCAATGTTTGCAGAGGCAATTCACTCACTTGTGGACACAACCAATCAGGTGTTCCTTCTCATAGGAAGAAAACGATCCAGGAAAGAAGCAGATGAAATTCATTCCCTGGGTTATGGTAAAGAGGAGTATTTCTGGGGATTCCTTGTCGCTGTACTTTTATTCTTTCTTGGAGGTTGTTATTCAATATATGAAGGGATACATAAATTCATGAACCCTGAACCTATTGACAATTACATCTATATATTCATTGTTCTTGCTTCTGCAATTATTCTCGAATTCAAATCGTTTTCAGTGGCATTCAGGGAGTTTAGGAAGACGTCTTCTGCAGGACTAATTAAGTCGGTTAAAGATTCCACAGACACTAATCTGTTTGTGATCCTGACAGAAGATTTCTCAGCGTTGACCGGTTTAGGAATCGTAACTATCTCGACTCTCCTGTCACTGATAAATCCGTTTTTTGATATTATAGGGACATTCCTTGTTGGATGCCTGTTGATCGTTATGTCATATTTTTTAGCAAATGAACTAAGAAAGCTGATGGTCGGAGAAAGCATTCCACGCCAATTGAGAAAAGACATCAGGGCAATGATCAATAAATATTCCGTTATCAGGCATATTAATAGTATCCGGTCAATGTACATCGGGAATAACAATTTTATCTTATTGATATCTGTGGATATGGAAGACTATCCGGAAGGAATTAAAATAGAAAGTATAACAGAGGAGATCCGAAACGATATCACAATTAAATATCCCAATGCAAAATATATTTATATTGATATGAGGGACAGTGGAAGTTAGATATACTGTATGGGAATATTACACCTGAAGGGTGCCAGAATTAAATAAAAACAAGGGCATCTTTTATTATTTCATCTTTTTCGTTCGTGCCATAAAGTTTTATGCCGATACTCGGTTTTGCATCGTTGAAAATATCTATGATAGGTGAAAATGCATCTTTTATATCATCAAATTCACGCATTTCATCATATTCCTCAATGGGTAAATACAGGTGTACAATTAATGTATAATCCTGTCCATTTATTTGTTTAAGGACTTTAAGTATTTTTGACAACCAGATTAATGATGAAGTGTTGAAATACTCAAGATTGAGTCTTAAGTTGGTAATTGGTCTGGCTTGTAAAATATATTGATTTACCCAGTTTAATGCAGGTTCAAATAATTTAGCTGGATTTTCAGGGGTTGATTTTCCGGATAAAATAAGTTCACCCGATAATTGATTAAAATCAATTTGAGGAGTCTTTGACGTTTGTTCAATAACAAGGGGATAAAATTCTTTCATAAATATTAAGCTCTGATTACTATAATACCCGTTTCAAATTTACTGCATCACCCCAATGATTTAAAAACTTTTGTCAAATCCTGGCGCATGGTAGTCAATTATTTCGTTCGTTTATCACTGAACTTGCCATTTTTTGTCATAATCCATTAATTCTTTAATTCATTATCAACATTGACATTGTAATGTACCCTATTTCCAGGGCAGGATTTACTACCTATGTATTGTACCTTGATCAACATATTAATGCTTAACATCCTTTTCCGGGAGTAGATCGCATTTATACTACTTTTTTTATTTTCAACCATACTGTCGGAGATAAACGAAAATGATAAATTTTTGTTAAGTTTACAGTATTAATTTAAAGACACTTTATCATGAAAAGGCTATTAATTACATTAACACTATTAGTCTGCGTTATAGCATATTCCAACGCGCAGGACTATAAAACTGGCATTGGCTTTAGAGGCGGCCTGTACAATGGTGTGACTATCAAGCATTTTATTAGCGAGAAGGCTGCCCTGGAAGGGCTTTTATCTACAAGATGGAGCGGCTTTGAAATTACCGGATTATACGAAATTCATAACCGGGCATTTGATGTGGACAGGCTTAACTGGTACTATGGTTTTGGCGGACATGTGGGTTTTTATGATGGCGATAGAACAAGCTGGGGAGATGCAGGTAAAAACTATACAGTTATTGGTATAGATGGTATCCTGGGACTTGAATATAATTTCTCGGAAATCCCAATTAATTTAAGCCTTGACTGGAAACCAGCTTTCAATCTTATCGGTTATTCACATTTCTGGGGCGATGGCGGAGCTTTGTCAATTAGATATATCTTCTAATTTAAAAAGATTTCTTCTGCCAGCAGGGATGATGTATGCAACATCCCTGCTGTTTTTTATTGAATCCTCCTGTCCGTTACTGTAAAAGACTGAACCTTAAATTAAATTCCCGTATATTCTGTTCAGGAAGTTTAAAGGTTACAAGTCAAGCGGCGTGAACTAAATTGATAAATTATAAAGTACGACTAATTTTTATAAAACCTTCAATATAACGGAATGAAAAACATTGACCGCCGCAAATTTATTTCCGATTCAGGTTTAGCAACAATTGGCATAGTTGGTGCTTTTGGAATATTAACTTCCTGTAAAGAAAAAAGAACAGGGAAGAAAAAAGAAAAACTTCCCGTTCTGCTGAACAGGGCTCCTGATGGTAAGACGCTGAAAGCCGGACTTATAGGTTGCGGAGGAAGAGGAACAGGCGCCGCAATTAATCTTGTTGATGCGGGGCCAAATATTACAATTTCTGCTCTGGGTGATGTATTTCGCGACAAGCTTGATCAGTGCAGGGAACAGCTTAAGATCAGACGTAATATAGAAATAGCTGATGAGAACTGTTTTACCGGTTTCGACAGCTATCAGAAAGTCATTGATTCAGGAGTCGATGTGGTACTTCTCTGCACGCCGCCTCATTTTCGTCCAGCTCATGTCGAAGCTGCTGTTAATGCCGGCAAACATGTATTTATGGAAAAACCTTGTGCTGTGGATCCTGTCGGGGCAAGATCAGTTATGGTTTCAGCAGAAAGAGCAAGACAAAAAGGACTCTGTATTGTAAGCGGGACAATACGCAGAGTACAGAAAGATTATATGGAAACGCGGCGGAGAGTGATAAATGGCGAAATAGGAGAAATTGTAAGTGCCCATTTTATTCGTAATGGCGGATCACTCTGGGTAATAAAAAGAAAACCGGGATGGACAGATATGGAATACATGCTCCGCAACTGGGCAAATTTCTGCTGGCTTTCAGGCGATCATATCGTGGAACAGTTTATTCATGAAATTGATGTAATGAACTGGTATATAGGCAAGAATCCGATAAAAGCAATTGGATGGGGTGGACGTCAGCGAAGAATAACAGGCGACCAGTACGATTTCTTCAGTGTGGAATATTTATATGACAACGGAATGCATACGCATTGTGCTGCCCGCCAGATAACAGGCTGCAGCAATCTGACAAAGCAATTTATAGTCGGAACAGAAGGATTTGCTGATGCAAAAGGATTCCTGTTCAACCTGAAAGGAGAACAGATCTGGAAATACCCTAAACCGGAAGAAGGATCAACAGACGAAACATGGAAGGTGACAGATCCTTTTGTCCAGGAACATATAAATCTGGTTACCGGAATACGCACGGGGAATATAATAAATGATGCCGAGGCACAAGTAAATTCGACACTCATCGCAATAATGGGAAGGATATCGGCTTATACAGGGAAAGATGTTACCTGGGACGAGGTCATCAATTCTGATCTGTACCTTGGTCCTAAAACATATGATTTTGGTACGTTACCGGGAATCCCCGAAACAGTACCTGTAATAGGAACTGAACCAAAATGATCTTTTCTGATTTGAAAATTTATAGTTTTAAATACCCATATATGAACAGACGACAATTTGCCAAACGATCAGTTATTGCCTCTGCATTTCTTTCAGCAGGCATTTCCCCCGGATTATCCAGGATTATGATCCCTCCTGGACGGAATATGAAAAAAGGAATTATGTGGAGCAGCGTTGGTACAGGTACTTCAATACTTGAAAAATTCCAGGCTGCTGCAAATGCAGGTTTTGAAGGTGTGGAAGTGATGAGTCATATGGACAGAAATGAGATCCTAAAAGCACGGGATATCACACGATTAACTATTCCAAGCGTTTGTGGATCAATGCATTGGAAGCTGCTTCTGTCGCACCCTGATGCAAAAACCAGAGAAGAGGCTCTTGCTGCTTTAAAGGTGACTCTTGAAGATGCCGCTGCATATGGTGCTGATACAGTTTTGCTTGTTCCCGGGCGTGTGAATGAAACAGTAAGTTATGATGATTGCTGGAACCGCTCCATAGAAGAAATTAGGAAGATAATTCCTATGGCTGAGAAACTGAATGTAAAAATTGCAATTGAAAATGTCGGAAACAATTTTCTTTTAAGCCCTCTGGAAGCTGTAAATTACATCGATCAGTTTCAGAGCCCTGCGATCAGGTTTTATTTCGATTGCGGTAATATTCTTCCTACAGGCTGGCCAGAACAATGGATAAAAATACTTGGACAGAGGATCGTAAAAGTACATATTAAGGAGTATAGCCGTAAAATAGCTGATCAACAGGGCAGATCAGCAGGATTTAAAGTTAAACTTATGGAAGGAGACGTCAACTGGGGTGCAGTTATGAAAGCGCTGGATGATATCGGGTATCAGGGCTGGGCAACTATAGAACAATCGGGTGGTGAGACTCCTGAAGGACTTAAAGATCTTTGTAACAGACTCACAGTAATTCTCGAAAGCTGAACGCTTTTATTGCATACCCCTCTTTCACAAGGGCTTTATAACCGGAATATAATCCACAAG
>Ga0079037_100001928_pt1 | contig 11119 bp, 12 predicted proteins | sample Mud3Dept4metaG_FD_71479 | JGI IMG/M metagenome (GOLD analysis project Ga0079037, IMG submission 71479) | Freshwater wetland microbial communities from Ohio, USA, analyzing the effect of biotic and abiotic controls - Mud 3 Core 4 Depth 4 metaG | ecosystem: Environmental > Aquatic > Freshwater >... | reverse complement strand
CGCCTGCCCGCCGGTGTCGTAGATCGCCGTCGCCCGGCGGATCGCGTCACCCGTGATCAGGACCGGGCCGAGCTGGTACTTGGTCTCCCCGTCCTGGCCGACGAACACGACGTCCTGGTCGCGGAGGGCCTCGAACGTGCAGTCGGCCGACTCCGCCTCGGCGGGTGTGCCGCACGTGACCGGGGTCGCCTCGTAGTCGGGGCTCTCCGGTGTCAGCGTGTTCACGACCTCCCGCTGCTCGAGCCGCGCGGTCGTGCCGATGACCTGGAGCAGACGCTCCTGGCCGGTCTCCTGCAGCCGGGCCTCCGCCTGGTCGCGTGAGAGGAAGCACCCGAGGTTCTCCCCGGCGGAGGACACCACGCAGTACTGCACGTCGACCGTCTCGGCCGTGAGCGCCGCGAGCGCCGCATCGGCCTCCTCCTTCGTCGGGGAGCAGGCCGGTCCGACGTCGCTCGCCAGCGTGGTGGCCTGGTCGTCCACGAGGCAGTACGTGACGTTGGACACGGTGTCGACGCCGTCGATCGCGGCCTGGGCCTCCTCCTCGGAGGCGAACCCGCAGACCGGAGCCCCCACGCCCGTGCCGCTGATGCAGAAGGTGCCCTCGGCCGGGGCGGGCGAGGGAGCCGGTGTGACGTCCGCCGCCGGCACCACCTGGAGCGACGCGATCGCGTCGTTCGCCTGCTTCTTCGTTGCGAAGCAGGGTCCGTCCTCCTGTCCGAGGCCGGTGAGACAGATGGACTGGGTGATCGTCTCGACGGTGACCGCATCGAGCGCCGTCTGCGCCGCCTGCTCGGTGTCGTAGCAGCCGTAGCTCTCCTGCCCGCTCACCAGGCAGGTCCGATCGACCGTGCGCTCCTCGACCGTCCCTCGGGCGAGCCCGGGGATCTGGACCTCGATGTTCGTGCCGGTGACGAAGATCGTCGGCTCGGCGGTGCCGAACGCGTCCACGCGCCGGCGGATGTTCTCCACCGCCCGGTCCATCACGCCGTCGGGGGTCCCGTCCGGCGCGGAGAGGATGATCGAGACCCCGCCCTCCAGGTCCAGGCCGAGGACGGGCCGGGTGCCGAGCGCGAAGAGCGTCATCGAGCCCGCCACGAGCGCGAGGACGAACGCGATCGACATCCACAGGCCGCGGGTGCGCTTCACGCCAGCTCCGCGTCGTTGATCAGGAGCTTGAACCGGCAGCCGAGGCCGTCGGCGGCCTTCCGGCAGAGTTGCATACGTCCGAGGAAGATCTCGAAGTACTCCATGACCTGGCTGATCTGGGGGTCGATCGTGAGCTCGAGCGTGATCGTCTTGGCGGTCGAGTCTACCCGCAGGAACGACTGCTCGGCGGCGAAGTTCACGCGGTCGTGGATGTCGAACTCCGGCCGCCCGGTCTTGCGGACGCGGCTGCGATGGACGTCCGACTTGTCGGCGAGGATCACCGCGGCGGCGACCTCGGAGACGGAGTAGCCCTCGTCCTCCTCGTGGTTCGCGATCGCGGCGACGATCGTCGCGAGATCGGACCCGGGCATCCGGTCGCGGAGGGCGTGGTAGACGAGGAGCCCTCCGGTCTGGCCGTGGGCGTCGCGGGTCAGCATGTTGCCGACGTCGTGCAGGTACCCGGCCACGCAGCCGAGGTTCGCCGTGTGCTCGTCGAAGCCCGAGCGCAGGAGCACGTTGTACGCGATCCGCGCCGTGAGGTTCGCGTGACGGAAGCCGTGCTCGGTGAACCCCATGCCCTCCATCACGCGGTCGGCCGCCGAGATGAAGGCCGAGAGCTCGGGGTCGCCCTGGATGGCTTCGAAGGTGATGGTCTCGGGCCCCGTCAGGGACGCGGATCCGCCGTGCGGGGTCGGAGGCGCCGGCTCAGCCGTGCCGTTCACGGTCGGTCGTCGGTCCCCTCGTCGAAGCTCTCGGGCTCCTCCTCCTCGTAGGGCTCCTCCTCGGTGACGCGCTGGAGGACGCCCTGGCGGAGCAGCCGCACCTGGGTCCCCGGCGAGATCTCGACGCGCACGGTCCCGGCGTCGTCGTCGATCTCGGTGAGGACGCCGAAGATCCCTCCGCCGATCATGACCTCGTCGCCGACCTGGAGCGAGCTCTGCATGGACTGCTGCTGGCGCTGACGCTGCCGCTGAGGGCGGATCAGGATGAAGTAGAGCCCCACGATCATCACGACAGGCAGCAGGAACGTGATCAGCGAGCCGCCGGTCTGCTGATCCGATCCCTGGGCCAAGATCCAGAACACCGTGTCGCCTCCTTGGGTCGGCGAGGCAGCATACAGGCTACCGCGGGGCATCCCGCAGGACCGGTCGCGGCCGGGGCGTGTGGGCGACCGGCTCAGGCGAGCGGGAGCGCGCCGTCCAGCGTTACGCCCAGGTGCCGGTACGCGCGCTCGGTGGCCACGCGGCCCCGGGGCGTCCGCTTCAGGAACCCGAGCTGCATCAGGTACGGCTCGACGACGTCCTCGATCGTGTCGGTCTCCTCCCCGACCGCCGCGGCGAGCGTCGACAGGCCCACCGGCCCACCGCCGAACTTGCGCACGACCGTCGAGAGGACCGAGATGTCGAGGCGGTCCAGGCCCTCCTCGTCGACGTCGAAGAGCTCGAGGCCCGCCCGGGCCACCTCGGCGGTGACCTGGCCGTCGTGCCGCACCTCGGCGAAGTCCCGGACGCGCCGCAGGAGCCGGTTCGCGACGCGCGGGGTGCCGCGCGACCGGCCGGCGATCTCGGTCGCTCCGTCGGCGTCGATCGCCACCTCGAGGATCCCGGCGGAGCGCCGCACGATGCGGGCGATGTCCTCGGCCGAGTAGTAGTCGAGCCGGGGCGAGAAGCCGAACCGCTCGCGCAGCGGCAGCGTGATCCGCCCGGGGCGCGTGGTCGCGCCGACGAGCGTGAACCTCGGCAGGTCCAGCCTGATGCTCCGCGCGCTCGGGCCCTTGCCGAGCACGACGTCGAGCTTGAAGTCCTCGAGCGCCGGATACAGGACCTCCTCGACGGGGCGCGGCATGCGGTGGATCTCGTCCACGAACAGGACGTCGCCCCCCTCGAGGTTCGTGAGGATCGCCGCCAGGTCGCCCGGCCGGTCGAGCGCGGGTCCGGAGGTCGGCTGGAACCCGACGCCGAGCTCGTTCGCGACGATGCCGGCCAGCGTCGTCTTGCCGAGCCCCGGCGGGCCGGAGAACAGGAGGTGATCGACGGTCTCGCCGCGCGCGCGGGCGCCGTCGATGAGCAGTCCGAGCTGCTCCTTGATCCGCTCCTGCCCGACGAACTCCCCGAGCGTCTTGGGCCGCAGCGCGGCGTCGAACTCGCGCTCCTCCTCGGGCAGCTCCGGGTCGACGATGCGGTCCTCGGTCACCGGCCCACCTTACCCTCGCCCCACGCGCCGGAGCGCCTCGCGCAGCAGGTCCTCCACCGGGGCCTCGCCGTCGGCCGGGAGGCCGGAGAGCGCCTCGCTCGCCTCCTGCGGCGAGATGCCGAGGGACAGCAGGGCCTCGCGCACGTCGGCGAGCGGACCGGAGAGCGGGATCCCCTCGCCGCCGAGCTTGTCCTTCAGGTCCACGACGACCCGCTGGGCCACCTTCCTCCCGACCCCGGGCACCACCGTGAGCGCGACGACGTCGCCGGTGGCCACGGCGCGCCGTATGGCATCCGGGGACAGGACCGACAGGAACGACAGCGCCACCTTCGGGCCCACCCCGGTGACGGTCACGAGCAGGTCGAACAGGGTCCGCTCGTCGACCGAGGCGAACCCGTAGAGCGTCATGGCGTCGTCGCGCACGTGCATCCGGGTGTGGACCCGTGTGGTCTTGCCGACCGCCGGGAGCTTCGCGATCGTCGAGGTGGGCGCGAGCACCTCGTAGCCGACGCCGTGCACGGCGATCACGACCCGGCCGGCGCCCTTCTCGGCGACCTCGCCCTCCAGGAACGAGATCACGTCGCGGCCCTCGCCGCGCGCTTCAGTGATGTCTGGGTGAGGTGGCAGACGGCAACGGCGACCGCATCCGCGGCGTCGGGCTCCGACGGAACGTCGCGGAGGCCGTGGAGCCGCCTCAGCGCCTCACGCACCTGCGCCTTGGTGGCGGTGCCCTGACCGGTGATCGCCTTCTTCACCTCGAGCGGCCCGTACTCGTCCACCTCGAGCCCGGCCTCCGCCGCGGCGAGCAGGATGACCCCCGTCGCCCGCGCCACCCGGAGCGCGCTCACCTGGTTCGTGTTCCATGCGACGCGCTCGACCGAGATGGACGAGGGGTGGTGCTCGGCGATCGCCTCCCGGACCCGCTCGTGGATGACGCGCAGACGAGCGGCCTCCGCCAGAGCCGGGGCCGTCCGGATGGTGTCGGCCCCCAGGAGCACGGGTCGCCGGTCCCTGCGGCCCACGGCGGCGATGCCGACCGAGGCCATGCCGGGGTCCACGCCGAGGACGCACGGCTCGAACATGTGTTCAGTCTAGGGACGACACGACGGCCGGGCAAACACCCTCCGGTGTGACGCATCACATAGCGGCGCCGAACACCTGTTCGATAGTCTCGGCGACATGAGCACGCTTCGATCGGCCACGGACGAGCTGACGGGTCAGGATCTCCGGGTCCTCGCGGATGACGAGCTCGCCTCGGATCTGGACGAGATCGAGCGCGCCGTGCGGGTGCTGGAGGCCGAACGCTCGCGCCGGCTGGCGGAGTTCGAGCGCCGGGGTGCGCATGCCGACGACGGGTTCCTCTCGCTCTCGGCGTGGCTCGTCGCCCGGCACCGCCTGGCCCCGAGCACGGCGACGCGGCGGGTCCGGGTGGCGCGGGCGATGCAGGCGATGCCGCAGGCGGCGCAGGCATGCGCCGCGGGCGAGCTCTCCGACGCCGCGGTGGCGATCCTGGCCTCGGCACGCGAGTCGCATCCGGAGGCGTTCGCCCGGTGCGAGGAGGCGCTGCTCCAGGCAGCGCGCACCCTGCCCGTTCCGGGTCTGCGGAGCGTGGTCGCCTACTGGCAGCAGGCACAGGACCTGGGCCAGGCCGAGCAGGAGGAGGACGAGCGGTTCGGGCGCCGCCGCCTGCACGTCTCCCCGACGTTCGGCGGCATGGTGAGGGTCGACGGCGACCTGGACCCGGAGGCCGGGCAGACGCTCCTGTCGGCGATCCAGGCCGTGATGGACGCGGATGCGAGGGCGCGCCGGGCACCCGAGCTCAGGAACCCGGGGCAGCGTCGTGCCGACGCGCTCGGCGAGATCTGCCGCACGTGGCTGGACTCGAGCGAACGACCGCCGGTCCTCGGCGAGCGCCCGCACGTGGTGGTCACCCTGGACCTGGACGCGCTCGAGGGTCGCGCGGGCCGCTCGGAGCTGCAGGACTGGGGGCCGGTCACGCCCGAGACGGCGCGGCGGCTCGCGTGCGACGCGAAGGTGAGCCGCGTGATCACCGACGGCGCCTCCCGGCCGCTCGATGTCGGGCGCTCCACCAAGGTCGTGCCGCCCGCGCTCCGGCGCGCGGTCACCGTGCGCGACCGAGGGTGTCGGTTCCCCGGGTGCGGACGTCCGCCCAGCTGGTGCGACGCGCACCATGTGCGGCACTGGGCCGACGGCGGAGAGACGGCGCTCGACAACCTCGTGCTGCTCTGTCGGCCGCACCACCGCGCGATCCATCGAGGGTTCCGGATCGCGATGGTGGAGGGGTCCCCGGTGTTCAGCCGGCCGGACGGGACGATGCTCGACGATCCGGCGCCGCCCTAGCCCTTCCCCTGCTGGCGTACCGAGGTCACCCGAGCTCGGCCATGACGGCCTCGGGGATGTCGAAGTTCGCGTAGACGTTCTGGACGTCGTCGAGATCCTCGAGGGCCTCGAGGAGCGCGAGCACCTGTTTGGCGTGCCCTCCCTCGACCGGCACCGTGCTCTGGGGCAGCATCGTGAGCTCGGTGGACAGCATCGGGATCTCGGCGGCCGCGACGGCGTCGCGCACCGCGTTGAACGCCGAGGGGTCGCACGTGATCTCCCACGTGCTCTCCGAGTCGTCGAGGTCCTCGGCGCCGGCCTCGAGCGCGATCTCGAGGAGCCGCTCCTCGTCGGGAGCCTCGCTCTTCTCGATCTGGATCGAGCCCTTCCGCGAGAACATCCACGCCACGCTGCCCGTCTCCCCCAGGTTGCCGCCGTTGCGGGTGAAGGCGTGACGAACATCCTGTGCGGTGCGGTTCCGGTTGTCGGTGAGCGTCTCGACGAACATCGCGACGCCGCCTGGGCCGTAACCCTCGTACGTGACCTCGTCGTACCGGGCACCCCCCTCGAGCTCGCCGGTCCCGCGCTTGATCGCTCGGTCGATGTTCTCGTTCGGGACGGAGGCGGCCTTCGCCTTCTCCACGGCCGATGCCAGCGTCATGTTGCCGTCGACGTTGCCGCCCCCTTCGCGCGCGGCGACCTCCACGGCTCGCAGCAGCTTCGCGAACACGTTGCTGCGCTTCGCGTCCTGCGCGCCCTTCTTCCGCTTGATCGTCGCCCACTTCGAATGGCCGGACATGCTCACACCTTCCTGAGGACGTACTCGTGCAGCCGCGTCTCCCTCACCAGCTCGGGATGGAAGGATGCCACGACGAGGTTCCCCTGCTCCAGCACGACCGGGTGCCCCTCATACCGGGCGAGCACGCGGACCCCGTCGCCGACGTCCTCGACCATCGGGGCGCGGATGAAGACGGCGCGCACCCGATGGTCCACGCCCTCGACGTCGACGTCGGCCTCGAACGAATCGACCTGGCGCCCGTACGCGTTGCGGCGCACGGTGATGTCGACGAGCCCGAGCAGAGGGTCCCCGTCCTGGATGCGGCGAGCCATCACGATCATCCCGGCGCAGGTCCCGAGCATCGGCATACCGCCGAGCGCGCGCTCGCGGATCGGCTCGACGAGCTCCGTGCTGCGCGCGAGCTTCGCGATCGTCGTCGACTCTCCGCCCGGGATCGCGAGGCAGTCGACCCGCGAGAGATCCTCGGGCGTGCGCACCTCGACCGGCGACGCGCCGAGGTCCGCGAACACGGCGGCGTGCTCGCGGAAGTCACCCTGCAGCGCGAGGACGCCCGCCTTCATGCGCCTCGCTTACCACCCGCGGGTCTGGAGCAGACCCTCCTCGCCGAGCTCCTTGATGTCGAGCCCGTGCATCGGCTCGCCCAGGCCGTGCGAGACCTTCGCCAGGACGTCGGGGTCCTGGTAGTGGGTCGTCGCCTCGACGATCGCGCGGGCCCGCGGCCCCGGGTCCTCGGACTTGAAGATGCCCGAGCCGACGAACACGCCGTCGACCCCGAGCTGCATCATGAGCGCCGCGTCGGCGGGGGTCGCCAGGCCGCCGGCGGCGAAGTTCACGACCGGCAGGCGCCCGAGCTCGGCCACCATCCGGCAGAGCTCGACCGGCGCCCCCAGCTCCTTCGCGGCCGCCGTGAACTGCTCCGGCCGCAGGCTCTGGAGCCATCCGGTCTGCTTGAGGATCGTGCGCTGGTGACGGACGGCCTCGACCACGTTGCCGGTCCCGGCCTCGCCCTTCGTGCGGATCATCGCGGCGCCCTCGGCGATCCGCCTGAGCGCCTCACCCAGGTCGCGAGCCCCACACACGAACGGAACGGTGAACGCCCACTTGTCGATGTGGTGCTCCTCGTCGGCGGGCGTGAGGACCTCGGACTCGTCCACGTAGTCGACCCCGAGCGCCTGCAGGATCTGCGCCTCGACGAAGTGCCCGATCCGCGCCTTCGCCATGACCGGGATCGAGACGATCTGCATGATCTCCTCGACCTTGGTCGCGTCGGCCATGCGCGCGACGCCGCCTTCCTTGCGGATGTCGGCGGGCACCCGCTCGAGGGCCATCACCGCGACGGCGCCGGCGTCCTCGGCGATCTTCGCCTGCTCGGCGTTCGTGACGTCCATGATGACGCCGCCCTTGAGCATCTCGGCCAGGCCGGACTTCACCCGGAAGGTGCCGGTCTCGCGTTCCACGGGTACCCCCTCCTGCAACGACGAACTCGAGGGCGCAAGCCCTGCGTATCGAGTGTACCGCCGCGACGCGTCACGCCGGAACGAGCCCACCCAGCGTCCGCCCACTAAGCTCGCCGCGTGCATCCGCCGGAGGTCGCGACGCCGTGAGCACGGTCGTGAGGCTCTCGTACGAGCTGAAGACGCTCGTCGCGCGGTACCCGTGGATCGCGCTGCCGACCCAGCGGCTCCGTGGGCGCGGCGAGGTCCTCGCCGAGGACACCGAGATCGTGATCGAGTCGTTCCCGCGCTGCGCGTCGTCGTTCGCCGTCGCTGCGTTCCGCCTGGCGCAGGAGCCGCACGCGAGCCGGATCGCTCACCACACCCACACCCCCGCCCAGGTGCTGGCGGCGGTCCGGCGACGGGTGCCGACGCTCGTGCTGATCCGCCCGCCCGAGGACGCGGTGCTCTCGCACGTGATCCACACCCCCGCGCTCGATCCAAGGACGTCTCTTCGCGGCTACGTACGCTTCCACGAGCCGCTCGTGCCGTACCGGAGCGGGTTCGTCGTCGCGACGTTCGACCAGGTGGTGAACGACTTCGGGGCGGTGATCGGACGCGTGAACGCGAGGTTCGGCACTCCCTTCCGGCCCTTCGAGCACCGTCCGGAGCACCTGGAGCGCATCGAACGCGAGATCGACGAAGACTACCGCTCTCGCGCCGGATCCGCCGAGGAGCTCCAGCGCACGGTCCCCCTTCCCTCGCAGGGACGCGGAGCGATCAAGGAGCGGCTCCGGGCCGGGTACGCGGCGACGCCGCCCGAGCTCAGGCGGCGGGCCCTGGCGGCGTTCGAAGCCATCCGGACGTCCGCCTGAGGGGGCGGCTCAGCGCTCGATCCCAACCTCGAACGAGCTCGGGAACAGCTCCACCCAGGTGTTCCCGGGCGCGAGGGCCATCTCCCGGCCGTCCTTCGCGACGAAGCGGGTCACGTCCCCGAGCTTCGGGCGTTCCCATCGGCCGACGATCACCCGGCCGTCGCGGAACAGGTACGCGCGGCCCGAGCCGGTGAGCTCCAGGTGCGGGGTGATCCCGCCTCGAGGACCGATCACCATCTCGACGACCTGCACGAGCACGTTCGTGGCCGAGACGGGTCCTCCCTCCTCGGCCAGGTGCGGCTCCTCGCCGTGGGCCCGGAGCCATGCGTCCGCCTTGCGGCTCCACGTCCACCGGACGTCCGCGTAGGTCGGCGAGAACGGCAGGTGCACCGAGGTCACCCTCCGCGAGCTCCCGTCGATCTCGGAGGCGAACGTGAAGACCGGCTCGGGAGCCGGCTCCTGCGAGCGCGCCACGCGGTACAGGGCCTTCGTGCCGGCGTAGAGGTTGTGCGGTGCGACCCGGCTCGTGTCGCGGTCGAACGCCACCGCGCCGGAGGTCTCGTCCAGGGATAGGAGCTCGGACCGCTCGACCACCCGGATCACGTTCGGCGCTCCGCCCGAGTAGGCCAGGACCGGGACACCGAACTGGGCGAGCACGTCTGGGTCGGTGGTGCGGACGCTCCTCACCGGACCCACGCGGGCGTCGTCGTGGCACTGGTACACCGTGATGAACCGGGTGATGCCCCCCTCGACGGGCTCCTCGTACACGATGTCCGCCGACCGGAGCCCCGCTTGCGGGCGCGCCTCCGGGTAGTTCTCGATCTTCACCGCAAGGGCCGGCCGGTCGGGCACCCGCCCGTGCGGCGCCGGCTCACCCGTGAGCGGGCAGTCCGGAGGGGGCGGCGGGGGCTCCTCCGCGAGCCCGACGCTCGACAGGGTCTGGCGGACGAACGCGGGGGCCTTCGCGGGGAACGCGACGAAATAGCCGAGCGCGCCGACCGCGACCACCAGCAGGGTCACGGCGACGATCCAGGTCTTTCCGCGGCGCGTCATGGACATGGCGGGCACCCTCCCGGGAGGCTCGGAGCGCGGTATTCGGGGGCTCACGCGATCCGGCCGAGGCCGGGCAATTGATGGTAGCCGCCGCACGGGCGCCCCTCAACCATCCGGGCGCTACATCTCTTCGAGGCGCCGGACCCGCTCCGCGATCGGCGGGTGCGTCGCGAAGAGCTTCTCGAACGGGCCCATGCGCTCGCCCTCGATCCTCGACGGCTGGTTGAGCCACAGGTGCGCGGTCGCGTTGTTCGCGGAGTGCATCGGGATCCCCGCGGATGCCTCGATCTTCCGGAGCGCGCTCGCGAGGCCCGGCGGGTACCGGGTGAGGAGCGCGCCTTGCGCGTCGGCGAGGTACTCGCGCTGGCGCGATACCGCGAGCCGGATGACCGACGCCGCGATCGGCGCGAGCACGAGGAACAGGAAGCCGATCATGAACAGGATCCCGTCGGCTCCTCCCCCGCGCGAGTCGCCCCCGCGCCGGCCTCCGATGCCTCCCCACCACCACGTTCGCATGAAGAACTCGGAGATCAGGACGACGGCGCCCACGAGCGTGGCCAGGATGGTCCCCAGCAGGATGTCGCGGTCGACGACGTGCGCGAGCTCGTGCCCCACGACCCCTTCGAGCTCCACGCGGTTCATCGTCTCCAGCAGGCCCTGGGTGACGGCGACCGACGAATGCTCCGGGTCGCGGCCCGTCGCGAACGCGTTCGGGGCGCGCTCCGGGATCACGTAGACGCGCGGCTTCGGCGTGCCGGCGGCGATCGACAACCCCTCGACGACGTTGTGCAGTCGCGGCTGGTCCTGGGGACCGACCTCCCTGGCGCGCACGGAGGCGAGGACCACGCGATCCCCGTACAGGTACGAGCCGACCGACATGAAGATCGCGATCACGACCGCGATCACGAGCCCCGCGGGACCCGCCGCGAAGAGCAGGCCGAGGACGTAGCCAACGGCCGCGAGCAGCAGCACCGCGCCCGCCATGAGGAGCCAGGTCCGGCGCTTGTTCGACGCGATCTGCTCGTACACGGGTCAGCCGGCGAAGTCGACCGCGGCGGGTCCCCGCGCAGGGTCTTCGATGTCGAAGAACTCGCGCTCATCGAACCCGAAGGCATCCGCCAGGACGTTGGAGGGGAACGATTGGATCAGCGTGTTCAGCCTCATCACCTGGTCGTTGTAGAACTGGCGCGCGTAGGCGATCTTCGACTCCGTCCCGGTGAGCTCCTCCTGGAGCGCGAGGAAGTTCTCGTTCGCCTTCAGGTCGGGGTAGTTCTCGACCA
>Ga0079037_100001927_pt1 | contig 11123 bp, 7 predicted proteins | sample Mud3Dept4metaG_FD_71479 | JGI IMG/M metagenome (GOLD analysis project Ga0079037, IMG submission 71479) | Freshwater wetland microbial communities from Ohio, USA, analyzing the effect of biotic and abiotic controls - Mud 3 Core 4 Depth 4 metaG | ecosystem: Environmental > Aquatic > Freshwater >... | reverse complement strand
CCGTTACGCGGCCATCGGGTCGAACACCCTCAGGCGCTACGGCGTCCAGTTCCATCCGGAGGTGGACGACACGGTCCACGGCGACGAGATGATCGCCAACTTCGTGCTCGGCGTCTGCGGCTGCACGCCATCCTGGACGATGGAGCAGTACGTCGAGGAGCGCGTCGAGCAGGTCCGCCGGCAGGTGGGCGATCAGTCGGTCTTCCTGCTCGCCTCCGGTGGCGTCGATTCGACGGTCGCCGCGCGGCTGCTCGGCATGGCGATCGGCGCGGACCGCCTGAATCTCCTGCACGTCGACAACGGCCTGATGCGCAAGGACGAGAGCCGGGCCGTCATCGAGATGTTCCGCGAGTTCGGCCTGGACCGCAACCTGCACTTCGTGGACGCCAGCGAGACCTTCCTCTCGGCGCTCGCCGGCGTGGTCGAGCCCGAGCAGAAGCGTACGATCATCGGCAACACGTTCATCGAGGTCTTCGAGCGCGAGGCGAAACGCCTCGGCATCCAGGCCCACCTGCTGGGACAGGGCACCATCTACCCGGACACAATCGAAACCGGCGGGACGAAGCGGGCCGACACGATCAAGACCCATCACAACCGCGTGCCGGTCATCGAGCGCATGATCGAGCAGGGCCGCGTCGTCGAGCCCCTGGCGGACCTCTACAAGGTGGAAGTGCGCGAGCTCGGGGAGAAGCTCGGCATCCCTCACGGCCTCGTGTGGCGGCACCCCTTTCCCGGTCCCGGACTCGGCGTGCGGCTGCTCTGCTCGACGGGCGAGGCGCACCGCGAGGGCCTCGCCGAAATCGAGCCCAGGGTCGCCGAGATCGCGGCCCGGTTCGGCGTCGCCGCGCTGGCCATGCCCATCAGGTCGGTGGGGGTAAAGGCCGACCTGCGGTCGTACGAGCACCCGGTACTCGTCAGCGGCGGCCTGCCCTGGGACGCGCAGCTCGAGCTGGCCGCCAGCCTGTTCAGGCACGTGCCGGGCATCAACCGGTGCATATGGAACCTCGGCCCCGGCGCCCCGGCGCGGATGACGCCGCTGGCGGCGACCGTGACGCGCGAGCGCCTCGACCTCCTGCGCGAGGCCGACCATCTCGTGATGGAAGGCCTGCGCCGGCACGGCGTCTACGACGCGATCTGGCAGTGCCCGACGGCGCTCGTGCCGCTCGAAGTCGACGGCCGCGGCCGCGAGTTCGTCATCGTGCGCCCGATCCACTCGGAGCGCGCGATGACGGCGACTCCGGCGCGCCTGCCGGATGCGCTGATTGCGGACCTGCGGGCGCAGATCCTCACGCTGCCCGGCGTCAGCGGCCTGGCGCTCGACGTCACCACGAAACCGCCTGGCACGATCGAGTGGGAGTAGGGGCTTGCGGCTAGGCGCTAGGCGCTAGTAAGACCCTGACTCGGGACTCGGGGGCTCGGGCGATCATCCCGGGTTGAGTCCTCTGCAAAGGCGGGCGCTTCGCCGTCTAAGCCGTGGTCATACCAGTTGCCTTCGGCCTGCGCGCCGGCCAGGTGTCCCGGAAATCGACTGATTCTCGAAACGTGAGTTTCGAGCCGGGTCCCGCCCCACGTCCGAGAACGGGCGACGTCGAGGCCCTTTTCCCGCGCCGGCGCGGAGCAACTGACGTAACATGGCCCCGTTCTCGGACTCAGCCACGTTGGCGGGTACGCACGTAGCTCGTGTCCGGCCACAGAGGGCGTGTCGTGAGGCCTGTCGTCCGGAGCTTCGGCTCGCTCGCGATCCTGTTCTCGGCGCTGTGCGTCGTTGCGCCAGCCAGTGCGCAGGCGCCTCCCGTCCTTGAGTCCCCGAGGAGCTTCACGATCCAGGGCCGAACGCACGTCGATCCGTACGGCGGACTGGACGAGCTATCCGCCTCCGAACTGCGGGCGCACCTGGAAGCCGAGAACGGGTACGCGAACCAGGTCATGAGAGGCAGCGGTGCCCTCGAGAAGCGCCTGTACGCGGAGATGTTGCGCAGGACCGAAGAGAGTGACCTGCGCCCCCCGTCAAAGGTCGCGGGGTTCTACTACTACCTGCGCCGGCCGGCTGGCGCGCGGTACTGGGTGCTCTGCCGGAAGCGTGGCAGCCTCTCCGCACCCGAGCAGCGCGTACTGGACCTGAACCAGTTGGCCGGCGGCGACAACCGCCCCGCGCTCGGCGTCTGGCGGATCAGTCCGGACAACAGGCTCCTGGCCTACTCCGTCCAGATGAGGGGCGACGAGGTGTTCGAGGTCCGCGTCCTGGATCTCGCCACGCTGCGGGACGTGGAGGGCGTCGTTCCTCGGACAGGCCGGTGGCTCGAGTGGGGCTCCGATTCGAGCACGTTCTACTACCTCACGCCTCTCGGGGAATGGCCGGCCAGGGTGCTGCGGCACAGGCTGACGGACGGCCCCGGCCAGGACGTCGAACTCTACGCGGAACGGGACGGTCGAAGCAATCTGGCGTTGATGAAGACCACCAGCCGTGACTTCGTCATCGCGCTCAGCTACGGCGGGGACGGCTGGGAGGTCCGTTACTGGCGTTCGGACGAACTGCAGCCGGCGCCTCGGCTGCTGCGGCCGCGGCAGCCTGGCGTGAAGTACTGGCTGACGCACCGCGCGCCGTGGTTCTACGTCCAAGTCAACGAGCCCGGAGGCGAGTTCCGTCTCATGAAAACGCCGGTGGATGCGCCGCTCGCCGGCACCTGGCAGGACGCGCTTCCGGGCGGCGATCGATCGCCGGTCGATGACGTCGCGGCGTTCGCGAACCACCTGGTGGTCCTCGAACGGGCGGACGGCCGAGGGAAAGTGGTCGTCCACGACCTTCGCTCGAGCGCGTCCCGTGCAGTCCGCCTTGACGAGCCGGTCCACGCGGTCAGCCTGCCGTCGCAACTGGACCCGGAGTTCCAGCTGAACCTCGACTACTCTTCCTCCATCCTGCAGTTGCTCTACAGCTCGTTCGCGATCCCGAGATCCGTGATCGAGTACGACATGGAGCAAGGGTCGAGCAGGATGGTCTGGCAGGAGCGCGTGCGCGGCCTCGACACCAGCCAGTACGCCACCGAGCGCGTCCAGGCGACGGCGGAAGATGGAACCGCGCTCCCGGTTTCACTGGTCTATCGGAAACCGCTCGTCCGGGACGGCAAGAGGCCGATGCTGCTATTCGGCTTCGGACACTCGGGGATGTCGGTGGAGCCGTCGTTCGACCCGGACCGGCTGAGCCTCCTGGATCGCGGGGTCGTCTTCGCGGTCGCGCACGTCCGCGGCGGAGGGGAGCTTGGCAACCGCTGGCACACCGGTGGAACCGGGCTCCACAAGATCAACTCGATCACCGACTTCATCGCCTGCGCGGAGCGCCTGCAGGAGCTGAAGTACACGTCAGCCGACCGGCTGGCCATCACCGGGGCGAGCGCGGGCGGCATGCTGGTCGCCGCAGCGGCCAACATGCGTCCGGAGCTCTTCAGGGCCGTCGTCGCCAAGGTCGCGTGGGTCGAGGCGCTGATGCCCGATAGTAACGGCCGGCAGTGGAAGCAGGCGCTCGATCTCCCGGATCCGAACACCAGCGAAGGCTTCCGGGCAATCAGCGCCTACTCGCCCTACGACAACGTGAGGGCCCAGGCCTATCCCGAGATGCTCTTCACGTGCGCCGCCGACGACCCGCGCGTGCCCTGCACCCAGCCTGCGAAGATGGTCGCCCGGCTTCGCGCGTCCACGACCGGTGTCCGCCCCGTACTGCTGAAGGCGGACTTGAAGGGAGCCGGTCACTTCGGGGCGTCGAATCGGCGCGACAACCTGCTGGCCACGGCGTTTGAATACGCCTTCCTGCTTCGGGCCTTCGGCATCAGCCGCTGACGGCCGGGGGACTGACCCCCTCAGAACACCATGCCGTGATCCGGTTCCGGTGTCTCCTCAAAGAGATGTTTGTCGGTACACTTGCCGACTTGGCGGATCAGACGAGTTTGTTCGATATTCGTGAGGTCCCGCAGCCAAGATCCGAGGAGCTTTAGTGAGACACCGGGAGCAGCGTGTCGTCACTACCCTGACGCTCGCGAGCAAGCACCCCACGCGCGGCCGCACGGCGTGAGGATAAGCAAGCATCAGAGAGGTCTCCGCTCGCCTGCCGCTCGCGAGTTAGCCTAACACGCGCCATCGGACGCCGAGGGCGCCCCCTCCGAACAGTTCCGCGCCCAGACACAGAAAGTACCAGAGATCGCTGACACTACTTGGACACTCCCTTTCCAAACACCCTAACCCCAAAGCCCTCGGGTGTCTCCAAGACATATCCACCTTGCCAGGGTCTGTAGGCCGCAACCGCTTCCATCGGAAATGGAACTTCACTTGGGAGGACCGAATAGTAGTTGTCCTTTCCTCTGGCCTCAAAAGCGAGCCAGTAGGTTCCAGGAGACAGTGTCCAGCTGATGCCGGATATCCCGTACCAGTTGGTGGAGCCACTCGAACCTCCTCGAAACGTCTCCTTGAACAATTCGGTCCCTACAACGGGAACACCGGTTCCGGCATAGATCGCTACGGTAACAGTGCCAGGGTATAACGGCGTCAAGTAATAGCTGATGTCCGTCAGACTGTAGGATTGGTCCAAAGTGAACCGGCCGGCCCACCATAGCTCACTGATTGTGTTTCCATGGAATGAAAAGCCAACGCCTGTGTTCGTTGGTATTCCTGTGTCAACAATGACTGGGGGCTCACCTTGAGCGATAGAAACCGAAACCCCCGCAACTGTGAGCGTTGCTACTCTGGGAGTGTTGCTCGGGCTTGAGTCCAGATGGTAAGGGAGCGAGGCGTAGCCGGTTCCACCTGGAGCGGCCGTGAATTGGAGCCAGGGCACATTGGCGGTTGCGGTCCAGCTGCAATTGCTGGCTGTTGTGATGGTGATCATTCCAGTCCCTCCGGTTGCCGGGTACTTGGCCGTCGTCGGAGAGACCGTGAAGGAACACGAGGGCGTTGTGGTCGCTGTCGGCGAAGACGGGTTACCGCCGCTGTCGCTAGGTCCGCATCCAGCAAACCCGAGCACCAACACCAGCAGGACCGCTAATCGGCGCATGAGCCACCTCCAAACGAGTGAATGCCGATTGGCCGCAGGCAGCGGCGAACACAGACGTCTTGCTGGGGGCAACGCGAGTATACGGCCGATTGGGTGGGAGGCCGTCGATAAGTCTCCCTACCTATGAGGGAAAGATCGTGCGTCAACGCTGCGACCCCGAGCCGCAGTTGAGGGACCGAGCACCGCGCTGGAGTTGGGCACTCGACTTCGGCGGCTCGGCCGACGGCCGAACGGCGGTCCACTCGAGGACTATAGGAAGCATTAGACCAGTCTCCGCTCCCTGTCGCTCGCGGGTTAACGTAACGCCCGCCATCGGACGCTGAGCGCGCCCCCTCCGAGCCCAAACACAGCGCTGCGCGGAAGGCCGGACGCGGGTTCACTGGTGAACGTGCGAGTGACCAGGCGCCGTCGAACCACACGTTCGCGGTGTCGATGGGTGTTCGGCTACTTCCGGCAGGTACTGAACTTCCCGCCCTGGTCCGGGCCAGGAAACGCCCAGGACATGTCCTTGTCCGGGAAATGCATTTGTCTCAACGCCTGAACCCGGTCCCTGAGTGCCGCATCCAACTGCTCGTCGAAGCGGCCCTTGGCCTCCAGCGGATAGGTCCACTCGGCTCCATCGGCAAAGCGAACGTGGATGAGCCCGATGGTGGCTGTTCTTTCGATGATCCCCTTCTCGCGAAAGTAGGAGTCAGCCGTGTCGAAACCGACATGCGCTTCCTTCACGACGAGAAACCCATCCGGAGGAACTGTCGCGCGGCACGCGTTTCCGGTTCGCGTCACCGTGGATGCGGGTGAGGTGCGATCTCCCAGCACCACTCCCATCGTGGCCTCCTCCACGGGGCGGCCGGAGACATTCACGAGCAGCACGGTGAGCTTGGTGTCGCTGAACATGGAAGCGACAATCTGAAGCGGCGCATCCGCCCGCGGGGGTGTGGTGAGGCCCATCAAGCCCGTCTGGCCGGTCGCGCCCGGAACGAGGACAGAGAGGGCGAGCAGCGCGATCGCATGTCGTATCACGGTGACCTCCAGCCGGCTCGTTGCCCTGCTCGCTTTCGCGCTGGCTCGGGCGCGGACGGCCTCACCTGCCGCCGTATCGCTTCCTCACGCGTCGCCCGGGCGAGCGTCTGCCCTGGCACGCGGCCGATTATGCCTCCTGCGGCCGGGGTGTCAAGGAGCGTTTGCGCGCGGCCGGCGTCTCACAAATCCCCCCGGATTCTGGGCTTCGAAAGTCTCAGAAACCGGAACGATTTCGCGCCGGTGGCATGGGGGGCTGTGGGTCCGCTTCGTGAACCGGCGACCAACGCGCGTTTCGGTAGGGTTCGCGGTTCGAGTATCGGGAGACATCCGTAACTCTTGCGCCCGGCCCGGGATCACTGGAAGCCCAGACCTGGAGGTCCGGCAGAGACTGGCTCCGAAACGGTCGCCTGTCCACAGGTGGCCGCAACGCAGCGCCAGATGGCCTTTCCCGTCCGCGCAGACCCCAGAGGACGTTTCACTTGTGTTGGTCCCACCAATCCTGCCAGCGGTCCGCATCCTCGCCGAATCCTCTGAGCTCGCCGCCTTTCGATCGCGGCTCGCAGATCCTCAGGAGGGCCCGCGCGGAATCCTCCCGGAGTCCCGCGGCCTCGCCTCGCAGGATGCCGATGAGAGCGGGTACGGCTTCCCAGGCGTCCGGCCCAATGCCATCCAGGGCTTCTATCGCCTGGTGAACGGCCTCGAAGTTGTTGCCCTTCAGCACGGCGGCGAGCTCACCGACGGCGGGCTTGCCGAGAGTCTTGAGGCAGGAACGCACGGCATCGTTGTCGACATCCTGCATCCCAAGCAGCGGCATCAACTTCGCGGATGCGTCCTCCATGGCCCGAAGTCCCAAGGACCCGAACACCCGCCCAAGCTCCTCGCCCCTGGAAGCCGGGTTGATGGCCAACGAATGGGGTGTCCCATGCTGCAGAAGCCGGACAAGAAGATCGGCTCCCCAAATCCCTGTCAGGCCTTTCAACAAGGCAACGCTCATGGCTTCGAATTGCTCTGGGGTGGACGCTTCATCGAGCCCCGCATCGCGAAGGACGCTCCTGGCCACGTCGATCTCGTCCTCAATCTGGAAGGACTGGGCTGGAAGGCCCGCTATCGAAAGCGTCACTCTCCCTTCAGCTCTTGCGCCGGTGAAGTGGAATCGATGATCTGTGTACGGTGCCCCCAACGCCTCGCTTGACAGCCAGACGTTCAGGGTTCCTTCGCACGACTCGTGTTCACCGACTACGCTCACCCCCGCGAGCGCAAGGACGTGCGCGATCGTACGCTCACGGAATTCCAGAGAAGCCTTGGCGTCGGGTGCCACGTCCTTCCCGTACTTCTTCACGTTGACACACAGCGTCTGGATGGTGTGCCCCTTCAGGCCGGGAATCGCCAGAGGCAGAGTCGGGCGGATGAGGATCGGCCTGTTCGGATCTTCGACCGGCTCCTTCTTGTTCACACACGTCACTACAGCGACTGCTGCCACTAGGCCCATCCCGAAGGCCATCGCCGGTCCTGCGCGGACTGATATCCACCTCATCGTCGCCCCCGGGTACGGAAATCGCGGACCGCGGCCGCCCTTCCGTCGCAGGCAATCTCGATCGTTGCGTGGCAGCCTTCGCACCCGTAGTGCCACACCACCAGTCTCTTCATGAACGCCCTGACCAGAGGAATCCGGATCATCAGAAACAGCGCAAGCGCGACCCACGTGGCGACCTTTTGACCGCCAGCAAGCGCAACGAAGGCCCCGACCGCAATCGCGATGACGAAGGCGACGATGTTCCCCGGCGCGGTGATGCCCCAGCGGATTGTCTCCGCAGTGCGCTCTAGTCCCTGATACCGATCTCGTGAAGAATCCTCGGTTGGTCGGCTGGTAAACAGCTCTAGCGTGAGCACGTGCGGCATCCGGCAGGACGGGCAGGCAAAGTGCATCGAGCCGTCGAGCACCTTGGCCACGCTCCAACTCGGTTGTGGAGTGGGCCGAGGGGGCTGCGCTGCTGCGCTGCTGGAAGTTCCGCCGGCCGCGTCGCGTGACGGCTGGGCCACAGGTGTCGGGACAGCGCGCTTTCCTGCAAACACGATCGAGTTGAGGAAGGCTTCGACCCCTTCGACGTTTGACACCTCGGTGATTGCGATGTGGGTCCCGTCGGCGAGGTCGACGCCCGAAGTCAACAACCTCTTGTCGGATTTCGCCTCGCTGAGGTCGTCGTAGGGGATGAACTGCTTCTTGGCCCCGAACTCGTTGGAGCGAAAGTAGACGCCTTGCGTTGTGAACAGGATGCCGCTCTTGGCTGAACCGACAACCGTGTTGTCGACCAAGCCAAGGACTTCCTCACTTGGGTTGGCCGGTCCGAACTTCTCGAGGGCGTTGTCGAGCTTCACCACGGGGATGTCTGGAGACACGTATGCGCCGCGGCCCGGCGTGAAGTAGGTCGCGAATAGCTTGGCTACGTCCTTGGGGTAGGTGGCTCGGATGCGTGTGCCCACCTCAGTGTCGCTCTTGTCAAGGTCAATCATCGCGAACCTCCTTGCTACTCGTCAGTCCAGCCTGGCCTTCTCCTGCATCTCAACGGCTTCCGATGGTTTCGGACGACTGATTGACGCGGAGGCCAGAAGGCACAGATCGACGGCCGACAGTTGGTTCGGGACTGCGACCGTTGGCTCGCAGGCCACGGAGGTGCGGTTCTCCACGACCAACCTCATTTCGGCCAGCTGCTGCGGGATTGACAACGGGATGACGACCGGCGGTGAAGAGCTTTCCCAGGGGCTTCCGCTCTTTGCCTGTGGGTCTCGTTGTAGAACCTGTCAACAACGCCGGTCCGTGCTCCCCGTCACCCACGCGCAGCACCACGCGATCGGCGAAGATCGCCCTGTACTGCGCCAGAGGGATCCCTCCAATCCTGCGGCCCAGGGACATCTGATCTCGTGCGCGCGGCTCCAGCTTCTCATCAACCACGTCCAGCAGTCTTGCGCGATAGCGTTCCGCAGCTTTCACCGAGCTCTCTACCTGCTGGGCCGCGCAGCGGAGGAGCACAGCCACGAAGACCGTAAGGGTCAGGGCACCGGCCACGCAAAGAGCGCCTGTGGACGAACTGGTGGCGAAGCGGCACGACGTTCGTCCTGAGTCTCCCGATTCCGTGGTCGCAGCCGCCGCGAGGGGCGGCGGTGGCTCAGCACGTCGGCAGGTGCTTGCGCCCAGCCTACAGACACGGCGCACACCGACGAGGCCACCACCACGACTGCGTGGGTGCTGATCTTCATGGACAGATCCCTCCTGGCAGTTCGAACTCGTCGGATGCCCCTGGATCAGGGTCGCAGTGCTGGGAGCGCGCTCCGCGGTGGATGAAGAGGAGCGACGACGCCACATTGCGACACTCCCTAGGCCTCGGACTGAAGGAGGAAAGGAAGCTCGGGTACAAGTTGCGCCCGGTAGAGGCCGCTGTCAAGGTTGTTTCGGCTCGCTACGCTCGCCGAGTGACAATCCCCCGGCGGAGCGGGACGCGTTCGGTCAGCGGAACAGCAGCGGACAGTGGCAGCTGGCCCACTTCGGCTTTCGTCAACAGCTGGCCGTCGGTACAACTCCGACCGCCGCTCTAGACAGCAACTTACAGGTCGACGTTTCAGGGAGGAATAGCCTCATGCTACTGCACAGCTAGCAGCGGCGCAGACACTCCTGCAAGGCACCCTCGGCCCCCCCTGCTGCCACGCCAGCAGGTGATGGCCCAAACTGACGAAAGGAAGTCGTTGTTGGCGCCGAACGCCGCCCGAAGCGGCACCTACAAGTCGGGGACGCCAGAGTAGCGCTCACGGCGGCAAATAGTGCGGATTGCCAGCCTGCGGCCCGTCGGCCTCGCCGCCGAGAGCGAGTTACCCCCCCCACAAGTTGACGGTCGATTCACAACTCTCTCGGTTCTGCGACGAAGAGCGCGTCTCTACGCCGCCGGACATCGCGCAGGTTGTGATGGTCAGGTCAATGGGGCGTGACGAACTCGCGCGCAGGTGGCGCCTCGCCGACGGCCAATACGTTGAAGCCATGAAGCTTCTGCCTTGGCCGGCGGTGGCATGCATCACACAACAAGCCGTGATTGTCGGGCACTACGGCGACAACGTCACTGCTTCTGGGTGGAGGGTGGGTTGGGGCGTGCGACTCACTCGCCTTTCGGACCTGAAAACGTTCAAGAAGTACTTTTTCGCCGACCCTGACTCTAGGATTGGTGTTTCGGGGGGACGCACCCGCGGAGACCCGTCCCCGCAGTTCGTGAAGTGGGTTAAGAAACTCGCCCAGAAGCGATGAAGCGCAAGCGGCGCGGGCAAACCATGTCGCCGTTCAGCAGCCATCGAAGGGCCACCCTCGCGTGGCCCTCGTCATGTACGCCTGAGCCTTCACGCCGCCGCCTCGCGGGTGTCCGCGCGAATCTGGCGAGTCCATTCCCGGGCGGTTCCCGTCGGGGCTTCGAACCCGTGTCGAGGCTCGACCTTCTCAGGCCGTGGTGAAGCTTTCCGGGCCATCAGAGCGCAGTTTTCGGACTGTAGCGTCACCTGGGGCGTGTGTTTGTCTCACCCTGCCCGCGGCGGATGCCGGCTGGTGTCTCACAAATACCCGTGGTTTCCCGGCCCAGAAAGTCTCAGAAACCGGAACGACTTCCCACGGGGACTCGGGCGGGCGAGCGTCTCGACAAACATGTGTTTCCTGGGACGGCGGTCTCGGGAATCGCATGGGTCGAGGAAAACCTCGAACGACCAGGATCTGCGCCGCGAGGGAGTCCCCTGAACCCTCCGCACACCCCTCAGGCGAAGCCACGCTCGCGCCGACCGGGGAGCACGTTCCTGGGCACTAATCAGGCGTTACGCTCGTCGCACCACGGTGGCGCGTACGCCGCGCTCGGACATCCAGCGGACGACCTCGGCGATGGCCTCGGCCTCCGGCTCCTGCAAGGCCGCCGATGGATTGGGCCTGCCGAGCGCTTCGTACGTGCCCGGCACGGGTCTCCGATAGGGGACGACATCAATCTCCCGGAACCCGAGCGACGCCACGAGTTCCGCCAGCCGCCGGACGTGCGCCGCATCGTCG
>Ga0079037_100001926_pt1 | contig 11123 bp, 8 predicted proteins | sample Mud3Dept4metaG_FD_71479 | JGI IMG/M metagenome (GOLD analysis project Ga0079037, IMG submission 71479) | Freshwater wetland microbial communities from Ohio, USA, analyzing the effect of biotic and abiotic controls - Mud 3 Core 4 Depth 4 metaG | ecosystem: Environmental > Aquatic > Freshwater >... | reverse complement strand
GCGCGCTGGTGCTGCTGCCACTTGCGGCGCTGGTGCTCAGGACGGCGTCGCTCAGCTGGCACGACTTCCTCCAGATCCTGCTCGACGAGCGCGCGGTCGCGTCCTATCGCCTGAGCTTCGGCGCGGCGCTGCTCGCCGCGTTCGTGAACGCGGTCTTCGGCTTCATCGTCGCCTGGTCGCTGGTGCGCTACGATTTCCCCGGCCGGCGTCTCCTCGATGCCCTGATCGACCTGCCGTTCGCCCTGCCGACCGCGGTCTCGGGCATCGCGCTGGCCGCGGTGTTCTCGCCAACCGGGTGGCTCGGTCAGAAGCTCGCCCTCGCCGGCGTGCAGGTGGCCTACACCTGGATCGGCGTGGTCGTGGCGCTGATCCTGATCGGCATGCCGTTCGTCGTTCGGTCCGTGCAGCCGGCGCTCGTCGAGGTTCAGCGCGACCTGGAGGAGGCGGCCGAGACGCTCGGCGCGAATCCCTGGCAGGTCTTCCGCCGGATCATCCTGCCCGCCGTGCTGCCCGCGCTCCTGACCGGCTTCACGCTGGCCTTGGCGCGCGGCGTCGGCGAGTACGGCTCCGTCGTGTTCATTTCGGGGAACCTGCCGTTCAAGACCGAGATCACGCCGCTCCTGATCGTGATCAAGCTCGAGCAGTTCGACTATGACGGGGCGGCGGCGCTCGGCTTCATCATGCTGCTGATCTCGTTCGCGATGCTGTTCGCAATCAACCTCGTCCAGACCTGGGGGCGGCGCCGCCAGGTCGCTGTAGCGCGCTGATGGCCGGCCTGCCGCGCAACGTCGAGCCAAGGCGGCGCGTCTCGCACGTGATGCGCCTCGGTCGCGTCGCGCTGATCGGCGTCGCCGTGGCCTTCGTGGGCCTGCTGCTGATCGCGCCACTGGGCGCCGTGATGGCGCAGGCCCTCGCACAGGGCGTCGCCGCGTACCTCGGGAGCTTCGCCGATCCCGACACGCGCGCCGCGATCCGGCTTACGCTGATCACGGCGGCGATCGCCGTCCCCGCCAACACGATCTTCGGCATCTGCGCGGCCTGGGCGATCGCGAAGTTCGAGTTCCGGGGCAAGAGCCTGCTCGTCACGTTGATCGACCTGCCCTTCGCGGTCTCGCCGGTCATCGCCGGCCTCGTCTTCATCATGCTGTTCGGCGCGCACGGCTGGTTCGGGCCCTGGCTGCAGGAGCGCGACATTCAGATCGTGTTCGCGGTGCCGGGCATCGTGCTCGCCACCATCTTCGTGACGTTTCCCTACGTGGCGCGCGAGCTGATACCGCTCATGCAGCAGCAGGGCAGCGACGAGGAGGAGGCCGCGATCACCCTCGGCGCCGGCGCCTGGGTGACGTTCCTGCGCGTCACGCTGCCCAAGATCCGCTGGGGCCTGCTCTACGGCGTGATCCTCTGCAACGCCCGCGCGATGGGGGAGTTCGGGGCCGTTTCCGTGGTCTCCGGCCACATCCGCGGGCTGACGAACACCATGCCGCTGCACGTGGAGATCCTGTACAACGAGTACGACTTCGTCGCGGCCTTCGCCGTGGCTTCGCTGCTCGCGCTCCTCGCCATGGTCACACTGGTCATCAAGTCTGTGGTCGAATGGCGCGCCGGACGCCGTGCGGGTTGAGAGGATGATGACGACTCCCAGGCAGTGGCTCCAGGCCTTGCGCCGCCTGTTCGCGGGACCCGTGTCGCTCGAGCGCTCGCTCGCGCTCACCATCGGCGGCCTGTTGCTCGTGGCCATCGTCGCCCTCGCGTCGAGCGCGATCGGTCTCCTGCGCGACCAGGCGGAGGAGCAGGCGCTTGCGCGCGTACAACTCGCGGGTGTGACTGCCCGCGAGGAACTGCGGCGCAATGGCGAGGACGCGCTCACGACCGCACGGGTTCTCGCGGAGCGCCCGGCCCTGCAGCGGCTGATCCGGGGCGGCAACCGCGAGCAGACGGAGCTGTTCCTGCGTCGTTTCTGCGAACTCGCCCGACTCGATGCCTGCGCCGTGCTGGCGGGCGACACGTTGCTCGGCGTCGCAGGCCGGGCGCTCCCGTGGACCGAGCTGCTGGCGGACGCGCAGGAGCAGGGCGAGCGGTTCACGCTGGCGCCGCCCTTCGCACCCGACGGACTGCTGGGGGCCACGGCGCCCATGCCGAACCAGGTCAACACGCGCGTCGTGGTGCTGCGCTTCTTCGACGACCGCCTCGCACGCTCACTCGGCGAGCAGGTCGGCATGGAGATCCGTCTGGCGCGACTCTCGGACTGGCTCGAGGCGGTCCATCCCGACTTCAAGGAGCTGCATTCCACCGCGATCGCGAGCACCCAGACGGCCGCAGCCTACGTCGGGAAACGTGATCTCTACGCCTCGAGCACGCCGGTGATCGCGTCGACGGGCGAGGGCGTCGCCCTGATCGAGGCGCGATTGCCGGCGTCGGAAGTCAAGAATGCCGTCGGGCCCTTCGTGAACCGCCTCGTCTGGACCGCGGTCCTGCTCGGGGGGCTGGCGCTCGTCGCGACACTGCTGCTCGCGCGCCGCATCGTGCGCCCGCTGCAGGCCCTGTCGGAGTCGGCTGCCAGCCTCGGGCGCGGCGATTTCTCGACGTCGATCCCGGTCGCCGGTGCGCCCGAGGTAGCCGCGCTCGCGCGCACGATGGACGACATGCGGCGCAACCTCGTGGACCTCACCGCGACCCTGCGGCGCAGCGAGGCGGAAGCCAAGGCCATGCTGCAGGGCGTGGTGGAGGGCGTGTTCGCGGTGGACGCAAACCGCAGCGTCCGTTATCTGAACTCGCAGGCGGCGTCGATGCTCGGAGTGGCCGCCGACCAGGTGCTGGGCCGCTTCTGCGGCGACGTCCTGCGGCCGTGCGCCGTCGAAGGCCGGCCGCCCTGCGAAACGTGCTGCCCGATCCTGCAGGCTCGGCGCCTCGGCCAGTCGCGGGCCACGGAGCGCCTGCAGGCTTCCGACGGATCGATACGTACCGTCGTCATCACCAGCGCGGGCGCGGTCGACGGGCTGCAGGTGCAGGTGATGCGGGACGAGACGGAGCTCGAGGCCGTGCGTCGCGCGCGCGACTCGATCCTCGCCAATATCTCGCACGAATTCCGCACGCCGCTCGCGGCACAGCTCGCCTCGATCGAATTGCTGAAGGACGGCCTCGCCGGGATGCCGCGCGCCGAGCTCGAAGAACTGGTCGACGCGCTGCAGCGGGGCACCCTGCGTCTCACGCGCCTGATAGACAACCTGCTCGAGAGCGTGCGCATCGAGTCTGGCCAGCTCGGCATCCGCCGCCAGGAGGTGTCGCTGCACGAGATCGTGGAGGACGCGGGCGAGCTCGTGGCGGCGCTGCTCACGCAACGCAGCCAGTCGCTCGAGATCGCATTACCCGAGGCGCTCCCGGCAATCCAGGCGGACGCTACGCGTCTCACCCAGGTGCTCGTCAACCTGCTCGCGAACGCCATAAAGTTCGGTCCCGAGGGCGGTCGCGTCTACGTCGGCGGCCGCCTCGAGGACGGCAACGTGCACCTGTGGGTCGAGGACGAAGGGCCGGGCGTGCCCGACCTCGACCGAGGCTCGATATTCGAGCGCTTCTATCGCGCCTCCGACCAGGAGCCGGAGCCCCGCGGCCTCGGCCTCGGGCTCTGGATCGTGAAGTCCATCGTCGAGCGGCACGGCGGGCGCGTCGAGGCGGCACGTACGGACGCGGGCCGCACGCGATTCACCGTCGTGCTGCCCGTTGGCGAGGCCGGGGAATGAAGGTCCTCATCGTCGACGACGACCAGGACCTGCTTGCGCTCGTGGCGTTTGCCCTGCAGCAGGCGGGCTACGCGGTCGTCAAGGCGACGGACGCACCTTCGGCCCTGCGGGCGTTCGAGGCGGAATCGCCGGATCTCGCGATCCTCGACATCAACCTGCCGGTGGGCAGCGGCTTCGACGTGTGCAGGGCAATCCGGGCCGAGTCGCGCATACCGCTGATGATGCTCACGGTGCGCGGCGAGGAGCAGGACCTCGTCCGGGCCCTGGACCTCGGCGCCGACGACTACCTGACCAAGCCGTTCAGCCCGCGCACGCTGCTCGCTCGCGTCAAGGCATTGTTGCGCCGTGCCGGCATGGACGCCGGCGCGTCGATGAGCGTGGGTCCCCTGCAGCTCGATCTCGAGGCGCATTGGCTCAGGATCGCGGACGGTGAGCCCTTGAAGCTCACCAAGCTCGAGACGCGTCTGCTGCAGATCCTGATCGCCAACGCCGGGCAGGTGGTCGGCACCGAGCGATTGCTGACCCACGTCTGGGGTCATCGGGGCAGCGGCGACCGTCAGCTGCTGAAGCAGCTGGTGCATCGTCTCAGGCAGAAGCTGGAAACGGATCCGGCCCGGCCGCGTTACCTGCAGACCGAGCCGGGCGCCGGGTATCGGATAGCGACCGACGCAGCCGCGCCGGACCGAGAATTACCGCAGTAGCCGCGTGCGCAGGCGTTCGCGCCGGTCGGCATCGAGGCCCGCCTCGAGTTCGAGGTAGCGTTCGATCGAGCCGTAGTCCTGCAGGAGCGCGGTCAGTGCCGACGCCAGGTAGCACTCGCGCACGTCGAGCACTGCGTCGACCGCGCGGTCCAGCGCGGCGGGCGAAACGATCCCGCCGACACGCTCGGCCAGGGCCGCGCGATGCCGCTCCTTGCCGGGCCAGCGGCGCGACGCCAGGTAGTCGGCCCAGACGAGATCCTCGGGAACGGCGAGCGAGTGCAGCAGCATGGCGATCGCGAAACCGGTGCGGTCCTTGCCGGCCGAGCAGTGCACCAGCAGCGGGGCGCCGTCGTCGAGCAAGACGTCGATCATGGTGCGCATCGTCCCGCCCATGTGGCGCGGCAGGCGGCGATACAACTCGATCATCAGTCGCTCCGCGCCGCGCTCGGTGGGGTCCCGCGCGAGCATGAGCACGAGCGAGGGGTCCGCTCGTATGTCGTTGCGGATCTCGCAGTGCAGCTCGCGGATGCCGAGCCGCGCCGGCGTGGCGTTCGGGTGCTCGGAGCGCTCGGCTGCGCTGCGCAGGTCGACGATCGTCGCCAGGCCCGTCGCGGACAGCCGTGCCCAGTCGTCCTCCGTAAGGTCGTGCAGGCGATCGGCGCGCATCAGCGCGTACGGCCGTATCCTGCGGCCGTGCGCGGCGGGCAGCCCGCCGAGACTGCGGAAATTGGTCGCGCCCGACAGTTCGATCGGGGGCTGCGGTGCTTCGTGCATGTCAGCGATACCCGCGTGCCTGCAGCGAGAACAGGTGCGCGTAATGGCCCTCCAGCTTCATCAGTTCGTCGTGATTCCCGCGTTCGAGAACCTCGCCGCCCTGCATCACGAGGATCTGGTCGGCCCTGCGCACGGTAGAGAAGCGGTGTGAGATCAATATGACCATGTGGTCCTTCGTGAGTTCGCGGAACTGCTCGAACACCTGCGCCTCGGCGCGCGCGTCCATTGCGGCGGTCGGCTCGTCGAGCACCAGGATGTCGGCGCCCTCGCGCATGAAGGCGCGGGCGAGAGCGATCTTCTGCCACTGCCCGCCCGAGAGCTCGCGGCCATCCTTGAACCACTTGCCGAGCTGCGTCTGGTAGCCCTCGGGCAACTCGTCGACGAACGGCGTGGCCATGGACAGCGCGGCGGCCTCGCGCCAGCGCGCTTCGTCGTCGAAGTGGGTGACGTCGCCTGCGCCGATGTTTTCCCCGACCTTGAGCTGGTAACGGGCGAAGTCCTGGAAGATCACGCCGACGCGTCGCCGCAGGACCGACGGGCTCCACTCGGCGAGGTCGAGCCCGTCGAGTGTGATGCGTCCCGACGACGGCCGGTACAGCCGCGTGAGCAGCTTGATGAGCGTCGTTTTCCCCGACCCGTTCTCGCCGACGAGCGCAAGGCTTCGACCGGGCCGCAGCTCGAAGCTCACGTCGCGGACCGCGGGCTCCGTCGCGTCCGGGTATGTGAACGTGACGTGCTCGAAGCGCACGCCGGCCGCGGGGTCCGGCCCCTGCGTCGCCGTGCCCGTTGCCGCGTCGACCGGCGTGTCGAGGTAGTCGTACAGCGTCGAGAGGTAGAGGTTGTCTTCGTACATGCCGCCGATCGCAGCGAGGCTCGCGGACACTGCCGCCTGCCCCTGCCGGAACAACATCACGTACATGGTCATCTCGCCCAGCGTGATTTCGCTGCGGACCGCGCTGACGGCGATCCACGCATAGGCCACGTAGAAGGCAGCCGTGCTGACGAGGCCGAGGAAGAATCCCCAGGTGTCGCGCCGGATGGTGAGCGCCCGATCCTCCTTGAAGACCTTGCGGAAGATGGCGCGGTAACGGTCGAGCAGAAGCGGGCCGAGCTCGAAGAGCTTCACTTCCTTCGCGTGGTCCTCGCGCGCGATGACCGTCTCGAGATACAGCTGCATGCGCGTCTCGGGCGAACGCCATCGAAACAACCTGAACGCATCCCCGGAGAACTTCGCCTCCGCTGCGAACGACGGCAGGCCGGCGAACAGCAGCACGAGCACGGCCCAGGGTGAGAACTGCGCGAGCAGCGTGCCGAAGCTCACGAGCGCGATGGCGTTCTGGACGAGACCGAAGCTGCGTATGACCAGCGACAGCGGACGGCTCGACGCTTCCCGCCGCGCGCGGGTGAGCTTGTCGTAGAACTCCGAGTCCTCGAAGTGGCGCAGCTCCAGGGTGAGCGCTTTCTCGAGGATCATCTCGTTGACACGCTGCCCGAGCTGGGCGCGCAGCAGCGACTGGCAGGTGGAGAGTCCCCGCTGCACGGCGGCCAGCGCCGCCACCAGCAGGCCCTCGAGCACCACGAACTCGAGCACGGGCGTGAGATCGGTGGCACCGGATGCTCGCTGCGCGGCGATCGCGGATACGACGGCGTCGACGATCTGCGCGCCAATCCAGGCGATGCCGGCCGGCAGCACGCCCGCGGCCAGCGTCAGGAGCGCGAGTGCGACCGTCAGCCGCTGGCTCGTGCCCCAGACGAGCTCGAGGGCATGGCGCGTGTACTGGAAGACCTCCGGCAGGGCGCGCAGCGTGGCGATGCTCCCGGGGCTGGCGGGGGCGGAGGAAGGTAGGCGGCGTCCGGCGACCATCCTGTCAGCTTGCCACAGGTGCCTGCCGACGACTCCTCCCTGAGTCGCCGCGTGCGAGGAGGGCCCAATCAGGGAGAGTCTCGCGTGACGGGGCCGGGCGTCACCGCGCGTAGATCTTGTCGAACACGCCGCCGTCGGCGAAATGATCCTTCTGGGCCTTCGTCCAGCCGCCGAAGTCGGCGATCGTCACCAGCTGCACCTTCGGGAACACGTTCGCGAACTTCGCGGCCACTTCGGGGTCGCGCGGGCGGTAGTAATGCTTTGCGACGATCTCCTGCCCTTCCTTCGAATACAGGTACTCGAGATAGGCGCGGGCGACCTCCGTGGTGCCGCGGCGAAGGACGACCTTGTCCACCACCGCGACGGGTGGCTCGGCGAGGATGCTGAGCGACGGCACGATGATCTGGAACTTGTCCGGGCCGAGTTCCCTGGTCGCAAGGAAGGCCTCGTTTTCCCAGGAGATGAACACGTCGCCGATGCCGCGCTGGGCAAAGGTCGTGAGCGACCCGCGTGCCCCCGTGTCGAGCACCGGCACGTTCTTGTAGAGCTTGCGCACGTACTCGGTTGCCGTGGCCTCGCTGCCGCCCGGTTGCTTAAGCGCCCAGGCCCAGGCCGCGAGGTAGTTCCAGCGCGCGCCGCCCGAGGTCTTCGGGTTCGGAGTGATGACGGACACGCCGGGTTTCACCAGGTCGCCCCAGTCCTTGATGCCCTTGGGATTGCCCTTGCGCACCACGAACACGATCGTCGACGTATAAGGCGAGCTGTTGTGCGGCAGCCGGCCCTGCCAGTTGGCCGGCAGCAGCCTGCCCTGCGTGACGAGGGCGTCGATGTCGCCGGCCAGGGCGAGCGTGACCACGTCCGCGGGCAGGCCGTCGATCACCGTGCGCGCCTGCTTGCCCGAGCCGCCGTGCGACTGGCGGATCGAGAGCGTCTTGCCGGTCTTCGCCTTCCAGTGCGCAGTGAAGGCCTTGTTGTAGTCCTCGTAGAGTTCGCGCGTCGGGTCATACGACACGTTGAGCAGGGTGTTCTCGGCGGCACGCGTGGCCGGGGCGGCCAGCAGCGTGGCCATGAGGGCGGCGACTGCGCTGCGCCTGAGGATGCGATGGACGTTCATGATCGTGTCTCCGTTCAGAATCCGAGGGCGACGCGCGTCAGGAAGACTTCCTCGTCTTCGCGGGCCGACGAGCTCGAAGGCGCCCCACGTGCCCTTGTCGAGCGAGTCGGAGCGCAGGCCGGTCGCGGTCAGGCGCGACACGTCCTGCGACACCTGTGCGTACTCGCCGAGCAGGCCGAAACTCCCGAAGGAGTAGTAGAACTGCGGGGTCACACGCAGACGCTCGCCGTCCGCGTAGGTGGCACCGGCAGGCAGCGCCGTGGTGCTGGCGCGGTAACGGAAGAAAGTCTGCTGGCCGGGCGTCTTGTACGTGGTGAGCAGCGTGTTCGACGACGTGCCGCTGACGTGGACATAGGTGCCCGCGACGCCGACACCGAAGCCGCGCAGCGCGAAGTGATCGGAGTTCGCGAATGGCGACGCGAAGAGCCGGGCCGCCCAGTCGCCTGCGGTGTCGCTATCGACGTCGCCGGTGGCGTCACTGCTGCCGCCGTCGGTGACGCCGTTGTAGTAGCCGATCGAGACACCCAGGTCGCGGTTCGGGAGGAGGCCGGTGGGAAAGCCGCGCTCGATGAAGCGGATGTCGTTCGCCGACTGCAGGCGCTCGAGACCGACGGGAACCTTGGCCTTGCCGGCAGTGATCCTGGCCCAGCGTTGCAGTCGGGCAGTCACGAAGGCGTCCTGGATGACCGTCTTGCCGCCGGCAAAGTCGGGCGCGCGCGCCGTAGCCCCCGGGTATCGGCCGTAGCGGGCGTCACGTCGTCGTTGAAATTGCGGCCGTCGACATGCAGCACGCCGCGCAGCTTCACCTGGTTCTGCCCGTCCGCGGACTGCAGGCTGAATCCCTTCGGACTCGCCTTGACGACGGCGTTCGACGCGGCCAGCGCGGTGGCGCGCCATCGGTGGGCGGGATCGGTCATGTTCGCTCTCCAGGTCGGGAAATCCGTGAGCGTGATGGTAGGGACGCGGCGGTGACGCTTCAGTCGAACGCGGGTGACAAAGCGGTAACGCGGCAGGCCGCCTGGAAATGAGTGCATAACCAGCGGTGTTGTCCGCCGGGACGCGACGCGCTGAATCACGCCCCGTGCGGCGTGAGCTCCACCGTGATGTGGACGATCTCCTGGTGCACCGCAAGTCGCCGCCGCACCTCGTCGATGGTCACCACCTCCGTCGCGGCGATGCTCACGATGCAGGCGTACTTCCCCTTGCCCACCCGCCACACGTGCAGGTCGCGCAACGCGGCCGGCTGCGGCAGGGCCTCGACGACCTCGCAGATCTCGTTCACCACCGGCGCATCCATCTCTGCATCGAGCAGGACCCGCCCGGTGTCGCGTAGCAGACCGATGGCCCAGCGAGCCACCAGCACCGTGCCCACCAGGCCCATGACCGGGTCGAGCCATCCCGCCCCCAGGTACTTGCCGCCGACGAGCGCGGCGATGGCCAATACGGAGGTGGCCGCATCCGCGAGCACGTGCAGGTAGGCGGCGCGCAGGTTGAGGTCGTGGTGGTGGTGCCCATGGTCGTGATGGCCCGGCTCGCCGTGCCCATGGCTGCCGGTCGACAACATCCAGGCCGAGACGACGTTCACCGCAAGCCCGAGGACCGCCACCGGAATGGCTTCGTTGAAGCGGATTGGCGCGGGGTCGATCAGCCGGCTCACGGACTCGAGGCCCATGTAGGCGGCGACTCCGAGCAGGAACACGGCGCTCGTGTAGCCGCCGAGCACCTCGATCTTCCAGGTGCCGAACGCGAAACGCGGGTCGTCGGCGTGCCTGCGGGCCAGCGCATACGCGCCCGCCGAGACGCCGAGCGCAAGGGCGTGGGAGCTCATGTGCCAGCCATCGGCGAGCAGGGCCATCGAGCCGAACACGGTGCCGGCCACGATCTCGACGACCATCATGGCGGCCGTGAGCCACATCACCTGCCGCGTCCGGCGCTCGGCGAGCGGATTGCGGACGTCGAAGACGTGCGAGTGGCCGGGATCGAGGCCCGCCCGGCTGCGCTTGGTCATGGTCATCAGCGTCCGGTCATCGAGCCGGCAGTTCCAGCCCTGTCATCAGCTCCTCCACGTCCGCCTGCGTTGCCGCATGCGCGGCTCGCTCGATCAGTCGCCGCGTCAGGTGCGGGGCGAAGAGCTGCATGAAGTCGAGCTGGTACTTGCGCAGCAGGCCGCCACGGCGGAAGCCGATCCAGGTCGTGTGTGCCGGGAAGAGGTGCGAGGTGTCGATCCCGACGAGGTCGGCATCTTCCTTCGGATCGATGGCCATGCTCGCCACGATGCCGATGCCGAGCCCGAGGCGCACGTACGTCTTGATCACGTCGGCGTCGCGCGCCGTCAGCACGACGTTCGGAACCAGGCCGTCCTTCGCAAAGATGTCGTACAGGGATGATGGCCCGCTGAAGCTGAACACGTAGGTGATGATCGGGTGCGCGGCGAGCTGCTTCAGTGTCGGCCGCTTGATCTTCGCGAGCGGGTGGCCCTGGGGGACGACCACGTGTCGGTGCCAGCGATAGCAGGGCAGCAGCGAATATCCGTCGAAGAGCGACTGCGAGCCGGTGGCGATCGCGAAATCGATGCGGTCGAGTGCCGCCATCTCGCCGAGCTGCTCGGAGGTGCCCTGGTGCAGATGCAGTCGCACCTCGGGGTACTGTTCACGGAACTGCCGGATCACTTCCGGCAGCACATAGCGCGCCTGGGTATGCGTGGTGGCGATCGAGAGCGAGCCGCGCGCTTCGTCCTTGAAGTCGTCCGAGAGGCGCTTGATGTTCTGCACCTCCCGCAGGATGCGCACGGCGCGGTCGATCACCTGCTGGCCTGCGGGCGTGACACGCGTCAGGTTGCGGCCGTCGCGCACGAAGATCTGGAAGCCGAGCTCGTCCTCGAGCAGCTTGATCTGCTTCGACACGCCCGGCTGGGAGGTGTGCAGCTTCTCGGC
>Ga0079037_100001922_pt1 | contig 11125 bp, 7 predicted proteins | sample Mud3Dept4metaG_FD_71479 | JGI IMG/M metagenome (GOLD analysis project Ga0079037, IMG submission 71479) | Freshwater wetland microbial communities from Ohio, USA, analyzing the effect of biotic and abiotic controls - Mud 3 Core 4 Depth 4 metaG | ecosystem: Environmental > Aquatic > Freshwater >... | reverse complement strand
GGTCTCATGACGCGCGAGGGGCTCTACGCGCGCGCGCGGGACGAAATGCAGAAGGACCGCGTCCCCGACACGGAGAGCAACCGACAGGACTACACCGAGGCGCTCGTCGACACGTGCGTCGCCCAGTTCCTGAGCCCGACGGACATCGAAAATTATATCAACCTGGCGCGCAAGAAGGACAATGCCCAGACCTTGAGCATGGTCGCCAATCGCGATCAGGCGACCACGGAAGAGATCCTCAAGGCGCTGCGGGAGTTCTGCGACATACCCAAGGGCGAGGTGTACATTTCGCGCGAAGAGGCCGAGGGGCTGCGCGTTGCGCTGATCACCCGCTTCATTTCCAACCAGCTCCCGTTCATCAGCCTCGCCAAGAACTACATAACCATCCGGGACACCGACGGAATTTTGCAGAATACCCTCTTCAGTCGACGCCGGCCTGGTAAGCTTGGCGGCAAAGCCGCAGGCATGATCCTTGCGCACAAGATCCTGTTGCCGTCGCTGGAAAAAAAGGACCCGGAGCTGGAGGCGCGGATCCAGGTTCCCGAGACCTGGTACCTGAACTCCGGCGTGTTCTCCGAGTTCCTGGACCGAAACAATCTCTACCTGTTCCACACCTTCAAGTACAAGGATCGGGACAATATCGAGAAAGATTTCCTGCGGATCGAGGAGCAGTTCAAATTCGCAACCTTCGCGCCGGAAGTGGTGGCGGATTTCCGCAAGATCCTGGAAAAGATCGGGGAGCATCCCATCATCATCCGTTCCTCCAGCATGCTGGAGGACAACTTCGGCTTGGCGTTTTCCGGGAAATACCAGTCGGTGTTTCTCGTCAATCAGGGCGATCTCGAGACGCGGCTCAGCCGATTCCTCATGGGTCTCAAGAAGGTGTTCGCCAGCACCTTCGGACCAGACCCCATCCTTTACCGGCGTGACCACGGTCTGCTCGACTACGATGAGCGTATGGCCATGGTCGTACAGAAAGTCGTCGGCCGCCGCTTTGGCGACTATTTCTTTCCCTTCGCCGCCGGTGTCATGTTCTCGCGCAACGTGTACGCCTGGAATCCCAAGATCAACAAAGAGGCAGGGCTGGTGCGGCTGGTGCACGGGCTGGGCACCCGCGCTGTGGATCGGGTCGGCTCGGACTACCCGCGAATGATTCCCCTCAGCCAACCAACCCTTCGACCGGAAGTCACGGCCGACCAAATTCGCAAGTACTCCCAGCGGCAGGTGGACGTCCTGAACCTCAAGACCGGCGCCTTGGAGACGATCGATTTTCGAAGTCTCGCCGCCGCGGTCAACCATCCGGATCTCTTCTACGCCGTGTCCGTTCAGAACCACGATCATCTGGCCGCACCCCTTTTCAAGACCCAAGACCTGGCTGGGCAGGAGCTGTGCCTGACGTTCGACAATCTATTGGCCAAAACTCCCTTCGCCCAGCTCGCCCGCACGATTCTGTCACGGGTGGAGGCGGCTTACGGGCGTCCGGTGGACATCGAATTTGCCTGGGACAAGGACACGTTCTATCTGCTCCAGTGCCGGTCGCTCTCCGTCCGCAAGGAACACCACAAGGTCACGATCCCGGCCGACGTTCCCCGGGAAAACCTGCTCTTCACCACGAACGCCAGCCTGTCCAGCACCGTCGTTGCCGATCTGGAATACATCGTCTACGTGGATCCGCGAGCCTACGACAGATTGCCGACGTACGAGGCCAAGATGAAGATCGCGGCGGCGGTCAATTTGCTGAACAAGCAGTTGGCGGGGCGGCGCTACGCTTTAATGGGGCCCGGGCGGTGGGGCAGCAACGACATCAACCTGGGCGTGCGCGTCACGTATTCCAACATCAACAAAACCACACTGCTGCTCGAGATCGCCTTCGCCAAGGAGGGCGGCACGCCGGAAGTCTCCTACGGCACCCACTTCTTCCAAGATTTGGTCGAGGCCGACATTACGGTCGCCTCGCTGTTCCCTGACGATCCGGGTAGCTTTTTCAACGAGCAGTTCGTACTGAATTCCGACAACCTGCTAGGCACCATCGCGCCCGAGATCAAGGAGTGTGAGGAGTGCGTGCGCGTCATAAACGTCCCCGCCGTGCGTGATGGACAGTACCTGCATGTGTACATGGACGCAACCACCCGCATAGGCATGGGCGTCTTCGGCCCGCGCGAAAACGGAAGACCCGAAGGTGCGCAGGCCGAGATGGTGAGCCAGGTCCCACACCTGGAATCGGAAGCATAACCGGAGCAGCCGCGCCGATCGCGCGAATCGCCGGCCTCGACGATCCTACTGCTCTCGTGACGCCACAGTCGTCGGGTGTCGCCGCGTGTGCCCTCCCTGTCCACTGCCTTCCCTCTTGAGTCGACCTCGCGACCTTCCCGCTGTCCCGTCTCTGACGTTCGCGGGCGAAGTGCCGACCCTCCGCGCCACCCCTCAGCCGCCTGGCGCATGCACCGACGCGTTCGCGCGGGTACCCGGACCCGCCCGGCCTGCGCCTGCACCCAGCCTGTGGCCGGGTACCCGCGGGTCGCCGGTTCAGAACACCGGCCTCCGGACCGGCACCGGCCGAGGGGTACCCATTCGAAGGGTGGGTCGGGCGTAGCGTCGTCGGGCCGGCACGGATGCCCTGACTAATCCGTCGAATCTCTGAGACAGGACACCACCGCATTGCGCACCGAGGTGCCGAAGACGCCGGAGGGGGTGGCGCGGCGATTCTGGCGTCCGCGTCGAACTGCACGGAGATGGGCTTGACAAACACCAACCCGTTCGTCAGGGTCGGCCTGAGGCGCGGCGGGCGAGAACCGAGTTCCGGCCCACGGTCACTGGCGTTGGGCCGGCATGGCTATGCGGCGCGGTGCCCGCCGCGACCTCGAGGCTCTCATCGCATATTGAGGACAGGCATGCGCGCGACTCGATCCCGAGCGTGGATCTCTCGTTCCGGACGGTTTGCGTCCCTCTGTCTCTTTCTCGCCCTTGCGCTTGCCATCGCCGTGGAAAGCCAGCAGCTCAGTCAAATGGTACACGGAGTGGACGTGCGTCCGTTCACGGCGGCGTCGGGCGCGGTCATCCCCGCCTCCGCCATCCGGATCGCATCGGTTCACGGCCGTGCAGATTGGCCGCCCACGGCAAGGCAGACTCACGACGCACCGCCGGCATGGAAGCCCGGTTTTCAGTGGCACTACCGATGGTCCGACCCGCGCGGCTCAGGGACGTACATCCGAGAGATCACCGATGAGGAGAACCTGGATGGTACGCCCCACTACGTGATGCAAACCGGAAATCGCAGCATCTATTGGAGCAAGAGCGATCTGTCCTGGCTCATGGAACAGGTGAGCGGAGAGGTCGAGATCCAGGCGGCTCCAGCCTACCGGAAGTTCATTTGGCCCATGGAACCAGGCAAAACATGGGTCGCACGTTACCACTGGGTCCACCCGGGCGAGGGGACAACCGAGGAGCGGTTCCGGAGGCATCGGATTGTGGGTACTGAGTCCGTCCAGGTTCCTGCGGGAACCTACCAGGCTCTGCACGTGGTTGTGACGGACTCGGCAGGAAAGAAAGTGAACGAATACTGGTACGCGCCAGAAGCGCGCTGGCTTGTCAAGGAGCGCATCTACCTCGGCTATGGCGTTCGAGAGCGTGAACTCATCTACGCGTCGCTTTGGCCAAAAGCCTCTGGCAGCTGAAATCCCCCGTCGCGTCGTAACTTTCTCACAATAAACCACCGATCGGTCGCCAGGCGTGGCCGCAGCACCCCGCCGCTGCACGAACGCGATTTCCCCTTGCCAAAAACCCATCCGAGGGACCCGGCAGTCGCCCCTGCGCCGCCCCCGGCCGCGCCCGTCCCCCTGCAAAGGGCATGCATCCCTTCGGGTATGCGTGGACGGTTTTGGAGCCACTGCCCGCGCTTTCGGTTCGGTCGCCGCGGAGTGGGCCATACGTAGCCTGAGGACGAACTCTGGATTGGCTCCAGGTTCGGGGCGCGCCAGCCCGGGCACCCCTGCGGATTCGACTGCGGCAGGCTCTGGGCACCGTCGCGGGATGGCTACGTATCCAGCCGACGGTTCGTGCGGGAGCGCATTCCGCGCGCTGACACAAGAACCTCCGCGCGCAAATGCGGCGTACGCTTCGTTGTAGTGGCCGCCTCTAAACGCCCTGACGATTCTACGCGAAACGACGCAACCAGGTCAGCCGTCCTCTGCAATGTCGAGCGACGTCGAGATCTCGACGCACCCCATAAGGGTGCGGGCAACCGGGCAGAAGTCGGCGTGGAATCCGAGGACGCGCTCGGCAGTTGCGCGTGAGGCTGCGGCACACTTCAGCTGATACCTCACGTGAATTCTTCGGATCACGAGGACCTTCCCGTCCAGCTCGATTTCCCCGGTAGCCTGCGACGAAAGGTAGCCTTCTCCCGCCGGAACCCCACGCGCCTCCAGCGCGCCCCCGAAGGTTCCGGTGAGTCACCCAGCGGCGGCGGCAACAATGTAGTCCAGCGTCGTGGCTCGCGGCGCGTGCACGCTCGGGTCGACGCCGTAGTGCTGCGCGACCTCGGAGTGAACGCCAAAAATGGTCGGGGCCTGCTCCGTGGGTAGATACGCCCGCCGGAGCGGTCCCTTCACCCGTTCGATCCTTACCTGGGAGCGGTACACCACCGGGTCGCTCATGGGTCTCTCCTACATCACACTCGTTGTGAAAACCTGGACGTGTGTCGGGGTGAGACTGCGATACGACGGTGTGCCGTCCACACCGCCGCGAGCCTCCCAGTTAGGCTAGCGCGGCGCGCACCGGAACTCTTCTCGCCCGCTCGCGCTCGTACAGACCGACGTGGGCGACCTCGGGATCCGTGTAGGTGCACCACGGGATAATAAGGGTTTTCGCCTTGGCCCGGCCGGGGAAGAGAGCGTTCTGAATCACGATCCGCGCCTGGAAGTCGGCGTTGTGGGTGAACTTGTGTGTGGAGTACACGTCCCCTGCCGCGTAGATGCGGGGGCTCGTGGTCTGAAGCCGATCGTTCACCTGGACCCCAGTCTTGTCGAAGGCGACCCCGACACTGTCCAGGTCGAGTCCGTCGACGTTCGGGCTGCGCCCCACGCCGACCAGGATGTCGTCCACCGTGACGTCGTAGTCACGCCCGTGGGACTTGACGGTCAGACGCTTGCCTCCGCTCGTCTTGGCGACCCGGAGATCGCCGCCGCAGCACAGGACAGTGACCCCGTCGCGGGTCAGGGATTTCCGAACCGTCTCCGCCGCATTGCGATCCTCGTTGGGTAGTATGCCGTGCACGGCCTCGACGAGATGCACACGGCTTCCAAGGCGCGCGAACGCCTGCGCCAGCTCGCACCCGATGGGGCCCGCGCCGATGACGGCCAGGCGCGGCGGCAGCTCGGTGAGATTGAAGACCGTCTCGTTGGTCAGATAGCCCGCCTCGCCAAGGCCTGGCGCCGGGGGCACGGAGGCCCGCGCGCCCGTGGCGATGACCGCTTTCTTGAAGTGCAGCGTTTTCCCGCCGACCGCAATGGCGTCCGGGCCCGCGAATCGGCCCGCGCCGAGAAACACGTCCACGCCGAGGTCTCGATAGCGCCGCGCGGAATCGGTCTTGCTGATTCCCGCCCGGAGCCGGCGCACCCGCTCCATCACCGCCGCGAAATCGACGCGCGCGCCTGCCGGGACCGCGACGCCGTAGTCACCTGCATCCCGCACATCTGCCCACGCGCGCGCGGCCCGGATCAGCGCCTTGGAAGGCACGCAGCCGACGTTGAGGCAGTCCCCGCCCATGAGTTCCCGCTCGATGAGGGCGACCCTGGCTCCCAGGGACGTCGCCCCCACCGCCGTGACGAGGCCGGCGGTTCCGGCCCCGATGACCACCTCCGGATGTGTCTTTTGGATGCACGTTCCGGCGCGGCAGATTCGGCACGTGGACGAGCGCCGCGAACCTGCGTGCAGCAGTCGTGATACATCCCGTGCCTGCCGGTCGTGGCCAATCGGGCGCTGCCGACCCGGCCCGCTAAGCATACCCGGCCAAAACGTCGAATGGAAGAAGACAGGGCGATCAGAGCTGTTCAAGGTAGGCCGGACCACCGAGCTGCGTCATCTGCTGCTCGATCCAGTTCGCGCGCTGACGGACATAGGCGGACGGATTCCGGACATGAAAGCGTGCGGGATTCGGCAGGACCGCCGCGAGGAGCGCGGCCTCGGATGAATGGATTTCTATCGGACGTTTGCTGAAGAAAATCTGCGCCGCCGTGCCCACCCCGTAGATCCCCTCGCCAAATTCTGCGATGTTCAGATAGACTTCCAGAATTCGCCGCTTCGGCCAGAAGACCTCCAAGAGCACCGTGAAGTAGGCCTCGAGGGTCTTCCGGACATAACTGCGTCCTTGCCAGAGGAAGAGATTCCGTGCGACTTGCTGCGTAATGGTACTCGCTCCTCGCAGGCGACCCTTGGCGCCCTGTTCTTCGACGGCGTCGACGATCGAGTGAAAATCGAAGCCCCAGTGCCGCGGAAACGTCTGATCCTCCGCCGCGACCACGGCCAGACCCATCGGTGCGGAGATAGCGTTCCAGCGGGTCCAGCGGTAGTGGATGCTTCGGGCCGCCTTCGCCTGACCCATCCCGTCTATCCACTTCTCCAACATGACGGCGCTGGTCGGCACCGGGATCCAGCGCAACAGGACGACCGGCACGACGGTGAGCACGATCACCACGAGCGATACCCGCCAGAGCAACCTGCGGAACCAGGCGAATATGCCGCCTTTCGCAGAGGCCATGCGTCCCTTTCGGAGCGTCGGGTCGGGTCATGAGGCGGCCGCGGCGCCCGCCTCGTCGTTGTCACGGCGGGCCTCCCGCAATGCAAAATCCGGTCCTGCAACCGGAGGTCGGCCGCATCCAGGCTGCAACTCGACGCAGAGTGCTTTCGCCGCAGCGCGCCCAGGCGAGCTTCATTCCATCAGGTCCGACAAGCCCCGTCAAGTCCTGTCCGCGAAAGCACCCTTCCCCGCTTCCCACTCCAAGCTCGCATGATCCGCGGAAGACCTTAGACGGGCGGGAGGGGCGCGAGCGGCTGGGCGGAAAACGAAGCGCGTTTGGGCGAGTGATACCATTGCCTGTGGGGGTGTGGCGAGCGAAGCAAGGGCGAACGCGACCCGTTATCACCGCGCTTTCACAGCACTCAGACCATCAAACGGTTGCGGCCCGCACCCTTGGCGCGGTAGAGGGCCTTGTCGGCAGCTCGCAGCACTTGTTGAGGGTTGGCGTTCCCCTTGCGCTGGTCGGGCTCGGCGAGGCCGATGCTGATGGTCAAGGACACGGCGACCTGAGGTCCCCCAGGCGGCTTGGACGCCGCGGGCTTCTTTCGAGGCCGGCGGGGGCCGCGCAGGATGAAGGAGGAGTCGGCGATTGCCCGTCGGGCAGCCTCGAGGTGCGGGACCGCCTCCGCGGCGGTGGCGCGCGCAAAGAGCACCACGAATTCTTCCCCACCGTAGCGGAAAGGCTTCCCGCCGCCGGTGATGCGGCTCAGTCTTCCCGCTACCATCCGGAGCGCCTGGTCGCCGACCTCGTGCCCGAAGACGTCGTTGAGCCGCTTGAAATGATCCACATCCACCATCGCCACAGCGTACCGGCTCCCAACTCGTAGTAATGCCTCGTTCAGCGCCCGGCGTCCCGGCAGTCCGGTTAACTCGTCGTAGTACGCCATGCGGTAGGTCGTCTCCACCAACGCCCAGACGAGGGCCAACCCGCCTGTCGCCAGGAACGACGGGGGCGCCCATCCCCAGCGCATTCCCTGCAGCGCCGCGAAGGCGGACATCAGCGCCCAAAGGAATCCCGTCTCGATGGGGTCTCGCCACAAGATGCAGCGTGCCGTCAGAAAGGCCGCTGCGATGCCGAATGCGGCCTGCGAAGCCTGCGGCAGAGAGGTCCAGGCCTTCAACCATTCGTCGGTCAGTGCGTATGTGAGCCATTCGTGTGCAGCACTCCAATCCAGGCGTATCGTCAAGTCTACAGCGACGACTTGCGCCGCAATGGCGACGACGCGGCTCACCCCGCGCGCGGTGAACAGGCCCCGTTCCTTCAGCACCGCAAAGGCCGCCAGGTTCAGCGGAAGGAGTACCGCCACCGCGGCGAATACGACGCGGCTAACGGGGTCCGCCTCGGCGTACCCCCCTCCGACACGGTACAGCGCCAAACCGGCCACGGCCAGGATCAGGAGCGCAAAGACGATGCGCGTGCGGTTAAAATACCAGGCCATGACGACGCCGACCCCGAACACCGCATAGGGGTATGCCTGCACATAGGGCTGCAGCACGTCCGGGAGTACCCCTGGGCGGAACAGCAGGAGGCCTACCAGGACCAACAGCCCGCCGGGCAGACACAGCGTGGTCAGGCTTCTCACGGGTGCCATTCTAGGGAACACCTCCCCCACATCACCGTCGCGGCTGGGGGCACGGCTGGCCTTCTGGCGGCGCAGAGATTTCAGGGCTACGCTCAATGAGTTTCCCTCTGGACGCTGCGACAACCGCCCGCCGACACGTCAACCTCAGGAGGCAGCCGTCGCCGGGGCTGAGTTTCGATGGCCCAAGGCTAACCGACGGGCACCGTCTGTCAAGCGTTGGCTGGTCTCGGCTTCTTGAGATGCCCATTCATGTCTGCGTGGCGAGTCGACGCCGATCACAAGCGCACGATTGTGCGGGACGTCCACGACGGTCCAGAGAATGGACCAGGCCCGTGAGTCGGAGCCGCCGAGACACACAAAACAGACTACGAGCCGGAACGCTAAGGGGATATACTGCCCAGAAAGGGGGACACGCCATGCAAACGCGCAGGCATTTCGCCAAGCTCGCCTTTGGGGGAGTTCTGGGAGGCAGCGCGCTTCTCGCGCTCTCCTCTTGGACCCGGTGGCTGTGGGCGGCAACTCGAAAGGTGCTGGCGGCCGGAACGGACCGGAAGAGCCTGATCCACGAGGACCCCGCGAAACTCGACGCCACCAACTTGGAGATCACACCTCTGGAAGAGTTCGAAACCATGGGGCCTACCAACCGGGTCGTGGACCCTGCCGATTGGCGGCTGGAAATCACCGGACAGGTGGGACAGGCCCTGAGCTTCAGCTACGCCCAACTCACCGCCCTGCCGTCCATCGAGAGAAACGTCTTGTTGATCTGCCCAGGCGTGTTCGCGAATCACGGCCGATGGAAAGGCATATCCCTGCAGAACATTCTTCAGCAGGCGAACTTCGATCGGACGGCCTCGCGCGTCGCCTTCGAGGAGAAGGGCGGGAAGAGCGCCAGCTACCCTATAGCGGATGTGCTCTCGGGCAAAGTCTTTCTTGCCTACCAAGTGAATGGCTTGCCGCTTCCGCGGAAACATGGTTTCCCACTCCGGGTAGTGGCCGAAGATTATTATGGTGCCGAGTGGGTGAAGTATGTCAGCAGGGTCCGGGTCGACAAAGGTTAGAGGCCTTACGGCGAGAAACGACCAGACGCCGGGGCCCCCCGGTAACCGTCGGTGTGCCATCACGCCGGGACTCGGGCGATGCGCGACCGACGTGAGCGTCACACGGCAGTGTCTCCGCGGGGCGGGTGATCGTACATGGCTCAGCCCGATTCGTGTTCAGACCGGGTGATCGTCTTCGATGGGGAATGCAATCTCTGCAGCGCGTGGGTGGATTTCGTTCTCCGCCGCGACGCCGGCAACTCTTTTCGGTTTGCCGCCCGACAATCCCCTGCGGCCGCAAGACTGCTGGGCCGGCTGGGGGTGCGGTCCGACACCTTGGGCAGCATCGCCCTGGTCGTCGGCTACGACGTGCACACGCGCTCCGAGGCGGTCCTTCGCATCTTCCGTGACCTGCCGTTTCCCTGGAAGGCGCTCTGCGCCTTGCTGCTCGTCCCGCGCTTTCTTCGCGACCCGGTGTACTCTCTGGTGTCCCGGACCCGGTACCGCCTCTTCGGACGGCGCACTCACTGCCGGCTTGGCAATCCAGAAGATCATGGGCGTTTTTTGCGCTGATACGAACCCTCCGCCTACGTCCGTCGAATGAATCTCATATCTTGCATAAGGTGTACCTCGTAATATGCTTTACTGTTGACTCTTCCCTGCTGTCAGCTATGAATATTTTCTAATATTGCACACAATCGTCATTTGCCCATCTGAGTGAGTGACTGCTAACTTAGAAACGTTTTAGGCTTGGCCGCTGTAATTAGGAACAGATATGCACGGCCTCCAGCCGGGGATGGACCCCCACCAGCCCGTGACCCGCGCGGGGAGCCAGGACAGCACAGAATAAATATAGGAGGACTCCGCAATGCATGGAAGGGCGATGATCGGACTCATGTTGACGATTAGCCTCTTGACAGGTACGCCGACACTCGCGCAGAAGCCGCAACCGCCTGACCAGCAAGAGGACACGATCGGCCCGACGCCTCCGCGGCTGAGTTTCGTGGACGGACAGGTCTCGTTCTGGCGGCCCGGGGCACAGGAATGGGTTCAGGGCCAGATCAATACGCCCCTCGCCCCCGGCGATCAGCTCTATACGGGATCTCCCGGCAATCTGGAACTTCAGATCGGCGCGCGCGCGTTTGTTCGCGGCTGGGCAAACACCCAGGTCGGCCTCGAGAACCAGGAGCCGGACTTCCTCCAGTTCAAGGTGACAACAGGCTACGCCTCGTTCGACCTGCGCACGCTCGAACCCGGTTACACCGTAGAGGTGGACACCCCGAACGCGGCCTTCACCATCGAGCACCCGGGTTACTACCGCGTCCACGTCGCCGGCGACCGTACGTCGTTCATCACCCGCCGGGCGGGCCGAGCCACCGTCACGCCTGCCAGCGGGGAAGCCGTCGCGATCGCCGCGAGCGAGGAAGTGGTGATCGAGGGCACGGACAATCCGCAGGTCAGTTCCTTTGTCGCGCCGAAGCTCGACGATTGGGACAAGTGGAACTATGCCCGCACGGATGCCCTCCTGGAGGCGGTGAGTGCCCGCTACGTGCCCTCCGGAACGTACGGCGTGGACGACCTCGACCATTACGGAAATTGGCGAGTCGTGGACGAGTACGGTCCCGTCTGGGTGCCCACAGGTGTTGCAGCCGGGTGGGCCCCGTACACGACCGGAGCCTGGACGCTCGATCCGTTCTATGGGTGGACGTGGG
>Ga0079037_100001921_pt1 | contig 11125 bp, 10 predicted proteins | sample Mud3Dept4metaG_FD_71479 | JGI IMG/M metagenome (GOLD analysis project Ga0079037, IMG submission 71479) | Freshwater wetland microbial communities from Ohio, USA, analyzing the effect of biotic and abiotic controls - Mud 3 Core 4 Depth 4 metaG | ecosystem: Environmental > Aquatic > Freshwater >... | reverse complement strand
AGCGGCGCTGGCGGCGACGAAACATCCGCCGGCCTGGATGCGCTCCCAGAGGATTTCCGGGATCGGGGTTTCCAGCCAGTTCTTGAGGGCATAGGTGGGGCTTCCCGGCCCCACAAAAATGTAGTCCGCCCGGCGAAGGGTTTGATAGGCCTTTTCTGCTTCGAAGGGAGATAGTTTCCTTGAGGACTTGAAGGCCGCCCGCGCCAGCGATTGGCTGAGACGCTTCTGTAAATATTCCCTGGCCTTGTCATAAAGGTCATCGGCATTCATCTGGAATCCGGCGGGGGTGTCGAGGAAGGCGGCATTCACCGGCGGAGGGAGCCGGTCGAGAAGAAGCCGGTGCACCCGAACCATCGAGTCGGTCGTCTCTCCCGACCCCATGATCGCTATGATTCCGCGGGTCCCAGTCATCTCCTTCCTCCAATATTTATTCTATCGGCGGGGAATGGCAAAAGCAAGGATAAGCCGCGGCTTGCTTTTTCGGTTCGCCGGAATCGATCACAAATTGCTTTGACAGGAAATGGCCTTCCAAGTATACTCACCTCAGAAAAGATTCGGCGTCACTGGGCGGCGAAAGGAGATTCGAGAATGATTTACGAAATCCGCACCTATGTTCTGGCCGTGGGAACCCTGGCCGAGGTGGAAAAACGTTTTGGCGAGGCTTATGAGCACCGGAAGAAATATTCGGAACTATCGGCCTTCTGGCATACGGATATCGGCCCATTAAACGAAATTATCCATGTCTGGCCCTACCGCGATCTGGCCGAACGCGCCCGGGTGAGGGCCGAGGCTTCCAAAGATCCCAACTGGCCGCCCAAAATCGGCGAGTTCGTCCGCTCCATGCAGTCCGAAATTTTGACTCCCTTCCCTTTTTCCCCGCTGCTCACTCCGGGGAAATTCGGACCCTTTTACGAAATGCGCCAATACGCCGTCAAGCTTGGTAAGCTACCCGACCTTAGGAAGAATTGGGAGGCCAAGCTCCCCGGGAGGCTGAAGCTTTCGCCGCTGGCTGTAGTCGGGAGTGTCGAAATCGGCGAGGCCAATCGATTTATCCATATCTGGCCTTATAATAGCCTCGACCAGCGCACAGCGATCCGGGCGCAGGCCGTACAGCAGCGGGTATGGCCGCCGGAGGGCGGCTCGGAGCAGTTACTGAACCAGGTCAACAAGATCATGCTGCCGGCCGCCTTTTCCCCCATGCAGTAGAGAGAAAGTGAAAAAAGGATTCGCCGTTCCGGCCTGAGAACGAAAGCGGAGGGCCGCTTCAACCCTCGGATACCTTGGGAAGATCCTTCAAAGCCTCCTGAATCTTTTCCTCCGGATGCTCATAATTTTCCAATTTATTGGACAGGAAGGCGTCATAGGCGGCGAGGTCGAAATGGCCATGGCCGCTAAAATTGAAGACGATCACTTTTTCCTCTTTTTGTTCCCGGCACTTTACGGCTTCATCGATGGCCGCGCGGATGGCATGGGCGGTCTCCGGGGCCGGGATGGTTCCTTCGGTCCGGGCAAACAGCATCGCCGCTTCGAAAACCGGATTCTGGGGGTAGGCCACGGCCTCAATGAAACCCTCATCATAGAGCTGGCAGACAAGAGGAGCCGCTCCGTGGTAGCGCAGCCCGCCGGCGTGAATTCCCGAGGGAATGAAAGTATGCCCCAGGGTGTACATTTTTACAATAGGCGCCATCTGGGCCGTGTCCCCGTAATCATAGCGATACACCCCCTTGGTCAGGGTCGGGCAGGCGGTAGGCTCGACGGCCAAGAAGCGGATCGGTTTCCCGGCCTTTTTCTCCGGGAAGAAGGGGAAACAGAAACCTGCAAAATTACTCCCGCCGCCGACGCATCCGATCAGGACATCCGGGGCCGCGCCAACCTTTTCCAGCTGGGCCTTGGTCTCCAGTCCCACGATGGTTTGGTGAAGGATTACATGGTTAAGCACGCTTCCCAAGGAATACCGGCTATCCTCCCTCTTTACCGCATCCTCGACCGCTTCGCTGATGGCGATTCCCAGGCTGCCCGGAGAATTCGGATCTTTGGCCAGGATCTTTCGTCCCGATTCGGTCTGATCGCTCGGACTGGGAGTCACCTTGGCTCCCCAGGTTTCCATGAGCATGCGGCGGTAAGGTTTCTGATGGTAGCTGACCTTCACCATGTAAACCCGGCATTCCAGGTCGAAGAGGTTACAGCCGAAGGAGAGGGCGCTTCCCCATTGTCCCGCTCCGGTTTCGGTCGTGAGGCGCCTGACGTTCTCCTTCTTGTTATAGTAGGCCTGGGGTACGGCGGTATTTGGTTTATGGCTTCCCGCAGGGCTCAAGCTTTCATTTTTGTAATAGATGCGGGCCGGGGTTTTCAGCGCCTCCTCCAGTCTCTTGGCCCGACAGAGCGGCGTCGGCCTCCAGAGCCGGTAGATGGACAATACTTCTTCCGGGATGTCGATCCAGCGCTGCCGGCTGACTTCCTGCTCGATCAGGCGCATGGGAAAGATGGGGGCCAAATCCTGAGGGCCCAGCGGTTTTCCCGTCCCGGGATGGAGGGGCGGGGGCAGGGGATGTGACAAGTCGGGCTGGATGTTGTACCAGGCCCTGGGCATTTCGCTCTGAAGCAGATTGATTCGAGTTTCTTCCATTTTTTTCCCTTTCTTGCGAGGTAATAGAGTTTTAAGGTTTTGACCATTTTTTTCTGGTCCCGCCCATTTTAATCGATCCTTTTCCACTGTCCCTTTTCGATCCGCACCATGACCATGGAATCCGTACCGAGGCCGTTGTGGTCTTCCGGCGTCAAGTTGTAGACGCCGCTCACGCCCACATACCCTTTCGTGGCCTCGATGGCGTCCCGCAGTTTTTGATTATCCGTCCCCGCCTTCTTCAGGGCGTTGGCCACAATGTAAATGGCGTCCCAGGCGTACCCGGAATGCGTGTTGATGGGGAACTGCTGATCGTACTTGTACACTTCCGTATAAAGGCGGATGAATTCCAGAATAGTTTTTTTCTGCGGGTCGGAAGCCGGAAGCTGACCCGCGACCATCAGCTTGGTGGAAGGCATGGCATTCCCTTCCGAGGCCTCCCCGGCCAGTTTGATATAGATCGGGTCCGGCAGGCCGTGGCACTGAAACAAGGGGGTTTTGATCGCCAGCTGGCGGACATTCTTGGCCACAATGGAACCGGCCTTGCCGATGGTCCAGCAGATGATCGCCTCCGGCGAAGCGGCCTTGATCTTGACGAGCTGGGCGGTCATGTCGCTGTCCGTGGCCTGAAAGGATTCCCCGATTGCGATCTTGAGTCCATGTTCGGGGGCGAGCTTGTCCAGCCAGTTCTTCCCGTCCCGTCCGAAGCCGTCCGCCGAGGTAATGATGGCGATTTTCTGGATCCCCTTTTTCTGAAGGTAGGCGAAGGTTTTCCGCACCGCCACCGATGTTCTCTGCGGCGATTTAAACGTCCATTGAAAGGGCGGAACCGAGATCACCGGATCTCCCCCCACGCACATGAACGTGGGTACCTTGTTCTGCTCGATGATGGGTTTGGCGGCCATGCCGGTATCGGTGCGGGTCGGCCCAATGATAGCCGTGACCTTGTCCGCCTCGATGAACTTCTTGGCGATGAGGGCGGCCTTGGTCGGATCTCCCTCGTCGTCGGCGATGACCAATTGGAGAGGCCGCCCGCCGATTCCCCCTTCGCCGTTGATCTTCTTGACCACCATTTCGGCGACAAGCTTGGTGGGCGTGCCGATAGCCGCTGAAGGCCCGGTGAGATCAAAAAACGCTCCGAGTTTGATGGGATCCGCCGCCTCCCCCGCTGCGCCCATCGCTAACAGAAATACCGCTCCCAGCAACACGACTGACAACCGTTTCTTCATTTTCCTACCTCCCCTTTTAATTAAGGGTTCAAGGGTTCCAGGGGCCGAAGGTTCCGATGTGTTTTATTCCTTGTTTTCACCTGAACCCTTGGACCCCTGGATCCTCGGCCCTATCTGTTGTCAAACACTCTTTTCGACTTTCTCTCCGTCCGCGGCAGATTCTGGAAGGAGACGACTTCGACCTTCCCGCTGACCAGGATCTTGTGGCTGAGCTGATGCTCCAGCTTCGCCGCCAGAGTCAGGTCATCTTTCGGGTCCGCGTTTTCGGCCCGCTCCACTTTCACGGTCATGTAATCTTTGCCGTCCCCGCCCCTTTCCAGGATGACCTGAAACTCGCTGCCCACGCCTTTTTCCTGGGAAAGAAGGTGGTCGATCTGGCCGGGATAGATATTGACGCCCCGGATGATAAACATATCGTCGGAACGGCCCAGGATCTTATCGTGCCGCGGCAGAAGACTGCCGCAGGCGCACCGCCCCGAAAGCACCCGGGTAAGGTCCCGGGTCCGATAGCGGATTAGCGGGGCCGCCTCTTTCCTGAGCGTCGTCACCACCATCTCCCCGGTTTCCCCCGGCGCGGCGGGCTTCAGGGTTTCGGGATCGATGATCTCCAGGATATAGTAATCGGCCCAGTAGTGAATGCCGTCGTGGGCGCCGCATTCCAGGCCCGTGCCCGGCCCGTAAAGTTCCGTTAAACCAGGGATGTCGAAGGTATCCTCGGCCCCCAAATATTCCTTCATGCTCCGGCGCATGGCTTCGCTGTGCCGCTCCGCCCCGAAAATCACCTTGCGCAGGCGGATGCGGTCGCGCATTCCCCGCCGCTTGACTTCCTCGGCCATGAGCAGGCCCATGGAAGCGGTGCAGCAGAAAACCGTGGTCTGGAGGTCCGCCATGATTTCCGTGTGCATGTCCAGATTCCCGGGGCCCACCGGGACGGCCATAGCCCCGAAGCGCTCGCACCCGAGCTGAAATCCCGCGCCGGCCGTCCACAAACCATAGCCTACAGCGATCTGCACCCGGTCTTCCCGGGAGAGACCGGCCATCTCGTAGCAGCGGGCGAACATATCGGCCCAATCCCGGATATCCTTTTCGGTGTAGCAGAGGATTTTCCTCTTCCCGGTCGTACCGGAGGAGGCGTGGATGCGCACCACCTTTTCAAAAGGGACCGAAAGGAGGGGGAAGGGGTACCCCTCGCGAAGATCGTCCGCCGAGGTGAAAGGCAGCCGGCGAAGGTCGTCAAGGGTTTTCATTTCTTCCGGGCCCACGCCGGCCTCTTGCATCCTCCGCCGGTAAAAGGGAGAGCCGGCCCAGGCATGTTTCACGGTCCATTTCAATCCTGCGAGCTGGACCTGTTCCAGCTCCGCTTCGGATTTTAAGTCGGGCATAAATGTTTTCATCTCGATTCCCATCTTCCAATTTAATGAAGACCCAAGATTTGATGGTCTCGTAAAAAGTCCATCTGTCCCGCTCGGAGCGGGATTGCGCGGCAACTTCGTCGTTGCGGCGCACCGGTAAGTGCGCCTCCCTCCTCAGTTTTTGCACGCCTTGCATCTGGAGCTTTTTACGAAACCATCGTTACGAAGATTTTTTACGAGTTCATCAAGATTTAAGGTCTAAGGCGCAAGGGAAGAAACCTGCCTGGGGCCATGCGCCTTCGGCCTTATGCCTTTTTCATCAATTCCACTTCCACCCTCAACCCCAGGGCACGGCGGAAGGCGAGCTGGACCGCTTCCTGGAAGGCGATCTTTGTTTCCTCCCGGCTGTCCAGAATCCTTGAGGCCGCCTCCACCTGCACGGTCAGCTGATCGTTCATTCCATACTTGGTTCGCGGTATCAAAGCGTACCCGGGTCCGGCGTCCGGGATGGTTGCCAGAACTTCGGTGATTTTTTCCGGGAAGACATTGATCCCGCGGACCGAGATCATCTGATCCGTTCTCCTGAGGGCCCGGTCCATCCGGATGAGGGTTCGGCCGCAGTCGCAGGGCGTGGAATGAAGGGCGGTCACGTCGCTGGTCCGGTAGCGGAGGAGAGGGTAGGCGCCGGTGGTCAGGGTGGTCAGGACCAGCTCGCCTTCTTCCCCTTCGCCCTTCACGCCGCCGGTCTGCGGGTTGACGATTTCGGGCAAGAAGTGATCCTCGAAAATATGCAGGCCTTTCCGGGCCGGGCATTCCCCGGCGACGCCGGGTTCGATCAGCTCCATCACCCCGTAGATATCGTAGGCCCGGATCCCTAAATTTTCCTCGAGGGCCCGGCGGACGCTTTCAGGCCAGGGCTCGGCGCCGAAGAGGCCGGTCTTCAGGGAAAGGGTTTTAGGATCGAGCCCTTTTCTCTTGACGTTCTCCATGATGTGGACGGCGAAAGACGGGGTCGAGGTCAGGACCGTGCTGCGGAAATCCTGCATGATCCGGATCTGAACGTCGGCGGAGGCGATCGAAGAAGGAACCACCGCCGCCCCGATCAGCTCGGCGCTTTGGTTAAAACGGATGGCGCCCATGAACAGGCCGTAGTTGAAGGCCACCTGGATGATGTCGTGTTCGGTGACCCCGATTCCGACCATGATGCGGGCCACGAGCTCCCGCCAGATTTTCAGGTCCTCCCGGGTATAGCCGATGACGATCGGGTTTCCGTGCAGGCCTAAAGGAAATTGCAGGCGCACTACATCCCGCAGGGGAACGGCGAACATGCCATAAGGGTAGTTGTCCATCAAGTCCTTGCGGGTTGTGAACGGGATTTTCCCCAGATCGTCCAGGTTCTTAATATCATCGGGGCTCAAGCCGGCCTCGTCGAACTTCCGGCGATAGAAATCCACGTTGGCGTAAGCCTGGTTGACGACGATCTGCAGCTTTTCGATTTGCAGCTCCCGAAGTTCCTTTCTCCCCAAGGTTTCCACATCCGGTTTGAATATAGGCATGGCCGCCCCCCTATCGTTCCCACTTGCCGCGATAATCTTTGCCTAAAAAGGCCCTCTTGACTTCCTCGTTGCCGATAAGTTCCTCGCCCGCGCCGGTCAGGGTGATCCGCCCGGTATCCAGGACATAAGCCCGCCGGGAGATCCGCAGGGCGTCCCGGGCGTTCTGCTCGACCAGCAAAATGGTTGTCCCCCGCTCATGGAGGGAGCGGATGGTCTGAAAAATCTCCGCCACCACCGTGGGCGCGAGTCCCAGGGAGGGTTCATCGAGCAGGAGCAGCCTGGGGCTGCCCATGAGCGCCTTGCCGAGGGCGAGCATCTGTCTTTCCCCTCCGGACAGGAGCGCGGCCGGCTGTTCTTTCCTTTCCTCGAGGACCGGGAAAAGCCGGAAGATCTCTTCCATGTTTTTCTTCAAGGCGCGCGGGTCGCCGCGGCGGATATACGCCCCCAGCTCCAGGTTTTCCAGCACGCTCAAGGGACTGAAAACCTTGTCGGCCTCCGGGACCTGGATGAGTCCGAGGGCCACGATCCTCTCCGGCCGAAGGCTGCGCGTTTCCACACCCAGAAAGACCCGGCTCCCGTTGGGCGAAGGATGGAGACCGGAGATCACGTTGAGCAGGGTCGTCTTCCCCGCCCCGTTGGCGCCGATGAGGGAAACGATTTCTCCGGCCTCGATATGGAGGGAGACATGGCGGAGAACCTGGATTTTCCCAAAAAACGCGTCGATGTTTTTAATTTTTAACATAGGAATTACTCACCACCGAGAGCACAGAGAACACGGAGAAAGGATATTCAAAAGGCAAAGGCATAAAACAAAGAAAAATGAAGCAAGGAAGAAATTATGTTTATCGCATTTTGGGAAGGCGTTCTTGTCAATAATCTTTGAATTCATTTTATCTCTGTGTTCTCTGTGCCCTCTGTGGTGAAAATTTATTTTCCCAAATAAGCCTCGATGACCCGCGGATCCTTCTGGACCTCCTCGGGGCGGCCTTCGGCGATCTTCGAGCCGTGGCGCAGCACGATGACCCGGTCGGAGATCCCCATGACTAAGTGCATGTTATGCTCCACCAGGATGACGGTCCGCCCGGTTTTCTTTATCTTCAAGACGAGGTCCCCCATGGCCTCGGTTTCCCGGATGTTGAGCCCGGCGACCGGCTCGTCGAGCAGGACGAGGCGGGGATCTCCGGCCAGCGCCCGCGCGATTTCCAGCCGCCGCTGCTCGGCCACGGGAATGTAGACCGCCGGCCAGTCGGCCTTCTCTTGCAGTCCGAAGAAGTCCAGGAGCTCTTCCGCCCGGTCCCGGATCTTTTTCTCTTCCCTCCGCTCCCGCGGCAGGTGGAGCATCCCGAGCAGGAAGCCCGAACGGGTCAGGGGATGCATCCCGACCATGATGTTTTCGCGCACCGTGAGATTCGCAAAGAGCTGGATCTGCTGGAAGGTGCGTCGGATGCCCAGAGCGGAGATCTGGAATGATTTCAGCCCCAGCAGAGAAACCCCGTCGAAAAAAATATCCCCTGCGCCGGCGGAATAGACCCCGGAAACGACATTGAGAAAGCTTGTTTTTCCGGCCCCGTTAGGGCCGATAATGGCCGTAATTTGTCCCTGCGGGACCGAGAAGGACAAGGCATTGAGGGCCTCCAGCCCCCCGAACCTGAGGCTGAGGTTCCGGCTCTCCAACAAAGGCCTCTTCGCGAACAAACCTGTCTCCTGACCAAGCGGGGTATTCATGGCGCTCCCTGCCTGGGGGCGGATAAGGAGCCTTCTTTCCTCCTGGCAAGAAGACCGGCGATTCCCGGAGAAAGGCCCTGGGGAAAGAAGATCAGAACCGCCATCAGGATCAAACCGTATACCAGGACGTTGTACTCTTTGACGGCGTGGAGCAGCTCCGGCAGGACGGTCAGAAGAAGCGCGCCGAAGGCGGCCCCCCAGAGGGAACCCAGTCCGCCGATTAAAACCATGGTGACGACCTGAAGGGAATAAAAGATGCTGAACGACCCGGGACTGATGAAGGTGAGATAGTGGGCATAAAGGCTGCCGGCCAGGGAGGCGAGGACCGCGCTGGTCACGAAGATTTTGATTTTAAAGGCCTCCACATCGACCCCCGAACAGCGGGCGGCGATTTCGTTGTGGCTGAGCGCGGCCATGGCCCGGCCCGCGCGGGAGTGAACCAGGTTGAGAGCGAGGAGAAGAACCCCGCCGGAGACGAGCCAGAGGAGGTAATAGACCTTGACATCCGAATCGAAGACCCACCCTCCGACGGCCAGGCGCGGGATGCCGGCAAACCCGGAAGGCCCGCCGGTTACGGAGTCAAGCTGGACCATGATGATATAAATGATGACATTGAATCCCAGGGTGGCCATGACCAGATAATGTCCTTCGAGTTTAAGGGTGGGGATCCCAATGGTGTAGGCGATCCCTCCGGTGACGATCATGGCCAGGATCAGGGTCGGCCAAAGAGGCAGGGCATAGGTCGTGGTAAAGATCGCCGACAGGTAGGCTCCCATCCCGAAAAACGAGGCGTGTCCCAGCGATATCTGGCCGGCATAACCCAAAAGCAGGGTCAGCCCGATGACGACGATGATATTCAAGGCCGCAATGTTGAGAACCATGAGGTGATAGCTGTTCGTGAGGACCAGGGGCAGCAGCCCGATCCCTAGGGCAAATATTAAAAGATAGGTTTTATTCCTTTTACCCATAGGCGTTCAGACTCTCTGCAGTTTTCCCTTGCCTAAAATCCCGCTGGGCTTGAAAAAGAGAACGAGGAGCAGGATCAGAAAAGCAATGGCGTCTTTGTATTCGGAAGAGATCAGGCCCGCAGCGAGGGACTCCAGAGCCCCGAGGAGAAGGCCTCCCAGGACAGCGCCGGGCATGGACCCATATCCGCCCAAAATAGCCGCCGAAAATCCCTTCAGCCCCAGCATCACGCCCACGTCGTAGGAGGTCGTGGTGATCGGGGTGAGGGTGATCCCGGCCACCGCCCCCAGGGCTCCGCTGAGGGTGAAGGAAAGGAGAATCATGCGGTCCACAGGAATTCCCGTGAGCATGGCCGAGCGCCGGCTGGCGGCGACCGCCCGCATGGCCTTGCCGATGAAAGTTCCCTTGAAGAAATGGTTCAAAGCGGCCACCACGGTCAGGGTGATGCCGAAGATCCAGAGGCTCTGAGGCATGATGGCGGCGCCGAGAAAAATGAAGGGGGCTTCTCCAGACAGGGGGGGCAGGGTCATGGGGTTCTTCCCCCAGAGGATCATGACCAGCCCCTTGATGAAAATGGAAGCGCCCACCGTGATCATAACGAGGATGAGGATTTCTTTGGACTTGGCCCTCCGCAGCGGGAAACGCTCCAGGAGAAGACCGACGAGAGCGACCGAAGCGACGGTCAGGAAGAAGGCCGGAAACATGGGCAGGCCGAGAAAGCTGTGAAAGGTGATCATGAACATGCCGCCCAGCATCACGAACTCGCCCTGGGCGAAATTGACGATTCCCGTGGAGTTGTGGATAAGGGAGAAGCCGATGGCAGTCAGAGCGTAGGTGCTGCCCGTCGTCAGGCCCGAAAGGAGAAATTGGAAGATCTGCAGGGTCAGGTTCATTCTATTGCTTGCTTTGAAAATCGTTGTTCAATCCTCCCAACCCCCGTTTGGCAAACGGGGGCAAGGGAAGATTTTCACGGCTTGCGGGCGTCGCCCAAGTCATAAGGGTTTCTCAAAGAATAAATATCCGCGCTTGAGCGCGTTGAGATTCGCTTCCCGGAACCGCGGGGGAGATATTTTTCCGGTCACCGATTCGACCAGGGGGTAATCGCAGAAGAGTTTCTTCTGCGCAAGGGCAAACCCTAAGAGAACCAGGTTGGCCATGAGCGGCGAGCCTATGGCCGCGGCCAGGCCGGTGGCGTCGATGGCGGAGCAGGAAGGCGAAGCGGGAGCATTCAGCAGAAGCGATCCTTCCGGCGAAAGCAGATGAATAAATGTCTCCATCGAGCCTTCATCCAGCACAAGCATCAAATTCGCCCGGCCGCTGCCGATCAGCGAGCCCTTGAAAGGGCCTACCTTGAGGGTGGAGATCACCGAACCCCCGCGCATGGCCATGCCGTGGGTTTCGGAGGCCATAACTTCCAATCCCATTTCCAGAGCGCACTCACTGAGAATGCGGGTGAGAAACAAAACGCCCTGTCCGCCCCGGCCGACAATGGCAATCTGGCTTTTCATGAGCAAAGACCTTTCCTCACCACAGAGAGCACAGAGACCCCAGAGAAGATTAATTCAAAAATATGGATCCGAAATTCGAAACGGCTTCTTAAACTTTTCAAGAGGTCTTTTTGTTTTCGAATTTTATATTTTCCTCTTTGTTCTCTGGGCTCTCCGTGGTGAATTA
>Ga0079037_100001920_pt1 | contig 11128 bp, 9 predicted proteins | sample Mud3Dept4metaG_FD_71479 | JGI IMG/M metagenome (GOLD analysis project Ga0079037, IMG submission 71479) | Freshwater wetland microbial communities from Ohio, USA, analyzing the effect of biotic and abiotic controls - Mud 3 Core 4 Depth 4 metaG | ecosystem: Environmental > Aquatic > Freshwater >... | reverse complement strand
AGGTGCGCGTGGTCCCAGCGTGCGACCTGCTCCGGCGTTGCCGCGCTCATGCGTCCCGCTTACAGAGACGGCGCCCGCGAAGTCAACCCGTGAGGTGAGCCGCGGTTGACGAGTGGCGTGCCGGGCCGACCGGTCGGCGACCCACCGCCGCGTCGCCCTTAGCCGCTCGCCGCGTCGGATGCGAGGCCGTCGACGAAGCCGGTGACCTCGTCGAGCACGCGCTGGCGTTCGCGGTCGACCGTCACCACGTGGAAGCTCTGGCCGAGCAGCGCCAGCCGCTTCTGGCGGGAGCCGAGCCTCTCGTACAGAGCCTCTGCGGCGCTGACCGGACAGGTGTGATCCTGAATCGCGTGGATGACGAGCGTGGGCTGTGCCACCCGTGGGGCGTCGCGGTATGCGAGGCGCTGGAGTGCGAGCAGGTTGAGCAGCGCCCTCAGCGGTACCTGGCGATAGCCCGGATGACTGGCGCGAACGTCCAGGTCGGCGATGTCGCTTCCGGTCTTGGAGAAAGCGACGCGTGCGAGCGTGGTGCGCAGCGGGGTCCAGCGCGCGTCGGCAGCGCCGAGGAGCCGAAGCGGTCCGCCGAACCAGCGAGCCAGACGGCGCTGGAGCGCAACCGCCGGCGAGAGCAGGACGAGGCCCGCCACTGACGCCGGGCGCTCGACGGCGAGTCGCATTGCGAGTAGCGCTCCCATGGAGAGGCCGATCACCACGATGCGGGGTGCGGTGGCGGTGAGTGCGTCCGCCCCGGCACAGGCGGAATCGTACCACTGCGGCCACGAGGTGGAGGCGAGGTCCGTGACCGTGGTGGCGTGACCAGCGACGCGCGTGACCCAGAGGGGGTTGCGGCCCGCCAGTGCCGCCGCCACCGGCATCATCTCCGCGGGCGTTCCGGTGAGCCCGTGGACCAGCAGGCAGCCGAGCACGCCCGTGCCCGGGATCAGCCGATCGACCGGCACTGCCGCGCCGATCTGTGCGTCGTTTCCCAGCTCCGACTTCATCATGTTCGGAACAGGGTTAGGTCCGCGATTCGGTCACGATCTCCGGATTGACGCTGATGTCCGCCTGCTGGTGCAGCATGTTGCGGTACGACTCCAGCACCTCGGTGCGTCGGCGAGCGAGAGCACCGTCGCGCAGGGAGGCGCTCTTCTCCGCGAAGGACGCCTCGTCGGGCGGTATCCGTTCCTTCAACGCGAACGCGATCGCACCGTCGGGGAAGCGGTACGCATGGGCGCCAAATGGAGCCTCCACGGTCAGCGCGAAGAGCTGGTCCTTGATGGGGACGGTGCCGAGCTTCGGGATCGTTTCGTTGCGCTTGAACGTGCCGGTCTCCTCGATCGCGTAGCCCTTGGCCTTGGCGGCGGTGGCGAGGCCGGCGGCGCCTCCCGCCGCCCGCGCGGCGGCGAGGATCGCGTCGGCCTCGACGAGCGCAGCCTCTTTCTCCTTCTCGCTCCGCAGCGTTTCGACGATTCTCGCGCGGGCTTCCGCGAGCGGTGTGATCGCGCTTGGCGTCTTTTCCCCCACCTTGAAGAGATAGAAGGGCGGGTCCGTTCCAACCACCTCCTCGACCGTGCCGCTGTCGAGGCCGAGCGCGGTGGTGACCAGAGCCGGTCCCTGCACGCCGGCGAGCGGCTGCCCGCGCGAGACCGGAGGCGAGGTGGTGGCGGTGAGGCCGCGGGCGGCCGCGAGATCGTCGAGCGCAGCGCCCTCGCGGGCGCGAACGAGATCCGCCGTGAGCGCATCGCGTGCGGCTTGATCCGAGCCGCGTTCCCTGAGCGTTTGGACGATCTCGTCACGTACCTCGGGCAGCGGCCGCACGGTCCGGGCTTGCTTCTCGTCGACCTTGAGGATGTAGAAACCGCGCGCGCTCTCGACCAGATCGCTTACCTGGCCGGGCTCGAGGGCAAAAGCCGCGTCCTCGAGCGGCGTTTCGAGAGTGCCGCGCTCGACGAGCCCGAGGTCACCGCCGGCGCCGGCGGAGAGCGGGTCGCCGGAGTGCGTGCGAGCGAGCGCCGCGAAGTCGCCGCCCGTCCGGGCCTCGGCGAGGACCCCCTCGGCCTTGGTCCGAAGCTCGCTCCGGGCAGCGTCGTCGGCATCGGCGGGTACGGCGACGAGGATCTGGCGGGCGTGGATCTTCTCGGACGTCTCGTAGTCGCTTTGGTGCGACTCGTAGTAGGCGGCAATGCTCTGGTCGCTGACCGGTACGGCCGCCTCGAATGCCGTGGGCGTGTAGGGCACGTAGGTCACGGTCACGCGCTCCGGCTGCCGAAATTCCTCTTGATTCTTCTCGTAGTACTCGTTGACCTCGCCGTCTGTAACGGTGATCGCGTCGCGGAACTTCGGGTACGGCACCTTGACGAAGACGACGTTGATCCCTTCGTTCTCGAGGACGAAGAGATCGTGGACCTCGCGGTCGCTTACGTAGAGACCGTCGGTCAGCAGGCTCTCGAGCTTGGTGATGATCAGGGTCTCGCGCTGCGACTCCTCGAACTCTGCGGGTGTGACGCGGGAGGCTCGCAGGCTCGCCAGGTAGTGTGCCCGGTCGAAACGGCCGCCGTTCTGGAAGGTTGGGACATTGAGGATGGCCTCGCGCACCTCGTCGTCGGTGACCTGGAGGCCGAGGCGTGCGGCTTCCCGCTTGAGGAGCAGGCCGGTGACGAGCTCGTCGAGGGCTCGCTGGTGCAGGTTGAGCTGAGCGGCCAGCTGCGGGCTGAAGTTCTCACGGTAGAGCTGCTGGTAGACCCGTTGCATGTTCTCGTACGCGCGGAGGTACGTCTGTGCGCCGATCGGCTCGCCGTCGACGATGGCGGCGACGTTGACGCGGCTCCCCCCGCTCACCATGACGCCGACTCCCCAGAACACGAACACGATGATGATCATCCAGAAGATGACTTTGATGAACGTCGAGCGGGCGTACTTGCGCATGAAACCGAGCATGCGCGCGAGTCTAGTGAACGCTGGAATCGAACGCAACGCGATGCTGGGGAGGGAAGTTGCGGTTGTCGCGGGGCAGGCTCCGGTGCCCGCCGTTCGCCTGCTCCGCGGGCCATGGCACCGCAGCCGCGACTGCGCTCGTTGGCCACATGGAATCTTGCCCCCCGGGGGGGATTCCGATAGCATAGAAGAAGGCGATGTGGAGGGGCGGGGGGCCTCCCTATTCCACCGCGAAATTCTTCCCGTATTGACGTCAACAAAGGCGGTTGCATGGTGTTGAATTCCCTTTGGGGCATGTTCTCCAACGACCTCGCCATCGATCTCGGAACGGCGAACACGCTCATCTACGTGAAGGGCCAGGGGATCGTGTGTAACGAGCCGTCCGTGGTCGCCGTCCAGAAGGAGGCGAAGGGCGGACGGAAGGTCCTCGCGGTCGGGGCCGAGGCGAAAAAGATGCTTGGCCGCACGCCCGGTAACATCGTCGCCATTCGGCCCCTCAAAGACGGAGTGATCGCCGACTTCGAGATCACCGAGGCGATGCTCCGTTACTTCATCCAGAAGATTCACAATCGCAAGACGCTGGTCCGGCCGCGCATCATCATCTGCGTGCCCTTCGGCATCACCGAGGTCGAGAAGCGGGCCGTGAAGGAATCCGCCGAGTCGGCAGGCGCGCGCGAGGTCTACCTGATCGAGGAGCCGATGGCGGCCGCTATCGGTGCCGGGCTGCCCATAACCGAGCCGACCGGCAACATGATCGTGGACATCGGCGGCGGTACGACCGAGGTCGCGGTGATCTCGCTCGCCGGCGTCGTGTTTTCGAAGTCGGTGCGGGTCGGCGGCGACAAGATGGACGAGGCGATAGCCCAGTACATCAAGCGCAAGTACAATCTGCTGGTGGGAGAGCGCACGGCGGAGCTCATCAAGATCACGATCGGCTCGGCCTACCCCGCACAGGAGATCCAGACGATGGAGATCAAGGGCCGCGATCTCGTGGCCGGCGTTCCCAAGACCGTCGAGATCTCGGATGAGGAGATCCGCGACTCGCTCCTGGAGCCGATCAACCAGATCGTCGAGGCGGTCCGCATCGCGCTCGAGCGCACGCCACCCGAGCTGGCCTCGGACATCGTCGACAAGGGGATCGTGCTTGCGGGAGGCGGGGCGCTGCTCCGCAACCTCGATGTGCTCTTGCGGGAGGAAACCGGGCTCCCCATTATGTTGGCAGATGATCCTCTCACGGCGGTGGTGATGGGAGCGGGACGGGCGCTGGACGAGATCAACCTGCTCAGGGACATCTCCATTCAGTAGCCTTCCGCCGCATCTCCTGCGGTTGACATGCTCGAGTTCATCCGGAGAAACCGGGTTCTCCTGAGTTCCAGCTTCTTTCTGCTGTGCTCGCTCGTCCTGCTGTCGCTGAACGCCCGCCATCCCGGGCGAGTCGACCCGCTCGGGCGTGCCTTTCTCGAGGTCATGGCGCCCCTGCAGACGGTCACCACCGCGCTGGCGCGTCGCGCCGGCGACCTCTGGACCGGATACGTGAGCCTGATCGGGGTCGAGCGGGAGAATGGCCGGTTGCGCGGGCGCCTGCACGAGCTCGAGCGACACGCCACGCATCAGCGCGAGCTCGAGCTCATGAACCGGCGCCTCAAGCGTCTGCTGGCATTGCAGCGGCGGCTGCCGACGCGAGCCGTCACCGCAGAGGTGAGCAGCCGCGACGCGAGCGTCTGGTTCCAGAGCCTCACCCTCAATAAGGGGGAGGTCGATGGCCTCAAGGCCGGGATGCCGGTGCTCGCCCCCGCCGGTGTGGTCGGGGTCGTTTCGAGCACGAGCCCGCACGCCGCGCGTGTGCTCCTGCTCACCGACCCCAACAGCGGCATCGACGTTCTCGTGCAGCGCACGCGCGTGCGCGGCATCATGAGCGGGCTCCTCGAGCAGGGCGCCATGCTCAAGTACGTGAAGCGCGCCGAGGATGTGCGGGTCGGGGACCGCGTGGTCGCCTCGGGGCTCGACGGCATCTTCCCCAAAGGGATGACGGTCGGGCGCGTGACCCGGGTCTCGCGAAAAGACCGCGGTCTCTTCCTCTACGCGGAGGTGGCACCGGCGGTCGAGGCGAGCCAACTCGAGGAGGTGCTGGTCGCGCCTCCGAGCGGGGCCGAGCTGGCGGGTAGCTGGCCCTCGCCCGATGTCGTGGGGCCGCCGGATCCTGCGACCCTCGGCATCCTCGGCCCGCCGGTCCCGGCGCCGCCGGCTCGGAAGCTCAGGCGGTGAGCCTCTACGAGGCAACGCACGGCCCGGCTGCCCCGAGCCTCGGGTCGGAGCTGCGCACCGTCGGCGCGTACGCGCTGGCCGGAGGCATCGCCCTCCTGCTGCAGACCACGCTTCTGCACTCGCTCACCGGCGGGCGTGCGATTCCAGACTTGGTGCTCATCCTGTGCGTGTACCTCGGGCTGTACGAGCACAACGTCGGCGGCGCCACAGGCGCGTTCCTGCTCGGGTATCTGCTCGACAGCTTCTCGGGGAGCCTGGTCGGCCTCAACGCGTTTGCGCTCACGACCGTGTATCTCGTGGTCTACCTGATGTCGCGGCGGCTCTGGATGAACAGCGCCTTCTCGAGCATCGCGATGGTATTCCTGGCGACGCTCCTCCGGGGGATCGCGATCGTCGGGGCACTTGCCGCTTACCTCTCGATCGATCGCATCTCGCTTGCAGCGGCCGAGTTCCTGCTCGCGGAGGCGCTGCTCGCTGCCGCGCTCACCCCTGCCGTTTTTGCCGTTCTCGGGTGGGTAAAGCGGAGGCTGGGAGTCGTCTGACGTGGCGCCGTCGCTCGTGACCGGCCGGCGGGAGGTGCCGCCCGCGTTCCGCCGCCGGCTCGCCGTCGCCGTCGGCGCCGTGCTGGCGCTGTTCGGCCTGACGCTGGTCCGCCTCTGGCAGCTGCAAGTGACCGAGGGAGAGCAATACCGCTCGCTTTCCGAGAACAACCGCATTCGCCTGAAGCGAGTGCGGGCCACGCGCGGCACGATTCTCGACCGCAAGCGCCAGGTGCTGGTCGATAATCGCCCCTCGTTCGACGTTACGCTCGTACCCGAGGACGCCCACGACGTGCCGACGACGATCGCCGCCTTGGCGCGCCTGCTCGGTCCGGACGCGGGCGACCTCGACGCGGTGGTCGCGGCGGCCGCCAACCGACCCCCGTTCGAGGAAGTGATCCTGAAGCGTGACATCGATTGGGAGAGCATCGTCGCGCTCGAGACCCACCAGCTCGAGCTGCCGGGGGTGTCGGTGCAGGTCGGCCCGCGGCGCACCTATCCGTTCGGCGACGCGGCTGCGCACCTGTTCGGCTACGTCGGCGAGGTGAGCCAGCAGGAGCTCGCCGCGCGCCGCGGCTACCACATGGGCGACCTGATAGGGAAGGCCGGAGCGGAGCGCTACTGGGAGGACTACCTGCGTGGTATCGACGGTGGCCAGCAGGTCGAGGTCGACGCGGTGGGACGTAAGTTGCGCGTTCTCTCGGAGGTCGAGGAGACGCCGGGCAACACGCTCGTTCTCACGATCGATCGCGATCTGCAGCTCGCCGCCGAGCGGGCGATGGGTGAGCGCGATGGCGCGATCGTCGCCCTCGACCCGCGCAACGGCGAGGTGCTCGCCATGGTAAGCCGGCCGGCCTTCGATCCGAACGTCTTCGCGCGCGGCATCCGCGGTGCGGAGTGGCGTGCGCTCCTCGAGAATCGCAAGCGTCCCCTCAATAGCAAGGCGGTGCAGGGGACCTATCCCCCGGGCTCCACCTTCAAGGTCGTGATGGCTGCGGCCGCCCTCGAAGAGGGTGTCATCACCCCCTTCACGCAGATTTTCTGCAGCGGCGGGCTCTTCTTCGGCAACCGGACGTTCCGCTGCTGGCGCGCCGGTGGCCACGGCGGCGTGAACGTGCACGAGGCGCTGGTGCGCTCGTGCGACGTCTTCTTCTACCAGGTCGGGCAGCGGCTCGGGATCGATACCATTGCCGACTACGCGCATCGTTTCGGCCTGGGAGCGCCGACCAGCATCAGCCTCGAGCACGAGAGCGGCGGCATCATCCCGAGCAGCGCCTGGAAGCGGCAACGTTTCGGGGAGCCTTGGTACTCGGGCGAGACACTCTCGGTCGCGATCGGGCAGGGCTACGTCACCGTCACACCGCTGCAGATGGCGAATCTCATGGCCGCGGTGGCCAACGGGGGGACCGTCTATCGCCCGCAGTTCGTCAAGCGTGTCGAGCGGCCCGAAGGTGCCGTGGTGCTCGAGCAAGAGGCGGTGGCGGTTCAGCAGCTTGGCTTCAAGAAGAGCACGCTTCTCCAGATCCGCCAGGCGCTCTCCGACGTCGTGAACACCAGCCGCGGTACCGGCACGAAGGCCCGTCTCGCGAGCGTCGAAGTCGGCGGCAAGACCGGGACCTCGCAGGTCGGCGTGCTCGGTGCCGAGCGCACCAAGCAGGGCCATATGGCGCGTGAACGTCGCGATCACGCCTGGTTCGTGGCGTTCGCGCCGGTCGCGAACCCGGAGATCGCGATCGCCGTGCTCGCCGAGCACGCTGGCGAGCACGGCGGGACGGTTGCGGCCCCGATTGCCCGCGCCGTCATTGCACACTACTTCGGGGTTCCCGAGGAGGACGATGCGCCAGTTCGACAGGCGGCTCGCCTACCACTTTGATTGGCTGCTCGTCGCCCTGACGCTGGCCGTCACCGCCGGCGGGATCGTGACGATTTACAGCGCGACGGTCGCCCGCGAGCATGGCGGGTTCACCACCAACCCGCTCGTCGTCCGCCAGGCGTTCTATGCCGGGCTCGGCTTCGTCGGCATGTTCGCCGTCGTGCTCTTCGATTATCGCCAGCTCGAGCGCTATGCCTACGCGATCCATACGCTCGCGCTGTTCACATTGCTTCTGGTGCCGGTCATGGGTAGCGTCGGGGGTGGGGCGCGGCGCTGGATCAGTCTCGGCGTTGTCTCGGTCCAGCCCTCCGAGCTGGCGAAGATCAGCCTGGTCGTGGTGCTGGCCCGCTACTTCCACCGCGCAGGCGCGACGGGCGACCTGCGCTTGCGAGACGTCCTAGCGCCTGCCCTGCTGGTGGTGATCCCGGGGGTGCTCATCCTGGCGCAGCCCGATCTCGGGACCGTAGGGGTCATGGCCGTCGTGTTTTTCACCGTGCTCTTCTTCGCCGGGCTCCGCCTGCGCTCGTTCGTTCTCCTGGCCGTGCTCGGCAGCGCCGTGGTGCCGCTCCTGTGGGGCCACTTGAAGCCCTATCAGCAGCAGCGCGTTCTTACCTTCCTTTCTCCGGAGATGGATCCGCTCGGGGCCGGTTATCACGTCATCCAGTCGAAGATCGCGATCGGCTCAGGTATGTTCTGGGGGAAGGGCTATCTCCACGGAACGCAGAACAAGCTGAACTTCCTGCCCGAGCAACACACCGATTTCATCTTCTCGGTCTTCGCCGAGGAGTGGGGCTACGTCGGTGCGCTGGTGTTGGTTGCGCTCTACGCCGCGCTGGTGCTGCGCGGGTTGCAGATCGCGATCCGCGCCAAGGACCGCTTCGGAGCGCTCCTCGCCTTCGGCATCGTTGCGATCGTCTTCTGGCAGGTGGTGATCAACATCGGTATGACGTCCGGCGTCCTGCCGGTGGTCGGCATCCCGCTGCCATTCTTCAGCTACGGCGGGTCGTCGCTGACCACGATGATGATGGCGGTTGGCCTCATCATCAACGTCAACATGCGGCGGTTCACCTTCTAGCCTGCGCTGTCTATGGCGTAGACTCGGAGCCGAGGAGGACTCCGAGGGAAGAAGCAGCGTCTCCGCTGCCCCTCCTCGATCGGCAGGTTGCCTGCAGCGTCGTCAACGCCGGCGCGGCGTTGCCCGCAGTGTCTTCGGCGCCTGGGCGGTCTCGCCTATAGGTTCTTCAACGCCGGGACACACAGCTCCGAGGGCTTCTTCACGTCCAGCTGTTCGGGTCCGAACTGGTTGTTCACGAAAACCCCCACCTTCTTCGCGAACTTCACCAGGTCGACCTGCCTCACCTGGTAGCACATCAGGTGGTTCGGGTGTGCCGGGGCCGTCGGATCCTCCCCGTTCTTGTCGACTGGGTTGCAAAGGAACGTCGGCTTCTTCACGTCGACGGTCATGACGCCAAACTGGTCCTCAATCGGAAGGGCGAGACGCGGGACGAACTTCGGCGTGCCTGACGTGACCCCCACCTTGTAGCACTCGAAATGATCGATCGCGAAAGCGACCGGGGTGGGCGGTGTCCCGCTCAGATTCTTCACTGTCGGCACCAGGAGGTGCGACTGCTTCTTCGCGTCCACCCGGAGCCCGGTCGGATTGAACTGGTCGATCACCTGGATGTTGGTCGGGAAGATCGGCTTCACCGAGTTCTTGATCGCGTAGCCCTCTAGGTGTTCGGGGTGCAACTCGGCACCCGGGTTCTCGTTGTTCTTGTCAGTTGGCGCACAGAGGAACTTCGGCTTCTTCACTTGGACCGTCGCTCCCCCGAACTGATCGAGGAGCACGACGCCCGGCGGGTTCTGGATACCGGGAAACTTGACCGAGCCGCTCGTCGCCCCCGCCTTGTAGCATGTGAAGTGGTCGCCGCCCGGCGTCGGGGTGATGGTCGGCGTCGGGGTGTCCGTGGGGATGGGTGGCACCGTCGGCGTCGGCGTCGTGGTTGCGACCGCCGAAGCGGTCCACCCGATGTCGCGCAGGAGATCGAGGGTGAGGGTGACGTGGTGATTCGGGCCGGTGTGGAACGGCTCCATCAGTTCGTCGGGGCTGACGGCCGTGTCGTAGTGCGAGACCGACGAGCCCGGCTCCTGCGGATTGGGGGCATACATCTGTACGTGGCCGCTTGCCCCGACGCCGCCCGACAGGCTGCCGCTCGCGCCCACGACGAGCGCGCCCACCCAGTGCAGATCGCCGGTGTCGATGCTCGCGGTGATGCGCTCGGCGTTGGTCATGACGGGGTAGAGCTTCGTGGTGCTGTGGTTCTCGAGCGAGCGCATGAAGATGTCGTCGAACCCGGCCAGCTTGGCGCCGCTCGCCAGATCCACGAAGGTGAGGAAGCCGAGGCCGTGCCCGATCTCGTGCAGGACGATCGAGACGAAGTCGAGCGCGCCCCCGGGCGGGCTCGCGTCGAAGCCGTAGTAAAACGTGCCCGGGAACGGGCAGGTCGTGCCGAACGTGCTGTTGAACTGTGCGCCTATATCGTCGACGCCCGGATTGAGGTCGCCGCCGGCGCGGGCGTTGGCGAGGGCAGCCGCGTACCAGGTGCTGGCGAACGGGGCCCCCACGAAGTCGCGATGCACGGAGTTCGGTCCGGCCTGCCCGAGCGTGGCGAACGATGCGTTGCAGAAAAGCGGCGCGAAGCTCGACCCGACGCGGATTGGAACGACGCTGTTGAGCAACACCCCCCAGGTGTCGGCCGCAAACTGCATCGCGTTGAAGCGCTGCGCACCGAGCGTGATACCGGGATTGCCACCGACCGGCGCCACGGGGGTCGGGTCGTTCAGACCGACGCCGGCGCCGTCGAGGTTGATGATCGTGATCGTGGAGCTCGCCGCTGCGGGCGCCGCCACGAGCCACAGTGCCGCACAGGAAGACAGAGCAAGGAGCGCGAGACGCGCGACATTGGCGGCTCTCACGGCGTCACTTCTTCCCGCCGCCCGGCGTCTCCGGGCGGCAGTGCGTGGTCACCGCGCCGGCGTCGTCGGCGGTCGCCGAGACGGCCGACCGAAAGCGCCCGCCGAGGTCGATCGTCACGCCGCCCGCGGCGCCTGTCCCGGGCGTCTCGACGAGCCCCTCGGCCGATGTCCCGAGGGCACGCGACGCCGGTGGCAGAATGGCCGCACCGGGGGGCGGTGTCGTGAATTCGCCGGTTGCGGGATCGCGGTAGATCCGCATGCCGGCGGAGCCCGCCGGGCCGTCGGCGGTCCTCGATCCTTGGATTCGCGTGTCCTCCGCCGTGCCGGATGCCGCGCCAGGCACCGACTCGCCCGCCATGGCAACCGCCCGCGCGAAGACGAGAACCGCCGCACAGAGCGCGGCCTGCATCAACAGACGCCGATGCGTGCCCGAGCCAATGAAAGTTCGCATGGTAGCTCCTCTCGACGTCGGGTGCCGGTTGTCATGTTGGCGGCGTTCGCAGGCTGGCTTCGGTCTTGGGAGTGACGAAACGCCGCACAG
>Ga0079037_100001919_pt1 | contig 11129 bp, 20 predicted proteins | sample Mud3Dept4metaG_FD_71479 | JGI IMG/M metagenome (GOLD analysis project Ga0079037, IMG submission 71479) | Freshwater wetland microbial communities from Ohio, USA, analyzing the effect of biotic and abiotic controls - Mud 3 Core 4 Depth 4 metaG | ecosystem: Environmental > Aquatic > Freshwater >... | reverse complement strand
ATGACACTCCAGCGCAAAGATCCAAGGCTCTTTTACAGGCTGGCTGGGTTGGATTGGAGTCGTCAACGCCAGCCGGGCAGGTCACGATATTGCCGGTGCTGCAGGCTTGCGTGGCTTTCACACAAGCCCTATTTTGCGCATAAGACGTCTCGGTGAGTTTCACGTTATCGCAAGTCAAAAAGTCCGGGTTTCTGCCGTCACATTTGTCGCTGATAAGTGTGCCTTTACACTGCAACGCCCCGCCTGTGGTTTCCACGCCATTAGGGCAGGACGTGGTTGAAGTGACCCTGCAGGAGGTTGAAGGAGCCGGCTCGCAGGCCCGATATATTATAGACAGGCCGCTTGAGCCTATCTGTGGAGGGCATTGATTGGCTAATGATGCGCACGGGAGAGAATTAACGTTCAAGCTGGCAGTCCTTGAGACTGATTCAGTGCCGATATTTGCGGTGAATGTGCATGCCTTGACGCCGCTGGTTGAAGGCGTGACATCAAACGTGAAAACCCCTGAAGCGCCGCGAGCTATAGTCTTGGTTTGCTGGGCGCTGACGGCCGCATCAAGACAGGAAAGCTTGCCAGTCACGCTTGAATCCTGCCCGGAAACCGACACACTAGCGCTCATCTGCCCCTTGATAGATGCCTGGCCGGTACTGCCAAGGAAGGAGGAAACGGTCAAACGGGGGATAATTCCCGTAGCTTTCAGGAATTGCGGCGTCATGATGAACTCTAGATTATTGATGCCTATTACGGGCTCTGCGCTAAGAATAATGCCGCCAGTGCTGGATAATGACAGCGTGTTAACCCAAGCAGGCTTTGGCAGGGTTGAAGGCTCCACAGGCAGGGAATAAAATTGAGCTCCTTTGTCTTTCAACAATTTACCATCTGCAGCCAGGTTGCCGAAGTCATATCCCGGGGCGGAAACCTTATCCTTGAAGGCCTTGACGGCGGCCGTGTATTTGTCATATTCGCTTGCATCCCTGAAGCTGTAGGTTGAGGATTGGGTTGGTTTGTAGATTATATACCGGCTGAAATAAGACTTGATATCAGACGTGGAAGGGCCCAGGGTTACGCTGGCTATGATCTTATTGCCTGCGGGGGTTGAAGCCGTGAATGAAGGATTAGAGGACGCGTAAGAATCCGTGGCAGTCCCGGTTTTGATAAGATAATTGGCTGTTACTGTAGGGCCTGAAACACTTGGCAGGTCATATACGTAATCCGCTGTGTTGGCATATATGCAATGCCAGGTAGTGATACCAAAAGAGGATGAAGCAACGACCGTGATTGGATAGGATTTTTGTGCACAGCCCGCCCTTTCAGCGCTCACTATGCTGGTATCCTGGACGATGGAGCCGTAAACGAACGCTTGCGCCTTCGCCGAGCCTCTAGATCCTGACACGGTCACGGGTTCAGAGCCGGCATTGACCGTCAAGGTGATATCATTCGGGACCGTCAAGCCCAGCGCGCTGCCCGCAGTGCCGCTATTGATCGTCACGCTCTGCAGTGAAGCGGGATTTGACGCAGCCAGTTTCGCTTTAAGCCCAAGCTCCATATCAGGCCCGGTATATCGTGACACGTCGATGCCTGGAGTCAGCCGGATCGTTGAGAAAGGCCCATACTGCATGACCAGAGCCAACAGTAAAAGCAACGCCGCAAGCCCTGCAAGAAGCCACTTGTCATCCTTCCGCATGGCATATATTACACTACAATTCTATTTAAAGCTTACTTTCAAGCTACATTGTTGCGTTAGGGCCTTGGTTTATCCAAAAAAATTAAACTAATTCTGGGATATAATAAAATCCTTGCTTATCCCTTTTGTAAAACTTCTTAGGGTCTTTGTCTAAGGGATTTTTCTTAACGCGTAATATCTTACCTGAAAATATCTCTTTAAAATAAACCTCTCTTTTTCCATTGATTTTCCCATATTCCTTAACAATCATAGAAGGATTATATACACCATGTCCACAACAAGACAAAATAGGTTTATGCTTATCTTTAAGCCACCTTACAAGTTCTCTCATACATGGGTCTATTCTTGTATCTCCCCACTTAGACCACTTACACATCTTCCTCAACTCCATCCTTTTCTATTTTCAGCCCGCCCCATCGTAATTATGCTATCAATAAGAACATATAAATAGTTTAGGGTATTACACTACAGTCATGTTGAAAAGAAAATGCGCTCTTTGTGAAAAAACATGCAAACCTAAAACCTACACCATAAAGAAAGGCAAGATAGTATGCAACAAATGCGCTGACGGCCTAGGGCTGCATAAACACAACCTTCTAACGAGGATATCTTGAGCTCTCCATTCCTAGAGTTTTTAACCTTTCTTATAATAATAGTTGGCACGATAGCAGCAACGATCTTCTTTGCAATTAGCGTTACGGAAAAGAAAGAAGGAAGACGCCATGCCGCATTCACTTTAGGCCTCCTGCTCCTCGCATTATCCATGACCTCATTTGCCAACACCCCACAATACCAGGATCTTAGCAAACCCCCCATCAGCCCCCCCGAAGTAAAGCCGGCTTGCCTGGAAAATAAGACAGTCCTCAACTGTACAACCTACCTTGAAGATTGCACGCGCCACCCTGTAAAATACCTGAGGTATCTTGGGTTACTTCCTGATGGGCTTTATGAAATGCAGATTGATTACCAAATAAATATTGCAGGCCATGAAGCAGGATACAGGATTGCGCAGTTATCTGGTACCGATGTCCAGCGGGTCTTTTTCCCGCAAAGTGAAAATGAACGCAAGATTGCCATAGCCAAATATGGAGATAGAAGATTGGACGCAAACAGCAATATCTCTGAACTGCGGATCTATCCACTGCCTTTAATTGCCGATTATTCCGTTATAACCTACAAGCCAGAACAATTCTGCGCCAACCATTACGGAGACCTGATTTACACACCCGGGCACCCGCTTGAATCTAGAGCTTTACCCATCATTTCCTGCACAAACCAGACCGTCTGTTTGGAGTCAAGATGAGCGATTATGCCGAACTGATAGGCTTCGGGAGCTTTTTAGCCGCGATCCTTGGCATTATTGTCGGATGGATGTTTTTGTTTTATGGGATGCAGGAAAAAAATAAAGTCCGCCGCTACCGTCTTTATATCGTAGCTGCGCTGCTGTTCATTTTAGCCTCGTTCACAGTTTATGCAATTTATGACATAGCCAAAGTCCACCCCATAATCGCAAACACCTCCAGCTCAAACTCAACAGAAAACATCACCTTGAACGATACCGAAGTGGCCAATCTCATCGCGGCAGGCATTGTCTCTGGCGTGTGGGAAAACCTAGAGAACGCAACTGAAGGAGAGAAATGCCTGTATAAACAAAAAATGATGGAAGTGGCTTTGCAAGTATGGTCACAGGCAAATAACACAGAATTTCTAGCATGCGCCTGCCTGCCAAACGGCTATTGCATCCAGATCCCAATGACTGGTGCGGACCTATCTAACGAGTTCCAAGCCCCCACCATTATGATCATGACGCTTAACACCCACGATACCCCGCCTGAAACATTATACGCAATAGGGGCGTTCATGGTGGCTCAAAATTCCAGTGCAGAATGCGATAAAAAATACAAAATGCTGGTAGAGGACCAATGAGCAAAGAAGCTTTAGTGAGGGAAACATGATGGATCTTGGAACAATGATAGTGCTTTTGATGGTTTCTACCGCCCTGATACAATTAGCAATACATCTCGCCATAAAAGGAAACGAGTCCCTTGGTGGTTTCTGCTGTTTGGCGTTCGGACTTTTCTTTTTAAGCGTTTTCTCCGTAGCATTGTTTGAAGCGAGGCAGGAATCAGCCAAGCCAAACATCACAGAGAACACACCTCCAAATATCACTTCTATGTTGCTGGCTGAAGGCTGGACGCAAGAGTGCACTCAAAATAAGACACGCAATATGACGATTGCGGAAATGTGCAGCGAGGGGATTGAAAAGTTCGCGAAGATTAACGCCCAAGCATACGGATGGACCGTATCCGAGGTCTCTGGGCTGATGGAAGTAATCCAAAAAGGGAAAGAAGATTGCGCTAAAGGAATATGGTTTGGCGCCCCCTTCGATCCCACAGAGCACTTTATTGAGACAACCTGCGTGAAGGAAGCATTAGTGAGGCCGTTGTTGGAATGAAAGAAAGCAAAGCAACGCTCCAGAAGAAAGCCATAGATCTATTCTTCGAGGTAGTTGATGAGATCTGCGCTTGCGGGCACAGCAAAAAACGCCATCAAAATAGCGGCGATGACCCGCAAAGCGGAGCGTGTAGTAAGTGTTCCTGCGTTACATATACCCGAAAGACAGCAGTAGGGAGGAAAATTCCTGGCGTAGTGGAGCAGAGGCGCCTGGTGTTATCGGATACTCAACTCTCGGAAATATGTGACTCATTCGACATAAATGACGAATTGATGGTAGACCTTGGCGAGCCCGTGCTAGAGCTCAACAATAAAGGCCAAATAGACTATCTAAGCAGGCTAAACACGTTTTTAAACAAAAGCAGCCTGAACCAGCAGCAGGCGATAGGTCTTGCATTCATAGCCGGCGCCTGCATGCCAAGAAGGGAACAGCCATGAAATGCGAATGCGGTGCGATATTAGGGAAACGCAAAGACCTCAAATTCCAAGTGAAAGACATAGTGTTCAAAGGCAAAGGCCAGGAATGCCCCAAGTGCCATTCAAAATACTCAACCGAAAAAGACATGCCCGCGTTGCTTAAAGCATATGAGAGAGGAAAGAAAGAAGAATGATAATTGACACTCAAAAGTTTGACCGGGCTTATTCCGTGATAGCAGCGCTTAAAGAGCTAGATCTCAACGAGAAAAACGTCCCTCTCCGGTATCAAACGAATGCAAGGCCCTTTGTGCTGACCCCAAAGTATGGCTCCTTTTATGTCCATTCCGGCTATTTGCTCGAGGTATACATATACCCCATGGAAGGCAAATCTGTAAAGCTAGTGTTCCATGTCCTGTCGGATCCCAATATAGAGGACCGGATCATATTCTCCAGGCATTCACAGATCCCCCGCTCCAATTCTGATAAGTTTGAATACAAAAGGCAGCAGCTAGTTGAGCCAGATAGCAAAAAGACCTTCACCAACCCTAACCAGGCAGCCGAGTATATTAAAAAAGAGATCATGGCGGCTATTGGAGCTATTCAGGACATGCTAACAAGGAAGCTGTTTTAAGAAAGCATGATGTAAGATAATACAACAACGTATAAAATAGCAACATTAATAAATATTAACATCCATTAATGACAGCATGAAAGAACCAATACCTGTATTTTGCGAATTCCTCGGCAACACGCCAAGGCTGAGGATCCTTGACCATCTGATAAACGGCAGGCCTTTTGATTACAATATCACGGATATCGCAGAAGGCGCCAAGGTCAACAGAACCCAGGTATATTCAGAAATACCTGCCTTAATCAAAGAAGGCGTTATATTCCACACTCGCATGGTAGGCGCATCCAAATTCTATCAGATCAACAAAGACTCTGAAAAAGCCAAGGCGCTCATAAAAATATACCTCCTCCTGCTGGATGAAGTCAGGCGGACCAACGCAATATTAGCGGATCCTGGGCTTATGAAGCAGCTGAAAGCAAGCAAAAAAGCCATCAAAGCAGGTAAGGTCAAGCAGCTCTATTCAAAACCAATAAGGCCGGTGGCTTGAATGAGCAGGTCTTTTTTCTATCGAAACCAGCAACATGCAGTAGATTTGGGTATGCTTGGAGAAAGAACAAGAGAAAATTATGAGCAAGTTTTCCGTGCTGGATGGGTCAGCCATAAAGCAACTGCAGAGATGGAAGAAGATGAACTATGGGACAAGCGGAAAGGCGCGGTATTGCTAATGGCGGTAAGCGCATTCATGCTTGGTATTGTTATAGGGGTAATGGTATGACGAACACGGATGAGGCGCCATGGGCGAACGAGAACTCGATGCTATACTGGTGGCCTAAGATACAAAAGCTGGATGTCCCCAAGCCTCGAACCTTGATATACTTGATCCCGGAGAAGGTGCGCGGTGAGCTGGCTTCAGAGAACATGCGCACGTTAGATATGGACGCCGTTAAGGCTGTAGCAAGAAAGCTTGGCGGCTACCCTTTATTCATGAGAACAGATCTGTCTTCAGGAAAGCATAGCTGGAAACGCACGTGCTTCGTGGAAAATGAATCTGAGCTAAAAGACCATATTTTTGAACTGCTCTGCGATAATATGATGTCCGGCCTGGTGGGTCTTCCCTTCAGGGCGCTGGTCTTCAGGATGTACATTCCAATGGACACCCTGTTCACTGCGTTCCATGGAGACATGCCGGTGAACCCAGAGATAAGGTTCTTCGCGAGAGATGGGAAGATCGAGTGCTGGCATTGGTACTGGGTGAAAGACGCGATCCGGCACGCTTCAAAGCCAGACTGGAAGGAATTGCTCGAGGAGGCGGAAAAGAAATTCAGCAGCGCAGAGCTAGCGGACCTGTTGAAAGCCGCCCAAACTGTAGCCGCTGAATTCAAAGGCTACTGGAGCATAGACTTCTGCCGGGCTAAAGACAAGACCTGGATCCTGATCGACATGGCCAAAGGCGAGGAATCCTATCATGTCCCCACCTGTCCAAGAAAGGAAGGCATTAAATGACAAAACCCGACCAATATGATGGCACGTTTTGCGAAGGATGCGGCAAGCCTATTGAAAAAATGAACCTGAAAGTGGACAAGAAATACAGGAACATAGTGGAAGGCACCGACCGGCCTTGTTCTTGCGGGATATATGAGCTGCTGGAAAAGAAAGACAAGCAGATCAAAAAGCTTAAAGAAAAGCTGAAAGCTATGTCGGAAGAAGCTCCAGAGTATACGAAAATGAAGAAAATACTAGGCAGGATGAAGAAATGACGCTCAATCTAGGACTCCTGGATGTCACAATCTGGAGACGCAAGTTTGCAGACACCAAGGCCGCCAAGGAAGCATTAAAAGATAGCCTGCTTTCATCGATTGCGGGCGCAAGCATGACCTTTATGACGATATCAATTTTATCCTGGTTCACACCAATAAGAGACCTGGGCCTGATGCTCCTAAGTATCGGAGTCGGGGTCTTATTTGCTCAAGCGCTTCAAGGGAGGATGGGAAAATGGGAGAAGTCCGATTATATAACCTCATAGCAAAACAGAGGCTCTCCCTGGGGTTCATATGCGGGCTGTTTGTTTCCTACGGGATAGATGAAATAGTTCATGGCAGACCCTTTCATGGTGGTATGTTCCTACTCCCATGGTTTGGATTATATGTGTTAGCTTATTTCGGGTGGACTGATGAAAGAGCAATAAAAGGATATGCGTCTCATGTCTAAATTTCTTTCAAGCAAGATAACGAAAAAGGAAACTGAGAAAGAGTTCCAACGGGGTGAGCGCGTTCGCGAGGAACGAGCTCGTTGGGGCGTTTCCGGATGCACTAGGCTTAGGCCAGAGCTTGAGCTTTTTGCGGCAAAAATGGAAGAAGTCCTGGCAGAAAACGACAGAATGAAAGGAGACAGCTATAAGACAATGCCTTTATCTGAGCTGCGCCGGCTGCTGTTTGATAATAAAGATAAATATTGCCATAAAGTCCGTCATAACCGATGCAGGCGTGCTGATATCGGGATGGGTGAAATAATAGACGTGGCAAATTATTGCTTCATGCTATACTACCGCGGGATTCACAACGATAACACAGGATCCGCTGTCTCCTTGGAACGGTTGGAAAAAACACCTGAAACCAAAGAGCCTAAAGAGGAAGCGTAAATGAGCCATCAGGGTATGAAGAGCGTATATAAAATCAAGATCGGGTCGCATGCACTCAAGGAGCTCATGCATCTAGGCGAGACGAAGGAAGAGCGTGAACAAAGAGGCGTTTTAATGAACACAAGGTCTCTTTTTGGGCTCCAGAATGAACAAAAGGTAGGGTTTCGTGAACAAACACGGCAAAATATGAACAAACTAAAAATCATAAACGGAGGCGAAGGAGGCGGCATGGCAGGCATATTGCCGCTTATCGCCAGCCATCTTACAGCATGTGGAAAGCGCACGCGCCAAGAGATATCCTGTTGTGCATACACGCCAACTAGACTTACTTTATTGTGCGCGAAATATAACGGAGAGGACAATGGAAAGCAAGCTTAAGAGCGGATTAATAGCAATAACCGACACTCTAATCCGGATTGTTGCCCTCTGCCTAAGTGTCATAGGGGGTATCATGATTGTGTATATCGTAGAGTATCACACGATTGTTATTATCGTTTTCATTGCAGCGCTTCTGTTGTATGTTGATATTTCTGACCGGTATGATAAACGAAGAAAGCAGGAAAAGCATTGGGCAGACCTTAAAAAGTCCAGGAAGCAAGCATGAGCCGCAAGAAAATAGGCGAGCTTGGCGGGCATAATGTCTATGAATCATTCGAGCCTGAAATAGCCAGGCATTGCCAAAGGGACGGATGCAAGGAGGAATTTAATGCCTTAACCCACATCACAATAGATGTCGGGGATGATTACACGTTCACGTTCGAGACCTGGCTTTGCCCCCACTGCGCGGAAGTCTTCAAAGGCCTTAATGAGATAGGGACAAAAGCGCCTGAATTCACGATGACCCTAGCGAGGAAGAATGGACCTTAGATGCAAGCTCGGCCTTCATGATGACATGACTGCCCAAGCAAGACTGGTCTCAGGCAAGCCGGGGCTGGGCCTGATTTTTGTATGTAAAAAATGCGGCAGCCTGCGCACGTGGAGCTGGAGCGGAGACGTAATCATCCCTAAATTCCTCACAGAGCTCAGCCAGGACATAAAACAGAATAGCAAGACGGAAGAAATACACTGGCTGAAACTTGACCACATCACATTCCTGCTGATCGCCCCCACGGTGCTGTTTGACCTTAAGGCAGCGGCCCTGGGCCTTTGGGTGATCGCTTTAGTTTATGATATCCATGAAGAGAGAGTGAAGGAGAAGAAATGAGCGATGAGTTCCAGATATTGAAAAACAAGACAGGCGTGTTGATCTATGCTAGCGTTATCGAAAAAGAAGCGAACGCGCAAATAGAACTCATGGCAGAACACCCCGCCTTTAAGGAACTGATAGCCATTATGCCTGACGTGCATGCAGGCAAAGGCAGCGTAATAGGCTTCACCGGGAAATTTAAACATTCAGTAGTGCCTTATGTTATAGGCGTAGATATCGGCTGTGGCGTGATGACTTACGAACTCAAAGCCAAGGGAATAGACTTTGCCTGGTTTGATAAGATGGTTCGAGAGAATATTCCTCTCGGGTTCAACCAAAGAACAGGCACCAACCCTACGCTTGCAATGATGAAGCTGTTCTCTAAGGCTATTTCGTTTGATGATCCTGCAATAGTTGAGACTTGTGAAAGCGCGGCAGAATTCCTGCATTTATATTGCCCGCAAAAGAACGAGGATCCGCTAAAGCCTTACAGGCAAATGGCTTCACTGGGAAGTGGCAACCATTTTATTGAGATAGAAAAAAGCGTGGACACTCTGGATGAGCGGCTCTATCTTACAGTCCATTCCGGCAGCAGGAACTTCGGCTTGCAGGTCGCGACCCATTACCAAAACCAGGCCAAAGCTCTGATGCAGGAGATGAACCTGCAAGTGCCGACCGATATGGAATACCTGCCGATGTCTTCAGGCGGCCGTGAATATCTTAAAATGATGGCGCTCGCCCAAGAATACGCTCATTACAACCGGCTTGGGATGATCAACATAATACTTCAGAACCTAAAGGAAGAGTTCGATCCGGCCAGGCTTACTGAAAGCGTCCATAATTACATCTCTGAAAAGGACAGCATCGTGCGAAAAGGGGCCATCTCTGCGCACAAAGGCGAGAAGGTCGTGATCCCGCTCAACATGGGTGAAGGCATCATTCTAGGCACCGGGAAGGGAAACCCGCGATATAATTATTCAGCCCCGCATGGTGCAGGCAGGCTATACGGCAGGCAGGACTTGTTCAGGAAGCTGAAAGCAGGAACCGGGCTATTCACCATGGAAAATTACATCAACTCCATGCTTGGAATATACACCACCTCGGTATGCGACAAGACTTTCGACGAGGCGCCTCTCGCGTACAAGCCTTTCGAGAGCCTGATGCCATTCCTGGGAGAGACGATAGCCATAGATTCTGTCGCAAAACCAGTGTATAATCTGAAAGCAAGCGAGGAGGGACAATGATCATTTTTTGCCATGATGATTTGGATGGGTGGGCTTCGGCTGCTATAGTGTTGAGCTTGAATCCTGGCGCTAAGGTGGTGAAGGTCAATTACGGGGAGGAGGAAGCCGCGCTGCATAAGTATAGCCTGATTGACGAAGAAATCGTGATCGTGGATTTCACTTTCCCGTACGAAAAAATGCTCAGCCTTGCGGATATGACTAAAGCAGGACATTATAAAGATTTGATCCATATAGATCATCACGTCAGCGCAAAAAAGAAGACGCAAAATCTATGGGATGACCCGGCCATAAAAGGCTTGCGGAAGATAGATCAAGGCTCTGCAGCGCTCCTGTCCTGGCAGTACTTCTATCATGACCTGCCCGTGCCTGGCATCATTGATGATATCAGCCGGTATGACACCTGGGACTTCGGCGATCGGGAAGTTATCGTCAAGCCGAATGTCGCGTACCTGCACGTGCTCCTTGGGAATTATTACCCGGATGAGCCTTACAGCGCGACGTGGAATTCGCTGTTATTCAAGAAGGATCCGATAAACGCTTACGCGGTATTCGCCGGCCAATACCTGCTATCTGCTTCCGATCAGCATGCCATCAAGGCGGTCGAGAAAGGCATAGTGAAAAACACTAACTGGAAGGTGCAGGAAGAGAAAGAGGTAGCGCGGTTCTCGAAGCATAATACGCTCTTTGTGAACTCTGACACCGACATCAGCCTGATTGGGGAGAAAGTATACAATGATGGCCATGATATCGCTGCCATCTGGTATATGAAAGGTGATAGAATAGAGGTGGGCTTGAGGAGCAGGAAGGTCGATGTCCAGGCGATCGCTATCCAATATGGAGGTGGGGGCCACCGGTCTGCTTCAGGGTTTAGCATGATGCCTCAAGAATTCCTCGAGCTGTTGGAACAATGAGCGAACTTGATGACTTGATATCAA
>Ga0079037_100001918_pt1 | contig 11131 bp, 8 predicted proteins | sample Mud3Dept4metaG_FD_71479 | JGI IMG/M metagenome (GOLD analysis project Ga0079037, IMG submission 71479) | Freshwater wetland microbial communities from Ohio, USA, analyzing the effect of biotic and abiotic controls - Mud 3 Core 4 Depth 4 metaG | ecosystem: Environmental > Aquatic > Freshwater >... | reverse complement strand
CGACACTCGCCGAGCGATCGCGTTGACCTGCTCCGGCGAGCCGTACTGATCCAGCTCACCCTGGATGAGCAGCACCGGGCACGTGATCCCACCCAGTCGCGCCTCGATGCTCCAGTCGTGGAACTCGGCCGTCAGCCACACGTCCGCCCAGCCCGAGAAGGTGGCGTCCACGTCGGTGTGCCAGGGAGCGAGCTTGCGGCGCAGCCCGCCCGCGGTGAAGGCCGCCTTCGCCTGCCGGATGCCCTCCAGCGTGATGTCCTCGACGAAGATGTGCGGCGCCATGATCACCATGCCGCGCACCGGCCAGCGCCCGGTCGCCGCGTGCATCAGTGCAATGGTGCCGCCGTCGCTGTGGCCGATGAGGACGGGTCGCTCGATGTCGAAGCGGGCCAGCACCTCGGGCAGCGCCTCGAGCGCCTCGACGTCGAGGTACTCCGGGCCGCGCTGCCCGGTGAGCGGGTCGGACCTCCCGAAGCCGTAGCGCGAGTACACGAGCGCGGCGCATCCCGTGCGCTCGGCCACCCGATCGGGGAACTCCCGCCACAGGTCGCGGGAGCCCAGGCCCTCGTGCAGGAACACCAGCACGGGTCCGCCGGCCCGAGCGGCGGGGATGGTCCGGTACTCGAGCCGATGGCCGGCCGCGACGAGGAATCCCGTCGCGGCGGCGTCGACCCTGATCTTCCGCTCCCCGCCGCCCTGCATGCGCCCGGTCCTCCGGATGTGGTGCTGCTATGTGCGAGCGATGACGCGCGGCGTCAAGGCGTATAGCCTTCGCGTCATGCGCGTGCTGCTCGTCCACGGCCTCGGCCGCACTCCCGCCTCGCTCTGGGGCCTCTCGCGAGCGCTGCGGGAAGCCGGGCACGAGCCGGCCTTCGTCGGCTACGTCGCCGCCGTCGAGCGCTTCGAGGCGATCCGGTCGCGCGTGCGCCGGCGGCTCGAGGCCGCAGCCGCGTCGGGCGCACCCTATGCCGCCGTCGGCCACTCCCTGGGCGGGCTCCTGCTGCGCGCCGCTCTCGCGGACTGGCCCGGCACGCTGCCGCTGCCCACCCGCCTCATCATGCTCGGGACACCCAGCCATTCGCCCCGGCTCGCGCGCCGGCTGCAGCGCTTCTGGCCCTACCGCCTGGCGATGGGAGAGGCCGGCCAGTTGCTTGCCCGCCCCGCCTTCTTCGCCGAACTGCCGGACCTGCCGGTGCCCGGGACGGTCGTGGCCGGCGTGCGTGGCCTGGCCGGCCGCTGGAGCCCCTTCGGCGAGGAACCCAACGACGGCATCGTGGCGCTGAGCGAGACGCTGCCGCGCGACGGCGTGCCGGTGGTGGAAGTGCCCGCCGCCCACGCGTTCCTGATGAACCATCCCTCCGTCCGCCGTCTCGTGACCGAAGCGTTGCGCGACGCCGTTGACGCTGGGCGGGAAACCCGGTAATCCTTCGTCCATGATGCCGCGCGTCGCCGATCCCTGCGCCCTGAATCGCCGCAACTCCCTGCGGGGGCATCCGGTCGCGTAGGCGCGCGCAGTCTCCGATCCGAGAGCTCCCGCCCGCGACCGATCTCGCGGGCGGTTCGTTTACCAGGAGGAAGTCCATGAGTTTCGCGTCGTCCCACGACCTCGCCGAGCAGAGCGGCGTCGCCGATCCGGAGACGCTGCCCGCGTTCCAGGCCATCGTCACCTGGTACGAACTCCGCACCACCGTCCGCCCGATCCTGGGCGACCGGCTCACCACGCTCTTCGCCCACGCCATCAGCGCGGGGACGGGCTCGCCGGTGTGCGCCACGTTCTTCCGCCGCCTGCTGGAGCAGGCCGGCGAGGATCCGGATCACCCGGCGCTCGACGAGCGCGAGGCGGCGGTGGTGCGCTGGGGCCGGCAGCTCGGCGTCGACCCCTACGGCGTGCCGCCCGCCCTGCACGCCGACGTCGCGGCGTGGTTCTCCGGCCCGCAGCTGGTGGCCCTCGCCACCTTCGGCGCGCTCATGGTGGCCACCAACGTGCTCAACAGCTCCCTCGAGCTGCCGGTGGACGACTACGCCGGCCCCCTGCGTCGTTCCGAGGTCTTCTAGCGAGTTCGAGGCGAGGGCACCGGCGGTCCGGTAGATTCCGGCATCCGGACACACGGGAGCCCCGCTCGATGCAGTGGATCCGCCCCACGGCGCTCGGCGTCGCCGCATGCGTCGTGCTGCAGTCGCCGCTCGCCGCCCAGCGCCCCGACCGCGCGCGCATCGAGGCCGTCGCCGATTCCGTGGTCGGCGCTGCGCTCGCCACGGGCCAGGTGGCCGGCATGTCGGTGGCGGTCGTGCGGGATCGCGACACGCTCGTGCTCAAGGGCTATGGCCGTGCCGACCTCGAGTTCGACGTGCCCACGCCACCCGCCGCGATCTACGAGATCGGCTCGCTCACCAAGCAGTTCACCGCCACCGCCATCCTGCAGCTCGCCGAACAGGGCCGGCTCTCGCTCGACGACGACCTGTCGAAGCACCTGCCGGACTACCCGCTCCAGGGCCGGCGCATCGCCCTCCGCCGGCTGCTCGACCACACCTCGGGCATCGCCAGCTACACCTCGCTGCCCGAGTATGAGTCCCTGTCGCTGCACGCCCTGCCCCCCGACTCGATCGTGGCGTTCTTCGGCGGCCGGCCGTTCGACTTCGCCCCCGGCGAGGCGATGGCCTACAACAACTCCGGCTACTTCCTGCTCGGCCTGATCATCGAGAAGGTGAGCGGCGAGTCCTACGCCGACTACGTCCGGAAGCACCTGTTCGAGCCGGCGGGCATGAGTGACTCGCGCTACTGCAGCGAGCGCGCGGTCGTGAAGGGGCGCGCGCACGGCTATTCGATGGGGCCGGGCGGCCTCGTGCGCGCGGCCTACCTCGCCCACGCGTGGCCCTATGCGGCGGGCTCGCTCTGCTCCACCGTGGGCGACCTCGTGGCGTGGAACCGCGCGCTCCACGGCGTCCGGCTGCTGTCGGAGCGCAGCTACCGGGAGCTCGTCACGGCCGGCGCGCTCGCGGACGGCACGCGGCTCCGCTATGCGAAGGGCGTCGCGGTGGATTCGCTCCACGGACGCCGCGCCGTGCATCATGGCGGGGACATCGAGGGCTTCACGAGCGAGCTGCGCTGGTTTCCCGACGGTGCGGTGACGATCGCGGTGCTCGTCAATTCCCAGGGGCCCGTGCGGCCCCAGGCCATCGCGAGCGCCATCGGCGCCGCGCTCTTCGGCACGCCGGGGCCGCGGACGTCGTCGCTGAGCGGCGTCTCGTCGGACTACGCCGGCGAGTACCGCAGCGGCACGGACAGCGCCGCGATGGTGCTCACGATCGACATCGATCCCTCGGGCAGCGGGCTCGTGATGCGGATGGGCCGCGGCTCGTCGGAGCGCCTGGTGCACACCGGCGCCGACGGCTTCGAGGTGATCGACGCACCTGCGGGAAGCGTCCGCCTCACTTTCCTGCGCGAGGGTGGACGGGTGGCGGCGCTGCGCCTCGACGCCGTGTACCTGAACCTCGTGCTCCGGCGGCAGCCGGCATCCCGATGAGCTCCGACGGAAGGGCACCGGCATGAACGAAGGGTCGCTGGCCGGCATCGCCGACACCTACGAGGTGCGCTCGTGGCCCGAGTTCATGGCGCTGCAGCAGCGCTTCGCGAGCGAGCGGGACCGGCTCTGGATGTACCGGGGCCAGCCGGGCACCGTGGCGACGCTCCGCACCAGCCTCGAGCGTGCGCTCGACCGGTTCGAGCTGCCGATCGACCGGCAGGAGGAGCTCGAGCGCCTGCTGCTGCGCGAGTTCCGCCGCCACTACCATCGCTACACCACCGACGTCCCGGCCGAGGACGACACGCTGCGCTGGCTCGCGCTGATGCGCCACCACGGCGCGCCGGTGCGGCTGCTCGACCTGAGCTACTCGCCCTACGTGGCGCTCTTCTTCGCGCTCGACGGCATGGCGCACGGCGAGTCGTGCGCCATGTGGGCCATCGACCACAGCTGGTGCGTGGCGCGCGCGGCCGAGCTGCTGCCGCGCCCGGCGTGGGACGCGTTCCAGGAGGATCCGTGGGGCGGCAAGACGGGCACCACGGTGCGGCAGCTCTTCGCCACCCGCACGCAGGTGGCGGTCCCGATGAACCCCTTCTACCTCGACGCGCGGCTCGCCATCCAGCAGGGCGTGCTGCTGGCCCCGCTCGACCTCTCGGTGGACCTCGAGACGGTGCTGCGGCGCATGGACTCGCCCGCGCACGTGGGCAGGAACGTGCGTCGCATCGTCATCCACTGCCTCGGGGACTTCCTGGAGAGCGCACTCGGCGAGCTGGCGCGGATGAACGTCACGCACACCACCCTGTTCCCGGGCATCGACGGGCTGGCCCGGAGCCTCGAGAACATGGTGGTGCTCAGCTTCATGTTCCCCAACCGGAACCTGCGGGTGAAGTGAGCCGGTCCCGGGCGGCGCGTCAGCCGCCGCGGATCACCGCTCCCGTCTGCACGTCGTAGACGGTCACGCGCGCCACGATGCCCACGCGGCGCCGGTCCATCTCGCGCACGTGCACGACCTTCTTGTCCTGGCCCGGCCGGTACACCACCCAGCTCGACGGCGGCGCCGAGTCCTCGATGCCGCTGCAGGTGCGCGCCTTCGGCTGCTTGCCGGGCGGCAGGCCCTCCACCCACACGCGGCACTGGCCCGGCGGAGGCAGCTGCCCGGGCGGGATCTTGAGCGTGGCGGCGGTGCTCGGGCCGCGGGACGCCGCGGGGGCGGGCGCGGGGGCCGGCCCGTTCGTGTTGGGGGACGGCGCGGTGCTGCACGCGGTTGCAGCGAGGAGCATCGTGCAGGGCACGAGAAGTCTGGCGCTACGCATCGGGACCCTCGACGGCTGTGGGGATGCGCCGTGGGAGGGGCAGGAGGCGTACCAGTGAGGATGACAGCGATTGCAGCCCCCCGTCATTGCGAGGCCGCAAAGCGGCCGAAGCAACCGAGCGCGCAGCGCGAGCTGGTGAGGCCGAAGGCCGAACAATCCCGATGCAAAGAGCGGAGCCCTCCCGAACTTCCAGAGGGCTCCGCTCCTTGCGCCGGGATTGCTTCGTCGCTCGCTGCGCTCGCTCCTCGCAATGACGGCGAGACTACTCCCCGTCGCTGGTGCTCGGCGCCACCCCCGCCCCCGCCGCCGCGTGCTCCGGCACCGGCTTGCCACCGAAGACGCGCCGCCCCAAGCCCAGCAGGCCCTCGCGCCACTCGTAGAGGATCTCGTACACCGTCGGGATCACGAGCAGCGTCAGGAACGTCGAGGTGATGACGCCGCCGATCACCGCCACGCCGAGCGGCTGGCGGAACTGCGCCCCCTCGCCCCGGCCGAGCGCCACCGGGATCATGCCGGCCAGCAGCGCGAACGTCGTCATCAGGATCGGGCGCAGGCGGATGGCGCCGGCCTCGATGATCGCCTCGCGCAGCGGCATGCCGCTCTCGTGGCTCCACTTCGCGAAGTCGATGAGCAGGATGGCGTTCTTCGCCACGATGCCCATCAGGAGGATCACCCCGATCAGGCTCATGATGTTGATCGTGAGCCCCGTCACCGACAGCGCCAGCATCACGCCGACCAGCGAGAGGGGCAGCGACGACAGGATCGCGATGGGATCGATGAACGACCCGAACTGCATCACCAGGATGAGGTACATGAGTCCCACCGCGAGGATGAGCGCGAGCGCGATGTTGCCGAACACCTCGTTCTGCTGCTCCGTATCGCCGCCCACCGAGTAGGTGACGCCGGGCGGGAGTTGCGCCTGCTTGAGCGCCGCCTGCACGTCCGACATCACCTCGCCGGTGGAGCGTCCCTGCGCGTTCCACTCCACGTTCACCACGAGGTCGCGGTTGAGGTGGTTGATGACGGCCGGCCCGAGGCCCGACGTCACCTTCACCACCTGCCCGAGCGGCACGGTCTTCGGTGCCATCGTGGTGCTGCCGGCCACCGCGAGCGGCAGCTGGCGGAGGTCTTCGGCGCGGCGGCGTGCTTCCGGGGTGAGCCGCACGGTCACGTCGCGGGTCTCGCCGCTCGGGTCCACCCAGTCGCCGGCGTCGATGCCCGCGAACGCGGGCCGGAGCGCCTGCGCCACCTGTCCCACCGTGATGCCGAGGGAGCCGGCGAGGCCGCGGTCGAGGTCCACCGTCAGCTCGGGCCGCTGGCCCTTGCTGGAGAGCGCGACGTCCACCGCGCCGGGCGTCTTGAGCGCCACCTGCTTGATCTGCTCCGCGGCCTGGTTGATCGTGGCCAGGTCGGGGCCCTTCACCTGCAGCGCGAGCTGCTTGCGCCCGCCACCCCAGTCGCTCGAGTAGACGGCCATCGTGACGCCGGCGATGTGCTCGAGCTCGTGCCGGATCTCGGCGGCGATCTCGTCGGAGCTCAGGGAGCGATCGTTCTTCGGGATGAGCTTCACGTACATGCCGCCCACGTCCACCGCACCCGAGACGGCGTCGCCGATGGTCACGTAGGTGTAGCGCACGTCCGGCCGCGCCCGGATGATGCGGTCGGCCTCGAGCGCCTTGGCCCGCGTGTAGGCGATGTTGGAGCCCGGCGGCGTCTCCATCGACACGCGGATCTCCGACCGGTCGTCCAGCGGCACGAAGCCCACGCCCACCTTGTGCCACTCCGGCGCCACCTGCATGAGACCCACGGCGAGCGCGATGCCCGCCGCCGTGCCGAGCAGGCGCACCGCGACCGGCCGCGACCCCGTGACGGCCCACACCACGACCAGGATGCCGGCCAGCGCGGCCAGGAAGCCCGACATGCCCTTCATCGGCAGCGTGAACGACGCCAGGAACGCGCCGACCGCCACCACCACCATCGCCACCCGGTGGTCGAGCGCCCAGGCGATGACGCCCTTGTAGCCCTCGGCCACGCGATTGAACCAGCCGTTGAACCGGTCGAGCAGCCGCGTGATCCAGCGCTTCTCGTGCTCGGGTACGTGCGGATCGTTCCAGTACGCCGACAGCATCGGGTCGAGCGAGAAGCTGACGAAGAGCGACACCAGCACCGAGCACGCCAGCGTCAGGGCGAACGGCTTGAACCACTGCCCGCCCACGCCCGACATGAAGGCGATCGGCACGAACACCGCGAGGATCGAGAACGTCGTGGCGGCCACGGCGAGGCCGATCTCGTCGGTGCCCTCCATCGCGGCCCGGTAGTGGTCCTTCCCCATCTCCACGTGGCGCACGATGTTCTCGCGCACCACGATGGCGTCGTCGATCAGGATGCCGATGGCGAGCGAGAGCCCCAGCAGCGACATCGTCTCGAGCTTGAAGCCCAGCGCCCACACCACGATGAAGCTCGCCAGCACGCTCACCGGCAGCGCCAGGCCCGTGATCACCGTCGAACGCCACGAGTTGAGGAAGAGGAACACCACCAGCACCGTGAGCACGGCGCCCTCCACCAGGGTCGCCTGCACGTTGCGGACGGCGGCGCTCACGCGGGTGCCCGAGTTCTTCACCATGTTGAGCTTCACGCCCTCGGGCAGCCCCGCCTCGATGCGCTCGAGCTTCGCGAACACCTTCTGGGCCACGTCGGTGGTGCTGTAGCCGCGCGACTTCTTCACGTCGATGCCCACGGCGGGCTTGCCGTCGAAGAGCGCGAGGGAGCGCTGCTCCTCGGTGCCGTCGCGCACGTCGGCCACCTGGCCCAGCCGCACCAGCGTCCCGCCCCGCTCCGCCACCACGAGCTGCAGGAAGTCCTCCGGCCCCTCGAGCCGGCCCCGCAGCCGGATCGAGCGCTCGTCGTACTCGCCCGTCAGGCGGCCCACCGGCGCCGCGAGGTTCTGCGCCTGCAGCGCCTGCACCACCTGCGACACGCTCACCCCGTTGGCCTGCAGCGCCGCCGGCCGCAGCTCCACCGTCAGCTCGCGCTCCTGCGCACCCGCCACGGTCACCTCCGCGACGCCGCCGATCGAGCGCAGCTCACGCGTGATGCCCGGGTCCGCGAGCCGCGTCAGCTCCGCCGGCGACAGCCGCTCGCTCGACAGCGCCACCGACACGATCGGCAGGTCGGTGTCGTTGAACTTCTTGATGATCGGCTCCTCCATCTCCGTCGGCAGGTCGTTGCGAATGCCGGAGATGGCGTCACGGATGTCCTGCGTGGCCTCGCTGAGCGGCTTCTCGAAGGCGAACTCCACGAACATGAAGACGAAGCCGTCCTCGGCCCGGCTGATCACCTTCTTCACCCCGCTGATCGCGGTCAGCGCCTCCTCGACCGGGTCGAGGAGCTCCTTCTCCACCGTCTCGGGCGAGGCGCCGGGGTACGGGATGCCCACCGTCACCATCGGCGGCGCCACGTCCGGGAACTCGTCGGTCTGCAGCTTGAACAGCGCGATCACGCCGCCCAGTGCCAGCGCGAGCATCGCTACGATCGTGATGTTCGGCCGCTTGATCGCGAAATCGGAGATGAACATGCGCCGGCCCCCCTAGCGAACCGCGGCGGTGGCGCGCTCGGCGGCCGCGCTCACGCGCGCCGGCGTCCCCGCCTGGAAGTCCCGCGCACTGCCCAGCACCACGGTGTCGCCCACCGCCACGCCCGTCACCTCGGTCAGCTCGGCGGCCCGGTCCCGCAGCCCCACCTGCACCTCGACCCGCTCCAGCCGGCCGCCCTTCAGCCGCACCACCGCCGGCCGCACCCCGCGCACGTCCAGGGCGCCCTGCGGCACCGTGAGCCCGCGATGAGAGGAGGTGATCACCCGCCCCTCGGCGAAGAGGCCGGCCAAGAGGCTCTTGTCCGGGTTCGCCACCGTCACCAGCACCTGGATCTGGCGCGTCGCGGGATCGAGCACCGGCACGATGCGGCTCACCTTGCCCGTCAGCCGCTGGTCGCCGAAGCCGCTCAGCTGGAACTGCACCGGCGTCCCCACCTTGAGGGTGCGCAGATACTCGGCCGGCACCTGCGCCTCCAGCCGGAGGGTCGTCGGGTCGACGATCGTGAAGAGCTGCGTGCCGTCCTTCACCACGTCGCCCACGCTCGCCGCGCGCACCGACACGATGCCGGCAAACGGCGCGCGCACCGTCGCGCGCGAGAGCGTGCGCTGCGCCACCGTCTGCCGCGAGCGGGCCTCCGCGAGCGTGGCCTCCGCCTGCGCCACCGCCTGCTCGTCCTGCTCCATCTGTGCGGTGGACATGGCACCGCCCGCCGCCAGGCGCTTCGAGCGATCGAAGTTCCGCTGCGCGAGGCGCAGGTTGTTCTCGAAGCTCAGCACCAGCGCATCGGTGAACTGCGCCTGCTCCCGCGCCGCCTGCGGCTCGATCTGCGCCAACGGCTGGCCAGCGGCCACCGACTGGCCCACCTCCACGTACACCTGGAGCACCGACCCGCCGAGCTCGGCGTTGACCCGAGCCTCATGCTCGGCCGCGAGCGAGCCGGAGATGGACGGCCCGTCCACCAGCAGCGTCTCCGCCACCACGGCGATGTTCTCCGGCCCGATCACGACCGGGGCCTCGGCGTTGGTCGCGGAGGCATCGGAGCGCTTGCCGCACGCGGCCACCGTGATGGCGGTGACGGTGAGGAGGCTCACGAGTCCGTACACTGCGTTGCGCGTCTTCATGGGTACGCCCGTCTCGGTGTTCTGCCGGCCCCCGAGGGGCCGGCGCTGGGGTTCGTCTAGCGCCGGCTCGCGCTGGGCGCCGTGATCTCGGACGACACCGAGCCGGTGGCCGCGCGGGTGGAGATACCCGCGTTCACGATGCTCGGATCGGCCGTGCCCAGGGGGAGGTACGGCAGGAGCACGAGGCGAAGCCGCGCCACCTGCAGGTCGCGGAACGCCGACGCCCGGTTGGCCCGCGCCGCCTCGAGCTGGATGCGCACGTCCTGGAGTTCCGTCTGGGTCGAGAGCCCCTCGCGGAAGCGCAGCTCGGCGATCTCGTAGGCACGCTGCGCCTGCTCCACCACCGCCTGCGTGGCCTGCGCGTTGTCCTCGGCCTCCTGCAGGCGCGAGGTCACCGACACGTTGTCGAGCGCCGCCTGCTCCCGCGTGAGCTTCAGCGCCTGCTCGGCGATCTCGAGATCGGCACGCGCCGCCCGGCGCTGGCCCAGGATCCGGCCGCCGGTGAAGATCGGGAAGTTCAGCGCGAAGCCGGCGTTCACGTCGTCGAACCAGCCGCCCGACGACGGCCAGAAGCTGCTGCCGAAGCCCGCCTGGTCGTAGTTGAGGAACCCGGTGACCGTCGGCAGCCACTGCCGGCCTGCCGCGTCGTAGAAGGCGCGCGCCTGCTGCACGCCGACCTCCGCCTGCTGCACGACGTTGCGCCGCTCGGCGGCGGTGTCGGCCACGCCCAGCCGCTGGGCGAGGGTGTCGGGCAGCGTCGGCATCGCGGTGACCTCGTCGAGCGACGTGGCGAGGTCCAGCTCCCGGTCGAGCGGCAGGTCGAGCAGCTGCTTCAGCTGGGTGAAGGTGATCGCGCGCTGCGCGCGCGCCTGCGTCACGGCGGGCACCTGGTTGTCGCGCGCCACGCGCGCCCTGAGCGCGTCGAACTCCGACTGCGTGCCCACCTCGTAGCCCAGCCGGATCTCCTTGTACGTCCGCTCGGCCTGCTCGAGCGTGGCGAGGCGGATGGTGAGCAGCTGGTCGGCCAGGATCGCGTTGTAGTACGACGCGGCCACCGTGAGGAGGGTGAACGCCTCCTGCTGCGAGAGCTGCAGCTGCGCCAGGTCGATGCCCCGCGAGGCCCCCTGCACCTGCGAGTACGCGGCGAAGTTGATCGGCGTCCACGCCACGTTGCCGCCGATCCGCCACGTGTTGCGCGCCGTGAAGGGGTTCTCGCTGCCGCCGTTGTCGTCGACCGCGAAGAACTGCCGGAACGGCGTCTCGATGATGTTGGTGTACGACGGGGTCAGGGTCACCTGCGGCAGCAGGCTGCTGGTCGCGGTCGTCTTGTCGGCCCGCGCCCGGGTGAGTTGCCGCTCGAAGATGGCGACCTGCTCGCTCGCCGGCTGCGCGCGACGCAGTGCGTCGCCGAGGGTCAGCCGGAGCGTGTCGCCCGGCGCGAGGCGGGCCGTGGCCGCCGGTTCCTGCGCGGCGAGCGGCATCACGACGAGGAGCAGACCGGCGGCGACCAGCAGGCGCGCGACGCGCATCAGACAACCCCGGGGGTTGAGGTGGAGACGGCACCAATGGCGACGAGGGTCATG
>Ga0079037_100001915_pt1 | contig 11137 bp, 9 predicted proteins | sample Mud3Dept4metaG_FD_71479 | JGI IMG/M metagenome (GOLD analysis project Ga0079037, IMG submission 71479) | Freshwater wetland microbial communities from Ohio, USA, analyzing the effect of biotic and abiotic controls - Mud 3 Core 4 Depth 4 metaG | ecosystem: Environmental > Aquatic > Freshwater >... | reverse complement strand
GGCTCATAGCTCATGGCTCATAGCCGGGATACAAAGGGCGCAGCCCTTGGCTAGTTGGAGAACTGCCCCTGTCAGCCCAGTCGCACGCGGTCGTGTCACTGCCGCACGACGTCCGCCCAGAACGTGACGAGCGCGGCGACATCCCGTGCCTTCGGTCCCTCCTTCACGGTGGCGTGTGACACGAGGGGCGTGACGAGGGCCCGCACGCGGGCGCCGCGTGCGCGCAGTGCGTCGGCGAGCCGCACCGTCTCCAGGGCGGGAATGACGCTGTCGTCCACTCCGTGGAGCAGGTAGACGGGCGCGGAGGGCACGGGGGAGCGCTCGGCAGAGAGCGCCGGCAGGGCCGACCACGCGGGGAGATGGTCGGCGAGTTCGGGGCCGAGCGCCGCCACGTCCCGCCGAATCGCCTGCATCGCCAGCCGCCGCGCCGGCTCGGGCAGCGTCGGGGCGGCGCGCGCGGCCTCGTCGAACAGCCGCTGGCCCTCCGCCTGGTCGGTCATCCACACCGTGGACGCGTTCAGCCAGGTACGCAGGACGTCCCGCAGCGGCTCCACTTGTGCCGGAGGTACGAGCGTGTCGGCGATGTTGTGGAGGATCACCGACAGGCCGTAGTCGTGCGCGGGTTTGCGCGTGCCGTCCGGCAGGACTCCGGTGCAGAGGTAACGCAGCGTGCGCGGCAGGTCGCCATGCCCCCCGAGCGACACGACGAAGGCCAGCCGGTCCCGAATCCCCGGTCGCGCGGCCGCCACGATGGACAGGCCGCCCGAGAAGCTGATGCCAACGAGACCGACGCGCGTGTCCGCGGCGTCGCGCGCGGGGCCCCGATCGGTCCACCGCACCACGTCCTCGATCTGATCGGTGAGGCGCGGCGTGATGCGGAAGTCCATCAGGTCGGGGAGCGCCGGCGTGACGACCGCGAAGCCGCGCTGGGCGATGGCCTCGGCGAAGTTGGCGAGCCGCGGCTCGTCGAGGCCGCGCGGATTCACGCCGGCCGCGATCACCACGGCCCGGCGGGCTCGCCCGCCTGGATGGAAGACGCGCACCTGCACGGGGCCATGGCGCGTGGCCGCGGTGGTGGCCGTGGCGCGCACGTCCACCCGGCCCCAGTCCAGAGCACGGTCGAGCCAGGGACCGTGCAGCCCCGCGGCCCGCATCACGAGCGCCGCCGCCGTGCCGTAGGGCGCGAGCAGCCGGGTCGTTCCCCACAGCGCCGCTCCCACGAGCAGCGCTGCCACGAGGCGACGCGCGAGCGGCGAACTGGGACGACGCATCGGGGCGGCCGGTAGCATAGCAGTCCGGCCGTCCCGTGGCCGCCAGCCACGCGGCGCGCGCCGCCAGCTGCGATCCGCTGGCCGCACGTGGGGGCCGCCGCCCGCCCCGGCCGGTCGCCGCGATCCGCGCGCCGCAGGCCGCCCCGTGGCCGCTTGCCGCCTGCCGCCGTCGAGGGCGCGGATACAATACCGGCCCGTGAACGAGGGCAAGCCGCTGATCATCGCCATCGACGGGCCATCGGGCGTCGGCAAGGGGACGGTGGCCCGTGCCGTGGCGCGGGAACTCGGCTACCGGCACGTGGACACGGGGGCAATGTACCGCGCCGTCGGCTGGCTCGCGCTGCACGAGGGGGTCCCGTTCGAGGACGAGGCTGCCGTGACGGCACTGGCCGATCGGGCCCGCTTCGATCTCGAGGGCGACCGCGTCGTGATCGACGGCCACGACGTCACGCAGGCGATCCGCACGCCGGAGATCGATCGTGCGGCGACGATGGTGGCGCGGCTCTCGCGGGTGCGGGAGCGGCTCGTCGCCCGCCAGCGGGAGCTCGGCGCGGGCGGCGGCGTCGTGATGGAGGGGCGTGACATCGGGACGGTGGTGTTCCCCGATGCCGATCTGAAGATCTTCCTCGACGCGTCACCCGAGGAGCGCGCCCGGCGCCGGGCGAGCGACCCAGCGCACGGCGGCGGCGCTGCCAGCCTCGCCGCCGTCGCCCGGCAGCTCGAGGCCCGCGACACGAGCGACCGCACGCGCGCCGCCTCGCCCCTCGTGAGAGCCCACGACGCGGCACTCGTGGACACGACCGGCGTCCCGATCGAGGAGGTGCTGCGCCGGGTGCGCGCCCTGGTCGATCAGCGGCGCTTGCGGTCCTTGTAGTCCTCGGCCGAGGCGGGGTCCAGCTCCCAGCGCCGGCGATCGCGCTCGGAGATCTTGTCGGCCCCCCGGAGTTCCTCGTTGTCCTCGTACTCGACGCCGAGCGCGCGGCCGATCAGGTCCACCACGTCCTGATCGGGCGTGGGGTTGTCGCCCCCCGGCGTCTCGTCGCCATTTGCGTAGGCGTTGCCAGCGTCGCTGTCCACGTCGCCGGCACGCAGGCCTTCGTCCTCGCTCACCTCGGCAGTGAACTCGTCCTCGGGCAGCGACACCGCCCGCGCGCGGCCGTCGCGCGGGCCGGGGAGGAGGGAGGACGGAGCGCCGGGAACCAGTGGTTCGTCGTCTTCCTCACCGGTGTCCACGTCGGGCATCGGCGGCAGCAGCTCGGCGCCGGCGGGCCGGCGGCGGGTACCGCGCGGGGGGGCGGGCGGACCGGTGCGGCGATCCTTGGCCGGGGCGGACGAGGCGGCGGGCGCGGGCCGCGTGGTCGCGCGCGCGGGCGGCGCCGTCGCGCCGCGGGCACGCGGGCGCGTCTCCTTCCTGGTCGCCTTCCTCGTGGCCTTCCGCACCGCCGCCTTCACGGCGGCGGTGCCCCTGGCCTTGCGAACGCGAGCCTTGACGGCAGCCTTTCGCGCGGCCTTGCGCACGGCCTTCTTCACGGTCTTTCGGCGGGTGGACGGTCGGCGGGCTCCCTTCCGGGTGCCGCGTCCAGGCGGGCCACTGGCGGACTTCGCGGCCCGGGAGGGTCGCTGCGGCGGGGCCTTGCGCTTGGCCATGATGTTCCCTCCGCTGCTTGACTTGATGACGGTAATTCGCTTAGCCTAAAACGCTTATCGCTTCGCGCGATCAGCCAATCACCAGCCCGCCGGCGCTGCGAGACCGGCAATCCGATGCCAGGAGGACCCGCTGAGCATGGCCAACCTTGAAGACCTCGAGAAGACCGAGGCGCCTCACGGAGGCGACCACGAGCCGCGCCCGCGGCACGCGCCGTCCGTGCTGCGCCGGTTGACCGCACCCGAAGACGACGACCCCGACACGCAGGAGTACGCACGCCTTCTGGAGCAGTACGATACCAGCTTCCGCACCATCGCGGAAGGCGAAGTCGTGAAGGGGACGGTGTTGCGTGTCACGGCCTCCGAGGTCGTGGTGGACGTCGGTTTCAAGTCCGAGGGGCTCGTCTCCGCGGACGAGTTCATCGACGAGCACGGCCAGGTCAGCGTGCAGCCCGGCGACATCGTCGACGTGCTGCTCGAGCGGACCGAGGACCGCGACGGCCACGTCGTGCTGTCCCGCGAGAAGGCCGAGAAGATGAAGATCTGGGACGAGGTCGAGCGCGCCTATGCGGAGCGGCGCGTCGTCATCGGCCGGGTCATCGAGCGAATCAAGGGTGGCCTCGCCGTCGACATCGGCGTGCGCGCCTTCCTGCCGGGGAGCCAGATCGACGTGCGGCCGGTGCGCAACCTCGACGCGCTGCGCGGGCAGGAGCTGCGCATGCGCGTCATCAAGGTCAACAAGAAGCGCGGCAACATCGTGCTCTCGCGCAAGGTCCTCCTCGAGGAGGAGAACGCCGAGAAGAAGAAGCACACGCTCGACAGCCTGGCCGAGGGGAAGATCCTGCGCGGCGTGGTGAAGAACATCACCGACTACGGCGCGTTCATCGACCTCGGCGGCATCGACGGCCTGCTCCACATCACCGACATGTCGTGGGGCCGTGTCAACCATCCGTCGGAGCTCTTCAAGGTCAACGACGAGATCGACGTCATCGTCCTGAAGTACGACCCGGCCACCGAGCGCGTCTCGCTCGGGCACAAGCAGCTCACGCCCGACCCGTGGTCCGACGTCGTGGAGCGCTACCCCGTCACGGCCCGCGTGAAGGGCAAGGTGGTGAGCCTCACCGACTACGGCGCGTTCATCGAGCTCGAGCCGGGCGTCGAGGGACTGATCCACGTCTCCGAGATGTCGTGGAGCAAGCGCGTCAAGCACCCGAGCAAGCTCCTCAACGTGGGCGACCAGGTGGAGGCGATGGTGCTCGGCGTGGATCCCACCGCGCGGCGCATCTCGCTCGGCCTCAAGCAGGTGGCGAGCAACCCGTGGGAGGAGCTGGCCGGGAAGTACCCGATCGGCGCCCGCATCTCGGGCCGTGTGCGCAACCTCACGGAGTTCGGGGCGTTCGTGGAGGTGGAGGAGGGCATCGACGGCCTCATCCACATCTCCGACATGTCGTGGAGCAAGCGGCTGAAGCACCCCTCCGAGGTGCTGAAGAAGGGCGACAAGGTCGAGGCGATGGTGCTCAACATCGACGCCGAGAACCAGCGCCTGTCGCTCGGGCTCAAGCAGCTCGCCACCGACGTGTGGGACGACTTCTTCTCGCACCACCGCGTGGGCGACATCGTCGAGGGCAAGGTGGTCCGGATGACCAACTTCGGTGCCTTCGTCGAGCTGGCCGATGGCATCGAGGGACTCATCCACGTCTCCGAGTTCGACGATGCGCAGGGGCAGGAGAAGATCGAGCTGGAGGTGGAGAAGACCTACCAGATGAAGATCATCAAGCTGAGCCCGGCGGAGCGGAAGATCGGGCTGAGCATCCGCGCGCTCAAGTCGGACGAGTTCCGATCCGACTGGGAGGCGTACGCCAACGAGACGCCGAGCCCCAACATCACGCTCGGCGATCACTTCCGGCGCTCCCAGTAACGGGCGCGTCGGGCCGGTGCCCGGGGCGGGAGGCATGACGCCTCCCGCTCGCACGTCCCCGGAGAAGGCCGGCGCCGGGTGCAGGGACCGTATGACCACTGGCGGGAGCATGACGAAGGCGGAGCTCGTCGAGGAGGTCTCGCGGGTCTCCGACCTCACCAAGAAGCACGCAGAGGTGATCGTCGAGACGGTGTTCAAGAGCATCATCGATGCCCTGCACCGTGGCGAGAAGATCGAGTTGCGCGGCTTCGGCAGCTTCCGGCTCCGCCGGCGCGAGCCGCGGAAGGGGCGCAACCCGAAGACGGGCGACAAGGTGGACGTGCCGCCGAAGAAGGTTCCCTACTTCAAGCCGGGCAAGGAACTCAAGGACCTCATCAACCGCCTGCCGGACTCCGAGGCGCCGGTGCGCGTCGCCGCCCCGGCCGACCCGCCCCAGTCCCTGCCGGCGCTGCTCCCGGCCGCCGCCGGCGAGGAGCCGGCGACCACGAGCTCCTGAGGCCGCGCACCGCCGCGCTGCGCGGTCACGCCCATGGAACGCCTCTGGTCCCCCTGGAGACTGGCCTACGTGACGGGCACGACCCGCGAGACCGACTGCATCTTCTGTGACGCGGTGGCTGGCGTCGAGCCTCCGCTCGTGGTGCATCGCGGTACGGCCTGTTTCGTCATCCTCAATCTCTATCCTTACAACAACGGGCACCTCATGGTCGTGCCCAATCGGCACATCGCGTCGCTCGCCGAGGCCACCTCCGACGAGTTGGCCGAGGCGATCGCCCTCGCGCGGGTGGCCGAGATCGCGCTGACCGAGTGCTACGCGCCCCACGGCATCAACGTGGGGATCAACCTGGGCAAGGCCGCCGGCGCGGGCGTGCTGGGACACCTGCACGTGCACGTGGTGCCGCGCTGGAACGGCGACACGAACTTCATGACCGTGGTGGGCGACGTGCGCGTGCTCCCCGAGGACCTCGCGCAGACGGCGGCGCGGCTGCGCCCGCTGTTTGCGCGACTGACGGGGCTGGCGGCGACGGCCCCGCCCGAGTGACGGACCGAACCATGTTCCTGCAACCTTCTTCCGAGCAGCTGGCGTTTCGCGACGCCGTGGCGGCCTTCGCGCGAGAGCGCGTGGAGCCGGCGGCCGCCGCCATCGACGAGCAGGATCGCTTTCCCGCGGAGCTCGTGCGCCAGGCGGCGGCGCTCGGGCTGATGGGCATCACGGTCCCCCGCGAGCACGGTGGCGCGGGGCGCGACTACGTGAGCCTCGCCCTGGCGGTCGAGGCACTGGCGTGCGCCAGTGCCACGCTCGCGGTGATCGTCACGGTGAACAACTGCCTCGTCGCCGAGGTGGTGGCGCAGTTCGGCACCGACGCGCAGAAGGAGCGCTGGCTGCGGCCGCTCGCCACGGGCGAGGTGATCGGGGCCTTCGCGCTCTCGGAACCCGAGGCGGGCACCGACGCGGCGAACCAGAAGACGCGAGCGTCCTTCGACGGCGAGGGGTACCGGCTGGACGGCCACAAGGTCTGGGTGGCCAACGCGGCGGCGGCAGGCGTCGCCGTCGTGTTCGCCTCCACGCAGGCCGATATCTCCGGCCGCGGCGTGAGCGCGTTCCTCGTGCCGATGGACACACCGGGCATCACGAAGCGAGCGGGCAACGACTCGCTGGGCGTGCGCGGCCTCGGCTGCCGGGACCTGGAGCTCACCGACGTGTTCGCCGATTCGAGCCAGGTGATCGGGACCCCGGGGCAGGGCTTCGCGATCGCGCGCTGGGCGCTCGAAGGCGGCCGCGTCGCGATTGCCGCGCAGGCGCTCGGCGTGGGGCAGGCAGCGCTCGATGAAGCGCTCGCCTACGCCAAGCAGCGGCACACGTTCGGACAGGCGATCGCGTCCTACCAGGCCATCCAGTGGATGCTCGCCGACACGGTCACAGAGCTCGAGGCGGCGCGGATGCTGACGCTGCGCGCTGCGGCGGCGAAAGACCACCAGGAACACGCCTCGCTCGAGGCCGCCATGGCCAAGCTCTCGGCCTCCGAGGCCGCGCACCGCGCGGCGGATCGTGCGATGCAGATCCTGGCCTCGGCGGGCTACCGCCGCGGCTCGCGCGTCGAGCGACTGTTCCGTGACGCGCGTGCCGCGGAGATTTACCAGGGCACCTCCGAGGTGCAGCGGATGATCATCGCGGCGAACGTGATCTAGCAGCCGAGCGGCTGGCGGCAAGCGGCTCGCGCCGAGCGGCTGGCGAGCAGGGGCGCTGACAACTCAGAACTCAAGACTCAGAACTCAAGACTCAGAACTCCACCCATGTTCGCCGACGTCGCACTCGCCCGGAGGATCGAGGCTGCGGAGGCGCGGCTCTCAGAGGGCGTCGTGCGGCTCGTCATGGCGCGCCGCCCGCAATCCCGTGCGTTCGTCGACGCGTTCGCCGGCGGCGTGGCCGTGTTCGGCGGCCCGGGCTCGCCCTTCAACAAGGTGGTTGGCGCCGGGTTCGACGGGGCGCCCGACGCCGAGTCGATCGAGAGCGTCGAGCGTGCCTTCGCCGAGCGCCGGGCGCCGGTGCAGGCCGAAGTGGCCACGCTCGCCTCGCCGGCGTTCCACGCGGCGCTCACACGGCGCGGATACGTGCTGCAGGGATTCGAGAACGTGCTGGGCCGCCCGCTCAGCGGTGAGGGGCCCGCGGGCGCGCTGGCCGGGGCCCCCAGTGGCGTGGCCATCGAGGTCGGCGAGTCGGCGTCCGCCGATCTCGCGCGCTGGATGGACATCGTGGTGACTGGCTTCGAGCACCTCGACGCAACGGGTGCCGGCAGCGGCGTCCCGCCGCCGCCACGTGACGCCGTCGAGCAGGTGATGGCGGACATGGCGGGCGCGCCAGGGTTCCGGCGCTACCTCGCGCGGGTGGATGGCACCCCGGCCGGCGGCGCCAGTCTGCGCCTCGACGAGAACGGCGTTGCGCAGCTCACCGGCGCGGCCACGCTGCCCAGCGTCCGCCGCCGGGGCGTGCAACGGGCATTGCTGGCCGCGCGCCTCGAGGTGGCGCGTGCGGCCGGCTGCGACCTCGCGGTGATCACGACCCAGCCCGGCACACAGTCGCAGGCCAACGCGCAGCGCCAGGGCTTCGACCTGCTGTACACACGGGCCATCCTCGTGCGCGAGTCCGGCCCGTGAGGAGGTCGGCCGAGCCGTTCGGCAACCTCAATCCACCAGAATCACGTCGGTTCTTGGTCCATGGTGCGTGGTTCGTGGTCCGTTCTGCGTGCGTGGTGCTCGGTTCGTGCGTCAGGCCGCCGGACCACACGGTCGCGCCAGCGCCAGTGGCGTGACGGGAGGGTGTGGCCGTCGGGACTCGGCACCACGAACGAGGCACCGGGCACGGACCAGGCACGAAGAACCAGGCCCCAGGAACTGGCCGCGTTCTGACGGATCAGCGTTGACGACTGACAACTGGATCGCCATGTCCCACACACGCAGGCAGTTCGTCCAGGTGGCCGGCGGAGCGCTGCTCGCGTCGGTCGTGGTGCCGTCGCCGGCAATCCCGGCACAGCCATCGGGGGGCCGGCCGGTCCGGCGCCGCTACGCCATCGTCGGCACGGGGCATCGGGCGACGGGCATGTGGGGACGCGACCTCGCCGGTCGGTACGACGACGTGCTCGAGTTCGTGGGGCTGGCCGACGTGAACCCGTTGCGCGTCGAGGTGGCGAAGTCGCTGATCGGCGTGGACTGCCCCACCTTCACCGACGTGGACCGCATGCTGGACCAGACGCGGCCCGACCTGCTCCTCGTGTGCACCGTGGACGCCGCGCACGCCGGCTACATCGTCACGGGGCTCGAGCGCGGCATCGACGTGCTGACCGAGAAGCCGATGGTGATCGACGCGGCGCAGTGCCGGGCGGTGCTCGACGCCGAGCGCCGCACGGGCCGCCGCCTCGGGGTCACCTTCAACTACCGCTACGCGCCCAAGCACCGCCGGGTGAAGGAGCTGCTGCTCGAGGGCGCCATCGGCCGCGTCACCTCGGTGGACTTCGCGTGGTACCTCGACGTCTATCACGGGGCCGACTACTTCCGGCGCTGGCACCGCCTGCGTGAGATGGGCGGCACGCTGTTCGTGCACAAGGCCACCCATCACTTCGACCTCGTCAACTGGTGGCTCGATGCCGACCCGGTGGAGGTCGTCGCCCACGGCGCTCTCGAGCGGTACGGCCGCAACGGCGCCGTGCGTCATACCCACTGCCGCCCGTGCCCGGTGAAGGACCGGTGCGAGTTCCACTGGGACCTCACGAAGGACGCGCGACTCGTGCGGCTCTATGCCGACTGCGAGTCGGCCGACGGGTATCACCGCGACGGGTGCGTGTTCCGCGAGGACGTGAACATCTACGACACGATGACGGCGCTCGTGCGGTACAGCACCGGCGTGCAGATGAGCTATTCGCTCAACGCCTTCATGCCCTTCGAGGGATACCGCGTTGCGTTCAACGGCGAGCACGGCCGGCTCGAGGTGCGCGACTTCGAGCGGCAGCCGTGGACGCCGGCCGAAGAGACCGAGGTGGAGCTGACGCGGAACTTCGGCCGGCGCGAGCGGATCGCCATCCCGGCGGCCGCCGGGGGTCACGGTGGCGGCGACGATGTCCTGCGGGACCTGGTCTTCCGGAACATCGGCGTCCCCGACCACATGCGGTTGCCGACCTCGCGTGCCGGCGCGTTGTCGTGCCTCACCGGCATCGCGGCGCGCACCAGCGTGGAGGAGCGGCGGCCGGTGCGCATCGCGGACCTGTGCCCGGTGTGAGACGACCTACGGCCCCGCCCTGAGGGGCCGGGCCACGACGGCAACGACGGCGCGTTACTCTCCAGGGTGGCGGAGCCACGTCGTCGCACGGCGCTTCAGCGCCATGCGTCAGCGAGCTGCCTCGAACGTCCGGAACTCCAACTCGCGCTCGCGCTGTCGCGCCACCTTGACGGTGCGGTAGCGGGTGTCGCCCATGACGGCCGCGACATCCCAGACCGGACCCATGCCGCTCTGCACGACGACGAAGCGCTGCACGTTCGCGCGGTCGAGGCGCCGCGCAATCTCGGCCAGTGCGGTTTCGTCTTTCGCATACAGGAACGTGTGGGTGGGCGCGGCGGCTGCTGCGAACTGGTCGAACCACCACGCGTTGCTCACGACGTAGCGCTCCGCGAGCGCGGCCGTCGTCCGGGCGATGCGGGCGTGTGGGCGTTTGGTGCCGTGCAGGTTGCGGTAGGCGGCTCGCGTGGACATGACGCCCATGGCCATGGCCGCGACGAGGCCGGCGGTGACGAGCCAGCCGGCGAGGCCGGTCCCGGCGCGTTGGCGCAGTCGCAGGCCGGCGTCCACGGCCAGCAGCAGCAACGGCGGGACCACGCAGAGCAGGTAGCGAGGCGCCCACTGCGCCCCGCCGTCGTTGGGCGTCGTCGCCACGATCCCGAAGATGGGCACGAGCACGAGCAGCCAGAGCGCCAGGCCAGCTCGGTCGACACGGGGCATGACGAGGGCCAGGAAACTGAAGGGCACGGCCGGCCACAGGCTCTCGGGCCGCCACGAGAAGAGCCACATCCGGGCGAAACCGAGGCGCGTCGCCAGCGGCTCGGGCGCCTCGCCCAGCGCACTGCCGAGGTGCAGGCCAAGCGGTGTTCCGAAGTGCACGGCGTTGTAGATCCCCTGCGGGAGGAGGCCCGCCAACGTCGCGGCCGCAAACAGACCCATCGAGCGCGGGCCGGCGCCCATCGCGCCCAGCGAGAGCCAGAGCGCGACGGTGCTCCAGAAGGCCTCGGGCCGCAGTTGGATCGCGAGGGCGCACAGCAGGCCGGCCCAGGCCACGCCGCCCGGCCGGGCGCGACGGCGCAGGGCGAGCGCGGCGGCCCCGCAGACGGCCGCCGCAGCCGGGGCGTGCTCCCAATACTCCAGCCCATAGAAGAGCAACGGCGAGGTCACGAGCACCGCGAGCCCGTAGAGGGCCGGTGGTCCCGCCAGCCCGAGCCGGCGCGCGAGGGCGGCCGCGAGCGGAATCAGCAGCAGCAGGCTCGTGACCGGCCACAGGTAGACGCCGGGGACGCCGAACCACGCGAGGAACGGCGCCGTGAGCACGGGGAAGAGGGGAGGCATGACGGCGTGCACGTGGTCGCCGTGCACGCGGAAAAACGGGTTCATGAACTCGCCGGCAGGTTCGCCCCCAATCTCCGGCATGTCGATGGTATAGGGCCGTGCAGGGTGGGCCGCGGCCTGCTGGGCGGCCACGAGCTTCACGCCGGAATCGCCCGAGTAGAACCCCTCGAGCTCGAGGCCCCGCAGGAGCGGGGGGACCGC
>Ga0079037_100001913_pt1 | contig 11139 bp, 10 predicted proteins | sample Mud3Dept4metaG_FD_71479 | JGI IMG/M metagenome (GOLD analysis project Ga0079037, IMG submission 71479) | Freshwater wetland microbial communities from Ohio, USA, analyzing the effect of biotic and abiotic controls - Mud 3 Core 4 Depth 4 metaG | ecosystem: Environmental > Aquatic > Freshwater >... | reverse complement strand
ACAGATCCATACCAACCTGTACAAGATCGTGGGCTGGGTTAATGCAGGCTACACCAAGGCTGCAGCCGAGGAGCTGGCCAAGGGTCAACTTGCCGCCATAGACAAGACCTCGACTTTGATGCAGGAGATGACGAATACGAAGGCGATCGACCAGGACTCGAAGGGGCTCTATCAGCTGGCCCTGATGAGGCTCGGTGAGTACAGGGCGGCTGCCTCGCAGGTTACATCCAAGGCCGTAACAGACAACCCTGCAGCAACGAAGTCCATGTTGAATGCGGAAAACAGGTTCCAGGTGGTGATGAAGACGCTCCAGGACCTCATGGAACGCGAACGCGTTCTGAGTGACAAGAGCTACCAGACCGCTGTGGCCGGGGTGAACTCGGTGTCGCGTGTCTTTGTGATCGTTGCAATTATCGCACTCGCCGTCTCTATCTTGATGAGCCTCTACATCAGCCGGGTGCTGCTTGCACCCGTGAAAAAAGCAATTGCCATGATAGAGCAGATGACCAAAGGCGAGTGGAATCTTACCAAGAGGCTCGACATAGAGACGAAGGATGAAATAGGCACGCTATCCGAGTGGTTCAACCGGTTCGTCGGCGAATTACATGGTATTGTTGGGAAGATGTCAGAGGTGACAAACCTTCTCGCCTCTGCGGCGGCGGAGTTGTCCATGGTGGCCCTGGAATCGGCCCAGAGGGCGGAGCGACAGAGCAGCGAGACGACCCAGATTGCGACGGCCATAGAAGAGATGAGCCAGGCAGTGACCGAGGTAGCACGGAACTCCGAAGCGACGTCGGGATTGGCAACCAAGACGGTTGAAGTGGCCGCCGAGGGGCGCAGGGTGGTCTCCAGGGTGATCGACGGTATGGGACGCATTGAGCAGACCGTAAGAGAAGCCGGGTCTGTCGTGGCGGCCCTGGGCAAGAGTTCCGGCCAGATAGGTGAGATCGTAGGGATCATCAACGACATCGCGGACCAGACAAACCTTCTTGCCCTCAACGCGGCGATTGAAGCAGCGCGGGCAGGGGAGGCCGGACGTGGCTTTGCCGTGGTTGCCGACGAAGTCAGGAAGCTCGCCGAACACACGACGAACGCCACCAAGCAGATACGCCAGGTGATCGAGACCATTAAGGCAGATACGGCCATTGCCGTTTCTTCCATGGAATCGGGTACGAAAGAGGTGGCCCAGTGGGCTCAGCTCACGCACAGCGCCGGGAAGGCCCTGGACGATATCGTGGAGATGGTCAGGCAGGTCGGTCAGAAAATCAACGAAATCGCCATTGCTGCTGCTCAGCAGTCGGCAACTACCGATGAGATAGCGCGCAATACCGATTCAGTATCGAGGCTCACCACTGAGCTTGCTGCCGCATCGGAAGAGTCTGCAGCGTCGGCCAACGAATTATCCCGCCTGGCCGAAGAACTCAAGGCAACGGTAGGAAGGTTTACAACCTAACAATAGGGGCAAGGGTCACGGGTCAAGGGTCACGGTTTCAGGCAAACCAAAGAAACCAGAGAAACGAAAGAAACCAGAAAAACCAAGCTCAAGGCATGGTCTTCCTTGACCCATGCCCCATGACCCGTGACCCTGTCTTTTCAGCAGATTCTCGGAAATTGGTCGCTTGCGAGCACATCGATTACACGCCTGACGCCGTAAGCATTCCGCATGACAACCTTACCGGGATGCCCTTCTGTTACGTGTCCGATCACGACTGCTTCCCGGCCGTGGCGGTGCCTGCGCATGGCATCGACGAGGCGGGCTGCCTCTGGCTCAGGCACTATTGCCACAAGCTTTCCCTCGTTCGCGAGGTACAGGTAGTCGAGGCCGAGCATCTCGCACGCCCATTCGACCGCTTCGGAGACGGGCACCTTGCCTTCCTCGATCTCGATGCCGACGCCCGAACTCTTAGCTATCTCGTTGAGCGTCGTGGCAAGACCTCCCCTGGTGGGATCGCGCATGGCTCTCACGTGCGGGCAGATGTTGAGCATATTGCTGACAAGGCCGTTAAGGGGCGCCGCGTCACTGGTTATACTGCTCCTGAATGCAAGGCCCTGCCGCTGGCTCAGAATAGCCATGCCGTGATCTCCCACAGTGCCGCTGAGAATTAGGCTATCCCCAGGCCTAGCGTTGCCGACGGAAACATCGATCTGATCGGGAACAGCACCAACACCGGCGGTGTTGATGAAGAGCTTGTCCGCAGCGTGCTTCTCCACCACTTTTGTGTCCCCGCAGACAATGGAGACACCTGCCTCACGGGCTGTTGTCGCCATAGAGGCGACCACCTGCTCCAGTTCTGTTACAGGAAGGCCTTCTTCGATGATGAAGCCCGCGCTGATGTACAGGGGGTGTGCGCCTCTCATGGCGAGGTCGTTCACCGTGCCGCAAACAGCAAGCTTTCCGATGTCGCCTCCGGGGAAGAAGATCGGTTTGACCACATAACTGTCTGTTGTGAATGCGAGACGAGAGCCGGGGAATTCAAGAAGCGCCGCGTCTTCGAGCGGGGCGAGTGCGGCGTTCGCAAAGTGACGCAGAAACACCTGTTCGATCAGTTCATGACTCAGCAGTCCGCCACTGCCATGACCGAGTAAGATCAGGTTATCGGCCACGAAAACTCCCGTGGTCAGTGGTCAGCGGCCAGTTAGCAGTGGCGAAGAGATTACATTCCTTGACCCTTGACTCCTGACCCTTGACCTTGCACCGTTCAACTCGCAACATGTTTTTCATCCATACTGGTAATATGCTGCACACGTGCCTTCGGTCGATACCATGCAGGGACCCACGGGGTGCATGGGATTGCAGACCTCTCTGAACAGAGGACATGCATCCGGCCGCAACACTCCCCGGACCACCTCTCCGCAGTGACACCCTTCAGGCACTATTGTTTCTCCCGGATCAACGTCGAAGGCCTTCTTTGCGTCAAACCGCGCGTACTCCGGTCTGATCTCTAAGCCGCTCGCGGGGATCTTGTCCAGGCCTCTCCAGCGTGCCGGCGCCATCTCGAATACCTGTTCCATCACACGCTGGGCAGCAAGGTTCCCCTTTTCTGAGACGCTTCTCGAATACGTATTCGCCACGGTTGGCCTTCCGCCTTCGTGTTGCTCGACCAGTTCCGCGATGGCCCAAAGCACGTCCACCGGCTCGAACCCGGCGACAGCGCCGGGAATCGCATACTCTTCGCTCAGAAACGACCAAGCCTTGCTCCCTATGACCGTACTCACATGGCCCGGGCAGAGTATTGCGTCGAGGCCCACCTCTTTCGCCTCCAGTATGGCCCTCATGGCCGGAGGCGTGAGCTTGTGCATAGAGTAAACATAGAAGTTCTCGAGTCCTCGTTTCTCTGCCTCTAAGATGGTAGCCGCAATGGTGGGTGCGGTCGTTTCGAACCCTATTCCCAAAAAAATCACCGGGCGGTCAGGGTTCCTTCTGGCAAACGTGAGAGCGTCAAGCGCAGAATAGACGATTTCAACGGAAGCGCCTTCGGCGCGCGCCGTCTGCAAGCTACCGTGGCTCCCCGGGACCTTCAGAAGATCGCCGAAGGTGGTCACGATGGCGTGGGGAATGGCGGCCAGCGCAATTGCGTAATCCATGTCCGTCTGATCTGTCACGCAGACAGGGCAGCCGGGACCGGAAAACATCTCGATGGTGGAAGGGAGAAGCTCGCGGATGCCGAACCTGCAGACGGTGTGGGTGTGCGTCCCGCAGAACTCCATGATTTTGAGGGGCCTGTGCGACCGATGATTGATGCGTTCTTTCAGCTTTTCTACGAGTTCCGGGCTGCGAAAGGCTCTAACTGTCTGCATCTGTTTGCGCGAGTTGCTCGAGGAGCTTGAGCGTCTCCTGGGCTTCTTCGGTGTTGAGCGTGTTTATAGCGTAGCCCGCGTGAAGGACGACGTAATCCCCGACCTTCGCCTCCGGGGTGAAAAGAATACTGATGCGCGTCTCGACACCCCCGAGTTCAACCTCGGCCATCGTTCCTTCGATGTTCGTAATTAACGCCGGTACAGCGAGACACATAGAAAAATAGTATACGACAGTTGGAGAGCCGGCACAACCGAGACGAGAACGTAGAGGGATGGAAACAGGTAAGAGCAAAAGCAGGTTGAGGAAAGACCTCAACCTTCGCTCTAGTCTTTACCTTGACTTCTGTTGTGCGCTATTGCGACCTGGCCGAGAGAAATCCCGCCGTCGTTGCAGGGTACCTGGCGATGGAGGAGTGGTTCAAGACCTGCTTGCCTGAGCAAGGGAAGAGTCCGGTTGAGCAGGAGCCTGTTCTGAAAAACGCCCCCGCTCAGGGCTACTCTGTTGATGCCGGTTTCGCGGGCGATCCGGGATGTCACGTCCTGTGTGATCAAGGCTATTGTGTCGTGAAACCGGGAGCCGATCACTCCCGTAGGGACGCGTTGACTCACATCTTCCAGGATGGCCTCAATGAGTGGTTTGACCCGCACTTCCCATAGACCGTTCGCCTGATCGAGCCCGTATGGGTATGGTTGAAACGGGGCATCTTCCTGCGATCGCATCTCAAGCTCTATGGCTGCCTGTCCTTCAAACGTGATGGACGAGCGGATGCCGAGCAGGGCGCTCACCGCGTCGAAAAGACGTCCGCACGAAGAGGTCATGGGTGTATTCACACCTGCGTGAACCTGCTGGAGAATGATGCTCAGCTCCTCGCCAGGGATAGACTCGATGGAAGGTAGCCGTGGAAGTGAGCCGAAGAGAGCGAAAAGATAACCAACCGCGATGCGGTAGGGTCTCTTGATGGCCAACTCTCCGCCGGGCAAAGGAAGCGGCTCGATGCGCCCAACGCGTTCGAACCCGCGGAGGTCGGCAAGCAGGAACTCGCCACCCCACACAGTGCCGTCAGGGCCGAACCCGGAACCGTCAAAAGCAACGCCGATGGCCCGCTCGGTCGTGCCATTGTCGACCATGCATGAGGCGATGTGCGCATGATGATGCTGCACGCCCATGAGCGGGAGTGCGCCATGCGATTCCAACGCATAGCGTGTCGAGAGATAATCGGGATGGAGGTCGTGGGTGATCAAGGTGGGCTCGATCCGAAAGAGTCTCTTGTAGAGTTCAACCGTTGATTTGAAGTGATCGAGCGTGTCTATGGAGTCGAGGTCGCCGATGTGCTGGCTTACAAATGCGTACTCGTCGCGCGTGAGGCAGAACGTGTTTTTCTCCTGGGCGCCCACTGCCAGTATAGGCTGAGCCATGAAGGGCAACCTGACAGGATGCGGCGCATAACTTCGAGCCCTGCGTATGGGGTAAGCCTTGTTCTTAACAACAGCATAGACACTGTCATCGTACCGGGAATAGATGTCGCGATCGTGCAGGAGAAAATAGTCTGCAAGACCAGCGAGGCGTTGCTCCGCCTCGTCATTATCCCTGGCGATCGGCTCCTCTGATATGTTTCCACTTGTCATGACCACTGGCCGTCCAAAGTCCGCCAGTAACACGTGGTGGAGCGGGGTGCAGGGAAGCATCACTCCGAGATAGTTGTTACAGGGAGCGATGGAGGGCGCCAGATGATTCATTTCTTTGCGGCGCAGGAGCACAATAGGCGCCTGGGGCGAAGAAAGAAGTGCCTCCTCTGCATCGTCCACCATGCACTCTGCCTTGATCCCATCCATGCTCTCCATCATCACGGCAAGCGGCTTGTGAAGCCGTCCCTTGCGTGCCCTCAAAAGTTCTACCGCCTGGTTGTTCAAAGCATCACAGGCAAGATGAAACCCGCCGAGTCCTTTGATCGCGAGGATCGATCCTGTTTTGAGGAGACGGACCGCTTCCGCGATCGCATTGCTTGCCGCTACGATCTCCCCCGTTTCATTTTCGAGCCATACGCGCGGACCGCATTCCGGACAGGCGTTCGGCTGCGCGTGAAACCGGCGGTTCAACGGGTTTTCATACTCGCGCAGGCAGGCTTCACACATCTGGAAAAGCGCCATGGTGGTGTTGGGCCGGTCATAGGGGATATCAGAGATGATGGTGAAGCGGGGCCCGCAGTTTGTGCAGTTGGTGAAAGGGTATCTGAAGCGCCGGTCCCCTGGGTCAAAAAGCTCGCGCCTGCAATCGGCGCAGGTGGCTATGTCGGGCGAGATGAGCTGATAACCAGTATCCTGCTTACTCTCCCGGATCTCGAATGAGGCGTAGCCATTGATTGGGCCTGACATCATGCGCACGCCGGCTATGTAGGCCAGGGGTGGGGCATCGCTTGTGAGTGCCTTGAGGAAGCGATCTATTGATGGGCGCGTGCCTTCAACCTCGATCTCAACGCCGCCGCTCGTGTTGAGGACCCACCCCTTGAGACTCTCTTCAATAGCCAGCCTGTAAACGAAGGGGCGGAAGCCGACTCCCTGCACGACTCCCTGGACGCTGATGTGCCTCAGTTCGCGAGTTTCTTGAGCCAGGTTATCCACGCATTCAGACCTTCGCCTGTCTTGCAGGAGAGTTCAAAGATGGGCGCATCAGGATTGACGGCCTTCACGCCTTTCTTGAACCGCTTCATCTCAAAATCGATCACTGGAAGTGTGTCGATCTTATTGAGCACCACGGCCGTGGCTGCGGAGAACATGCCCGGATATTTATACGGCTTGTCATCCCCCTCTGGCACGGATGCCACAACAACCTTTGCCTGCTCCCCCAGATCGAAACTGGCCGGACAGACAAGGTTGCCGACATTCTCTATGAAGAGGAACCGCGCGTTCTTAAGGTTTAACCGCTTTACAGCTTTTCGCACCATTGCAGCATCGAGGTGGCACGCGCCGCCCGTGTTTATCTGGACAACGGGCACGCGCTTGGCTCCGACCTTTTCCGCATCAAACGTCGAGGCGATGTCCCCTTCGATGACGGCAACTGGAAGCCCGAGAAGGTCTATGGTCTTGAGGATGAGGCTCGTCTTGCCGGCCCCGGGCGATGCCATGATGTTTATAGTGATCAAGCCGGCTTGGCCAAAGGCCCTCTCGTTCTCATCCGCGATCTGCTGGTTGGCGTCCAGGATATTCTTGACGACCTTGATCTTCACCTTCACTCCTCCACTTCAATGCTGTCTATGTAACATTCGCGACCCTGCACGACGTGTCCGCCCACGCTGCCGCAACTGGGACACTCCCACTCGCTCTCTGTCAGGCCGAACTCAGCTTCGCACCCGGCGCACCGCACCACGGCGGGCATGTGCTCAAAGGAGAGTGCGGCACCCTCGGCTTTTGTATGCTCCGTCACGGCGCCGAAGCAGAATCTGACGGACTCCTCGACCACACCCGAAAGCTCCCCTAATACGATGGTAATGCCCGTGACCCTTCGATTCTCTGCTGTCTTGAGGGCAATATCAACGATGTTCTGGGTAATAGAGAGTTCGTGCATGCTGCCCGGCCTGTTCCCAACAGAAGAAGTATATCATCTTGACAAAACACACACAAACCGGACGGGAGGGTCTGCTTGCATTTACATACGGGGTGTGCTTATGTTAGAAATACGTGCCCAAAAGGGGAGAACGTATACTCAAGACATTCTTAAAGGAGGCAGGACCATGAAGGATATGACCTCATTACACCTCAAAGTGCAGGACCTTGTCAGCTGTTACGCGCAGACGGATCCACTCAGGGAGATGTCGGCAGTGCAGAAGGACTCCGATAAGGAAGAGGCCGCACTCAAGTGGGTCGCGCTTGCGATTCTGCACGGCATAAATAGTGGCGCAACACAGATATCGATAAGCAGGGGTGCCGACGGAGCGGTGAAGGTGGTCGCGGAGTACGATGACGCTGAGTTGCCGTCTCCGGGCAAGGTGATCGGAAAAAAAGCGATCGCGGCCTTGCGTCAGATCACGCACATCGAGGGAAAGAAGGGTGAGTTGCCCCTGGCCATGGGCGTCCGGGACAGCAGCATCGAGTTGAAGGTCAAGGTCAAGGAGAAGGACGACGTAGAGACCGTAACGATTAAGTTCGGCAAGTAGGGGGCGGGGTGAAGGTCATTTCTTTCAACGGCAGTCCCAGGGTTGGCGGCAACACGGAGATTCTGCTCGATGAAGCTGAGAAGGCCGTGCAGGCGGCTGGTCATGACGTGAAGCGGTTCAACCTGAACAAGCTGCAGATCAAGCCCTGCCAGGACTGCGGGGGGTGTGAGAAGACAGGGGTCTGTGTGATCAAGGATGACATGGCCGGTATCTATCAGGCCATACGGGGCGCAGACAGAATTATTGTGGCTTCGCCGGTCTTTTTTTTTGGTCTCTCTGCCCAGACCAAAATGGTAATCGATAGGAGCCAGGCTTTCTGGTGCGAAAAATACCTGATGAAGCAGCCGCTTGCGGAAGGCCCGAACGGCAGAAAAGGTCTCCTGCTTCTGGTCGGAGGCATGAAGAAGGATATAGGCATTCAGTGCTCCGAGGCAACCGCAAAGGCATTCTTCAGGACTGTGAGCGTCCCTAAGCACGAAACTTTAGGCTTCCTTGAAGTTGATCAGAAGGGCGCCATATTGCAGCACGAAACCGCCTTAGGAGATGCATATCAGGCAGGCGAAAGGCTCGTCGCCATCTAGACGAAGCAAACGGCCGGGGGCTCAGAAGTCTTACAGCCCCATCAAGGATGTGCACGTACACGTCTGTCTCAATCACGACGTTGAGTCCAAGGCAAGCTCCGGGCTGGAGCAAAAGGCGCTCCTCGCGGGCTTCCCCCGTTTCTCTTCTCACGAAATTGACACGAGTACAGAGTTCCTGGGCAAAAGGCTTGAGCTCCCTCTGCTCATCTCTCCACTCACCGGGGGCGGCCGGCAGTCAGAACGCATAAACAGAAACCTGGCGATCGCAGCCAGTGAGCTTGGGATCGGCATGGCAGTAGGATCGCAGAAGCCGATGCTCGAAGGCAAAGCCCAGCCGGATTCGTATCTTGTCCGGAAACACGCCCCATCCATACCGCTGGTTGCCAATCTTGGCCTTGCCCATGTAAGAAGAGGCAGCGAGTATATTCTCAGGGCCATTGAATCGATAGAGGCGGATGGCATCATTCTCTATGTGAATCCGCTCCAGGAGATGCTCCAGGAGGGAGGGGAGGCTGATTACGCGGGCATCCTCGAGTCGCTTGACGATATGCTGGAGGGATTCCCATACCCCGTACTGCTCAAGGAAGTCGGTTTCGGCGCCTCCGATGAACTGCTCGCCTGGGCAGGTGTCCATGCTATTGCCGGGGTGGATGTTGCAGGGCTTGGTGGCACCAACTGGGGGAAGGTGGAGGGTATCATACGCCGCAGGGACCACAGTGTGTATGAACTTTTGGGAAGAAAGACATTAGCGACTCTTCAGGCTGCCACAAAGTATTTGAGAGAAGACCAGTACATCATCGCCTCGGGCGGCATCAGGACGGGCCTTGATATAGCAAAGGCGCTGGCGCTCGGTGCGTCACTCGCCTCGATGGGGCTCCCCTTTCTCAAGTGGGCAAACGCGTCGGTCGCAGATGTTCTGCACGGGGTAGGGCAACTCAAAGAGGAGTTGCGCGTGGCCATGTGGTACACCGGGTCAAAAGAGATCAGCGCGCTGAAGGGCAAAATCGAAGCGGGTGCTCCGACCGAAACCAGTGGCCAGTAATCAGTGAGCAGTGAAAAGTGCCGAGTGACGAGTATCGAGTGAGGAAACACCCGTTATCCGTAATCGATAATCCGTAAGTAGAACTTGTTCTGTGTTGGAAAGCGTTTTTTTGAACTCGAAACTCGTAACTCGCAGCAAGCCGTCAGCGGTCCTCTTCTGTTTGCTTCTCAGCCTTCCTTTTTTGTCTTGCAAAAATGGGCAGGTTGAAATCATTAGCTTTTTCCCTTTAAACCCGTTTCAGACCCGTTTAGGGGAATCACGTCTGCCGCGTCGAACTGCTCCCGCGCCCATTCAACATCATCGTCCAAATACTTCTTTGTGACCTGCGTATCGCTATGCCCGAGCGCTTGCCTGATGGCATCCATGTTGACTCCTGCATTGCGCATCCTTGTTGCCCAAGAGCGACGCCCTGCATCTTTCAGGCATACATGGCTATACCCACTGTACTGTTTCCATTTTGTCCGGAGCGTGGAGTAAGACCATGCTGATCCATCTGTCTTCGGGAACAAGTAGACATCTCCGATTCTGTCTCCAATGTTGCGTAAGGCTATCTCCCACGCCTTTGACGAGAGAGGAAGCGTGCGCGGCTGCTTGTCCTTTGGACGATCTTTGACGGTGTTCTTGCTGTACGTTCTTGAGACGGTGAGACACTTTCTGGCAGGGTTAATATCCGATACCTTGATAAGCAAAACCTCCGATGGTCTGATGCCCGAAAGCATCATTAGCGTGTAAACGTCCCGCCACTGGTCAGGTAGCCGGTTCAGTGCCTCTGCTTGTTGTTCACTGGTGAGGATTGATTTTGCCCTTTGCCCTGTTGCGTTGACCCGTGGAAACGGCGGTATCACTCTGATGGGTTTCCCTTTGTGCCTGCGCAACCATTGATAGAAGGAGTGTAGGTTGTCCCGAATGGTGCGTTTGCTCGATCCCCGGCACGGTAGATCATCTAGCGCGTCTTTGATATCCTGATACTCAATTTTGCCAACATCCAGACTTCCTAAGGACGGGAGCAGGCTTCCCACTGTGCATCGATATGTATTGATGGTTGAAGGGGCCAACGTAGATCGCTCAAGCTCCTCGATCCATTTCTCATACCACACATCGAAGCGGTTCCGTACTTGACCCTCAAATTCCGCAGGTGAGAACCGCCCTTCGTTGATAGCTGCACGTGCTTCCCATAATCGTGCCTTCGTTTCATTCCAGCCGAGTCCGGGCCTGAAACCACGATGCTTTGCGTCACCGCCCCTTCTGCGGGGCCAGTAGACATCTACCCAATAGCCCCGCACTGCGTTGCATTTCGGACAGACTCCGGTGCCGTTCTCATCAATCCCGGCATTACACCGCACGCATCTGATTGATCCGAGCATGGCGAACCCCCCAGTCTTTAAAGTTTCCTGAGGGATTGTACTTTGAGCCCTAATCCGTGTCAACCGGTTGTTACCTTCCTAACCTTATGAGTGACGTTCTGCTGTAAAGCCATCTCTCTGGAGCAAAACCGACCTCGATCCTTGATGGGCTTGATTCCGCCGGAGCCGTGCCCTTGTCCAGGGTGCGCCGAGAACGGCCCGGC
>Ga0079037_100001912_pt1 | contig 11141 bp, 7 predicted proteins | sample Mud3Dept4metaG_FD_71479 | JGI IMG/M metagenome (GOLD analysis project Ga0079037, IMG submission 71479) | Freshwater wetland microbial communities from Ohio, USA, analyzing the effect of biotic and abiotic controls - Mud 3 Core 4 Depth 4 metaG | ecosystem: Environmental > Aquatic > Freshwater >... | reverse complement strand
CGGAGAAAATACCGCGTTATGACGGGCCAAGCGTGTCGGCAGTACACAATCGAAGATATCTATGCCGCGTGCAATCCCGTTGATCAGGTCTTCAGGGGTTCCAACACCCATCAGGTAGCGGGGTTTGTTTTCCGGTAATAGTGGCGTGACAAGATCAATTACGGTGTGCATATCTATTTTAGACTCACCAACAGACAGTCCACCGATTGCTATACCGGGAAACGGCAATGACGCAATGAATAGCGCAGAATCCTTCCGCAATTTAGGATTGATGCCGCCTTGGATTATCCCAAAGAGGGCTTGATCCGTGCGTGTCTTGACGGCGAGGCAGCGCTCAGCCCAACGGTGCGTTCGTTCCATGGCGGTTTTACTATAAGCATGGTCATTGGGATCGGAGCATTCATCAAAAGCCATGATCATGTCCGCACCCAGGTTCTCCTGGATCAGTATGGATTTTTCGGGGGTAAAACGGTGGGTTGAGCCATCGATATGGCTCTTAAAGATTACGCCATCATTGTCTATTTTACGGGTTTGCGATAAAGAATAAACCTGGAAGCCGCCAGAATCGGTCAATAAAGGGCGTGGCCATTGCATGAATTGGTGCAAGCCACCCTGTTCGGCAACCAGCTTGTCACCAGGACGCAGGTAGAGATGGTAAGTGTTGGAAAGTACCAACGTGGCTCCCAATTCTTCCAATTGGGCCGGGGTGAGGGTTTTAACAGTTGCCTGTGTCCCCACTGGGGCAAAGACGGGGGTTTGCAAATCTCCATGCGGGGTTCGAAACACACCGGCACGCGCATACCCCTGAGAGGCAATAATCCGATATTCAAACATCGGAACGATTATACTCGACGGTGTGGGGAATAAACTTTTGCGAAATCGGGTTGATCTGGCTTCAAAACGCTTACGCTATTTAGGTGCGCAGACGACAGTCGTTCAGAGGCATAACATACCCGTCTCTCAATGCGGATTCTGACTTTTACTTAGGGTCTCAAGACTATTGCGGTCTATGGTTTGATTGCCCGGGTAGCAATATAAGTTGGATGGAATTTGCTGATTGGGGAATCTGGACAAATATCTTCATAGAAGCCAGTTATAACAAACCCGGCGTCGATCTGACCTCCCAGCAGGTCGGTCAGACTGTGACCAAATTCGAGTGGCGCTCCTTCTTCGATACAAACTTCCAGATCTTTCGGATCCATACTTTCAAGGTCAGAATAGGGGATGGAATATTTTATTTGCAGTGTTTCCTGTTCATCCGCATGTGTGCCAACCATGTAATAGATTGGATTGGCAAACCCGGCCAATAATAAACCGCCATGACAAAGGACGCGGAACGCCTCCCGCCATACCGGTCCCACCTCAGGACAGAAGACATTGGATACCGGATGGAAAATTAAATCGAAAGATCCATCTGGAAAAATCGACAGGTCACGCATATCTCCTTCAACCAACCTTATGGTCAATCCTTCGCGCTTTGCCACCATGCGATCCTGCTCCAATTGTGCGGGCGAGTTGTCAAAAATCGTTACATGCGCTCCTAAGGCTGCGAAGACCGGACCCTGCTGACCGCCACCACAAGCCAAGCCGAGCAATTCCAATCCTTTTAAGGGCGGAAACCATCCACGCGGTACAGGTCTGATCTCGGTCAGGAGAACGGAGAAATCCCCTTGCCTTGCAGCGGCAATAACATCTTGTGTAACAGGGATGGTAAAGGGATTTTTCTTGTCAACCTGCTGATTCCAGGCATAGCGATTATATTGACGGACATTCAGAATCGGTTCTTTTTTGGGCATATTCAACTCCAAGGTCATTATAAACTTCCAAAAAAGTCAATAAACGAAAGGTTGTTAAGAATGAAATTACTACAATACTTCAAAAATAAAAAACCCGCGAGGATACGCGCGGGTTTTGCATTATTGGAAAACCCGGGGATCATTTTGTCGGTGTGGGGGACAGGCCTGAGCCAATCCACGTAAAGTCGCGGGGAAGGCTGGCAGCCCCGGCAAGTGACCAGATGGGATTACCCTGATCATCCGTACCAGTCTGCCGCACGGTAACCACGGACCAACGCATAATGTGTGGGATATTATCCTGTGGGCGGAAAGTAACAGGAACAATGAACTTGGTATCTGTGACATAGGAAACCAGCTTACGACCGGTTCTGGATCCCACATCCTCGACAGTAACCTGGTAGGTTTCATTTTCACGCAAGGTACCTATGGAAGCCCACTGGAGCGTGACGGCATCATTGGCGAGTGTAAATGCGGCGCCATCGGCTGGAAGGAGCAGATTGGGAGCCTGATAAGGCGGGGGAGTGGTGGGTGTGGGGGAAGGACCAGGAGTGGCTGCGCGCATACACAGAGGGATCGATAACTTCTGGTCTACAAATACGCTGTCAGTACTCAGTCCATTGAAATCTTTAATGGCCTGCATCAAGACATTGTAGTTGATTGCTATCGTACTTAATGTATCATTAGCCTGGACAGTGTATGAGACGGTCTCGCAGGCCGCCCGTGTGGCCGCGGCTGATTCAAGTGTCGCTGTCGCAGCTGGCAACGGTGTTGGAGTAGGACGTGGAACCTTAATAGTTTGTCCAATAACAAGGTTTGTACATGTACTATTCAGGTTGTTCAAGGAAATAATGGCCGCCACATTTGAATTATACAAGCTGGCAATCGTGCCGCAAATGTCGCCAGCCTGAACGACATATTCAATAGGTGGTTCAGGCGTCATAGTAGGTGTTTCGGTTGGTATGAGAGTCTCGGTTGGCGTGACTGTAAGCGTGGAGGTGGTGGTAGGACTGGGGATGGCAGTAGGGACTTGAATTTGATGAGTCCCTTGCAGGGTAAAGTACAAAGCGGTTGCACCTAATACCAGAAAACCAACCAATATAGCCAGGGCTACTGGCAAGCTAAGGGTTATTTCCGGCATTCGTGACCCTTGAACGGCTTTATCGGATTTTGCTTTTGATTTGGGTGTAACAGTGAACTCGGTTCCGCAGACCACGCAACGGGTAGCATTTTCTTTCAACCGCGTGCCACAGGTAGGGCAGAGTTTGGTAGTTGCTGTTTCTGGGCTCATAGTTTGGGGATTATACCATGAGGGTGGTTTTATGAGATTGGTTCAAGACATGCGCATAACCACTGTGAATTAAACCATGGATTATGCTTGCGATATAATGTGTCTGCCATGATAACCCACTATGCTCTCTATAAAATCATGTTGCTCATTCGCCGCTTTGAAGAGCGCTTGCTGGCTGAGTTTGGCACTGGGAAGTTGACAGGAACCACCCATGTTTGCATTGGACAGGAAGCTGATGCTGTGGGTGTGTTGTCAGTGATAGATTTAGAGGATGTTGTCTTCAGCAATCATCGGTGTCACGGGCATTTTCTTGCATATGGAGGCGAACCGTATCGTCTAGCCGCCGAATTGATGGGTAAATCCACCGGCCTGGTTGGAGGACGCGGTGGCAGCCAGCATATCCAGTGGCATAATTTCTATTCAAATGGTATACAAGGCGGCATCACGCCAATTGCGGCTGGCATGGCGCTGGCCGAAAAAGCTCTTCGAACTGGAAAAATCGCCCTGGTTTTTATTGGCGATGGTACTCTTGGAGAAGGCGTTTTGTATGAGAGTCTTAATTTGGCGTCATTATGGGAACTTCCCCTCTTCATCGTTCTAGAGAATAATCACTTTGCTCAAACAACACCGGTTGAAATCAGCCTGGCGGGTTCGATGGCAGGCCGTTTCTCCGCCTTTGATATACCGGTCTGGGAACTTGAATCGTCGGATGTGCTGGAAATTCGTTCTATTGCAGCGAAGACTGTAGATTTCATTCGCTCAAGTGGTAGACCAGGGTGCCTGATACTACATACGAACCGGTTTGCTGCCCACAGCAAGGGTGATGACACGCGTTCACCTGAAGAACTTGAGCGAATTCGTGTGGTCGATCCATTATCGATCCATGGCAAACGCTTGACCGCGGAGGAACGAGATAATGCGGAGCAAGAAGTAATAGCAATAATTGATGATGCTTTCAATCGAGCTGATTCAGATCCCTATCCGATTCTTCCTACTGAAGATGCGATATAAAAAGCTGATCTTTGAAATTCTGGGTCTCGGTCTCACATGCCTACTGTTTTAGAGTCTCTAAATAATGCCCTGCACCGCGTCATGGAAAACGATGACCGTGTTTACGTTCTTGGCGAGGATTTGCTTGATCCCTATGGAGGTGCCTTCAAGGTTACTCGTGGTCTCTCCACAAAATATCCCGCGCATGTATTGACCACGCCCATTTCCGAAGCGGCTATTGTTGGATTGGCAAACGGCATGGCAATGAGAGGCCTGCGACCAGTGGCTGAAATCATGTTCGGTGATTTTGTTACCCTGATAGCCGACCAACTGGTCAACCACGCAGCCAAATTCAATTGGATGTATAACAGGAACATCAAAGTACCCATCGTCGTCCGCACTCCAATGGGTGGGCGGCGCGGTTACGGTCCAACCCACAGTCAATCCCTAGAAAAGATGTTCATGGGCGTGCCAGGCTTGAAAGTGGTTGCCCCCAACACTCTTGGCGACCCCGGTCAATTACTTGAATCCGCAATCGCCGATGATGATCCGGTGTTATTTGTGGAGCACAAATTACTTTACCCCCGTTCACTACTTGAACCTGGCCAGGGAGACTTGATTGATTTTAAAGTGCATGAATCTGGCGAAACCTACCCAAATTTCATTTTAAACATTCCCAATCAGGTTCCTCAACTCACCCTTGCCACATATGGCTATAATTTTGAACTTGCCCGGGCGGCGGTCCTTAATCTGCTGATGGAGTATGAGGTTTTCACTGAAATTGTTCTTTTCTCGCAGCTTAGTCCATTCGATCTGAAAATACTTTTCGAATCACTCCAGCGTACCCATAGATTGCTGACTGTTGAAGAAGGGACACTGTCTTTAGGGTGGGGAGCCGAATTGGCAGCCCGCGCCGCCGAGAGGGTGAATGGATTGATGATAAGACGTGTGGCGGCACTGGATCTTCCAATCGCCAATACGAAAAGTCTAGAACAATCCATCCTGCCGTCGGTACAAGATATCACAAGCGCAGCGTTGCGGTTGACAGAAAGAAAAGGAGAAGTTCATGATTATATCTGAAGTCACCGTACCTTTACTCAATGCCAACGAACCCGAGGCGCGCCTGGTTGGAGTACATGTCACAGAAGGACAGGCTGTAAAGAAAGGTGAGCTGTTATTTACAATCGAGACAACCAAAGCTGCCTCTGAAATTCTGGCACCGAAAGCAGGATTTGTCCGCATCCTGCAGACTGAGGGGGCGATAATTGCCGTGGGTGAAATGATTGCGGTTATCAGCGAGAAGGCTAAAGAGCCTTTGGATATTAAATTAGAGGAAGCTTCATCCAAGTCAACCGGTGGTAATGTCCTTGCGGGAGCGTTTCGTATTACCAAACCAGCGCGTGAATTAGCGGATTCACTCGGTCTTGATCCAGCACAATTACCGGCTGACCAATTGATCACAGAAGAACTAGTCCGGCGACTCGCACAAGCCAAGTTTGATATCTCATTGCCTGCCTCGGATCGGCCGTACATGCTTATGTACGGAGCAGGTGGACATGCCAAGTCAGTTATTGAATTGGTGCTCCAGCAAGAAAATTATGCCGTCAGTGGTATCGTGGATGATGATCTTAATTTGATAGGGAAGAAGGTTCTTGGGATCCCAGTCCTTGGAACGCAGGCAGTACTGCCCCAATTAATAGCGATGGGCGTAGAACTGGCAGCTAATGGTGTTGGGGGCATTCTGGATATTAATGTGCGAATCAAGATCTTTGAACGGCTGGAAAGCGCCGGTTTTTCTTTCCCTGCGCTCGTTCACAACCGTGCCGTTGTTGAGCCGAGCGCAAAAGTTGATGAAGGGGTACAAGTATTTGCCAATTCTTACGTCGGCTCGGAGGTGATTTTGGGTCCCAGATGCATGATCAACACCAATGCGGTAGTCTCTCACGATTGTATAATCGGGCCGTATTCCCATATTGCACCTGGAGCATTGCTGGCTGGACATGTCCATGTGGGCGCCCGGACACTTGTGGGCATGGGCGTAACAACCACGATAGGAGTGCGCATTGGAGATGGGACGCGTATTGGTAACGGAGCCATCCTATTGGCGGATGTGCCGGACAGGACCATAATTCAAGCCGGTAGATTTTGGACTGGGAAACCGGAACGGATAGAGAAATGAGTTCTGCAATCGAGCAAATTGTGGGAATAATCTATATCATGAGGCGGTATGACTTCCACTCACAATAACCTTGAAACTTTACAAAGCATCCTCCAGGCAAGTCACCAGCCCCACCTGCTCGATTCCCATCCTTGGACGAAAAGCCTGTTTGTTTTGCAGGCGAGTAAAGAACATCCTGAATTAATGGAGGTTAGCCCTGGGCGTCGACTTATCCTCGCAATTGCTAAATTGTTTTCAAGGATTATTCCCGAAACTCCTCCCCGGCATGGTAAACGCCTGGATCTGCGCTGGGGGGAATTTGGATTACTGGCGGCTCGATATTTTGCTCCGATCATCTACGAGACTCCTTACCCATTATCATTACAGCATTCCTGGAAGCATATAGATCAAAGCATACTGCTCTTTGTATATGGAAAGCCTGAAGAGGCGCTATCTGAAGTTGAAAAAGAGCCATATCGTTTGGTTTGGAAGGAATTGAGTATTGCTCCTGAAAATATCCTAATTGATTGGCACAATAAAGGGATGGAACGCCTGATCGAAATAATCCTTGGGCAGGAAAGTTATCTATCAGCAACTACGTCAATGCCAGCCGTGATTTCGATTGATAGAGGACAAACTTCAAATGACTCAAAGGGAAGTTTTATACCTTTTACGACAAGGAAAGGACGTTTCGCGTTTCTATTCTTGAGCATTTTGTTGTTGGTATTACTGATTTTGGGTGGGATCGGAAATTGGCAGATATATAAACAGGCAAAGATGATTCAAAAGGATGTAGAGCAATTGCGAGGTTTAATTATTGCCCCCGACTTGAACCTCGATCAGGTCAGGTTGGCTGGGGCAAACCTGTCGACCCTCCGGAAGGACTTTGAAACCTTCAAACACAAAATCGAGCCGTCTCTTTGGATGGGGTCATTCTTTAGCTGGATCCCGGTCTACGGAGGGGATCTGGCATCGCTTTCAGCCATAGTAAAAATGACCGAATCCTTCCTTACCTCTGCTGAAATATCTTACCGTGTAGCTATGCCGCTCTTTGGAGAAAATGGCAAATTCGGACTCACGCCTAAGAGTCTGACGGATGCACTGGTTCAAGCACAACCACAGTTGATTGAAGCTGACCGGCAATTAAATCTGGCAGTAACAACACGTGGAAATTTGAATGTGGAAAGGCTTAGCCCCGGTGTTCGTGATCTGATCATAAATAACGCAGATCAATTGATCAAGGTGTTAGGGGACGCGTTGAAAGTTGCTGAGGATTTTCCACGCTTGATGGGAGCGACGAGTGAAGGTTCCAAGTTTTATTTGGTGTTGGCACAAAATGAGGATGAATTGCGTCCGACAGGAGGATTCATTACTGCTGTAGGTACCTTCCGCATGGAAAATGGCGGTATCAGTGACCTGTCATTTGTCAATTCATATGATCTCGATAATTGGTCAAAACCTTATCCAACAGCCCCCTGGCAACTCCAGCAATATATGGATACGTCAGTTCTTGTACTGCGGGATTTGAGTTGGTTTACGAACTACCCTACTGCCGCACTTTACGCTAAAGCCATGTATTCATATGTCGATTCCCGCAGCCTGGATGGGGTAATCGCTTTTGACCAGCATTTCTTGGTGGAAATCTTAAATTTGGTTGGGCCAATCGAACTGGAAGGCGTTCCATACCCGATCGATTCCACCAATGTAGTAACCTACATGCGCGCAGCAAAAACCCCCACTGCGGAAGATCTTGCCTCGAATATAATAATTACCAAACCCATTTTTATTACGAAAATCGCGGATGCCTTAGTAGGAAAAATAATTAATGGAAATATATCATCGGAACGTTTGATTCCAGTGTTATTCCAATTGTTAAATGAACATCACTTATTATTGAGCTTGGAAGGTTCATCTATATCTTCCATTCTATCCCACCGTCACTGGGATGGAGCTGTCCAACCGGACGCGGGAGATTTTCTAATGGCGGTGGATACCAATGTCGGATTCAATAAAACCAATGCGGAGGTTCAAACCACCCTTGACTATGATATTGATCTATCTAAGCCTGCGGCTCCATTAAGTTCGTTGACTGTCTTTCATAAAAATAATTCGTCGGCAGTTATTTGTAAACAATCTTCTAAAATGACTTTGCCGGAGGAAATATATTATCCGATCTCAGATTGTTATTGGAACTACTTGCGAGTTTATATGGTCAGTGGGGCGGAACTCATCGGGGCCACACCGCAATATGTACCTGCCAACTGGATGATTATTAAGCAAGATGTTATTGCACGGGTGGACAACCTGGATGAAAGAATTGATGGTGTCCAGGCCTTTGGTACCCTTCAAGTTGTCCCTGGTGGCGAATCCGTCGCGACAAACTTCCGTTTTACCATGCCGACCAACATTATCCAATCAAGAGCCGGTCAATCTATTTACCGTCTTCGTGTCCAGAAACAACCAGGCACCCAGGCGATACCTATCACTATACGCGTGCATCTTCCGAACAACGCTTCAATTAAATCCGCTCCTTCCGGAGCGCTTGTTCAGAATCCAAACATCCTCTATAAGACTAACCTGCGAACGGACATTGAGATTGAGATCGTGTTTGAATTACCATAAATATACAAAATGAATAGTAATTAGCCCAAAAGGGGATATAATAGTATTAGGCAAATATCGGTACTATATTTGTTTAAGGAGGAGGATCATGAAGAAATATATACCATTTATTCTTGTTTTTGTTCTTGTCCTTGCGGCGATTGGAATTACTTTGGAAAATCCTGTCTGGGCCAGCCCAAAATCAGCTGCAGGAGACAACGCTCCATTAAAGACCTTAATAACCATAACATCTGATGGAACTTATAATGTAGGGGGTGTCTGCGAGCTCTTCGTTGTTTTCAAAACGCAAGGTAATCAAGTGAAGGCAGATGCAGAAGTCCCTCTTGGGGAATCTGTTGCGGTCCCCTTTACAGGGGATAGCCATTTGCTCTTCCCAGGATGCCATGTTGTGTTTTATAAAGACGCTGTAGTTGTAAGCCCGGTGAGCAATAATGATGCCATAATGAAGGTCTGCTTTGGTGCAAGCCGGGAATTGCAAATGGGGATCTATTATTACCTTGATGATGCCGGTGTTGGAACAGGAACTCGTCGCACATGGACGGCACTTCCATCAACGTTGGAAGATAATGGACGGCTTATCTGTGCACCAGTGTTATATGCTGGCGTTTACATGCCTAGCGGAAAGGTTGTCCCACCACCTGCGTCTACCGGTGCTTCTGCATTTTTCCCAGGTGGTTCAGGTGGCACTGTTCGAACACCTCCTTCCGAGATCACAATTACACAATCGGGAACCTATGCAGTTGGCGGTGTTTGTTTGTTAACTACCAAATACAACGTAACGGGTCTTGCCGATACGGTTCAGGTGGAATATCCGACCAAACACTATACCGCAGATACCCTAACTGTGCCTTTTAAAGATTACGTAAATGGCGACTTATTCTACTTTCCAGGATGTCACGTGATACATTATAAGAATGAATTGATACAGGAACAAGTGAATCTCGCGGAACCCAAGGACGGTGAATGGCAGATCTGTTTTGCCGCCGTTCCGGACAAGACGATGACTATTTATTACTATGATGATAACCTCAAGAAAATCAACCCACCTTGGACAGCTTTGAAAACAACGACCGCGAATGGAATGGCTTGTGCCGATCTGGTGGATTTTTCGGCGGTCTACGCACCAGCCGGAAAGTGATAAAACAACAACCCGGTCCCATGACTAGCAAAAAGATAGAGGCGAAAGCCTCTATCTTGTATTAATTTCAAATGCGGCGCTCCGATCAATTCACCAAGTACATTCCTCCAGGGATATTGGCTATTTTCCTGATGACGGTATATTTGTCCAGCATAGCGCCCGGGCTAACGTGGGCCAATTTTGGCGCGGATGGCGGTGACCTGATCACGGCTGCTGCAACCGGGGGGATTGCCCACCCGACCGGGTATCCTCTTTACATGCTTCTGGCACGCTTGTTTCAGTTCATTCCGCTGGGCTCCCTGGCGTTCCGTACCAATCTGATGTCTGCTTTCTTCACTGCAGGCGCAGCACTGTTGATATATAGACTTGTTGCCCGGTCTTTATCCTGTTCCGAACCGGATCAATATTGGGTGGCGGGCTTGACCTCCGGGATTGCTTTTGGACTCGCACCCATGATCTGGTCTCAGGCGGTGATAACAGAGGTATATGCATTGCATTCCTTTTTATTGGTTTTATTGCTGTATATATCGTTGCATCCTACTTCTCCTAAGTTCACGCAGCAACGCCAAGATTGCTTGTTGGGCCTTACATTTGGTTTGGCGATGGGAAACCACGTTTCCATCATTTTGCTCCTGCCGGTCGTTTTCTTTACAACGATCCTCCGACAGCCGTCCCAGACACCAGGAGAAAAAGTAGCCTTTCGTATGCATCTGGACGGACGTTCTTTGCTACGAAGGAGCGTCTGGGGAGGAATTGGCTCGCTGGTCTATTTCACTCTACCCCTACGCGCACTTTCGCACCCCCCGGTCAACTGGGGAAATCCGGTTACGTTGAGAGGCTTCCAATGGTTGGTGACAGGAAAATTATACGAGGGTTTGGTCCTGAATTTAGATTTCTTGTCCATTCTGGAGCGAATACAGACGGCAGTCGCACTTTTACTCACGCAATATGGAATTATCGGACTCAGTGTTGGGTTGATTGGATTGATTATATACTTTAAACCAAACCAATTGAATTACTATATGCTTGTGATAGCTATTTTTTCTGCAGCTTTTGCAATAGGATATGCAACAGCCGATTCGTTCATGTACTTGATTCCTGCCTTCCTGTGCTTTGCTGTCTGGATTGGGATGGGGTTGGGCAGGATGA
>Ga0079037_100001911_pt1 | contig 11141 bp, 9 predicted proteins | sample Mud3Dept4metaG_FD_71479 | JGI IMG/M metagenome (GOLD analysis project Ga0079037, IMG submission 71479) | Freshwater wetland microbial communities from Ohio, USA, analyzing the effect of biotic and abiotic controls - Mud 3 Core 4 Depth 4 metaG | ecosystem: Environmental > Aquatic > Freshwater >... | reverse complement strand
ACGGCGGAAAACTGGTTGCGCACCCGGGGTATGAAGAGAGTCCGGGGACCCTTTAATCTGTCTATAAACCAGGAATGCGGCATGCTGGTAACAGGGTTTGACACGCCTCCGTATGTGATGATGGGACATGCCCGCCCTTATTACGGCCAGCGCATTGAGCAATGTGGGTATCTCAAAGAAAAAGACCTGCTGGCTTATGAGATCGATGGGGCTTTTGAATCCTCGACAACCATGCGAACCATTATCCATAGGACCAAGGGCCGCATACAAACAAGAACTCTTCAAAAGAGTAATTTTCGGGAATTCTTGAATACGTTGTACAGCCTTTTCAATGACGCCTGGTCAAACAATTGGGGCTTTGTGCCCTTTACGCGGAAGGAGTTTGAGCTTCTTGGCAAGTATCTGAAATTTTTTGTCCCCAAGGATTTTGTCGGGATCGCCGAGGTGGATGGGGTTCCGGCGGCGTTCATGGTAGGGCTCCCCAATCTGAATGAGGCCATCGCTGAATGTAAGGGGCGGATATGGCCTTTGGGTTGGCTCAAACTGCTGTGGCACATAAAGGTAAAACATTTTGAAAAGGCAAGGGTTCCCCTTATGGGAGTACGCCGTATCTATCACAATAAGTTATTGGGTGCAGGGCTGGCCTACCGGCTCATCGGCGAATTGCGGGAAGCGGGCATCCATTACGGCATCAAGCATATCGAGCTTTCCTGGATCCTGGAAGACAACATCGGGATGCGGAGAATCATCGAGGACATAGGGGGAAGAATCAATAAAACCTACCGTATTTACAGTAAGCTTTTATGAAATGGAATTATGAATACCTCCCCACCACGCCTAACGGCCATTGTGCTGGCCGCAGACCGGGAAGCGGTCAATGAGGTCGCCAAAGCAGCGGGCGTTCGCTGTAAATCTCTGGCGCCCGTGAACGGCACCCCGATGGTCTTCAGGGTTCTTGAAGCCTTGCGCTCCTCCTCCTATGTAGGAGAGCGGATCCTGTGCGGCCCGCCCGAAACCGTTATGGCGCAGGAACCTGAACTCAGGAATTATGTTGCCGCCGGTGGAGTTCGGTGGTTCGAAAATCAGGCTACGCCAAGCTCAAGCGCCTACCATATCATGCAACACCTTCCGGAAAAAGCAGCTGTCCTCTTAACGACCAGCGATCACGCGCTTTTGAGTCCCCAGGTCGTTGATTACTTCTGTTCGCAGGCCCTATCTTCGTCATGCGATGTGGTTGCAGCAGTTGCCCGGCATGAAGAGGTGACCACGGCTTACCCGGAAACGCATCGAACCTCCTATCGCTTTAAAGAGGGGGCCTATTGCTCGTGCAACCTTTTTGCCTTTTTGACCCCCCAGGCACGGGCCGCAGCCTTATTCTGGCGTAAGGTGGAAAATCAGCGCAAAAGCCCCTTGCGTGTCATCCGGGTATTTGGATGGATTGCGGTGATGCGATATCTGTTGGGGGGCATCACGCTCGCAGGAGCGGCGGATCGGGTGTCGAGCCGACTCGGCTTCAAGGCGGGAGTTGTTATCCTGCCGTTTCCGGAAGCTGCCATTGATGTGGATTCCATAAGGGACTGGTATTTTGTCAGGCGGATCGCCGGTGAAAAGGATATTGACCCCCTACCCCTATCTCCTTAATGGATGAGATGGCGAAGGGCCACAGGTATCAATCCAGTCGCACCTCACCCAGGTCAAGAATCAGTTCCCCCCAGAGGGAATTTCTCCCACTGACCCTGATCGGGAGTTGCCCTGAAGGATCCAAATAAATACGGATGTTTTTTTGCAGGCCGAGGAGTGAAAAGGCCTCTGGGTTCTTATCTGGAGACCCGGCGGGCTCTGCCTCAATGGAAAAAACGAGCGGGGTAATCGGGGTCTTTCTCGCAATCACGCCCGATGAAGAATGGGTCTTGAATGAGACGGTGAGGGGCAACGATTTTTCCCGACGACAGGTCAGCCGGTGCACCTGTTCTTTGCCGAAGACAAGAATTTCGAGGGGGGATTTCAGGTTCTGGGGGTCAAAGGCAGAGAGAAGATAGAGCAGAAGGGCCGGGTCGGATATGACTTTGGAAGAGACAGCGTTTAGAGGATGGGGATAAAAGTCTTCACCCGTTTGGGCCCATTTTATGGGGTCTTGTTTGCTTTCGCCACGGCTGGCAGGTTCAATCTTGTGTCGGCGCACGCCCTTTTCTGTCCAAGAGTAAATCTTAACCCAGGGGTCTCCTCCTTTTCGCCAGCGAATACGCCGGTACGCCCGGCCGTCTTCTGCGTTGAACCATATTTTCTCTGCGTATTGCTCCTGAAAAAAGGATAGTCCCTCAGCTTTCAATTCCACGGCCATGAGCTTTATTTCTTCAGCCTTTTCCGAAGGTCCCGCAAGTCCGATCCCCATTCTTGTTAAGAGCCCGTCGGTCATCGGCGCCGGAGACTGAATTTGAATTTGCACAGTCAATTTTCCCAGCAGCCCCGAATGATAAAAAGTCAGGCCCGTCCAGCTGACCGCCTTTTGGGAGGAGGCCGATCCGGGGTTCCCTGCGAATGCTGGGGCTGTTTGACCCACGATTAGGAGTGTAAGCGCCAAAGAGATTTTCGCGTATTGGCTAAAAAAAACCATGATGCTTTCCTATGCTACGGCCGAAGGGTTATCCCGCGGCAATTGGGCACCCCTCGCAAACGGGATCTTGAATAGAAAAAGAGTGGGAATCCCGGTCAGGATGCTTTAAAAGAACTGCGTCAGTGCGATCCCTCTTCCCAGAGCGGCCGCCCTCCGGAACCTTGGATGCGCTATCGAAAACCCCCGCGGCGATACAGCCGCCAGATGATCATCCAAACCCCGATTACAGGGTGTCTTCGAAGCGGGGAATCTTCCGGGATTTCCACGCCGGAGTGCCGCTTGATTTTCCATAAGATGTAATCCACCCCGCCTTTAAATGTGAAAAGGGCCTTAGCAAGCCGCAGCACTGAAAGGCATTTCCCCTGCAAGCGGCGGGCTTGCCATGCCAGGCAATTGAGATGACGTCTCCCGGCTGAAATATTCGACCGGTAGCAAACCGGATCACTCCCGGGTATCCCTTCCACCTCGAAGGGAACCACGGTCATGGCCTTTGGGGTGATCATCTCATAATACTCCCGAGCTCCCTCGAAAAGTCGAATCGGCTGGTCTTGGGTTTCTGACCTCAATTCCGACCGGTAACTGAGAGAAAGTCCCCTGCACCACAATTCCCGAGCACTGAATGGGGAGGGTAGTTGCGGGAGAACACAGCTGAAAAAGGTGACCACGGCCCGGGCCAGGGCGGCATGGATCTGTTGCCCCTTCTTTTCCGATCGGGCATACAAGAGGCGCACAGGCTGTGCAAAACGGGCCCACAGGTAGCAATGAAACCACGCCGTTGAGGTGCCGCTCTGAAAATCGGCGAGAGTGAGCACGGCGTACTTGGCGCGGATCGCCCCCCCGCCATCGGGCACTTCCAGATAGAACACATTGGGGGGCAGCAACCCATTCAGGAGGGCTAAAGCGGATTTCCCATAGGCCGACAGGTAGGTATCTACAATCACATACAGGTCGACGATCCCCTCTCTTACTTGCCCAGCCCGCATGCAGGACCCGTAGAACAGGATCGCCTGGACCGTTTCTCCATGCCGTGTCAGAATGGCCTCCACCAATCGGTTCAACCCTGCTGGGGTGGCTTTAGAGGATTCCTGTTGAATCAGGGTGATGAGCTCGTCCGGTAAGGGGGCAGTCATAATCTCAGAAAATCCGCCTCCCCTCCTTTTCTGAGCCGCATGGCTCCAAGTTGGGGATCGCTTGGGTACAGTTGACCGTCCAGGGTAAATCCGCTTTGAAGGTAAAGTCGAAGATCATGAAGGTTGTGGCTCAGGTACCCATGCCGGGGGGTTGCCCATCGGCCCCTCTGACCTCTGATCAGGAAGGGGGCCGTCCGCAAGATATGGGTTGCATCGGAGCGGATTGCCGTAAAGTGCAGGGGGGCTCCTTCCGTTCCCCAGTAGGGACGCATTCCAAGAAACAGACGCCCGAGCGTGGTGACCAGGAGGACCAGGACATCCATGTCCTGCATCGCCATCCCTTCCCAGCCTACGCGAATGGAAGCCGGAGGAACGATTCGCCTGTCGCCCCTTATCACGGCCAGCAAGAATCGCAGCAGGGTCAAACCCCCGGCAAGTTCCCCTCTCACCCCCTTTGTGTGAACCCGGGTCAGACAGAATTGAATGCCCTCATAGATCCAGCCGGCCCCAAAAAACATGCCGTACATGGGCTCGCCACCCCTTTCCCATTCCAGACGCAAGACCGGCCGTTTTACAAGAGCGGCGGCACCACGCCCGGCGTACGCCCAACCCAGAAGACGGGACAGGCCCTGCAAACGTGAACCTGGAAGCCCCACATCCCTGGCAATCATACTGGCTGTTCCTGCCCGAAGTAGTGCCAGAAACGGCATTCGATCCGGCCATTCGGTGGTAAAGAGCGCCATCAGCACCGCATGAATCGTCCCGTCGCCGCCGTTTACCACCACCAGATCCACCCCCTGGCAGGCAAAATCACGAATCGCTGCTTTCACCTGGTTGGGATGAACAGCCCGGCGGTGCAATGCTTGACTGTAATCTGCAAGCATCCTTTCCACCGGTTGCAACCCTTTTCGGTTTCCACCACTTAAAGGATTACTGATCACGCCGATCCTGAGCCCCATAGGGTCGGGTCTTGTGGGACAGCCTGCAGCCCAATGAACGGGGGGTGCGCAGTTGCCCTCATGGAAGGGGAGGGTCCGATCCGTCACGGCAAGCGCTCGCGCTTTGTAAAGATCCGAACCGCAAGGGATTCCAGGCCCTCGCCCTCATCAAGGTTCATGAACCAGGCCTGCAGGGGGCCCTGGGTGATGCGGGTATATCCAGCCATACCCAGGCGCACCAACAGAAAAAGGCTGGTCCAGGCGGTCCAGAAGGCCACGGCTACAAGGCCAAGATCGGGACGCCCCAAAAGAACCCCGGCCGTGAGCAGGAGCAGGTTGGGATTTCGCCTGCCTGTAATCAGCCTGAAATAGGAGTCAACCGGACGCCAGCAAAAGATCCCGAATTCTCCCAACGTCCACGTGAATAAGCCTTCGGTCAAACGACCCACCACATAGCCGATCAAGATACACCAAGTAACAAATGAAACCCACCCTCCACTGTCCGGATAGGACATTCCCAGGCCAACGCCCCACAGGACATACCAAATGGGCGGGTGGATAATGTCAATAATATGGTCCAAATAGTGGCCTAACCGGCTGGATGTCACCGTTACCCGCGCCAGTTTTCCATCCACCGTGTCTAAGAAAGTCATGACCCAACCCGCCAACAGGCCCCAGGCATATTGTCCGCAGGCGAACAACGCCCCTCCAAGTATGACCAGCGCCAAACCGATTCCGGTGACATGATTGGGGCGGATCCCGAAGCGGACGCATTGCCGGACCATCCACAGGGCCGGTACCGGCCAGACCCACTTTGTGATCAAGTCGGTGACCCCCTTATAGGACCAGTCGTAAAGCCGCCGCTCCAGGTCTCCGGTTTTCTCGGCGGAAATGGGCAGCACAAAGGGGGGAGCAGATTTGCGCAGCTTTGTTTGAAAAGAGATGGGTAATGTTTCCAAGGTTTGCGTTTTTACCCCGGACAACGATTCTGCCCCTGAGATTTCCCCAATCCCCTCCAGGGCCTGATCGGCTAGGCTGGCGCTAACATGGGCTGCAACGGTAACCCTTTTCCCATCGGCTTCAAGTTGCAGGATCAGGTTCGGGGTTGTTGCAAGATAGCGGATCAGGCGGTCGTCAAAGAGGTACCCGCCGTCGAAAATCAGCACCGAATCATTGCTCTTAAGAACGCTCAGGTCATGGATACGGGTACTTCCCCCAGAGGTTTTCAATACGCGTTCAATACGCTGTCCGGAGCGAATTCCCCAAATTCTAACCGGGCTTTCTCTATGGATGAAAGTATAAAGAGCCATGGCCAAACCTTCTTTGTTGGATAGAGTCCACCCACGTAATGCCAAAAAATGATAAGTGATTAACCGCTATAGGGGTTTTCATCTCCAACACCAATACCGGCGGCTGAAAGATGACCGCACCGCAAACGAGGCCGGATTTTGGTCTTCGACTTTTTACTCGGGAATTTTATAAGCTCGACTCGTGATTTTACTTTTGCTATACTTCACCTGGGGTGGCCTCCGGCTTTCGGTATTTGGCTTCGGTCTGCAATTCCACTTTATCCAATACCGAGGCCACATTTCAACATTTTACCTGCCCCTAACGCAGATATTTTATGCTCCGAATGGGGTCTATGTTTGAAGGGCGCCTGTCTCATCCCATGAGTGGGGCGCCGGGAATTGCCCAACGCATGGATGGGCACGATTCGACATTTAATGGAGCCGAGGATTACAGAGCATATCAACCGGTAAAGCACTTTGCAGAAAGGCCCTTATTCTTTATACCTGCGCCATAGCTATGATTTCTTCCAGTAACCATATGCCCTCCGGTGAAAAAAAAAGCGCCCAGAGGAGTTCTGAGGCAGAAAAAAAAATCGTTCTGGCCCATTTTTCCGACCCGCATATTGCATGCTTAGGCCCGGTTAAAAAACGCGATCTTCTGAATAAACGGCTCCTTGGTTACCTGCGATGGCGATGGTTCCGAAAAAGGGTCCACCAGGATGAAATTCTCTCCATCCTGCAAAAAGACCTGAAGAGCACAAGACCGGATCATATCATCGTTACCGGTGATTTGACCCATCTGGGCCTGCCTGCGGAGTTCCAAAAAGCCCAAATTTGGCTGCAATCACTCGGTACGCCGGCTCAGGTCACCATCGTTCCCGGCAACCACGACAACTATGTCCGTTCAAACTGGAACCAGACTTTTGCCCGGTGGCTTGATTACATGATCTCCGACCGACCCGACCAGCAGGGCACACCGGTAAGCGGTTTTGAAGACCTGTTCCCAACGCTGCGGGTGCGGGGACCGATCGCGCTCATCGGGGTGTGCTCCGCTCGTCCCAGCGCGCCGCCATTGGCCATCGGCACCGTGGGTAAGGTTCAGTTAAACAAGCTCGAGAGATTCCTTACCCAAACCGCCCGTCAAGGTCTCTTCCGCATCGTAGCCATCCATCACCCGCCCCTAACCGGCCTGGAAAGCTGGCGCAGGCGTCTGACGGACGCGCATTCCTTATGGAAGCTGGTCGAACGTTGCGGGGCGGAGCTTATCCTGCATGGACATGTGCATAGAGCTTTCCATTACAGATTCAACACCCCGTCCCCAATCACGGTGGTGGGGGCAACGTCGGCTTCCTCATCGAGCTTGAAATATGACCGCCGTGCCTGTTACTACGTCTATACCCTCATGGCCTCGGAAAACGCCTGGGACGTCCACATGGCCCAGCGGGTCTATTGCCCGGAGGCTCGCGCCTTTCTTCCCGGAATGGAAGAACGTTACTGCTTACGCCCCCATGGGATCGAAAAGGCTATGTCGTAAGCACCTGCAAGACGCAGCCCGGAACGCAAAGCTCGCCTTGCGCCGCGTCCTTGAGTGACAGACCCGGATTTAGACAAGAGCGCGCAAACGCCAAAATGCAAAGCCGGATATGAATCCGGGTGGAATCATCGCCGTAATGAGCGGATTCAGATTCAACAGCAATCCCAAGTGCATGACCATCTGATCGGCAAGATAAAGGATTAATCCGATAAAAGAGGCCATGGTGATCCGACGGCCGGCGCTGACTCTTCGGGTTAAACCGAAAACAAAGCTGAGCGAAAAGAGGACCATCGCACCGGTGGTCAAAGGCCCGCTGAGCTTTCGCCAAAGGGCCAGCAAATATTGATCCGCATTCTGCCCGCTCTCCTGCAAGGCTTTTATATAATCGATCAAATCAGGGGTCGACAGCGCATGAGGGGAAAGCTGCAAAACAACGACCTGATCCTGGCTTAAAAACGATTCCAGGGTCCCGGTGGCTGCCTTTTTTATTTTACTCCCCTGGTCTGTAAGTTCTTTTCGGGTAATGTCGTTCATTGTCCACTGGTTGTTATTTCGGATGTTGGCGCTCAGGGCATGGGTGAAGCTTTTTAAACGGCCCTGGGTATCGAATTCGAAAATATCCACCCCGGCCGCAACCCCTTCCTTGAATATTTTATGCACATGGATGTACGAATTTTGCCGGCGCGCCCAGAATCCCTGCCGGCTTATGTTAACGCCTGTGGTGTATATTGCCTGCGCCCGAGATCTGCGAGCCACCTGCTCCATATACGGCATGATCGTTTCCGCCATAATTCCAAAGGTAATTACGATCAGCATGACGCCTGCGAAGACCGCTGCGGAGACCCTGACCAACGAGACCCCGGCCGCCTGCAGAGCGATCAGTTCCCCGTGATCGGAAAGCAATCCCAAGGCGATGACGCCGCCAAGCATGGCGCTTACGGGCATCAAATCGAGCAGGGCTTTGGGCAAGGTAAGAATGACAAAGATCAGGGCATCGCCCAGCCTGTACCTGCCCTTTCCAACATCATCCAGTTGTGACAGAAATTCAATGAGGCTAAAAACCGCCGCAAGGATTATGATGACGAGCAGAAAACACTTTAAAAACCTGCTCCCGATATAAAAATCCAGTAGTTTCATTCTTTTATTGCAGCGAGCCTGCGCCCGGCCTTATCGGCTGCGCCGCCGAAATGGCAGAGAGGGCTGCCATAAAAACACCAGCAGCAAGCCAGCAAAAAGTACCTGGGTCCACCAAATTCCGGGGATGCTGCCCACAACTCCCTGCCCGACCCATTTCTTGGTGATTGCGCTCAGGAAGTAATACGCGGCAAAAACTAAAATCCCCAGAGGAACTTTGGCGTATTTCCCCTGTCGAGGAGAGGATCGGCTCAACGATACGCCAAGAAGAGCGAGGAGGACGGTTGAAAAGGGGGCCGTAAGCCTCCACTGTAATTCAGCAATTTCTTCCGGTTTATCCGAGGGCATCAGTTGTTGGGTTGAAACAGCCTTCACCTTCTGCTCCCAGGGTATTCCCTCTTTGGACACCAGGGGCATTTCGGCAGTGGCGAACTGCAAAATTTCACATTCCTTTTCGTTTTCGGAAAACTCATACCTCCGGCCGTTTTGAAGCACCAGAACAGGTTCTCCGGTCACATCTTGGGCGTACTGGCTGGCTCCCTGCGCATAAATGATTTGCATTTTACCCTGGCGGTGGGTTTGTATAAATACATTCTGGGCTTGATTGGTGCGGTTATCAACGGTATCGGCAAAAATGACCGTTTGGCCATCCTCGATTTCATAAAAATTCCCGCCTTTCATTCGGGTCATATCAAAATTGGCCACTGCCCGGGCCTTCAGCCCAAAGAACTGATTCCAGGCCCAGGGTCGAATGTACAGAGAAAAACAGGCCACTATCAAACCGGCCGTTATGGCTATAAAGAAAAGGGGTCTGAGCACCCGAGCCAGGCTTATGCCGCAGGCAAACATGCCCGTCATTTCAGAGTCCCTGTAAAGACGGCCAAAGGCAATCATAACCGCCAAATACAGGGTCGTCGGAAACAGCACTTCCAAGGCAATAGCGATTCTGAGCAGGATCAGAAGGATGACCGTAGAACCTGGCAGCTGACCCTGGACCGAATCTTCCAGGTACCGCACGCCCATATAGCATCCGAAAATGCCCATGAGCCCGCCGCATAGCGCCACTGTGGGCGTGGCTATTTCACGCAGGATGTAACGATCCAGAATCACGTTCCATCCCTTGAGAAAAAGCGTTCAGCACCAGGGGGACTGCCCGCAACCTCAAAATCAACAGGATACATTACTGAAGCGCCTCACAGGGTACAGACGGAAACGACTTCGTCCGCCTTCTTGAGATCAGCGGGGAAATCCACCTCGCACCACTTTAATCCGTGGATGGAGCAGGTCCACACCGGCATGACTTGGGCCATTTCATCGATCACAGACAGGTACCATTTCTTGCCGGATGTTGGGTCATTTAAAGCTTTTTTCAAACCATTGCGGAATAACATGGGACCCTGCCCACGAAACAGGATCATGCCGATGGATTCTCCTTGAGCCTTGTCCGGGGCGATGCCCTTGCCGATTCTTACAAGCCGGCCGCCCTCTATTTCCGCCTTCATGTCATCGGCATCAAACAGGTCTTTAAGATCGACCACCACCGTTACCGGGCGATCCGGAGATTCAAGGAGGCGATTTAGCACCGCGGGTTCAAACAGAGTGTCGCCGTTCAGAAGGATAAAATCCCGATTCATTTCATGGCTCACCGCCCAGCAGCTCACCAAATTATCGGTGGTTGCATAGGCCGGATTATATAGGGTTTTGATCCGCCCGGGTCCATAAGATCGCTGAAGAACCTCGTCGACCTTTTCCGAATAATACCCGGTTACAACCGTGATATCATCAACCCCGCATCGGTGCAGGGCATCAATCTGCCATTCAATCAATTTCTTTCCATGAATCGGCAAGAGGCATTTCGGCACCTCCGCCGTAAGCGGCAACAATCGTTTCCCCTGCCCGGCACTTAAAATGATCGCTTTCATGAACAGTCTCCAATCATTGCCGTCAACCCGGCGTTACCGACAGTTCTCCCGGCTCTGGGCGGTTTTCCACAAACTGGGCCTTGCCGTTGTTCAGTTGGAAAACCGTCTCCGCCGCATCGAACAAGGCCTTTTGATGGGTAATCGCCAGGATCGTAAGTTTTCCTTTCAGTTCCTGTAAAGACCTGCAGATCTCCGCTTCACTGATAGGATCCAGCGCGCTGGTGGCCTCATCCAAGATCAAGAGTTGCGGTTTGTGCACCAACGCCCGGGCAATGGTAATCCGCTGCCGCTGACCGCCTGATAGACGCAATCCCCTTTCACCCACAACACTATGAATCCCATCAGGCATTTCCGCGACAAAATCCCAGGCTCCCGCGTCCCGGAGGGCGCGCTCCACATCTTGTTCGCTGAGTTCGGGAGCGCCAAGGGTTACATTTATGAGCACCGTGTCATGTAAAAGCAGTGTTTCCTGGGGTACATACCCAATCATTTTGCGCCAGGCACGAAGGTCTATTTTGGTCAAGGGGATATCATCGATCCATACCGTGCCTTCGTGCGGGGTCAAAAGACCGGTGATCAA
>Ga0079037_100001910_pt1 | contig 11146 bp, 8 predicted proteins | sample Mud3Dept4metaG_FD_71479 | JGI IMG/M metagenome (GOLD analysis project Ga0079037, IMG submission 71479) | Freshwater wetland microbial communities from Ohio, USA, analyzing the effect of biotic and abiotic controls - Mud 3 Core 4 Depth 4 metaG | ecosystem: Environmental > Aquatic > Freshwater >... | reverse complement strand
GCGCGGATCCCGCCCAAGACGGTGTCGTCCGACGACAAGAACTCGCTGAAGACGCTGGACCGCGACCTCAAGGCCGTGGTGTTCGGCCAGGAAGCCGCGATCGATGCGCTGGCCACCGCGATCAAGATGTCGCGCAGCGGTCTGGGCAATCCCCAGAAACCGATCGGCAACTTCCTGTTCTCCGGCCCCACCGGGGTCGGCAAGACCGAGGTCGCACGCCAGCTGGCCTATGTGCTGGGGGTCGAACTGATTCGCTTCGACATGTCGGAATACATGGAGCGCCACGCCGTGTCGCGTCTGATCGGCGCGCCTCCGGGCTATGTGGGCTTCGACCAGGGGGGGCTCTTGACCGAGGCGGTCAACAAGCATCCCTATGCTGTTGTTTTGCTGGATGAAGTTGAGAAAGCGCATCCGGATATTTTCAACGTGCTGCTGCAGGTGATGGATCACGGTACGCTGACCGACACCAATGGGCGCAAGGCGGATTTCCGCAATGTGGTGCTGATCATGACCACCAACGCGGGGGCCGAGATGCTCAACAAGGCTGCGATCGGCTTCTCCAGTTCACGCGAAAGCGGCGACGAAATGGGCGAGATCCGCCGCATGTTCACTCCGGAATTCCGCAACCGCCTGGATGCGATCATCCCGTTTGCGCCGCTGACAGAGCCGGTCATCCTGCAGGTGGTCGACAAGTTCCTGATGCAACTTGAAGAGCAATTGCATGAGAAGAAGGTCGAGGCGGTCTTTACCGACGCCCTGAAAGCGCATCTGGCCAAGCATGGATTCGATCCCCTGATGGGCGCACGCCCGATGGCGCGCTTGATCCAGGACACCATCCGCAAGGCGCTGGCGGACGAGTTGCTGTTCGGCAAGCTGGCGCAGGGAGGGCGGGTGACCATCGACATCGATGCCAGCGACAAGGTCAGTCTGGAATTCGAAGAAGCGGTGCCGGCTTAACTTCCTCTAAAGATTTTCCCTACTAAAGGTTCATGCATGCTTGGCCGTTAGTCGAAAAAGCGGCAGGTGCGTCAGTTATTCATCGCGATCCGGCTCTCTTTCATGCGAGCCTGAAAAAAATGGAGCGATGCGGCGCCTGTCATTATTCGTCTGGACGGGAGGGGCCTCTATGAATCTACACCTTGCATCGCGTGCTGTTGCAGTCACACTAATAAGTTTTTTGCCGGTCTGCGCCCATTCTGCTGAAGCAGAGCGCAGCAAGACTGCGTCCGTACACGCGGCTGTTTCTGATGAGGATTTGCAGGCCGCGAGCGAGCGCATCCGCAAGACAGGGGAGCAAATCCGCGAAAATCTCAAGGAGGCGCGCGCCCGTCTGGATGCGGAGAAGGCGGAGCGCAAACGCGAGGCGGAGCGGGCACGCCAGCAGGCCATCAAGGAGGCTGCCGACGAGGCGGCAATCAAGGAAGCGAAACGGCAGGAAGCCGCGCAGGCACAAGCACGCCGTGAGGCAGCCAAGCGGGCGGAACAGGCCGAGCTTGAACGCCAGACCGCTTTGGCGGAGCAGCGCGCAAGGGACGAACAAGCGGCCAGGGAAAGGGCGGCCAAGGCGTTGATGGAAGCGCGCAAGTCGGTTGGACCCAAAGCGCTAGCCGAAGACGGCATCTGAGTCGTGCGTCAGGCCCGCAGTGGCTTCCGTCACGCGGGCACGCAAACGCCCATGACGCATTAAAGCTTTGCGGGCTGAGGCAGCAACTCACGACGTGCTTGTCTTGCGGCCTTGGGGAACTGGGTGGGTTGACGCCACGCACATTTCCCCCAACCCGGTCTCCCGACCTGCACAAAACAAAAAGCGGCGCCAAAGGCGCCGCGAAAACCCGGCGTGGCAGGAGGAGGAGCGCCTGGGGACTAGCCCCGAACCGGGTGAACCACAAGGGAAATCTACTCGCCACGGTATACGCGGGATAAACAACTTGCGTGAATCAACGCTCGCGATACAGCTATAAGTATTAAATGTCTTATCGGCGCAGTGGCCGCTATCTTGAGTGTGCTCTGGCAGTGGTTCGGCCAGCTTGATGGATGCCAGCGAATCGCGCAGCATACGGTCCATTCGACCGAGTGACGGGTGAACAACAAACGCAAGGCCCTGCTGGAAACGGAAATCAAAACGCTGCGTGGCAGTGGCAAAATCTACTCCACCACTGGAATTGCCTAGGCTGTGCCCGGCATACCCGTTGAAAAGCCTTTTGCATCACTCACAAGGCCCGGCGGGTCCCGCCAAGAAGCGCGTCAGCCGGGCCGGCCCCTGGACTTGAATTGACCTGCGTTGGAAGACGTATTTTTGCGTGCCCCTGGAACAGAATTTGCCTCTGTCGACGACATGACCCTTACCCGTAACCAAGATATGACCCCCATCCATCCAGTGATTCTCTCCGGAGGCTCGGGCACCCGCCTGTGGCCCCTGTCCCGCGCGGCATTGCCCAAGCAGCTGTTGCCGCTCGCCAGTGATCACAGCCTGCTGCAGGACACGGTCAGCCGATTGTCGGACATGCCGGAAATTGCCGCCCCGCTGATGGTATGCAATGTCGAGCATCGTTTCATGATCGCCGAGCAGATGCGCCAGATCGGCTCGAAACCGCGTGCGATCGTGCTGGAACCGGTCGGGCGCAATACCGCCCCGGCGATTGCCGTTGCCGCGCTGATGCTGTCGCGCGACGACCCCGAGGCCCTGATGCTGGTGCTGCCGGCCGACCACCTGATCGACGATGTCGCGGCCTTTCATGCGGCGATCCGCACCGCGGCCAAGGCGGCAACAATGGGTCAGCTCGCCACGTTCGGCATCGTCGCCGCCACCCCCGAAACTGGATACGGCTACATTCGCAAAGGCGCGCCGCTGGCGGACAGCGCGGGTGCCTATCAGGTGGCCGCGTTTGTCGAAAAGCCCGATCAGGCGACTGCGCAAGCGTATGTCGACAGTGGCGACTATTTCTGGAACAGCGGCATGTTCCTGTTCCGGGCTTCCGATTTCCTCGACGAGCTGCAGGCCTTGCGCCCCGACATTCTCGATGCGAGCCGGGCCGCGCTCGATGGCGCCAAGCTGGACCTCGATTTCGTGCGCCTGGATCCCGCAGCGTTCGAGGCCTGCCCGTCGGATTCGGTCGATTACGCAGTGATGGAACACACCCGTCGTGCTGCGGTGGTGCCTGCCGACATCGCCTGGAACGACATCGGTGCCTGGTCTGCGCTGTGGGAGGTGGCCGAGAAGGACGAGCAGGGCAACGCCATCCGCGGCGACGTCATGCTGGAAAATTCCCGCAACAATTTCGTCCGTGCCGAAACTCGCATGGTTGCGATGCTCGGCGTGTCGGACCTGGTAGTGGTGGAAACCGCCGACGTGGTGCTGGTGGCGAAGAAGGACCAGGTTCAGGATGTCAAGAAACTGGTCGACCGCCTGAAAGCGGAAAACCGTTGCGAACACCTGATCCACAAGCAGGTATTTCGCCCGTGGGGCTGGTATGAAGGCATCGACGAGGGCGAGCGTTTTCAGGTCAAGCGCATCATGGTCAAGCCAGGCGAAAAGCTCAGCCTGCAGATGCATCACCACCGTGCCGAGCACTGGATCGTGGTGTCGGGCACGGCGAGCGTCACCTGTGGCGAAGAGGTCAAGCTGCTGACCGAAAACCAGTCCACCTACATTCCGCTGGGTACCACGCACCGCCTGGAGAACCCGGGCAAGATCGACCTGCACATGATCGAGGTGCAATCCGGCACCTATCTGGGCGAGGACGATATCGTGCGTTTCGAGGACGTCTACAAGCGCAGCTGACGGATATGGTTCCGCCCGGCATGCACGGCTTGGCGGGAACATGCCTTGAAACTGCGGTTTCAGCCCCGATACTGGGAGTTCAGTCTGATTCGATGCTCCCGCCATGCCCAACGATCCCCTCGAAGGTGAAGTCCTCCCCGACGACCGCCAGTTGCCGGCCCAGCCGGTGCTGCCGGCCGAGCTCCACCTGCTGCCGCTGACCGAAAAGCCGTTTTTCCCGGCGCAGACCCTGCCGCTCCTGATGAACGAGGCACCGTGGCTGTCGACGGTGGAGGCCATCGGCAACACCGCGCATCGCATGGTCGGTCTGGTGGTGGTCAAGCCCGACAATACCGACGACGTGAAGCGCAGCGACTTCCGCAACATCGGCACGCTGGTGCGCATCCATCATCCGGTGCGCAGCGACGGCAAGATGCAGTTCATCGCCGAGGGGGTGCGGCGCTTCCGCATCGTCGAGTGGCTGTCGGACACGCCGCCCTACAAGGTTCGCGTCGAATACCCGAACGAGCCCGGCAAAGCCGATTCCGAGGAAATCCGCGCCTATTCGATCGCCATCATCAACACCATCAAGGAGCTCCTGCCGCTCAACCCGCTGTATTCCGAGGAACTCAAGTTCTTCCTCAACCGTTTCGGGCCGAACGAGCCGTCGCAACTGACCGACTTTGCAGCCAGCCTGACTACCGCCTCCAAGCAGGCGTTGCAGGACGTGCTGGAAGCCTTCGCGCTGAAAAAGCGCATGGAGAAGGTGCTGGTGCTGCTGAAGAAGGAGCTCGACGTTGCGCGCCTGCAGTCGGACATCCGCGAAAAAGTGGACGAGAAGATGAGCGAGCAGCAGCGCGAGTTCTTCCTGCGGCAGCAGCTGAAGGCGATACAAAAAGAGTTGGGCCTCGCCAAGGACGACAAGACCGCCGAACTCGATACCTTCCGCGAACGCATCGCCCATCTCGTACTGCCGGAGCAGGCCAGGCAACGCATCGACGAGGAGATGCACAAGCTGTCGCTGCTGGAAACCGGCTCGCCGGAATACACCGTTACCCGCAATTACCTCGACTGGCTGACCGTGCTGCCGTGGGGCGTGCACACTCAGGACAAGATCGATCTGGAGCGCGCACGCCGCATTCTCGATCGCGACCACGACGGGCTGGAGGACGTCAAGGACCGCATCGTCGAGTTCCTCGCCGTCGGCGCGATGAAGGGCGAGATGGCGGGTTCGATTCTGTTGCTGATCGGGCCGCCGGGCGTCGGCAAGACGTCGATCGGCAAATCGGTGGCCGAGGCACTGGGCCGCAAGTTCTTCCGCTTTTCGGTCGGCGGCATGCGCGACGAGGCCGAGATCAAGGGCCACCGCCGCACCTATATCGGAGCGATGCCTGGCAAGTTCGTGCAGGCGCTGAAGGAAGTCGGCTCGGCCAACCCGGTCATCATGCTCGACGAGATCGACAAGATCGGCGCCAGCTACCAGGGTGACCCGGCCTCGGCGCTGCTCGAAGTGCTCGACCCCGAGCAGAACGCCGACTTTCTCGACCACTATCTCGACGTGCGCTTCGATCTGTCCAAGGCGCTGTTCATATGCACCGCCAACGATTATTCGATCCCGTCGGCGCTGCTCGACCGCATGGAAGTCATCCGCCTGTCCGGCTACATCACGGAAGAGAAAATCGCCATCGCCAAGCACCACCTGTGGCCACGCGTGCTCGAGCGGGCGGGGCTGAAGAAAAGCCAGCTCACCGTTACCGAGGGCGCGCTGCGCCACGTGATCGAGGGCTATGCGCGCGAGGCCGGGGTGCGCAACCTGGAAAAGCAACTGGGCCGGGTGGCGAGGAAGGCCGTGGTCAAGATCCTCGGCGGCACCGCCACACCGATCAAGATCGGCGTCAAGGAAGTCGAGGTCTATCTCGACAAGCCGGTGTTCACCCGCGAAAAGCCGATGAGCGGCGTGGGCGTGGTCACCGGGCTGGCGTGGACCGCGCTGGGCGGCGCCACCCTGCCGGTGGAGGCAACACGTGTGCACACCCTCAATCGCGGCTTCAAGCTCACCGGCAAGCTTGGCGAGGTGATGAAGGAATCGGCCGAGATTGCCTACAGCTATATCGCCTCGCACCTCAAGGCCTACGGCGCCGACGCGAAGTTCTACGATACCAGCTTCGTCCACCTGCACGTTCCGGAAGGCGCCACCCCCAAGGATGGCCCCAGCGCTGGCGTCACCATGGCCACCGCGCTGCTGTCGCTGGCAAAAAACGTCAGAATCAACCGCCCGCTCGCGATGACCGGAGAACTCACGCTCACCGGCCAGGTGCTGCCGGTCGGCGGTATCCGCGAAAAAGTCATCGCCGCGCGCCGCGTCGGCATCGACGAGCTCATCCTGCCCGACGCCAACCGGCGCGACTTCGACAAACTACCCGGGCATATCCGCGCCGGGATGACCGTGCACTTTGCCAAGCGATACAAGGATGTGGCGGCGGTGGTGTTTGGCGAGGATTGATTCGTCACGAATCAAGTGAGAGAGGGGCGGGGGAGGCCTGCGCGCGCCGCCGGGAAAAATTTGCCAGAAGCGGACGTTCAGATTGAGGGGGTCGACCGTCTCAAGGGCGTCCTAACCCGCCCCTCGATCAAGACTGTCGATTGAACTCGGGGCGATTCACATCCCGTTCCTGGTTCGGGGAAGAATTCCCGCCGGCGGCGCTGTCGGGTTATTCATCCACGCACCCATCGTCGGCCAGGGCTTCGTCGTTGTGTTGTTCGTCCTGAATGGGTCGCTCACCCCACAGGGGGATTTCTCACGGTGCCGGCTCGAGTTCTACGGGTTGCGTAAGCGTTTTGGCAAGACTTCCCTCGATCCGTTCAGATAGGGCGTAGACCCCCGCCATCACCCCGGTGGCCGGGTCCTCCACCAGACTGAGCCACATATCGTCCAACGCGGCGTTCAGGTTTTCCCGAAGCTGTGCTTCCATTTTTGGCCGTTCCTTCTCGTGCGCGTTGGCGCTAAAAGCCGCCGCGCCCAGGGAAATCGCCATGCCCGCGACGCCACCGACCACTGCGGCGGCAGCGCTTGCGCCACCGCTGGTCGCGAGCCTCGCTACCAGCTTTTCGCTAGCCCGCTTCGCCACTGGCGATATCCGGGCGTCGGATGGCCCGGCTCCCGCGCCACCAGAGGCCTTGCGGACCTGGGCGAGCAGGGCCTCATAGGCGGGCAGATCCTTGCGAGGCAGGGCATGGACGATCTCATAGAGCGACGCGCTATTGGCTGGTGGAGGCGCCAGCGCGATCGCCGGAATGCCCTTGAGCCGCCGGTCGAATTGATCTGGAGGAACACCGTAGTGCTGCGGAATTCCCCGAAGTTTCTCGCCGAGGCGTTCCACGTAGAGGTTTGTCGCTTGTTCCCTGACCACGTCAGGATCGATTTCCTTGGAAACGGGAGCCAGTACGCGATCCTGATATTGCTCCTGCAAATAGATGGCCAGTCGTTTTACGGTCGGGTCCGTCCCTTCTTCGGCGCTCATCTTGTACCAACCGACCTTGATAGCCAGCCATTGCTGGGTCCAGTAGTCGGTGAACCACGGAATGAAGTCAGCCTCGGTGCGCTTTTGGACGCGGCCTCTCCAGTCCTCCATGGCGTCGCGTGCGTAGTGCTTGGCCGCCCCTGTCGCAACTGACGACGCGGCGCCTATCTCGCTGTCGACCTGCAACCAGGTGCGCTCCGATACCTGAACCGGCGGAGCCCGGTCTGGGGGGCGATCTGTCGTGGCGCATCCCGCCAACGCCACCATCAACGCGACGCTCAGAGAGCGCAGGGTCAAGATCACACCTCCGTAAAAAGAATCGACCGCCATTGCCCTCCCACCGTCGAGCGGGTTCGAACCGAGCACTTCACCTTGCGCGGACGCGTTTGGTTTTTCACTACAGTGCTCACTTCCTGCGGACAAGATGCACGCGGTGTTGTTGCAGCATCGCTAGCGCACCCGTCGAATGCAGCATCTGGAATGTTCAAAATAACCACTAATCGAAGTATAGGTGGCGAGCGAGGACCAGGGACATCTGGCGAGCAGGAGCATCTTTGGCTATCACCGGGGCACGTAGTTGAAGAGAGGGTGTTCGAGTGTTTGCGTATTCATTTATCACCGCCAAGGCCGACAAGCAGATGTTCGATGGAATCAGCCTCACGACCGAAACGGGGCCGAAACTCAGGGCATTGCGCGTCGTTCACCAAGCCTCGGCCTAGCGGGATTAAGCCATCCCGGCAGGCTCGGGTAAAATGCCGCCATGAATGCTCCCGCGCTCCTCGACACGCCGCCTGCACCCGTCATCAAGGTGCGCGGCGAGTTGCTCACCGAACTGCCGCAGGATCTCTACATTCCGCCGGACGCGCTCGAGGTCTTCCTCGACGCCTTCGAGGGCCCGCTTGACCTCTTGCTGTACCTGATCCGCCGCCAGAACCTGGACGTGCTGGACATCCCGATGGCGGCGCTGACCAAGCAGTACATGGCCTACGTCGAAGCGGCGCGTGCCACCCGGCTGGAACTGGCGGCGGAATACCTGCTGATGGCGGCGATGCTGATCGACATCAAGTCGCGCATGCTGCTGCCGCGCCGCGAACAGGCCGAGGAGGCGGGTGAGGGCGACGATCCGCGCGCCGAACTGGTGCGCCGGCTGCTGGAATACGAGCAGATGAAGCTCGCCGGCCAGCATCTCGACGCCATGCCGCAAGCCGGGCGCGATTTCGACAGCGTCAGCGTGTTCCTGCCGGCGGTGGCCAAGCGCCTGCCGAGCCTGCATCCGGAAGAACTGGCCGCGGCGTGGCTGGCGATCCTGTCGCGTGCGAAGAACCGCACCCATCACCGCATCGGCCGGCAGGATCTGTCGATTCGCGAACTTATGAGCCGGATCCTGAAGCAGCTGACGCCTGGCGAATTCATGGAATTCAAGGCCTTGTTCCCGGAATCGGCGACCGTGCATGAACTGGTGGTCACCTTCCTCGCGGTGCTGGAACTGACCAAGGAAACCCTGCTCGACGTGACGCAGGCCGAGCCGTTTGCCCCCATCTACGTAAGACTCCATGAATCTGCAACCGAGTGACAATCCCGAAGACTTGAAAGTCGTGCTGGAAGCCGCCTTGCTGGCAGCGGTCGAGCCGCTGTCGCTGGCCGATCTCAAGCGCATGTTCGAACAGGGCTCGCCTGACCAGGGCGCGCCCACCCCGGGCCTAGCCAACGACGTGCTGCGCCGCGCGCTCGACGACCTGCGCGCGCAGTGGCACGGCCGCGGCGTGGAATTGATCCAGGTGGCGGATGGCTGGCGCTTTCAGACCCGCGCCGAAATGCAGCCCTGGCTGTCGCGGCTGAAGAACGAGAAACCGCCGCGCTACTCGCGCGCGGTGCTGGAAACGCTGGCCATCATCGCCTACCGCCAGCCGGTGACGCGCGGCGACATCGAGGACATTCGCGGCGTGTCGGTCAATCCCAACATCATCAAGACGCTGGAAGAGCGCGGCTGGATCGAGGCGATCGGCCATCGCGACGTACCGGGGCGACCGGCGCTGTTCGGTACCACCAGTCATTTCCTCAGCGACCTCGGCCTGCGCACGCTGTCCGAACTGCCGCCGCTGGAAGAACTCGGCAACCTGGTCACCCCGGAAGAAACAGCATTAATTCCTGAATTGCGCGAGGAATTGGCGGACAATGTCGTCCCCCAGACGTTCGGCGCGGTGATCGAGACCGCCCGCGTCAGCATCGCACCGATTGGTGCAGACCCCGAGACACTTCAATAATCATGGCCCGTCCCGCATCCCCCATCCGCCGTTCGCCCACCGCCCCCATGGGGCGTGCGGCGAGCCGCCTGCAACAGGCGCTCGCCCCCGAGGCGCCCAGCGAGCGCCTGCAAAAGGCACTGGCCTCGGCAGGGCTCGGCTCGCGCCGCGAGATGGAGGAATGGATTGCCGAGGGCCGGGTGCAGGTCAACGGCGAGACCGCCACGATTGGCAGCAAGGTCGGGCCGCGCGACATCGTCAAGGTCAGCGGCCGCCGCGTCTACCTGCGCTTTGATGAAAAGCGCACCCGCATCCTGATCTACCACAAGTCGGAAGGCGAGATCGTCACCCGCGACGATCCCAAGGGCCGCGCCACCGTGTTCGACGCGTTGCCCAAGCTGCGCGGTGCCAAGTGGATCTCCATCGGCCGGCTCGACTACAACACCGACGGCCTGATGGTCTTCACCACCGACGGCGAGCTGGCCAACCAGCTGATGCATCCGCGCTTCGAAGTCGAGCGCGAGTATGCGGTGCGGGTGCTGGGCGAGCTGACCGAAGAGATGATTGCGCAATTGCTGGCCGGAGTGGAGCTCGAGGACGGGCCGGCCCAGCTGCAAAGCTGCTTCGCCGCCGGCGGCGAGGGCGCCAACAAATGGTATCGCGTGGTGATCAAGGAAGGCCGCAAGCGCGAGGTGCGGCGGCTGTTCGAACACTTCGGTCTCACGGTGTCGCGCCTCACGCGCATCCGCTTTGGCCCGATCGTGCTGCCACCGCAGTTGCGGCGCGGCCAGAAAATGGAACTCGACGACGATCTGGTCGCCCGGGTCATGGAATGGGCCGGGATGACGCCCACCCCGCGCCGGCAAACCCGCGGCGTGCCGGACAAGCACACCCGCAAGCCGCGGATACGCTGACCCGGACGGGCGAAGTCCGCTGCCGCTCGATTTATTTCTCGGTCAGTTTCTTGATGACGCCGGCTGCCCATTCGCGGCCGCCCAGGCCGAAGGCCAGCGCGAATGCGAGGCCGATCGCGCCGAAGCCGATCTGGAAGGCGGCGGTGAGAAGTGTCGTGCCGATCGCCAGCTGTTCCAGCGCCACAAACACCACGAAGATGATCACGCCATATTCCGACAGGGTGCTGATCGTGAGCGCGCCCTGCACGCCGATGTTGTTGAGATAGGCGAAGACCAGGCGATTGATGAAGCGTGCGACCAGGATGCCGAACACCAGCACCAGAATGGCGACGATGATGTTGGGGATATAGAGCACGATCTTGTTGAACAGATCTGCCACCATGTGCAGGCCGAGGCTGTTGGCCACGGTGACGATGACGATGAAGATGATGATCCAGTAAACCAGCTTGGCCAGAATGCGCGACAGGCTGACATCGAGGTTGCCCTGCTTGAGGAAGGCCTCGATGCCGGTTTTCTCGGCGAGACTGTCGAATTTCAGCACGTCGAGCAGCTTCATCACCCCGGTGCGCACCAGGTTGGCGAGCAGCCAGCCGACGAACAGCAGCAGCAGGGCCGCCAGCAACTGCGGTACAAAACTTGCCAGCTGCGTCCAGAAAGAAGTCAGGGAAGCGACAAACACATCCAGTTGTTGCTGCATGACACAGTCCT
>Ga0079037_100001909_pt1 | contig 11150 bp, 8 predicted proteins | sample Mud3Dept4metaG_FD_71479 | JGI IMG/M metagenome (GOLD analysis project Ga0079037, IMG submission 71479) | Freshwater wetland microbial communities from Ohio, USA, analyzing the effect of biotic and abiotic controls - Mud 3 Core 4 Depth 4 metaG | ecosystem: Environmental > Aquatic > Freshwater >... | reverse complement strand
TTCAGGACGGCATCCATCCACTCATTTCCGATCTTGGACCGGATATAAGGGATCACTGCCTTCTGGGCGGCTTCCTGGAACTGTTTGTATTCCGCTGCCGTGGGAATGTAGATTTGCATACCCTTCTTGGTCAAGTCTTCCATCCACAGAGTATTTCCCAGGTAAACCTGTGCCCGGTAAATGGAGATGGCGTGCATGGCGGAGTCTCTGACGATCCGTCTCTGATCGGGTGTCAGGGACCGGTAGAACTTCTCGTTGATGGCGATCGGAAGGACCCCCAGGACGTGTCCGTCCAGGGTCAGATATTTCTGGACCTCGTAGAGCTTCGCCTCAATGATCATGGAAAAAGGATTTTCCTCCCCGTCAACAACCTTCTGCTGCAGAGCACTGTAGAGCTCGGACCAGCTGACCGGGGTAGCCTGGGCTCCCAGACCTTCAACCATCTTCACGGCCTCGGGGCTCTGGGTCACCCGGATCTTCATTCCCTTCATATCCGCCGGAGAACGGATGGGTCGCACGTTGTTCGTGAAATTCCTAAATCCGAGAAAAGACCACCCCAGGATACGGACCCCCATCTTATCAAGCACCAATTTCTTGAACCTCTCCCCCGTAGGACCTTCCAGGACCTTGTACATCACCTCCATCGAATCGGTGAGATACGGGGCGGCAAAAGCCATCCATTCCGGTACGAAGTTGGAGAGGGGCATACAACTGGCCGTCGATACCTGAATCACCCCGTCCTTGAGTTGCTGCCAGAGTTCCTGTTCGTCCCCGAGCTGGGAGTTCGGGTAAATGTTGATCTGGATGGCTCCGTTCGTCCTCGCTTCCACCATCCGTTTGAAGACGACCGCCGTCGTGTGTTCTGATGCGAGTCCGCTCCCCTCGATGGAAGTCAGGGTAATATTGTTCACCGATGCGGAGGTGGCCAGCTTGATCGTGGTGGCGGCCTGCCCTTCGAAGACCAGAGAAAACAGTACAACCATGCCAAGGCAACTGATCCATAGTTTCTTTCCCATAAAATCTCCTCCTTTTTTAGAATAAACCTGGAATGATCTCTCTTGATGAAAACCGTTTCTTATATTTTTACCCTTTTTCCTGCTGAGCTCACCTCCCTTCGGATTGAATCGTCTTCTGTCTTTCCTCAGCGGAACCCTCTCCAATGACCCTTCACCTCAGGGTTGACCAGATTGATCGGAAATTCATGCCGAAGGACGCTCGCAATGATCTGTCCGAGCTGGCTTCTCAAACGATCCTCGGCCTCCCTCGTGTTCCAGCCAATGTGGGGCGTCACCACGACGTTGTCAAGCCTCAGAAGCGGTTCATCTGCGGGAGGGGGTTCCTGGGAGAGCACGTCAAGTCCAGCGCCTGCAATCCATCGTTCTCGGAGGGCCCGATAAAGGGCCTTCTCGTCCACGATCCCTCCCCGGGCCACGTTCAGAAAAAAGGCTGTTGGCTTCATCGCTTCGAACTCAGCCTCCCCGAACATCCGTCGGGTCTCTGTGGCCAGGAAAGCATGGATCGTGACGATATCAGAACCCGCCAACAAGTCCTTCAAGGTTTCCTTCTTCTCATATCCTCTTTGGCGGCCAGCTTCGCTTGAAATGTAAGGGTCATAAAAAGTGATCTTCATTCCCAGGGCTTGGCCCTTCTCCGCCACCCTTCTGCCGATTCGCCCCAGACCGATCACCCCCAACGTCTTGCCCTCAAGCTCCACACCTTGCATGAACCGCACCTGGTTCCATTTCCCTTCGAGGACGGCCTTCGCCCCTGGAAGGATGTTTCTACAGAGACAAAACAAGAGTGCCAGGGTGTGTTCGGCCACCGCTTCTACAGAATAGTCGGGAAGGTTGGTTACCGCAATTCCTCTTCGTGTGGCCTCCGCGATATCCACGTAGTCCACCCCGGTGGCCGTGCACGCCACCGTCGATAGCCGTTCCGCCGCCTCCAGGACGTCCCGGGTCACCTTGAGATCGACGTCAGCCACGAGAAGGTGAACGTCCCGAATCTGGCGGATCAGTTCTTCCTGGGACGGGATGGGGACATCCCTCACGTCTGCGACCTTGGAGAATTCCTGGATCCTCCAATCCGCGGTGACGTACGGGTTCAAAATGACGAACTCGAGTTTCATGAAGGAGTCCTCTCTCGTATCAACCGCTCCCGCCATGGCCCTATCCCGGGAGTGTCTTCATCACCACTTTCATAGAATTCAGGATGTGGTCCGACATCGCTTTCTTTGCCCTGGTCACCTGTCCCTGGATCATGTGATCCAGAATTTCGCTGTGTTCTTCGTACGTCTCCTGAAAGCTGCTCGAACGGATATGATCATAACGCCGGATGATTCGAATTCTGCCCTGGAGGTTTTTCAATGCCTCATAGAGCGCGGAATTAGCGCTGTAGAGTGCAATCAGGTCATGGAATCGTTCATCGGCGTCATTAAAGCGCGCCAGATCTTGAGATTTCATCAAGGAAGGATAAGTCTTCACCAGTTCCTGGAGGTTCCGGATCTTCTCGGCATCCAGGGACTTAACCGTCAGCTCCACGGCCAAGGACTCCAGAGTTTCTCTCAGGATGTAGTGGTCTTCCACCTCCCTTCTCGTGAACACCTTCACCGTGAAGCCTCGATTGGGACGAGATTCGACTAATCCCTGTTCGGACAGTCGGTTCAAGGCTTCCCGAACAGGCGTCCGGCTGGTTCCCAAAGCCTGGGCCACTTCTTCATCGGAGATTTTGACACCGGGTGAGAGCTGAAACGTAAGGATCCGCTGTCTGACATATTCAAAGGCTTGCGCGGCGATGTCTTTCCTTTTCATGTCGACACAAATGCATACAGTTTTTTCGACATTGTATTTAACTTGTCACCCTCTGTCAAGAAGAAAGAGAAAACACATGTAACCCTCCTTCAGCAGCTGTGAAAAAATCAAAATCCTCTCAAAAAAGCTGCTGGCCCGCAAGGATGGTTCTCTTGGAGAAATTTGGACCTGCCTGCGCGTAGCCCCTTCGGCGAAGGCAGGCCGGTACGGTCCTTGGAGAAAACCCTCCCCGAGAGCCGATCGCCTGCTTCCCGTAACTGGGCGGATACCTTTGCCGCCTTCTTCCTTGACGCAGTTAGGAAAATGGGTTAATTTGAAAGGTCTCGAACTTCCACGAGGTAAATAACGAATCTTACATCCGTTTTCTGTTTTTCAAGGCACTCTGGATTAGGTAAAAAGCATGGATGAAGCAAGCGCACTGGTCCATCAGAGGATCAAGAAACTGGAAGATCTGCGGCGAGAAGGAATCGACCCGTTTCCGAACGATTTTAGGGCCACCCACACCTCCCAGGAGATCCACCAATCCTTCGATTCCCTGCCGGACGAAGAGTTGAAATCGGTGGCCGACCTCTTCCGGGTCGCCGGTCGGATCATGGCAATTCGTGATTTTGGGAAAGCCAGATTTGTCCACCTGCAGGACCGGAAGGGAAGGATCCAGGCCTACCTCCGGAGAGACAAGATCGGTGACCAGGCCTTCCAGCTTCTGAAGAGAACAGATATCGGCGATATCGTCGGGGTCGAGGGAAAGCTTTTCCGCACAAAGACGCATGAACTGACCCTGGAGGTGGAGAGGTTTCAATTGTTAACCAAGTCCCTTCACCCCCTTCCCGAAAAATGGCATGGTCTCACGGATGTGGAGGCCCGATATCGTCAGCGGTACCTGGACCTTCTCGTCAATCCCAGGGTCAAGGAGATCTTCCTCATTCGGGCCAAGGTGCTTGAGAAGATCCGCGGTTTTTTCATCCACCGCGACTATGTCGAGGTTGAGACCCCGATGATGCATCCGATCCCGGGAGGCGCCACGGCCAGACCTTTCCAGACCCACCATAATGCGCTCGACATGGAACTCTACATGAGGGTGGCGCCTGAGCTTTATCTGAAACGGCTCGTGATCGGGGGTCTGGAGAGAGTGTTCGAGATCAACCGATGTTTCCGGAATGAAGGGATTTCGACCCAGCACAACCCTGAGTTCACCATGCTCGAATTCTATCAGAGCTACGCCACTTATGAGGACATGATGGCCATGACCGAGGAGCTCCTCTCTTCCATCGTCCGGGACCTCCTCGGCAAACTCCAGCTCACTTGTCAGGGGAAAGAGGTTGACTTCACCCCTCCCTGGAGGAGAATCCCTTTCAAGGAATCTCTGGTGGAATACGGAGAAGTGAATCCCTCTGTGATCACAGACTTCACCAAGGCCGTGGACATGGCGAAGGGGCTTAATCTGGAGGTGAAGAAGGGGGCATCTCATGGAAGGGTCTTGGCGGATCTCTTCGATGAATTGGTTGAACCAAAGCTCATCCAGCCGACCTTTGTGACCCTTTACCCGACCGATGTCTCCCCGCTGTCCCGTCGGAATCCAGAGAATCCGGATGTGGTGGATCGCTTCGAGCTCTTCGTGGCGGGCCGTGAAATTGCCAATGGCTTTTCCGAGCTAAATGATCCCGTCGATCAACGGGAGCGCTTCCTTCAGCAGCTTCGTGAGAAAGGCGCAGAAACGAACCCTTCCCTCCAGATTGATGAGGACTTTCTCCGGGCACTTGAACATGGGATGCCTCCCACCGCAGGCGAAGGGATTGGGATCGATCGTTTGGTCATGCTCCTCACGGACGCACCCTCCATCCGAGACGTCATCTTCTTCCCCCTGCTGCGAAGGGAGAAATAACGCACCATGAACTATGAGTGGTTTATCGGCCTGAGATATCTCAAGGCCAAGCGGAAGCAGACCTTCATTTCCATCATCACGGTCATTTCGATCGCCGGCGTCATGGTCGGTGTCATGACCCTGATCGTTGTCTTGGCGGTGATGAATGGTTTTGAAACAATGCTCAAGCAGAAGATCATCGGGACCCAGGCCCACATCGTCGTTCTCAAGGCAGGTCAAGAGGGGATTGACCAGTATGACCAGGTGGCCCGGAAGGTCGAGGAGACCCGCGATGTCGTTTCTGCTTCCCCCTTTATCTTCAGCCAGGTGATGCTCTCTTCCGATTCCGGGGTCTCCGGGGTGGTCCTCAAGGGGATCGATCCCGCACGCGTTGGAAAAGTCACGGAGCTGGGCCGCTACTTAAAGGCCGGTCGCCTGGAGGATCTTCAAAAGCCCCCGGAGGGAGAACTCGCCGGCATCGTCCTCGGAGTCGAGTTGGCCAAACATCTGGGCCTCTCGGTGGGCGATCCCCTTCAGGTGATCTCCCCACTCGGCACGATCACCCCCATGGGGATGGTGCCCAAGATGAGACGGTTTCGCGTGGTCGGCATCTTTCAATCGGGGATGTACGAGTACGACACCACACTGGCCTACATCTCCCTCGAGAACGCTCAGAAGTTCTTCAATATGGACGGCCGCGTCTCAGGGATCGAGATTAAAACGGACAATGTCTACGGGGTGCAGGAGATCGGGCGAGAGATTCGTCGGAAGCTCGGCTTCCCCTTCTGGACGAGGGACTGGATGGAGATGAACAGGAACCTCTTTTCGGCCCTCCGGCTGGAGAAGATCGCCATGTTCATCATCCTCGTGCTCATCGTCCTTGTAGCGGCCTTTAACATCATCTCCACCTTGATCATGGTCGTGATGGAGAAGAGCAAGGATATCGCCATCTTGAAATCCATGGGAGCCCCTGGCAGAGGGATTTTGAAGATCTTCATTATCGAAGGCCTCGTCATCGGGGTCGTGGGCACGGCGATGGGACTGATCGCCGGTCTCGCGATCGCTCTGAACCTGGAGAAGATCACCGGGTTCGTGGAAAACCTCTTCGGCTTCAAGGTTATGTCAAGTGACGTCTATTACATCGACAAACTTCCGTCCCAGGTCAACCCGTGGGATCTGACCTGGATCGTCCTGACGGCCATCCTGATCAGCCTTCTGGCGACCGTCTACCCGGCGTGGAGAGCTTCCAGGCTCGATCCGGCGGAGGCCTTGAGATATGAGTGAAACCCTGATTGAAGTCCAGGAGCTTTTCAAGACCTTCGGAAACGGCGCCAAACGTGTGGATGTCCTGAAGGGGATCGACCTCCTGATTCCGAGAGGCGAGACGGTGGCCATCGTCGGTGCCTCCGGGGTGGGGAAGACCACCCTCCTTCACGTGCTGGGCACGCTTGACCAGCCCACCTCCGGAAAAGTGCTTTATGAGAACCAGGACGTCTTCACGCTGGACGAGAGGGCGTTGGCCCTTTTCAGGAATCGCCAGGTCGGTTTTGTTTTCCAGTTCCATCATCTGCTTCCCGAGTTCAGCGCCCTCGAGAACGTCATGATGCCCTGCCTCATCCAGGGGATCTCCAAGGCGGAGGCCGGCCAGCGGGCCGAGTCCATCCTGACTTTGGTCGGGCTCCGAGAACGCCTGATCCACAAGCCCGGTGAACTCTCCGGAGGAGAGCAGCAGCGTGTCGCTGTCGCGAGGGCCATGGTCCTGGAACCCAAGGTCCTGCTCGCGGATGAACCGACGGGAAACCTGGATACGAAAACAGGAGAGTCCGTGTTTGACCTCCTGGACGAACTCAACCGGACAAAACAGGTGACCCTCATCATCGTGACCCACAACCCCGGCCTGGCCGACCGGATGTCCCGCCAGATTCATCTGGTGGACGGCAGGTTGCGGGCGTAGCGCCCCTATTTACAAACGAGCCGGGATTTGATATGAAAGACGGGATTTTCATGCGATGACGACCGGGAAAGGACTAGGCATTAGATCATGAATCGTCTGTTCGTGGTTGCTCTGATTTTCTTCTTTCTGATCGGGAGGGCTTGGGGCCAGGAAGATACCGTTGAGAAGATCACCATCCTTGGCCACGTGAAGGTGGAAGACGGGGTGATCCGGGGTGCCATCAAGAGCCGGGAGGGGCGCCCTCTCTCCCTGGATCAGGTCCGCGACGATATCCGTTCCATTTACGGCCTAGGCTATTTCACGGATGTGGGGGTGGACATCAAGTCGATGCCCAAGGGGAAAGAGCTCATTTTCGTCGTCGTCGAGAAACCCTCGGTCAAGGACGTGGTGATCGCCGGAAATGACAAGGTGAAGCTGGAAGACATCCGAGAAAAGGTTACGATCCAGCCCCGTTCCATTCTGAATCTGGATAAGGTGAAGGATAATGCCGAGCAAATTCGGAAGCTCTATTTCTCCAAGGGCTACTACGGGGTAAAAGTGAACACGAAGGTCGACCCCCTGGAGCCCAATGAGGCGTTGGTCACGTTCCAGATTGAAGAAGGGCCCAAGGGGAAGATCAAGTCGATCACCTTCAAGGGAAACGACCACATCAAAGCCTCTGATTTGAGAAAGATCTTGCAAACCAAGGAATGGAATCTCCTGTCCTTCTTTACGCAGAGCGGGGTCCTCGACGAAGACGTCTTGAAGAACGATACCCAGCTTCTGGGAGCTTATTACGTCGACCACGGGTATCTCGAGGTAACGGTCTCGGATCCTAAGACTGATCTGACGGATCCGAAAGGGATTCGGATCGAATTCGATATCTCCGAAGGACCTCAGTTTCATATCGGAGATGTCGACTTCAAGGGGGATGTTCTCACGAGCAAGGAAGAGCTTTTTACGGTGATCCAAACGAGAAGGAAGGATATCTACAGTCTCTCCGCCGTCCGGAAGGATGTGAATACGCTCACCGAACTGTTCTCCAACCACGGGTATGCCTATGTCGATGTCACGCCGGAGCCCTCCGTCGACCGGCCGAACCTTCTGGTCAACCTGACCTTCAACATTGAGAAGAAGAAACGGGTCTTTTTCGAGAGAATTCAGATGTCGGGGAATAACAAGACCCGCGACAAGGTGGTTCGTCGGGAGCTTCAGTTCACCGAGGGGGACCTGTACAATGTCACGGCACTTAACGAAAGTCAGAACCGTGTCAGAAGGTTGGGTTTTTTTAAGGAGATCGAATTCACCACCAGCCGGGGAACCACGGACGATAAGATCAATCTCGATATCAAATTGGAGGAGACGAACACAGGGTCCATCGCCTTCGGAGCGGGCTATAGCTCTCTGTACGCTGTCGTGGCCTCTGCTTCCATCTCGGACCGTAACCTTTTCGGACTGGGGTACAATGCGATGCTCAGGGCCAAAATTGGGACCGGGGGGTACAATGATTTGAGACTCAGCTTTACGGACCCATACTTCCTGGGACACCCCTATTCCGTGGGTGGCGATATCTATCACGAGAGGGTGGACTTTTTTGACACGTATTCTTACGAGGTCACCGGAGGTGACGTTCGCGTCGGAAAAGAACTGACTCCGAGGTGGATGATCGATGGGATGTACAAACTCGAGACGCTGGATGTCTTTGATATCGACCGGTTCGCTGATCGGCGGATCAAAGAGCAGGAGGGGAAGACGATGACGAGCGCCATCACGGTCGCTCTCACGAGTGATACTCGGAATGATTACTTCGCCCCCTCGAAAGGCGCAAAGACCGTCGTGAGCGGGACAGTGGCAGGCGGCGTCCTGCAGGGGGATAATGATTTTTTGAAGGGGATCTTTGGCACGAGTCGGTACTATCCCCTGCCTTACAACCTGGTGCTCAATCTCCGCGGAAGAGTCGGGGGCATCGACGCCTACGGCGGGACAGAGGTCCCCGTTAACGAAAAATTCTACGTGGGAGGGATCGCTACGATCCGTGGCTATGAATACGGCATGGCGGGTCCCGTGGAATTCGACGGAGACCCTCTGGGGGCGGATTATATGCTGGTCTTCAATTCCGAGCTGATCTTCCCCATCGTCAGGGAACTGGGTCTGAGGGGAGCGGTCTTCTGGGATATTGGGAAAGGGTTCGACAAATGGACCGACGTAACCCCCCTTAAGACGGGCGTGGGCGTGGGGCTCCGGTGGTTTTCCCCCTTTGGCCCCCTCGCGATCGACCTGGGGTTTAATCCCAATCCGCAAAAGGACGAGAAGTCGTATGTGTTAGAATTCAACATGGGAAGTGCCTTTTAGTGAGCGGAACGAAGCTTCAACGGTGACGATCCTTATTTTCACGAGACAATTTCTTGGAGGGAAATGATGGTGATCAACGGAAAGAAAATGGCGATGTGGGTTGGAATGGTCATTCTGTTAGGAGCGTGGCTCACAGGGCCGGCAGGGCCGGGTTGGGCGAGCGAGCTGAAGATTGGTTCTGTCGACATTCAGAAAGCGGTCAATGAATGTCAGGCCGGCAAAGATGGAAAGAAGAAGATCATGACCGAAGTGGAAAAGTTCCAGCGGCAAGTGGGAGACAAGCAGAAAGAGCTTCAGACGCTCAAAGAGTCCCTTGAAAAACAGGCCCCCATGCTGACCGCCGACGCCCGGGCCACCAAGGAAAAGGATTATCAAAGTAAGCTTAAGGATTTTCAGCGGTGGGGGGAGGACACACAGAATGAACTGAATCAGAAACGGATGGAGATCGAAAGGAAGATCGCCGTCGATCTCTTTAAAGTCGTCCAGAAGATTGGAGCGGATGATAATTATACGATCATCCTCGAAAGGAATGAGAACCTCGTCCTTTTCGCGAACAAGAGTACGGACCTGACGGATCGCGTCATCAAAGCTTACGACATTCAAAAGAAATGACCCTGATGGCGGACGGCGGATAACAGATGGAAGGTTAAAGAAATCTGAAATCCAACAGGCTGCTGAAAAAGGGGTTTTTCCCGGGATGCTCAAAAATGTCCAGATGCAAGGCTCCCGAAATCCTGAGGAGTGAGGCGTACTTGCGAGTACGCTGCAGCGACGAAGGATGAGGGGAACGCAGCAGATGGACGTTTTTCAGCATCCTGCTGAAATCTGAAATAACGGAAGTGACGATGAAGAAGCGACTGAGCGAGCTGGCAGAATATGTGGGCGGCGCCGTGATCGGCAATGGAGAGGTGGAAATCACCTCGGTAGCCTCCATCGAGGACGCTCAACCCGGAGATATCACCTTCATCGCGAATCCGAAATATCGATCCAAGTTGAATGAAACGAGGGCCTCGGCCGTGATCGTTGGGAGCGAGATCGCGGAGGTAGACAAACCCCTCCTCCGGACGGCCAACCCCTATCTCGCCTTTGGACAGATCCTCGCCCTGTACACCCACATCCCTTATCAGCCCAAGGGCATCGATCCCCATGCCTGGATCAGCCCCACAGCCCAGGTGGGGAAGGATGTGACGATCCATCCTTTTGCGTATGTCGGCGACCGATCCGTTATCGGAGAACGGGTCATCCTGTATCCAGGAGTCACGGTGGCGGAGGAATGTTCCATCGGCGATGATTCGATCCTCTACCCTCATGTCTCCCTTTATCGAAGAACGGTCCTTGGTCGGGGGGTGATCCTCCACGCCGGCGTCGTCGTGGGAAGCGATGGGTTCGGATATGCGAAGGATGGCCGGAAGAATAAGAAAGTTCCACAGGTCGGGAGCGTGGAGATTGAAGACGACGTGGAGATCGGGGCCAATACGACCATCGACCGGGGCACCCTGGGAAAAACGACCATCCGGAAAGGGGTGAAGATCGACAACCTCGTCCAGATCGCCCATAACGTGGTCATCGGGGAAGACTCGCTCGTCGTCGCCCAGGTCGGAATCTCGGGCTCGACAAGAATCGGCAGCAACGTGACCCTCGGCGGCCAGGTGGGCCTGGCGGGACACATCAGCATCGGAGATAATGTGATGATTGGAGCCCAGTCAGGAGTTCCCAACGATCTCCCTCCCAACGGGATCTACACAGGAAGCCCGATCATTCCCCATCGAGACTATTTAAGGATGGCCATGAGTCTGCCCAAAGTGCCTGAGATGAGGAAAGCACTGAACGAGATCGAAAGACGCCTCACCAAGATCGAGGGGACCCTCTCGCCGGAAGAGAAGGAGAAGTAGATGATCGAGATCCGAGAGATCCAAACCCTGTTGCCCCACACCTATCCCTTCCTGCTGGTGGACCGCATCATCGAAATCGAACCCGGGAAACGGATCGTCGGCATCAAGAACGTGACTTATAACGAACCCTTCTTTACGGGCCATTTCCCCGGCCGACCCATTATGCCGGGCGTGTTGATTGTGGAAGCGATGGCCCAGACCGCCGGAGTTTTGGCCTTCAAATCGATTCCGGAAGAGGAGCAGGGGAGGCCTGTCTTCTTCCTGGGGTTGGACAATGTCCGTTTTCGAAAGCCCGTCATCCC
>Ga0079037_100001908_pt1 | contig 11150 bp, 5 predicted proteins | sample Mud3Dept4metaG_FD_71479 | JGI IMG/M metagenome (GOLD analysis project Ga0079037, IMG submission 71479) | Freshwater wetland microbial communities from Ohio, USA, analyzing the effect of biotic and abiotic controls - Mud 3 Core 4 Depth 4 metaG | ecosystem: Environmental > Aquatic > Freshwater >... | reverse complement strand
GGAAATTCACGTACTCGCCGATGGCCGTGGTGGCCTCGCTGGAGGCATCTGCCAGGTCGCCGAGCACCGAGAGGTCGTCCACCTGGGCGAAGGCGCGGGGCAGGTCGCGCTCGACGAACGCGTGCACGCCGCGCAGCGTTTCGATGGCGGTCTTGACGAAGATGCCCGCGGGCTCCTTCACGTTGGCCCGCGCGCTCTGGATCATTCGGGGCACCTGCCGCAGCTTCGAGAGCACGCGCCGGGCGCGCTCCTCAGGGGGCGCGTAGGCGAACAAGGCCTGCGCCGCGAGGCTGAGCGCCATCGTGTCCGCGTACATCTGGGGACTGCGCTCCCAGGTGCGCAACTCCTCGATCTCGAAGATCCGGGCTCGCACGTGGCTGTCGAGGCGCTGCCGGTCCAGTTGCCGCGCCGGGCTCAGCGTGTCCGGGTTGATCGCCCCCAAGCGCCGGCTGAAGGACCCGAGCTCCCTGAGGTGCGCATCGATGCCGGCGCGCGAGTAGTCCTCGAGGAGGTCATCGTGGGTATGCACCCCGTCGAAGGTCGCGGTGGTGGGCTGGACCTCGTGCAGGTACGCCAGGTAGTCGTCCACGAAATGCGGCAGCGGCTCGGAGGAGTACATCGCGATGCAGGCCCGGTTCTGACCAACGGAAGAGTCTCGGCCGCCCGGACACCTGCCAGGCCCGGCCGCCCAACCCTCCAATGGTACAATACCGCCTCCCCCACCCCTAACCCCAATGCGACACTCGGCGAACCACCTGCGGCTGGCGGCTGGCGGCCGACAGCGCGAGCGAGTTCCGATCGCGGCTCGCGCCGGGGGTTAGCGGCCCACCCCGATGGCAGGCACCCTCTACGTCGTTTCCACGCCCATTGGGAACCTGGAGGACATCAGCCTGCGCGCGCTCCGGGTCCTGCGCGAGGCGGCCGTCGTTGCCGCCGAGGACACGCGCCGCACCGCCAAACTGCTGGCCCACTACGAGATCACCACCCCGCTCGAGAGCCTGCACGCCCACAACGAGCACGCCCGGATCCCTGCCCTGCTGGCACGCCTCGCCGCCGGGGCTTCGGTGGCCCTGGCCTCCGACGCCGGCACCCCGCTCGTGTCCGACCCCGGCGAGAGCTTCGTGCGTGCCGCCCTTGCTGCAGGGTGCCGCGTCGAGGCGATCCCGGGGCCGAGCGCCGTCCTGGCCGCGCTCGTCGTCTCCGGCCTCCCGGCGGCCGAGGGGTTCACGTTCCTCGGCTTCGCGCCCGCGCGCGAGGGCGAACGCCGGCGCTGGCTGCAGGCGGCTGGCGCCGAGCCGCGGCCCGTCGTCTTCTTCGAGGCGCCACACCGTGTCCGGGAGACGCTCGAGGCGGCTGGCGCGCTGCTCGGTGACCGGAACGTGGCGGTGTCGCGGGAGCTGACCAAGATCCACGAAACCCACCTCCGGGGATCCATCAGCGCCGTCCTGGCCGCCCTGGGCGAGCCCCGTGGCGAGTACACGGTCGTGCTCGCGCCTGCCGTCCCTGAACGGCCCGTGCCGCTCACCGATGCCGGCGCGTGGGCCGAATTCGCCGACCTGACCGGTCCGGGACACCTGTCCCGGCGCGGGGCGGTCTCGGCGATCGCCCGCCGCCACGGGGTGCCGGCCCGGGAGGTCTATGCCGCGATCGAGCGGGCCAAGCCGGATGCTGCCGATAAGTAGGACACCATCACCGTGACCGAGACCTCCGCCGCCCTCCACGTCCTCGTGCTCGCCGCCGGCAAGGGCACGCGCATGAAGTCGTCGCGCCCCAAGGTACTCCACGCCATCGGCGGGCTCCCCCTCATCTCCCACGTGCTGCGCACCGCCGCCGCGCTGGACCCGGTCTCCATCCTCGTCGTCGTGGGTCACGAGGCCGAGCGGGTGGAGGCCGCCGTGGCCGGCATGCCGCGGGTGAGGTGCATCCGCCAGGAGCCGCAGCTCGGCACCGGCCACGCCGTGCTCCAGAGCGAGCCGCAGCTCGCGGGCTGCCCCGGCACCCTGCTGCTGCTCTCGGGCGACGTGCCGCTGCTGCGGGCCGAGACGCTGCAGGCGCTTGCCCGCCACCACGCCGCGCGCGACGCCGCCGCCACGGTCCTGACGACCGAGCTCGGTGACCCGACCGGGTACGGCCGGATCGTCCGCGAGCACGGCCGCATGGCCCGCATCGTGGAGGAGCGCGATGCCTCGCCGGAGGAACGGGCCATCCGCGAGGTCAACACGGGGGTCTACGCCTTCGACCTCGCCCCCCTCTTCGGCGCACTCCGCCAGATCGCCACCGGCAACAGCCAGGGCGAGTACTACCTGCCCGACCTCGTCGAGATCTACCGGCGCCGCGGTGCCCCCGTTGAGACGCTGGGCGTCGCCGATCCCGAGGAAGTGCGGGGTGTGAACACGCAGGCGGAGCTCGCCGCCATGGGGACGCGCATCCGCGCCGCGCGAGTGGCCGCCCTGATGGCGAGCGGCGTGACGGTGGTCGACCCCGTCACGACGTACGTGGACGTGGAGTCCGAGGTCGGGCCCGACACGGTGCTCCAGCCAAACGTCTACCTCGAAGGGCGCACCCGTATCGGCACGGGTTGCGAGATTCACGCCGGCACGCGCGTGGTCGATTCCACCGTGGAGGACGGCGCCGTCCTCCTGAACCACTGCGTCGTCACGCAGGCGCACGTGGGCCCGGGGGCCATCGTGGGCCCATTCGCCCGCCTGCGCCCCGAGACCGTCCTCGGCCCGGCGGCGCACGTGGGGAACTTCGTCGAGCTGAAGAAGACCACGCTGGGCCGTGGTTCGAAGGCCAACCACCTCACGTACCTCGGCGATGCGACGATCGGCGAGGGGGTCAACATCGGGGCCGGCACCATCACGTGCAACTACGACGGGGTGCTCAAGCACCGGACCGTCATCGAGGACGAGGCGTTCATCGGGAGCGACAGCCAGCTGGTTGCGCCGGTCCGGATCGGCCGCGGCGCGTACGTCGGCGCCGGCTCGTCGATCACGAGAGACGTGCCGCCCGACGCGCTGGCGGTGGCGCGTGCCGATCAGGTGATCAAGGAAGGCTGGGCGGCACGGCGGCGGGCCGAGCGCAAGAAGTAGAACGGGGCCCACGTTCGTCCCATCAACCGTACTTACCGACTGAGCGACCGGACGACAGAGCGACCGAGCAACCAGGCAACCGAGCAGCCGGAAGACCGCGCGACTGACAGACCAAGCGACCGAAAGACCGATCATGTGCGGCATCGTTGGATACATCGGGTCGAAGCAGGTGGTGCCGGTGCTCATCGAGGGCCTCCGGCGCCTCGAGTACCGGGGATACGACTCGGCGGGCGTGGCCGTCGTGCGTGACGGGCGCATCGACGTGCGCCGGTCGGCCGGCAAGCTCGCGCGGCTGGAGGAGCTGCTGGCGGGCGCTCCGCTCGCCGGCGACTACGGCGTGGGCCACACCCGCTGGGCCACCCACGGGCGCCCCACCGAGGAGAACGCGCACCCGCACCGCGACTGCACGGGCCGGCTGGTCGTCGTACACAACGGCATCATCGAGAACTACCTCGACCTCAAGCGCGAGCTGCAGCAACAGGGCCATCGGTTCGTCACCGAAACCGACACGGAGGTGGTGGCTCACCTCGTCGAGCGCGAGATGTGCGACGACGGGCTGGAGCAGGCAGTGCGGCGCGCGCTGCTGTCGCTGCGGGGCCTCTTCGCGCTCGTGCTGATGTCGGCCGACGACCCCGAGAAGATCGTCGCCGTCCGCAACGGCCCGCCCATCGTCGTGGGCCTCGGCGAGGGCGAGTTCTTCGTGGCCTCCGACATCCCCGCCATCCTCAGCCACACACGCGACGTCGTGTTCCTCGGCGACGAGGAGATGGCCGTCATCACGCGTCACGGCGTCGCCTTCACCGACTACGCCGGCGGCAGCGTGTCGAAGGCGACGCAGCGCGTGCTCTGGGACCCGGTGATGGCCGAGAAGGCCGGGTACAAGCACTTCATGCTGAAGGAGATCCACGAGCAGCCGTGGGCGGTTCGCGAGACGGTGCTCGGGCGCGCCTCGGTGGAGACCGGGCACGTGTTCCTCGGCGAGATGGGCATCGGCGATGAGGACCTGCGCGCGGTGGATCGCGTCGTGGTGCTCGCGTGCGGCACCTCCTGGCACGCCGGCCTCGTCGGCAAGTTCATGATCGAGCAGCTCGCGAAGCTGCCCGTCGAGGTGGACTACGGGAGCGAGTACCGCTACCGCGATCCGATCGTCAACGACCGCACGTTGGCCGTCGTCATCACGCAGTCGGGCGAAACGGCCGACACCCTCGCCGCGCTGCGCGAGGCGAAGCGGCGCGGCGCGAAGGGCATGGCCATCTGCAACGTCGTCGGCAGCATGGCCACGCGGGAAACACTCGGCACGGTGCACACCCACGCCGGCCCCGAGATCGGCGTGGCCTCGACCAAGGCGTTCACCTCGCAGCTCGTGGCGCTGCACCTCCTCGCCCTCTACCTGGCGCAGGCGCGGGGCGCGCTCACGCCCGACCAGATCCGGCCGCACCTCGAGGCACTCACGCAGTTGCCGGTGCTCGTGGAGGAGGCGCTCAAGACCGAACCCCAGATCGAGGAGATCGCGAAGCGGTACTACCAGTGCTCCGACTTCCTCTACCTCGGGCGCGGGTTGCAGTACCCCATCGCCCTCGAGGGCGCGCTCAAGCTGAAGGAGATCTCCTACATCCACGCCGAGGGGTACCCGGCCGGCGAGATGAAGCACGGCCCCATCGCGCTCATCGACGAGCACATGCCCGTCGTGGCCATCGCCACGCAGGATGCGACCTTCGAGAAGATGCTCGGCAACGTGCAGGAGGCGAAGGCGCGCAACGCGTCGGTCCTCGCGATCGTCACGCGCGGCGACGATCGGCTCGACGCGGTGCTCGACCCCGTGCGCGACTCGCGCATTCCGCTGCCGGCCTGCCACCCCTTCGTGGCGCCGGTGATCACCTCGGTGCCGCTGCAGTTGCTCGCGTACCACATCGCCGTGCGCCGCGGGTGTGACGTGGACCAGCCGAGGAACCTGGCCAAGAGCGTCACCGTCGAGTAGGGGCCGGACCGCTGTGGCGCACGGTGGTGCCTCGTGCCTCGTGCCTGGTTCTTCGGCGGAACTCGTGCCTGGTGCGTCCGCCGGTGAGGGAGGTCCGGGTCCGTCGACAGCCGCGGCCTGAGCCGCGCCGAGGCACGAAGCCCGAGCCCCGCCGAGGCACGAAGCCCCAGGCACGAGGCACCACTGTGGCGGACCACCCTTGTGCGATCCGTCAAGGCCGCGCGCTATACTCGTTCGATCTGCACCCACGCCCGGATCGAAACGAGCACGCCGGTGTCCACTTCGCACCACGCCAGCCCCGACGCCCTGCTCTCGGGCCTCAATCCCGCGCAGCGCGATGCCGTCCAGCAGACCGACGGCCCGCTCCTCATCCTCGCGGGCGCCGGGTCGGGCAAGACGCGCGTCATCGCGCACCGCATCGCGCACCTGATCGGCGCCGGCCGCGCGGCCGAGGACCAGGTCCTCGCCGTCACCTTCACCAACAAGGCCGCCGAGGAGATGCGCGAGCGGGTGGCCCGGCTGCTCGGCCGCGCGTGTCGCCACCTCTGGATCTCCACGTTCCACGCGTTCTGCGCGCGCGTGCTCCGGCGGGAGGGACCGGCGATCGGCCTGCCACGGAGCTTCGTGATCTACGACAGCGCCGACCAGGTCGCCGCCGTCAAGCACATCATCAAGGAACTCGGCCTCGACGACCGTCTGGTGCCGCCGCGCCTGGCGCTCTCGCGCATCAGCCACGCGAAGAACAACATGCAGGGGCCCGACAGCCTCCGCTCGGGCTGGAACCTCCGCGACGAGCAGGTGGCCCGCATTTTCGAGCGCTACGTCGAGGTCCTCGCCGAGGCCAACGCCGTCGATTTCGACGACCTGCTGCTCAAGACGGTCACGCTCTTCGAGCGCGCCGAGCCGGTGCGCCTGCGCTATGCCCGCCACTTCCGCTACCTGATGGTGGACGAGTACCAGGACACCAACCGGCCCCAGTACCTCCTCGTCAAGCAGCTGGCGAGCGAGCATCGCAATCTCGCCGTCGTGGGGGATCCGGACCAGTCGATCTACAAGTGGCGCGGGGCCGACCTGCGCAACATCCTCGACTTCGAGCAGGACTTCCCCGACACGCGGGTGATCCGGCTCGAGCAGAACTATCGCTCGACGCAGGTCATCCTCGACGCGGCCAGCGCCGTCATCAGCCGGAACCGCGCGCGCAAGGAGAAGCGGCTCTGGACCGACCACAAGGGCGGCGATCCCGTCCGCTCGTTCCTGGTCGGCGACGAGGGTGAGGAGGCGAACCTCATCAGCCGCGTGGTCCGGCACGCGATCGCCGAGGACGTACGCGCCGCAACGGCCGTGCTCTACCGCATGAACTCGCAGTCGCGCGCCATCGAAGACGCGCTGATGCGCGACGGCGTGGCCTACCGGATCGTGGGCGGCGTGCGCTTCTACGAGCGGAAGGAGATCAAGGACGCCCTCGCCTACCTCAAGCTCGCGCTCGACCCGCACGACGACGTGAGCCTGCGGCGGGTGATCAACACGCCGTCACGGGGGATCGGCAAGTCGGTGATGGAAGCGCTCGAGGCGGTCGACCCCCGCGCGGTCCCCGCCGACGCGCCGCCGCTCGTGGCGGCAGGCCTCCACGACGGCGCGGCCCCGCGCTCGCTCTGGGCGAAGCTCGATCTGGCCGTTGAGGGGCGCGGCATCGTCGCGCCGCGGGCGGCCGCCTCCCTTCGCACCTTCCGCGAGATCATCGAGCGCCTGCAGGCCCGGGCCGCCTCGGCCGGCGTGGCCGAGGTGATCGAAACCGCGCTCGAAGCCAGCGGCTACTGGCAGGACCTCCGCGACGAGCGGTCGGAGGAAGCCGAGGCCCGCCTCCAGAACCTCGCCGAGCTGGTGTCGGCCGCCCGCGAGTACGAGGCGCGCGACCCAGAGCCCTCGCTCGGGGGGTTCGTGGACCGCCTGTCGTTGCTCTCGGAGGCCGACGAGGAACAAGGCGCGCGCGACGCCCGCGTGTGGCTCATGACGCTCCACGCGGCCAAGGGGCTCGAGTTCCCGACGGTGGTGATCGCGGGCCTCGAGGAGGGGTTGTTCCCCCACTCGCGGTCGCGCGACGAGGAGGCGGAGCTCGAGGAGGAGCGGCGGCTGTGCTATGTCGGGATGACCCGCGCCCAGCGTCACCTCGTGCTCACGAGCGCGGCGCGCCGACGCGTGTTCGGCGAATACATGAACTGCACGCCGTCCCGGTTCCTCGCCGAGATTCCCGCCGAGCTCGTGGAGCACCGGGACCTGGCGGGCGGGCGCGGCTGGTCCTCAGGAGACGGCCGTTCCGGGGCCGCGCGTTGGGAACGTCCGATTGACCGGCCGCTCCCGGGCCGGCGACCCGCCCGCGAGCCGCGGGTGCACGAGTACCGCGCCGAGGACGAGGATCAGTCGCAAACCGGCTTCCGCCCCGGCCAGCGCGTCCGCCACCCCATGTTCGGGTTCGGGACGATCGTAGCGGTGGACGGCGCCGACGCCGACGCCAAGGTGGTGGTGCGGTTCGCCGCCGTGGGACAGAAGAAGCTGATGGCGCGGTTCGCGAAGCTCGAACCCGCCTGACCCGCGGACCCGTGGCAGCAAGAGAACAGGGGCGGCCAAGGCCGCCCCTGTCTCGTCATCCCTTGGCGCCTGTCGACAGCCGCGGATCGGGATCCGGTCTACATCGTCGGGGTCTTCCCGTCGTCGGCCGAGCTGATGTGCGTGATCACCCAGCGTCCATGCCTGGCCAAGCCGTTGGGCCCGTTGCGCAGCTCCACCCGCTGGAACTTCACGTGCAGCTGCTGGTCGACCGGCGCGGCGTCGCCCTTCTTCACCTTCGCCGTCACCACCATGTCCTTGGTGATGAGGTCGCCGTCGAACTGCGTGGGGTCGACCGGGTCGCGGGCGTCGAACGCGCTGATCTCGGCGATCCCGCGCTCGGCCGCCAGGGCCTGTCGCGCGGCGGCGAGCTTGCCGGAGGAGGTTTGGGAATCGTCACGCCACTTCGTCCAGGCGGTCAGGACCTCGAGGTCCTTCCCCTTGAGCTTCGCGTTCTCTCGCTCGGCCTTCAGCACGCGCTCGATCGCGTCGAGATTCGCGTCCTGGTAGGCCCTCTTCTCCTTGTTGAAGGCCTCGTCGGCCTTCCGGGCCTCTTCTTCGGTGGCCTTCAGTTCCCGCAGCTTCAGGGGAACCTTCTCCTCCGGACCGAGCTTCACGACCTCGAAGCTCTGGACGATGCCCTGTTCGGTGGGCGAGAAGGACACCGTCGCGATGTTGCCGAGGGTGGCGTTGTCCCGCATGCGGGACGCCTGGAAGTACTTGTTGAGGAGCTGCTGCTCCTCGGAACCGCCGCAGGCCCCCATGACGAGCAGCGTGGGGAGCACGAGGAGCACTGACAGCAGCAACGACGTGGGTCTCGGCCGAACCATGATTTGTCCGCCTCCTTCCGCCGGCCGGGCACTGGCCGGACGGGACGGGCCGCGTGGGCACGGCCCCTGGTGGTGCGTCACTACTGGGCCTGGGGCTCGCCGGGCTCGGCGTCCCCGCCCTCGGCGGGTCCGGACTGGGGGTCTCGCTCGGGTTCGGAGTCCGCCTCGGTGTCGCTCTCCTTCTCGGTCAGTCGGGCGACGGAGACCACCCGGTCCCCCTCGTCCATCTCCATGAGCCGGACGCCCTGGGCGTTGCGGCCGATGAGCCGCAGGTCTCCGACGCCCATCCGCAGGATCTTGCCCTGTTCGGTGACCAGCATCAACTGGTCGGCGTCGGTGACGCACGAGACGGCGACGACCCGGCCGTTCCGCTCGCTCGTCTGGATGTTGATGATACCCAGTCCGCCGCGCGACTGCACCCGGTATTCGTCGAGGGTGGTCCGCTTGCCGTAGCCGTGCTCGGTGACGGTCATCATCGACCCCTCCGGGCGGAGCACCTGCATGGCGACGACGGCGTCGCCCTCCCGGAGCGAGATCCCCCAGACGCCGTAGGCGCCACGGCCCATCGGGCGGACGTCGCTCTCGGGGAACCGGATGGCCATCCCGTCACGGGTGCCGATGAACACGTCGCTCCGGCCGTCGGACTCCTGGACGCCGATCACGGCATCGCCCTCCTCGATGCTCATGGCGATGATCCCGCCCGCGCGCGGGTTGCTGAAGGCGCGGAGGTCGGTCTTCTTCACGAGCCCGTTTCGGCTGCCCATCACCACGAACTGGGTGCCCTCGGCGGCCGGCCACTCTCTCACGGCGAGCAGCGCCGCGATGCGCTCGCCGGGCTCCATCGACACCAGGTTGGCGATGGCGGTGCCCTTGCCGTCGGGCCCGACGACCGGGATGCCGTGCACCTTCTGCCAGTAGGCGCGCCCGCGGTCCGAGAAGATCATGATGTAGGAGTGCGTGGAGGCCACAAACAGGTGGCTCACCACGTCCTCCTCGCGGATGGTCATCCCGCGGCGGCCCTTCCCGCCTCGCCGCTGGCTCCGGTACGACGAGAGCGAGGTCCGCTTGATGTAGCCGGTGGACGACACGGTGATCACCATGTCCTCGTCGGCCACGAGGTCCTCGATCGTCAGCTCGCCGTACTGCTCGAGGATCTCGGTGCGGCGCGGGTCCGCGAACGCCTCGCGCACCTCGCGCAGTTCGTCCACCACGATGCCCATGAGCAGCGCGTCGCTCCCGAGGATCGACCGCAGCCGCTCGATCGTGCGCAGCAGTTCGGCCAGCTCGTCGAGGATCTTCTGCCGCTCGAGCCCGGTGAGGCGCTGCAGCTGCATGTCGAGGATGGCCTGCGCCTGCACCTGCGACAGGCTGAACTCGCGCATCAGCCCCTCGCGCGCCTCCGCCGGGTTGCGCGACGCGCGGATCAGGGCAATCACGGCGTCGAGGTGGTCGAGGGCGATCTTGAGCCCTTCGAGGATGTGGGCCCGCGCCTCGGCCTTGCGCAGCTCGAACTCGGTGCGCCGGCGCACCACCTCGCGCCGGAACTCGATGAACGACTCGAGCAGGTCGAGCAGCGGCAGCACCCGCGGGCGGCCGCCCGAGATGGCGAGCATGATCACGCCGAAGGTGGTCTGCAGCTGCGTGTGCTTGTAGAGGTTGTTGAGGACGATGTCGGGCAGCTCTCCGCGCTTCAGCTCGATCACGACGCGCATGCCGTCGCGATCCGACTCGTCGCGCAGGTCCGCGATGCCCTCGACGACGCGTTCGCGCGCCAGCTCGGCGATCTTCTCGATGAGCCTGGCCTTGTTGACCTGGTAGGGGATCTCGGTGACGACGATCGAGGAGCGGTCGCTCTTCTCGGCCTGCTCGACGCTCGTGCGGGCCCGGACGGTCAACACGCCGCGGCCGGTGCTGTAGGCCTGCTGGATGCCGCTGCGCCCGACGATGAAGCCGCCGGTCGGGAAGTCGGGGCCGGGAACGAGCCGCAGGACGTGGCGGAGCTTCTCCTCGCGGCTGGCCGGCGGGGTCCCGGCCGCGCGGTGCGGCCCGTGCTGGCCGTGCTCGATCAACCAGACGAGCGCGTCGACGATCTCGCCGAGGTTGTGCGGCGGGATGTTGGTCGCCATCCCGACGGCAATCCCCGACGACCCGTTGACGAGGAGGTTCGGAAACGGGGCCGGGAGCACGCTCGGCTCCTCGGTGGTCTCGTCGTAGTTGGGGACGAAGTCCACCGTCTCCTTGTCGAGGTCGGCCATCAGGCTCTCGGCCAGGGCGTCGAGACGGGCCTCGGTGTACCGCATGGCCGCGGGCGGGTCGCCGTCCACCGATCCGAAGTTCCCCTGGGGGTCGACCAGGGGGTAGCGCATGTTGAAGTCCTGCGCGAGGCGGACGAGCGTGTCGTAGATCGACGCGTCGCCGTGGGGATGGAAGTTCCCCATCACCTCGCCGACGATCTTGGCGCACTTGCGGTAGGCCCGGTTGCTGGCGAGCCCCATGAGCCGCATCCCGTACAGCACGCGGCGGTGCGCCGGCTTCAGGCCGTCGCGCACGTCGGGCAGCGCTCGCCCGATGATCACGCTCATCGCGTAATCCATGTACGAGCGCTTCATCTCGTCTTCGATGTTGACGGGGACTTTCAGCGACATG
>Ga0079037_100001907_pt1 | contig 11155 bp, 5 predicted proteins | sample Mud3Dept4metaG_FD_71479 | JGI IMG/M metagenome (GOLD analysis project Ga0079037, IMG submission 71479) | Freshwater wetland microbial communities from Ohio, USA, analyzing the effect of biotic and abiotic controls - Mud 3 Core 4 Depth 4 metaG | ecosystem: Environmental > Aquatic > Freshwater >... | reverse complement strand
TACCCGTGGTGATGGAACCAAAGGTGACGATGTGACTCTTAACGTCAAAACTATCAGAAGCATACCTTTTAAAGTATCTGGAAAGAATGTACCTGACGAGTTTGTTATGAGAGGAGAAATACTTATGCCCAGGGCAGTTTTTAACAGGCTGAATGAAGAAAGGGATAAAGAGGGTCTTGATCCGTTTGCAAATCCACGGAATGCTGCCTCTGGAACGTTGAAGCTTCTCAATCCCAGGATGGTAGCAGCCAGAGAGCTTGATTGCATGTTTTATTTTTTGCTTTCTGAAGATCTGCCACATAATACCCATTACGGAAATTTAATGGAAGCTTCGGGCTGGGGTTTCAGAGTATCGGAGAGTATAAAACTTTGCAGAAACATTGACGAAGTGATCCAATTCATAAACTATTGGGAATCAGAACGTAAAAAACTTCCCTTCGATATTGATGGAGTTGTGTTGAAAGTAAATTCAATTGTACTCCAGGAAGAACTCGGATTTACAGCAAAATCTCCCCGCTGGGCAATAGCTTTTAAATATAAAGCCGAGCAGGTTTCAACAAAATTATTATCAGTTTCATTTCAGGTTGGAAGAACCGGTAATGTCACTCCTGTTGCTAACCTTGAACCGGTCTTCCTTGCAGGATCGACTGTAAAACGAGCAACTTTGCATAATGCTGATCAGATAGCTCTCCTCGATCTTCACCTGAATGATGTTGTGTACGTGGAAAAAGGCGGAGAGATAATACCTAAAATTGTCGGGGTTGATCATTCATTCAGAAACAAGAACAGCAGGGAGATTATTTTTATTTCAATTTGTCCTGAATGCGGAACGCCCCTGATTAAAAATGAGGGAGAAGCAAATCATTTCTGCCCGAATTATCTGCATTGTCCACCACAGATAAAAGGAAGAATACAACATTTCATCAGCAGAAAGGCTATGAATATTGATGGACTCGGCGAAGAGACGGTTGAGCTTCTGTTCAATAAGAAACTAATAAGGAATTATGCTGACCTTTATGAATTAAAAGCCGAACAGTTAGTACCTCTTGAGCGTCTCGGTGAAAAATCAGCTGCCAATATTCTCAGGAGTATCAAAGCTTCATTGGCTGTATCTTATAATCGTGTTCTTTTTGCCCTTGGTATCAGACATGTCGGTGAAACAGTAGCAAAAACAATTGCCGGGAATTTCACTTCAATTGACAGACTGATGAGTGCCGATATTGAACAATTAACAAGCATTCGTGAGATAGGGCCAAAGATAGCTTCAAGCATCATCTCATTTTTTGCAGATAATGATAATATCGTGATAATCAATCGTCTTAAGTCATATGGGATCAGGTTTTCGGATGAAGCAAAGAAGAGTCTAAAGAGTGAAAAACTTAAAGGAAAATCAATCCTGATCTCAGGTATATTTCAGAAGCATACCCGTGATGAATATAAAGAAATAATTGAGAGAAATGGTGGCAGAAACTCCACATCATTATCAGGAAATACATCTTTTATTCTTGCCGGAGAAAATATGGGACCTTCTAAAAAAGAGAAGGCTGCAGAGCTTGGAATTCCTATGATGGATGAAAATGAATTTTTAAAATTAATCGATGAAGAATAATCTTTGTGACTGATTGATTTAAGTAAAAAAAAGTTAGGTTTGCAATATGGAATTAATTGCAAAAGCAAGGATTGATATTGGTAATTCAATTCTTTCGAAGAGAATTAGAAAAATAAGCAGGAAAGTATATTATTCAAATATAAGTGAGGTAAAAAGTATTGGAATCGTCTGGGATGCGTCTCAAACTCAGGATTTTCCACATTTATCAAAGTTTTACCATAAAATGCTTGAAAGGAAAATCGAAGTTAAAATAATCGGCTATTATCCGGGTAAAGAACTTCCTGATCAATATACAGCTTTAAGATATCTTTCATGCATCAGGAAGAGGGAAATAAATTTCTTTAATATACCTGTCTCAACAGAAACAGATTACTTTATTAAAAACAGGTTTGATGTTCTTATTGATATCAATTTCGAGAATAAATTTCCATTATATTATATAAGTTCTTTGTCCGTCTCCAGTTTTAAGGTTGGATTATTTGACTCTGCTTCAGGCACTTCAATCTTCGATCTGATGATAGAATTAAAAAAACCTGTAAAGGTCGATAATTATCTCAATGAGGTGATACGTTATCTTGAAATGATAAATTCCGGATCCAAATCAGTTTGATTATATAATTATGAAAAAATTTAAAGGTACAGGTGTTGCAATTGTAACCCCGTTTAAAAATGACTCCAGTATTGACTTCTCTGCGCTTGGTCGTATTATAAATCATGTTATAAAAGGAGAAGTTAATTACATTGTCGCTATGGGAACCACCGGCGAGGCTTCTACTCTTACGAAAGATGAAAAACAAGCCATCATTTCATATGTGTCTGAGATAATTGACAATAGAGTACCTCTTGTTATTGGCATAGGCGGTAATAATACTCAGGAAATTATCAATTCTATCAGAGTCCTGAAGCTTGTAGGTGTTGACGGAATATTATCAGTTGCGCCTTATTACAACAAGCCGAGCCAGAGGGGCATATTTCAGCACTTCAAAGCAATCGCGACATGCAGTTCTCTGCCGGTAATCATATACAATGTCCCGGGCAGAACCTGCAGTAATATATCTTCAGATACCTGTCTTGAACTTGCGCATGAATGTGATAATATCGTTGCTGTAAAAGAAGCTTCGGGTGATATAGCCCAGATAATGAGGATCATTAAAGGAAAGCCTGAAGATTTTCTTGTCATTTCAGGTGACGACATGATGACTCTGCCTATAATTGCTGCCGGAGGATCAGGGGTTATTTCCGTACTGGCCAATGCATTTCCTGCTGAATGCAGCAATCTGGTCAGCAATGCATTAAAAAATAATTTTAAGGCAGCTCGTGAGATACAATTCCGGTACATGGAATCTATTGAGCTTTTATTTGCAGATGGCAATCCATCCGGAGTAAAAGCTTTTCTTAGTTTAATGAAACTGTGTCAGAATAACTTACGGTTGCCACTTGTTCCTGTCAACAAAACAGTTTTTTCAAGAATTCAGAAAGTGGTTGAAGAGTTGAAATAATTTTTTCAGGAATTCTGACTTGCACCAGGTCTTACAGCAGCCTGCTGCATACCATGACACTGTTTATATTTCTTCCCGCTTCCGCACGGGCAAGGATCATTTCTTCCAACTTTTTTATCTACACGTACAGGTTCAGTTTTCCTGTCCCTGTCCTGCTCTCCCCCGGAAGTTCCATATTGTGAGGTGTCTGTTCGTGATGTTTTAAGGTTTTCAATCTGCCGGCGTCTCTGTGCTTCTTTTACCTGGTCGGGATCCTGAGTCGGAATATGACCCTTCATCAGGGTACTGACAACGTCCTTATTTACTTTATTGAGCATCGTATTGAATAGTTCGTATGACTCGAACTTGTAAATAAGAAGTGGATCTTTCTGCTCATAAGTTGCATTCTGAACAGATTGCTTCAATTCATCCATTTCGCGGAGGTGTTCTTTCCAGGCATCGTCGATTGTTGCGAGTACTACGGTTTTTTCATAAGCTTTCGCCAGTTCCTTACCTTCCGATTCAGCGGTAGCTTTAAGATTAGTCACAACCTGAAATACTTTTATTCCGTCGGAAATTGGTACAACAACATTTTCGTAAACGTGGGACATACGTTCATAAACATCTTTCAGAACAGGGTAAGCCTGCTGTGATATTGTCTCTACTTTTCTTTTGTAAGTATCCAGAACTTTTGCATATACCTTATCAATTATTTCATCGGCAGTAATCTTCATAAATTCTTTCGAAGGCACTGGTGAATCCATTGAGAATGAGCGTATAAGATCAAAATCAAAGCCTTCAAAATCACCTTCCTTGTGGTAATTGGCAACCATGATTGCAGTGACATCATACATTGAATTTGCGACATCCACACTTAACCTTTCACCCAGAAGAGCATGTCGTCTTTTCTTATAAATTACTTCTCTCTGGGAATTCATTACGTCGTCATATTCAAGAAGTCGTTTACGGATGCCAAAGTTATTTTCTTCAACTTTTTTCTGTGCACGCTCAATCGATTTTGTGATCATTGAATGCTGAATCATTTCGCCATCTTTGAGTCCAAGCCTGTCCATTATTCCGGCAATTCTTTCAGAACCAAAGAGTCTCATTAATTCATCTTCCAGTGAAACGAAAAACTGTGATGAACCAGGATCTCCCTGCCTTCCTGAACGTCCGCGCAACTGTCTGTCAACCCTTCGTGATTCATGCCTTTCGGTGCCTATTATTGCCAGCCCTCCTGCTTTTCGTACATCTTCCGTAAGTTTGATATCAGTACCACGACCAGCCATATTCGTAGCAATTGTAACAGTACCTGTTTTACCGGCTTCAGCGACAATTTCTGCTTCCCGCTGATGCAGCTTGGCGTTAAGAACGTTATGCTTAATTCCTTTCATCTTAAGCATCCTGCTCAAGAGTTCGGATATTTCCACAGATGTAGTTCCAACAAGGACAGGCCTGCCCTGTTGGTGCATTTCCAGTATTTCGTTTATTACAGCATTATATTTTTCCCGTTTTGTCTTATACACAATATCTTCCCTGTCATTCCTGATGACAGGTCTGTTTGTCGGAATGACAACTACATCGAGTTTATAGATATTCCATAACTCTCCTGCCTCAGTTTCAGCAGTTCCTGTCATTCCGGCAAGTTTGTGGTACATTCTGAAATAGTTCTGCAAGGTAATTGTTGCATAAGTCTGCGTTGCTGCTTCAACCTTCACATTTTCCTTAGCCTCAATTGCCTGGTGAAGTCCGTCAGAGTACCTTCTTCCTTCAAGGATACGTCCTGTCTGCTCATCTACAATCTTCACCTTATTGTCTATAACAACATATTCCACATCCTTGTCAAACAGTGTCCAGGCTTTGAGCAATTGTGTCATTGTATGAACCCGTTCAGATTTAATCGAATAATCTGTCAGCAGTTCATCTTTCAGCAAGAGTTTTTCCTTTTCGCTTTTATCAGATTTCTCAAGATCAGCTATTTTTGAACCTACATCAGGGAGAATAAAAAAGCTGGCATCTTCAACTGAAGTCGAAATAAGATCGAGACCTTTTTCAGTCAGTTCAATTGTATTTACCTTTTCATCGATAACGAAGTACAACTCATCGGTTACTTTGGGCATCTCCTTGCTGTTATTCTGCATATAGAAGTTCTCGGTCTTCTGAAGGAGTGTTTTATTTCCCTCTTCGCTAAGAAACTTGATCAGGGCATTATTCTTGGGAAGACCTTTATATGCTCTCAGAAGAAGAAGTCCTCCCTCATCATTCTTTCCTTCACCAATAAGACGTTTTGCATCGGCAAGTACCTGGGTTACAAGCTTTTTCTGGGCATTTACCAGTTTATCTACTTTTGGTTTCAGCTCGTCAAATTGCTGGGTATCGCTTTTGGCGGTCGGTCCAGAAATTATGAGAGGTGTTCGTGCATCGTCAATCAGCACTGAATCAACTTCGTCCACTATTGCATAATGATGTTTGCGCTGGACAAGATCTTCAGGATTGATTGCCATATTATCCCTCAGATAATCAAAACCAAATTCATTATTGGTACCAAAGGTAATATCGGAATTATATGCTTTTCGTCTTTCTGTTGAATTAGGCTGGTGCTTATCGATACAATCAACAGTCAGACCATGAAATTCATAAATCGGTCCCATCCATTCAGAGTCACGTTTTGAAAGATAGTCGTTGACAGTGACTATATGGACTCCCCTGCCGGCCAGAGCATTAAGAAACACCGGGAGAGTGGCAACTACTGTTTTGCCTTCACCTGTAGCCATCTCAGCAATTTTTCCTTTATGAAGGGCAACTCCGCCAAACAGCTGAACATCGTAATGTATCATATCCCATTGGATCTCATTACCACCTGCTATCCACCTGTTTTTCCAATATGCTTTTTCGCCTTTGACAGTAATGCTTTCTCGCGTAGCCGCCAGGTCCCTGTCATACTGTCTTGCAGTTACCTCAAGCTCATCATTTTCCTTGAATCGTTTTGCAGTCTCTTTAACTATCGCAAAAGCTCTTGGTACAAATTCATCAAGGATAGCCTCCAGCTTATCATCTATATCCTTCTCTATTTTATCAATCTCATTGTATATCTCCTCTTTTCTGTATACATCTTCCTCATTCTCAGCTTTTTCTTTCAGGGATTTTATTTCATTCTCATCAACTTCTAAATGGCCAAGGATTTCCTTTTTCAATTCCAGCGTTTTATCTCTTAACTGGTCATTAGATAAATCCCTGAGTTTTTCGAATTCTAAGTGGATCTTCTCGACATAAGGATTTATTTCCTTCATGTCCCGCTCATACTTATTTCCCAGGAATAAGCCAAGAACTTTATTTATTACGCTCATTTTTAATTGTCTATCAGAATTTTGAAAATACCAGGCAAAATTAATTTATTTTTAAATAACAGGATTGTTAAAATATGGTATGCACCTAAAGAAATATCTATATATTGACCAGGCTGGTTGAATTAACTTTGCTGCCAGCTCCCGGATGGTTTAATTTATTAATGTTGTAATATTCCTATTTTATAAGGTTGTATTTCAGTGTTCTGACGCCATCTTCATAATATAATACAATGAAGTATAAGCCGGAAGGACGACCAGAAATATCAAGATGTATGTCCGGACCGTTATCAGTATAACCTGTTACGATACATGTGCCGGCAGAATTGAAGATCCTGCATAAAACTGGTTTCATGTTCATCCCTTCCGCTTGTCTGACTGTAATAAGACCATTACCAGGATTAGGATAAATTACAAGAGGCTGGTAGCTGATTTCTTCAACCCTGTCTATCAGCGGACCTATATGGAGATCCTCAATTACCCATCCCCAACCATTAGCATAGGGATCAGAGAATAGTCTGAATCGCACCAACATGGTATCGCCTGCTGAAATATGATCTGATACGTTCAGGAAAAAAGTGTGTTTCAGCATCATTGACTCCTCCCCAATGAATGATGAGTTATTCCCATCAATAACACTGTTATAGGCATTTTCCCATGAGTCAATAATTCTGGAATCGTATCCATCAGCGACAGGGAACCATGATTTGCCAAAATCTTTAGATCCTTCCACAACCACATAATCATAAAAATCTGCAGTACCATATACTGATCCGGTCTCTCCAGGTTCAACGAGTACCAATTCCATAAAGCTGATGAGCATTCCGTTTGCATCAAATTTTACCGGAGTCCGGAGTAATGCGATATATCCGATACTGTCGCCGTTCTCTTCAGGACTTACATAAGGATGTGGTGTATGAAGTCCATAATTAACAAAACCGGCTGGCTGGCTTATTCTGATTCCGTCATCAAAGAAGTCGTCAGCAGCATGTGAAAAGTCAGTTGAATAACGTTCAGCAACAGGATTTATATTTTCAATCCTGGCTTTAAAAAAGCCATTTGATGGCAATACTTTCTGATTGGTTACAGCAGCTTTGTCCAAAGCTACGATTCTGAACTGCAGGGAATCTCCCCCCTTGAAAGACAATGATTTAGCCTGGATAGTATTACTATAACCATCCATATTATCCGGATTTAAACCGAGAAAATGCAGAGCACCATCATTAACCTTATATTCAATATAAACTGTATCTACTCCTATATTATCAGTAACCCGGGCATTAAATCTTATAGTATCAACTGTCTCAAAATAATATCCGGCAGGTGTAAATTTTATGACAGGTCTTACAGTATCAGTACCTACATAAACTGAATAATATAAAGTATCTTTTCTGGAAGGCAATCTGTATATACGGTGAAATTTATCCTCAGTAAAAAGAGAGTAATCCAGCCTGGTATTATATGATGAAATCTGAACAGATGTAGTGTAATTATCATCTCCCAATGGTGAGTAAAGATAAATCGTGTCACTTGTGATGAATTTATCGTATGACCTGACAAGACCAACTCGGTTATGGTTATAAACAGTATCCGATTTAATTGTTACCGGGATTGTAAATTCAGACAAGTGTTCTTCGGTGTCTTTCAAAGGTTCATGAATTATCCTGGTGTTTATCCATCCTAAATCACCCAGAATTGACATGGTCAATTTTCCAGGATCATGAATTGCTTCTGCCCTTGAGATAATTGGTGTCATCAGCTGATCTACCACAGGAGTTACATTTTCATCGAGATGAGAGATACTTGAACCTGCATCATAGGTTTCAGGCGTATAGAGCTTAGCTCTCGAACCAGAAGTATAGTTGTTTAACAGAGGGCCATTAAAGAATAAATTTCCACTGCTTATTTCTGAGTTTAATTGAGCTGATGGATTTAAAAATAGCGAAGTATCTGTAAGTCTTTTTCCTGCAAGATCTTCAATAAATGTATCATAAATCAGAGGGATTGATGTTGCACCGTAAGAACCCGTTGAGCCATCGGTGTACATACTGTCCATAAAACCAAGGCCATGAATAGCTTCATGGATCACTACTGTAACCAGGTCATATTTCCAATCAGGTGTTTTGCCATCAATTCCATAATACCAGTTAATTGTATTGTTGATATTCAGCAGGATATCTCCAACTTCATTCTTATTAAGGCTGTGGCCTGCTATTTTTTCAGCAAGAGCAATCGGGAAGTACACTGAAGGTTTAAAAGCATCTATTGCCCATCCTCCTGTAAAGTTTGATGGTGAAGAGTTTGCCAGCACTCCTGTTTCGAGTTTTGTCCAGGTCGCCAATATTGTAACATTTGTTTCGGGCGGCAGGATTGCTTCCAGGATAGAAGCTGCATAGTCCATGGCAGTAATAGCTGTAGTGGAAAAGCCTTTGTAAAAGATTTTCACTGAAGCTCCACCTTTAGTACCTGATTTTTTATGAAATTCTGCAGGAGGTGGTATATATATCCTGTTTATCTTATCACCAGCATAGCAAACAGAAGTTATACTTGAATTTTTTACAAGTTTCTGGGCTTTGAGTTCTTGAAAAAAAGTTACCAGAACAGAACAAAAAAATATTATTGCTAACTTTTTCATTAAGCAGGCTGAGTACCGGCAGCAGGTGTCCTTAAACTCATGATATCTCTGTCAAACTGGTACATATTATTCTTTCCTACAAGTCGTAGTTTATCAAGTATAACCTGTGCAGATGCCTCTTCTTCAACCTGTTCCATAACAAACCATTGCAGAAAATTGTGGGTGTTAAAATCTTTTTCAGCAAAGGTAACGGCTGCAATTTCGTTTATACTTGCAGTTACAAACTGTTCATGTTTTAATACTTCCTTAAACATATCTTCAGCACTTTTAAAATCTTCCGGTGGTTTTTTCAAAGCCGGGACAATGGCTTTCCCTCCTCTTTCGTTTATATACTTAATAAATTTAAGCATATGAAGCTTTTCTTCCTCAGCCTGAGCATATAACCATTGAGCTACGCCGGAAAGACCATTTGTTTCAGCCCATGATGCCATTGCAAGATAAAGGAATGATGAATAACCTTCTCTTTCTATCTGTCTGTTGCAGATATCTTCTACTTTTTTTCTAAGCATAATAATAAATTTAAAAGGTTTATTTATAACAAAATATTATCGCAAAAGTTTAAAATGTCTTAATTTTTCGGTAACATTTGAAAACCATCAGTAATTATTACCTCTTTAACCCTTATCGTCAGTTACAGAAGATTAAGTGATATCAAGATTAAAAGTTTTTTTAAAGTCTTTCAGAACCGGATATTTACTCTGAAGATAATTATATTTCTGTTCATCGGTGTATAGTATTTCATTTGTTTCCGACAGATCTATTGCTGTCTCAATCTCTATATCTGATATTATAAATCTGTTTTCAAGAAAACTTACCAGCTTTGGTTTATAATTCTGAATAAAAATATCTCTTTGAGCAGCATTGCTCAGATGGATTTTAATAGTACGTTCATTTTCCATTTCAGGTTTTATTGATTTGAACATACTTATTATCCTGGGACCTTCTCCCTTAAGATTTTCAACAAATTCCTGCCACGCTGATGCTATATTTTCGATGTTAAGATCTACTTTACTATTTGCCCGGGATTTTGCACCTTCGTTTTGCTTTATGTCTAATGATGGAGATATTTTTTCTGCAGGTTCTTCCGACTCTGAAATTACTTCCCTGATAGAGAATGTCCGTGTTGGTTTTTCTATTACCGGTATATGTTTTCCGGATAATTTTTCTTCAGGTGCAGTATTTGTCTTCTCCTGATTTCCTGATTGACGTATTATTTCGGACTTTGAAGGAACGGGTATTTCATCTATAGTGTTTAGCTGTTTATCTTCAGGCTTTTTTTTTTCAGATTCTTCTGAGGATTCTGCCATAATCCGGCATAATTGAATAAGGGATAATTCAACATGCAGACGGGGATTTTTGCTGTTCTTATAAGAAATATCGCAGTTACTGCCAATTTCAAGAGCTTTATAAAGGAAATCGACAGGACATATTGCTGTCTGCTTTAAATATCTTTGTTTTACTGAAGGAGTAGCTTCAAGGAGATGCAGTGATGATTCATCTTTACTGACCAGCAGATCGCGCAGATGGCTGTTGAGGCCGGAAACAAAATTATGGCCATCAAATCCTTTCTCAAGTATCTCATTAAACGTCAACAGAACAGATGATACATTTCCTTTCAGCGCGCCATCGACACTTTTAAAATAATATTCATAATCGAGAACATTAAGATTTTCAATTACGTCTTTATAGCTTATGTTCTTACCGCAAAGGCTTACTATCTGGTCAAAAATTGATAAAGCATCCCTCAGGGCACCGTCAGCTTTCTGAGCAATGATATGAAGAGCTTCTTCCTCAGCGGTTACAGATTCATTTTTTGCCACAAATAAAAGTCTGTTCACAATATCTTCAATTCTGATACGGTTAAAATCAAATATCTGGCATCGTGACAGTATTGTGGGGATTATCTTATGCTTTTCGGTTGTCGCCAGAATGAATATCGCATGTGAAGGAGGTTCCTCGAGTGTCTTTAAAAAAGCATTGAAAGCAGAAGATGACAGCATATGGACTTCATCGATAATATATATGCTATATTTTCCGATCTGCGGAGGTATTCTTACCTGGTCATTCAGGCTTCGTATATCTTCAACCT
>Ga0079037_100001904_pt1 | contig 11157 bp, 11 predicted proteins | sample Mud3Dept4metaG_FD_71479 | JGI IMG/M metagenome (GOLD analysis project Ga0079037, IMG submission 71479) | Freshwater wetland microbial communities from Ohio, USA, analyzing the effect of biotic and abiotic controls - Mud 3 Core 4 Depth 4 metaG | ecosystem: Environmental > Aquatic > Freshwater >... | reverse complement strand
CTGCGCCGCGCATCCAACGCGGGACAACCTTCGGTCCACGCAGTGAGGACGGCCTTGCGACTTTCCGAAAAGAGCCTGCAGAACCCTGCTGCCGTCGCTGCCGGAGCGGCGATCGTCGTGCTCTTCGGCGTGCTCGCGCTGTTGCGCCTGCCCATCCAGCTGCTCCCCGACACGCGCCAGCCCGAGTTGTTCGTCAATGCGTCGTGGCGCGAGGCCGCTCCGGCGGAACTCGAGGAGGCGCTGATCGAGCCGATCGAGGAGGCCATGCGCGGCCTGCCGGGACTCGTGGAGATGCGCTCGGAGTCCAATCGCGGTCAGGGCGGCGTGGGCCTCACGTTCGAGGTCGGCACCGACATGACCCGCGTGATGCTCGACGTCGTGTCGCGCCTCAACACGCTACCGCCGCTGCCGCCCGACGCCGACGAGCCACAGGTATTCGGCGGCGACAACTTCCAGACCGGCAACGCCGCGTCGCTTCTGGTGCGCCCGGTTCCCGGCCACTCCATTCCCGACATCGCGGTCGAGTACCAGCAGTTCATCGAGGAAGTCATCGAGCCGCGAATGGCGCGTGTCCCCGGTGTGTCGCGTGTCAGCCTCGAGGGCGGCCGGCCGCGCGAGGTGCAGGTGACCTTCGATCCGCATCGCCTGGCGGCGCTCGGCATCACTCCGCAGCGGCTGGCCGAGACCGTGATCGCCGCGCGGGACGTCTCGGCCGGATTCGCCAACATCGGGCGCCGCCAGTTCACCGTGCGCGTGACCGGGCGCGAGCCCGTGGCGGATCTCGGCGCGCTGGTGGTCGGCTGGAGCGAGGACCGGCCGCTGTACCTGCGGGACGTCGCGGACGTGCGTACCGGGCACATCGAGGCCCGCTGGTTCTCGTACCGCAGCGGCGTCCCTGCGTACTACATCACGCTGCAGCGAACCTCGGACTCGAACACGGTCGAGCTGATCGACGGCGTGAAGCGGGCCATCGAGGAGCTCAACGCAGGGCCGCTCGCCCGCGAGAAGCTCATGATCGAGATGTCGTGGGACGCAAGCGTCTACGTGCGCCGCGCCATCGGCTTCGTCGAGGAGAGCCTCGCGATCGGCATCCTGCTCGCCGTAGGCGGACTCTGGTACTTCCTGCGCGGCCCGCGGGCGCTGCTCGTGATCGGCGCCTCGATTCCGATCTCGCTGTTCTTTGCCGTGATCACGCTCAACCTTCTCGGGCGTACGCTGAACGTCGTGTCGCTCGCGGGCCTCGCGTTCTCGACCGGAATCGTGGTGGACGCCGCGCTGATCGTGCAGGGCAACGTGCTGCGCTTCATGCAGCAGGGGCGCGACGCCTGGCACGCCACGATCGAGGGCACCGACGAGGTGATGCCCGCGCTTTTCGCGTCGATGCTGACGAGCGTAGCGATCTTCCTGCCGATCCTGTTCATGGAAGGCCTCGAGGGCCAGCTGTTCAAGGACCTCGCGATCACGATGTCGGTGTCGCACGCAGCCTCGCTGCTGGTCGCCGCGACGGTCATTCCCGCCGCCAACCACTGGGCGCTGGCGAACGGCATCCCGGCGGACCAGCACCTGCACTGGTGGCGCGCGATGGCGGACGTCGCGATGCGGCTCACCGACCGTCCTGCGGCCAGGCTCGGCTGGATTGTCGGGATCACGCTCGCGAGCGTGCTCTGCGCATGGCTGCTCGCGCCCAAGTTCGACTACCTGCCGGTCGCCCAGACGGACATGATCTGGAGCAACTTCCGGCTGCCGCCCGGGGGCAATATCGAGACCGCGCGCCGCGAGTTGGCGCCGGTCGTGATCGAACGGCTGCGGCCTCACCTGGAGGGTACGAAGCAGCCGGCGGTGAAGTACTACAACTTCTCGGCCTGGGGCGGCTTCGGCGGCACGGCGGTCATCTATCCCGCGGACCCGCGCGAGATCCAGGAAATGGTAAGGGTGCTGCGAGAGGAGATCATGGTCGACTTCCCCGACACGCCCGTGTTCATCCAGCGTGGGTCGCTGCTCAACGTGGACGGCGACAATGCTCGCGAGATCAGGATCGACTTCCATGGTGCGGATCTCGTCGCGCTAATGGACGCGGCGCGCGTCGCCGTCGACGAGGTCCCCCGGGCGATTCCCGGCACCTATCCGCAGGCGTTCCCGGGTCTCGAACTGAACCAGCCGGAGCTGCAGCTGGTCCCCGACGAGTGGCGCATCGCGCGCTCGGGTCTCTCGAGGACCGAGGTCGCCGCCGCGATTCGCGCCATGACGGGAGGCCTCTGGGCCGGCGAGTATTTCGACGGCGACGAGCGGCTCGACATCATCATCAAGTCGATGGCGTGGAACGCCCCGGAGCAGCTCGCCGAGCTTCCGATCGTGACGCCGGGGGCCGGCGTGCAGACGGTTGGCGAACTGACGACGCTGCGCCAGACCGTCGGGCCGTCGCAACTGGTACGGATCAACGGCCACCGCACGGTCAGCGTGAACTTCGAGCCACCGGCGGACATGACGCTCGACGAGGCGCTCGATCTGCTGCGCACCGGGGTCGAGCCGAAGGTTCGTGCGGCGATGGCGCCGAAGGTGCAGCTTGCCTACGCGGGCTCGGCCAACGACCTGCACCAGGCGCTCCGTGCGATGGGACAGAATTTCCTGCTTGCGCTGGTGATCCTGTTTGCGCTGATGGCGGCGCTGTTCCGCTCGCTGCGCGACAGCCTGCTGGTCATGGTGGTCATGCCGGTGTCCATCGCGGGCGGCATCCTCGCGCTGCGTCTGGTGGGACTCGGCGGCTTCCAGGCCCTCGACCTGCTGACCATGATCGGCTTCATCATCCTGCTCGGGCTCGTGGTCAATGCCGCGATCCTGCTCGTCGACCAGACGCGTGCCCGGGAGCGCAACGGGCTGCCGCGGCGCCAGGCGGTCGCGGAGGCGCTCGAGACCCGCGCCCGGCCCATCGTGCTCTCGACACTGACGGCGGTCCTCGGCATGGCGCCGCTCATCTTCCTCCCGGGCCTCGGCGCCGAGATCTATCGCGGCCTCGCCGCGGTGGTCGCCGGAGGAATGGTCGTCGGCACCGTCTTTACCTGGGTCCTGATGCCGAGCCTGCTCAGGCTCGGCGAAGAGCGTGAGGCCGCAGCGGTCAACGCCGTGTCGCCCCTGCCGCCGGGGGAATCCGTTACATGACGAGCGAGCACATGCGCCGAGTCCTCAGCCTGATGGCCTGCTCTTTGGTGTTGGCGCTGGCCGCGGCCGTGGCCAGTGCACAGGATTCGCGGCCGGCCTCCGTGCAGGTCGCAAAAGCCCAGATCCGTGAACTCGCGCCGGCGGTGAGTGCCGCCGGACTCGTGCGCTCGCGGGCCTCGGCCGACCTCGCCGCGTCGGTTGCCGGGCGCCTGCAGTGGGTTGCCGAAGCCGGTTCGATCGTAGAGGCCGGAGCCGTCGTCGCGCGCCTCGACACTCGGGAAGCGGGACTGGCGCGCGCCGAGCAGGCTGCACGAGTCAACCGCGCTGCGGTGAACCTCAAGAGCCTTGATCGGGAGCTCGAGCGCCTGCGCGCATCCGGCAACGCCGTGTCGCGCTTTACCGTGGACCAGGCTCAGTCGAACCGGGACCTTGCTGCCGCGGATCTGGAGGTCGCACGTGCGCAACTCGCGCAGACCGACGATCAGCTCGCTCGCTCCAGGCTCACGGCTCCGTTCGCCGGCGTCATTTCGGACCGGGTCCGACGGGCCGGAGAGGAGGTCGCACGCGGCGAGATCGTGGCGCGCCTCGTCAATCCCGACGAACTCGAGATCCGGATGTTCGTGCCGCTACGCCACGTACGGGCGATCCGGCCGGGAAACGCCGTCAAGGTGACGATCGATCGGCGCAGCTTCACGGCGGTCGTGGGCAGCATCGTTCCGACCGGCGACCCGCGCACCCAGTCCTTCGAAGTGATCGTCAAGGCGCCAGCCGTCGACGGCTTGCTTGCGGCGGGCGATACGGTCCAGGTCGAGCTGCCGCTGGGCGAGCCGCAACGCAGGCTGGCCGTGCCGCGTGACGCATTGATCATCCGCGCCGACGCGCTCTATGTATTCCGCGTGTCCGCCGACCAGCGCGCGGAACGCGTCGACGTCAAGGCCGGGCTGGCCGACGGCGACTGGATCGGGGTCGAGGGCAAGCTCAATCCTGGCGACTCGGTCGTCGTGCGCGGTGGCGAACTGCTGCGCGGAAACGAAAAGCTGCAGGTCGTCGGGATATTCGAAGTGGATCGCTGACATCGACCGCTGACTTCGCGCGTGGCGCCGCTATAATCCGCCTCGCATGACCCAACGCAGTTTTCGCCGAGCCGTCTTCGCGGCCTTACTCCTCGCAGTTGCGACCGACGCCAATGCTCAGGGGTTCGGCTCGGTTTCGAGCGGAGCCCGTCTGCCGGATGAGACCGGGCAAGAGGTCGCCGCGCCGGCGGTGGCAACACCCGCGGTCGCCGAGCCGGCGGTTGCAACCCCAGCAGTCGCTGAGCCGGCGCAAGGGTCTGCTTTCGGCTCCGCTGCGCCGGCAACGTCGACGGCGGCGGTGCCCGAGTCAACCGCGACTCCACCGGCAGACTCGACCGCTGCGGCCGCAGGCGTTACCGAGCCATTCGGCACGCCCGCCGCTGCGAACGGGCCTTTCGGCGCCGCGGTCGCCGGGATCGAATCGCTGCGGGCCGGTTACGAGCCGGCGGACATGATCCTCGTCAGGAAGGGCGAGCGGCGCATGTACCTGATGCGTGCCAACCGGATCATCGCCGAGTACCCGATCCGTCTCGGGCTGAATCCAAGCGGGCACAAGGAGCGCGAAGGCGATTTCCGCACGCCCGAAGGCCTATACGAGCTGGTGCGACGCAATCCGCGCAGCGAGTTCTTCCTCTCGCTCGAAGTGTCCTATCCGAACGACGAGGACCGGGCGCGAGCAAAAAAGATCGGCGTCCCGCCCGGCGGCCTCATCATGATCCACGGCCAGCCGAACCTGCCGCGCAAGTCCGCGGAGTACTACGAGAATTTCGACTGGACCAACGGCTGCATCGCCGTCAGCAATTCCGACATGGTCGACATCTGGCTGCGAACCCGGCTCGGCACGCTCATCGTGATCCGGCCGTGATGCGCCGCGTCGAGGTCTCGGTGGCCGGCGCAGACGAACCCGTCTCCGTCGATGCCCGCGTCACGCCGACCGGCAGCCTGGAAAACCTGTCGCAGCAGGAAGTGGATCGGCTGCTCGACACCTCCCGGGGCGGTCTCTACCCGATCTATCGTCGCTGTTCGCTCGCCATACTCAACGCCGGCGGCGAGACTGACGACGCCCGCGTGGTCTTCGAGCGCTACGACGACTTCGACATCCGCATCGTGCGGCAGGCCTGGGGCGTGAAGCTGGAGCTGCGCAACGCGCCGGCCGGTGCATTCGTCGACGGCCGGATGATCCGCGGCATCCAGGAGCACTTGTTCGCGGTGCTGCGCGACATCCTGTACACCCACGGCGAGGTCTACGAGCACGGCAGCCTCGAGCTCAAGGACCCGCAGGGCATCACCAACGCCGTCTATCGCATCCTGCGCAACGCCGGCGTGCTGCGACCGAGGGTGCGACCGGACATCATCGTGTGCTGGGGCGGGCACTCGATCAGTCGCGAGGAGTACGACTACACCAAGCGTGTCGGCTACGAACTCGGCCTGAGGGGCCTGAACGTCTGCACGGGCTGCGGGCCGGGCGCCATGAAGGGACCGATGAAGGGCGCGGCGATCGGGCACGCGAAGCAGCGCATCCACGACGGGCGCTACATCGGGCTGACGGAGCCCGGCATCGTGGCGGCCGAGCCGCCCAACGCGATCGTGAACCAGCTCGTGATCCTGCCGGACATCGAGAAGCGACTCGAGGCATTCGTGCGCGCCGGGCACGGCATCGTCGTGTTCCCTGGCGGCGCAGGCACGGCCGAGGAGATCCTCTACCTGCTCGGCATCCTTCTCGATCCGGCCAACGAGCTGCAGCCGTTCCCCGTGGTGTTCACCGGTCCGCCCGGCAGCGAGGAATACTTCGACAGGATCGACGCGTTCCTTGCCGCGACGCTCGGGCCGCAGGCTGGCCAGTGCTACCGCATCATCGTCGGCGACCAGGCCGAGGTTGCGCGCGAGATGCAGCGCGGCATGGACGCCGTCCGTGAGTACCGCCGGCGCAAGAGCGACGCGTACAACTACAACTGGACGCTTGCAGTCGATCACGACCTGCAGCAGCCGTTCGATCCGACGCACGAAGCGATGGCGGCGCTCGACATCCGGCGCGACCACCCGCCGCACCGGCTCGCGGCCGAGCTGCGCCGTGCGTTCTCCGGGATCGTCACCGGAAACGTCAAGGAGCAGGGCATCCGCCGGATCGAGGAGCGCGGGCCTTTCCAGCTGCATGGCGATCGCGAGCTGCTGGAGCCGCTCGGTGCGCTGCTGGAGTCGTTCGTACGCCAGCGCCGCATGAAGATCGCCGGCGAATACAAGCGCTGCTACCGCATCGTCACCTGACCTGTGGCAAGTGTGATGCAGTTATCGGACGCGCCTGCCCCGCTGCCGTAGCTTTCCGGCAGGGACAGCGGTGGCATCAATGACAGACCCGAAGGACAGCAGCGGCACACGGGCCGGCGAGACTCCCGGCACTGGCCGGCGCTCGAAATTCGGCGCCGCTGCCGAGGGGTGGGACGCGTACAATACGTGGCTGGACCGGGTCCGCCAGCAGCCAGGCTCGACCTCACGGCAAGCCGTCGTTGCCAAGGCGCTGTACAGTGTCTCGAGCTACAGGAACTGGGCCGACAAGGCCAAGGGCGCGTTCGACAAGGACAAGTGACGCCGACTCTACCCGCCGACGATGGAACGTCTGCTCAAATGGATCGACGATTTTGACGACCTCGTCGCGGTGACGCGACTGAGGGCTGGTCCGCTCGTCGTGACGCTGCTGCTGCTCGCCGCCTTCCTCGTCACCGTTGCCGTCGTCAGGGTCCTGGGCTTGCCGGACCTGCTCGCGGCACCCTGAAAGCGGAATACAGCGGCGCGGTTCAGCGCAACGCCGGGTTGAGCGAGTACGTCCCGGTCAGCCTTGCCTCGGCGAGCACGTGCCCGGCAATCGCCTGCTCCACCTGCTGGCCCGTGAACGCGCCCTCGACCGGGCAGCGAGCCAGGTCCGTCGCGTACAGCACGAAGTGGTAGTGGTGCAGCAGCTCGTCGTTCCAGGGCGGGCACGGACCGTCGTAGCCGAAGTACTGCCCGCTCATGTCCTTGTCGGCGGAGAACCAGGACGTGTAGTCGTTCAAGCCCTGTCGTGAGCCCGTGGGTCCCGCCGGCGCCTGCTTGCCCCTGGCCACGATGCCTTCGGAACACGCGCCCTCGCGGATCTCGCTCACGGACGGCGGGATGTCCACGACGACCCAGTGATGAAACTGCGTGCGTGGCAGCGTGGCCGGCACGCTTCGACCCTCCTGGTTCACGTCGTCCGCCCGCGTCGGCACGTCGCTGTCAACGCACACCAGCACCAGCGATTTCGCACTCGAGGGCGCGCCGCTCCAGCGCAGGTGCGGATTGCGGTTGAGGCTCAGCCGCAGGCGCAGGACGGGGTCGGGCGCGCCGAACGCGAACTGCTCCGGGATGCGCTGGTTGTGGCCGAAGCTAGAGGACATCAGTTTCACGGCGGGTTCCTCCGGTCCATGGGTTTGGTCGGGATTCTGGCACACTGCCCGCTCGATCATCACGGGGCCTGGGCGTGCAGCGGGAGTTCATTCCACCGGTTCCGAGACCGCAGAGCATTGCAGGGCCCGCCGGCTTGCTCGAGGCTCGCATCGAGGAGCCGGAGCCGGGTTCGCGGCCGGAGGTCGTGGGCGTGGTGTGCCACCCGCACCCGCTTTACGGCGGCACCATGCAGAACAAGGTCGTGCATGCGCTCGGTCGTGCGATGCAGGAACTGGGTGCCCCGACGGTGCGATTCAATTTCCGGGGCGTCGGCGCGAGCGCCGGAGCCTACGATGCTGGTCGTGGCGAGGTCGATGACGCCGTCGCCGTCATCGACTGGGCACGGGCCCGCTGGAACTGCCACGCGCTGTGGCTCGCCGGGTTCTCGTTCGGGTCCGCCGTTGCGCTGCAGGCGGCTGCAATCGCCCGTCCGGTGGCGCTCGTCACCGTCGCGCCACCCGTCGGACGACTGCTGGCGACGACCACCGCGCATCCCCGGTGTCGGTGGCTGGTCGTCCAGGGCGACCAGGACGAACTGGTGGATTTCGCGACGGTGCAGACGTGGGCGCGTGGATTCGAGGACCCGCCCGAGTTCGCGGCCATGCAGGGCGCGGAGCATTTCTTCCACGGCAGGCTCGGAGACCTGCGCGGCGTGACGATGCGGTTTCTGTCGGGGAAAGAGCCGGTTTTCGGCGGCTGACGCTGCCGGCAGGACCTGCGGGCGGCGCAGCGGGGAGGGCAAGCACCGGGGCGGCGCGAGGCCGCCCCGGCGGGAAATCGCGTCAGGTCAGTTGACCATGACCTTCAGGTTCTTGAGAGGCATCACGCGGACCTTCTTGCTGGCCGGCTTGGCCTTGAAGGTCATCTTCTCACCCGTGAACGGGTTGACGCCTTCGCGTGCCTTGGTGGCCGGCTTCTTCACGACCTTCATCTTCGCGAGGCCCGGCAGCGTGAACAGCCCGTGGCTCTTCAGGCTCTTCTTGATCACCGTTCCGAGCGAGTCGAACACGGAGCTGACCTGCCTCTTCGAGAGACCGGTGTCCTTGGAGATTGCCGCAAGGATGTCGGACTTGGTCGGTGCAGAACTCTTCTTCGCCATTTAATGTCTCCTGTGGATGGATCGCGGGCCGCTGGCCCCATTTGATCATTCGCGCGCCGGAAAATAGCACAAGAACGCGGAGTGGTTAAGCTCGGAACACCTTTTTTTTCAGGGTCGCAGCCATCAGTCCGAGAAAAACTCCCGCTTGAACTGCACCGAATACTTCGACTGCTGGCCGCCCGGGACGGCGTCGATGTCGAACACGAGGATCTCGGCACCGCTGATGCCGACCTCGCCGATGAAGTAGAAAGACGTGCCCTCGGTGATGCGCCGCATCTCGAGGTCCTTCAGCTGGCCGTTCAGGTTGTAGGCGCTCGCGGTGACTGTGCCGTCCACCGGCGTGGTGCTGCCGTCCGGGTTCTTGCGCAGCAACGAGACGTTGAGCATCACCCGGTTGGCACTGCGCTCGATGCCGTAGGCGCGGGCGACATCGGGTGCGAGCTGGTCGGTGCGCAGCGCGTTGTAATGGACCTCGAACTCACCGAAGTCCTTCTGGGTCGGCTCGCTGGGCGCGGCCTTCTGCGCTTCGCTCGGCGTCGGCCCGCCCTGGCCGCAGCCCGTCAGCGCCAGCACGGTGCAAGTGAGAACCAAAGGGAAAAAACGCGCGACGCGTTTGAACATCGCAATATCCCCCTTGTCGGTACGATGCGGATCGTCCGGGAACTATAGTCCAAGTATCGCAGCGCCGCCGGGCAGATTGAGCGTCAGCGACAGCCGAGCAGCGCCTCGATGTGCGGTGCAGCAGGAGCCGCGCCGCGGATGCGGACGAGCTTGTCGCGGCCCGAGAGGCCGCGCTCGACGGTGACGCCTGCACGCGGGACGCCGAAGGCATCGGCGAGGAACTCGACCAGCGCGGCATTGGCGCGGCCGTCGACCGGGGGCGCCTGCAACCGGATGCGCAGTCGCTCGCCGATCGTGCCGGCGAATTCTGTCTTCGAGGCGCGAGGCTGCACCCGGACTTCTATCAGCAGGTCGCTACCTGCCCGTCGCCCCGGACCCATCGGTGCGGCTTCAGCGCAGCAGCAGCTGCAGCGCCTGAAGTCCGATCAGCACGAACAGTGCCGAGAAGTCGAGGCCGCCGATCGGCGGGACCAGGCGCCGGAAGGGTGCGAGCAGCGGCTCGCAGATCCGGTGCAGCAATTGCGTCGCCGGGTTGTAGGTGCCCGGCGCCACCCAGCTGAGCAGCGCCTGCACGAGCACCGCAATCGTGTAGAACTGCAGGATCGTGTAGGCGAGGCCGCGCAGCCCATCCACCAGGATGGGGCCCGGGAGAAATCCTCCGCCCGCCACCAGCCGGATGAGCGTCGATCCTGCGAGCTGCACCGCGAGCAGCGCGACGATGGAGGCGACGTCCACCTTGCCGACTGGCGGCAGGATCCGGCGCAGCGGCTTTACGAGGGGATCGGTGAAGCGCAGCACGGCCTGCCCCAGTGGACTGCGGAAATCGGCCCGCACCAGCGGCATCACGACCCGCAGCAGGAACGCGATCACGGCCAGCGTGAGCAGCGCATTCAGGACGAAGAGTATTGCTGTCATGGCCTAGGCGCCGCCGAATTCATCTGCGAGCTGAGCCGAGCGCAAGGTCGCCGCGGCCACCGCGCGCCTGAAAGTATCGCGCACGGCGGCCTCTTCGAGTACCTCGAGGGCTGCCGCCGTCGTTCCGCCCTTGGAAGTGACCTGCTCGCGCAGCACCGCCGGGGCCTCGCCGCTTTCCGCGGCCATCAGGCCGGCGCCGCGGGCTGTCTCGACCGCCAGTCGGCGTGCGGTGGAGGCGGGCAACCCGGCGCCGATGGCGGCCGACTCCAGGGCTTCGAGCAGCAGGAAGAAGTACGCGGGGCCGCTGCCGGAGATCGCGGTCACGACGTCCATCTGCGATTCCTGGTCCAGCCACACCGTGGCTCCGGCGGCCGACATCAGTGCTTCGACGCTTTCCCGGTCACGAGCCGTGACGCCGCTGCCGGCGTAGAGCGCCGTGACCCCGGCTCCGATCAGCGCTGGCCGATTGGGCATCGTGCGCACGATCACCGTCCCGGCGCCCAGCCAGCGCTCGAGGTCCGCGAGGCGGATGCCCGCCGCAATCGACACGACGACCCGGCGGCGCTCCGCCAGCGGGGCCGCGATGCTGCGGGCGACCTCCGCCATCTGTTGTGGCTTGACCGCAAGCACGACGAGATCCGCCTCCCGCACGGCTTCGCCATTGTCCGCGACGCCGTGGACGCCGAACTCGCGCGCGAGCCGCTCGACCTGGGCGGGCACCGGGTCCGCGACCGTAATGGTCCCGGCCGGAGTGCCGCGCCGCACCAGCCCTCCCACGAGGCTCGTCGTCATGTTGCCGGCGCCGATGAAGGCAATGCGCATCGTTGCGTTCTC
>Ga0079037_100001902_pt1 | contig 11169 bp, 16 predicted proteins | sample Mud3Dept4metaG_FD_71479 | JGI IMG/M metagenome (GOLD analysis project Ga0079037, IMG submission 71479) | Freshwater wetland microbial communities from Ohio, USA, analyzing the effect of biotic and abiotic controls - Mud 3 Core 4 Depth 4 metaG | ecosystem: Environmental > Aquatic > Freshwater >... | reverse complement strand
GTCGGGGAACTCGTCCATCAGCTTGAGGACGGTGGTGAAGGTGTCGTTGGTGACGGCCACCGTCTCGGGCCAGGGCCACATCCAGTTCATGTCGATGTGGGCGTGGCCCACGCTGTGCACCGTGTAGCGCTTGGCCTCCTGCCCCAGGGGCTCCAGCACCTTCTCCGCCTTCACGACCTCCGCCGCCGGGTCGCCGCGCATCCCGCCCGCCTTCATGCCTCTGACGATGTCTTCCGCCCGAGCGATGAGGGGGTTCCACTCGGCCGCGCGGGCGGGCGTGAGGCCGGCAAGCCCTTTGGCGAAGGCCACCTCGGCCTCGATGCGCTCCAGGAGCTGCTCGTTCGTCGAGGCCTTGAGTGAAGCCTGGGGCGAGGCGGCGGGAGACGCCGCGTTCACGAGAAGCGACGCGCTCAGGGCGAGACACGCAGCCGCTGCCGTCTTCTTCACGAGGGCCCTCCTCACAGGGGCGCGATGGCCGTCGTTGCGCGGGCGGAGTATAGCACCGGGCGGCATCGCGTGGCGCTGGATGCCGCGAAGGATGCCGCGAAGGATGCCGCGAAGGCGAGCGGGCACTGGCTGGCCGTGCTCGAGCGCTGGCGGACGGGCTCGAGGAGCAGGCGCCGATGCAGATCGAGCGCGACTTCTTCACGGCGGCGCAGACGCGCGATGTGGCGTTTCTCGAGCGCAGGCTGGCGAAGGAGTACGCGCAGGCGGCCGACGGCAAGCCGGTGAACGTGGCTGCCCAGCTCGCGGAACTCAAAGCCCCGCTGGTGCAAACCGATTGAGCGCGATGCGCGACCTGCGCGCGCACGTCTTCGGCGACGCGGCCATCGTCTCGTTGGAGGCGGAGCGCAAGGGCACGGACAAACGGAAGCCCGTCTCCGAGAAATCCTGCGGCGTGGACTTCTTCGTTGAGCGCCACGGCGGCTGGCAGGTCGTCAACAGCCAGATGACGACGATCAAGGAGTAGGCGGCGGCGAACACACCGCTCTTCGAGCCGCAACTGGGGCATAATAGGCCCTGTGTCTGAGCCATCCGGGTACTCTGGGCATCCGGTTCTGGGCTTCGGACTGTCCGATCACGGGCGTCACGGCAACTCGGGCCCCGCTGATGATTCCTATTGGCATCGTTTCTATGCGTTCAGCTCGAACTACGAGCCCGAGGGCGACCTTGTCAGCGCAGTGAAGGATGGCGTGGTCGAGCGGTTGTTCGGCCACGCCAAGAACGACCTCGTCGTTCCAAGCGAGGGTGTGGCAAAGACGCCGTACTTCTTTCTCCCGGAGACACGATCGTTCGTCTTCCTTCACGAGCGTTGCGTGCATCACAGCGCGTTCTTCATCCAACCGGAAATGTCGAGGTGTGTCGAATGGCGGCGCAGCACTGAGTGCTGCGCCTTGGATGGTGCGGAAAGGAGGCTGGACATGCGGATCCTTGGCCGGCAGAGCACGTTGGGCAACCTTCTCCAAGACGTGTGCAAACAGGTCGAGTCACTCGACCCTGCCCGCGACGGGCCGGCAATGCTGGAGCAGATCCTCAGGGCCAAGCCCGAGGTCAAGCAGAAGATGGACGCCGCGCTCGCTGCGTCCAACAGCAAGGTGGGCGCCCTCATCCGCCATGCTCTGGGGGCTGGCGTTCTCGGGACCGTCAAGGAGATGCCGTCTCTGGTCAACACGATCGTCAGTCGGATCAATGCGCCGTCGACGCCACCTGCCCTGCAGTGCGCGCTAGTGGGCGTCCTCGCATACGTCGTTCAGCCGCGCGACATCGTTCCGGATGATGCTCCGGGCGGATTCGGCTTCATCGACGACTGCGCCCTGCTGGTGGCCGCAATGCTTCAGATGATTCCGCCGGCGGAGGCGAACAGCGAGTCGGCTGAGGCGCTGAAGCGGAAGCTCGCTTCCATCGAAACCGTGCTGCCGGAGAGCGCAAAGGCTCCGTTGTCGCTCGCGGTGCAGGGCATTGTGCTGCTCTTCCAGTCGATGCAGCTGATGCCGCCGCATATCGCTGCACTGACCGTTCAGCAGGTGTTGGACGATCCCTTGCGGGCCAGTGCACCTCAACCCCCGCGCGGCTGGCAGATGCCCAACCTCGCACCGAGCGGCGCCGGTCACTGGAGCGGCGGCGCGTACTTCGAAGGAGGCAACGTCATCCTTCCCGGTGGGGCTTCGCTGATCGATGGGAAGGTGTTCATCCCAAGCTAGCATCCTGAACCAGAGGTGCTGGAAGATATCGACGGCTCCGGACGCGCCAGTCCGCTGGCATCACTGTTGTGCGAGATCGTCGGCTGTGTCTGAGCCACCCGGGTACTCTGGGCATGCGGTTCGGGGCTCCGGGCTGTCGGATCACGGGCGTCACGGCAACTCGGACCCCGCTAATCCAGAGCGTTTTTCGGTCGGCGGCGCGGCGCACGGATGTTGGAAGTTGAAGACCGCGGTGGGCTCGCCGCGCCGGGGACCGAAGAACGGATTGGACCAACCCCACAACTCACTTGAGTTGAGACAGTTTCTGTGATCTATTACGTACGTGGCGAATCCGTATCCCGTCGCGCTCCGCGAGCGCGCGGTGCACATGTACGAAGACGGCCTCGAGTCATACGCCGAGGTGGCGGACGAGTGCGGCGTCGGCCCTGCGACGCTGAAGCGCTGGGTCCACACGTTCCGCGAGACGGGGGCGGTCGCCCCCCGAGCCCGCGGGGGTGGCTGGGCTTCGCCGGTGGACCTGCCGGCGCTCCACGCCTTGGTCCACGAGCAGCCCGACATGACGACGGACGAATTGACGCGCGCGTACAACCGTCGCGTCGCCCGTCGGGCCCGGGTCCATCGCTCGAGCATCCTGCGCGCCCTGCAGCGGTCCGGATATGTGTTCAAATAAACCGGTTCCGGCCGCGGAGCTTGATAGTCCCCGCGTCCAAGCCCGACGCCGCGCGTTCCGGCGGGCACTGCGCGACATAGACCCGCGCCGGTTGGTGTTTCTCGATGAATCCGGGGCGAATCTGGCCATGGGCCGCTCGCACGCCTGGCTGCCACGCGGGAGCGTCTTGATCGAACCGCGCCCCATGAATTGGGGCGACAATCTGACCATGGTCGGGGCGATCCGCGTGGATCGCTGGCTCGCGCTGGGGACCTAACGGGGCGCGATGAATCGGGCTCGCTTCGTGAGCTGGGTGCGCCGACGGCTGGTGCCGAAACTGCGGCGAGGCGACGTCGTCATCCTCGACAATCTGCCAGCGCACAAAGCGCGCGAGGTGGAGCTCCTCGTGATCGCCGCCGGGGCCCGGCTGATCTACCTGCCGCCCTACTATCACGACCTCAACCCGATTGAGCCGGCGTGGGCGCTCTTCAAGAAACGCGTTCGTCGCGTCGCGCCGCGCACGGGAGCGGCGCTGCGCCACACCGCACAGCGGGCGCGTGTGGTCGTCCGTCCGCGTCATTGTCAGAACTGGTTTGCCCATGCCGGATATCGATCTCAATTCAAGTGATCTATGGGGTTAAGCCGCGGCCTGGGTGTCTCGCCCATGGGGATTGAATGGGGTGCGAGCGCGTGGGAGCGGTGAGAGGCGGGGCCGGTGTGGTGCGCACCGGCGCGCGGGGGGCGGCATGGGCGCGGGTAAAAGGACTCATGTCCACGGCGATCGCGGCGGAAGACGTGGGGACGGCGGGCGTGACGGCAAGGGACGCCCACGACACCCGTGCCGCGGTCACCGCGAGTGTGTCAACCGCGCGATGGGACCGGGATATGGCGATCATGAGGTGTCGAGAATCGGCACGGTCATGCGGGTGGGGACGAGGCGCGCGATTACGAGCATCTGCCCGTGATGACACACGGGGCAGACCGGCAGGGAATGGCTGGTGAGCGCCTCGGTGCGGTCGCGATAGTCGATCAGCGGCGCGTCGGCGGGTGGCGTGATCGGCGTGGTGAAGCGGAGGAGCTGCCGACAGCGGGCCAGCTTGGCTTGGCGATGGCGAGCGCCGAGGAAGCCGTAGCATCGAATGCGGTGGAAGCCGGTCCGCAGCACGTGGAGCAGAAAGCGACGGATGAACTCCCCGGCGGCAAGCGTCATGGTCTTCTGCGCCGGCGCGGGATCGGCCCGTTAGTCCCTATAGGTGAAGCGGACCTAATCACCCTCCATGTCGAGCAACCGGTGATTGGCGATCGCCACGCGGTGCGTGTAGCGCCCGACGTAGTCGACGACCCATCTTGCAGCGGAGGTAGACGACAGGGCACGCCACAGCTCGAGCATGGGGCAGGTAGAGGGCTGACACCTGGCGATGGCAGGGAGCTCCCGACGGCAGGCCAAGGCAGGTGAACGACCACCGACGCCCCCGTCAGGAGGTGCCGCGCGTGGCGATGGCCCGCTGCCTGCCTGGCTCACCGGCCGAACGGCGCGAGGAACGGCAGGTCGAACCTGGCCGCCCGTCCCTCCAGCTGAGGCGCCTGGTCGAGCGCCAGGCCAATCAGCCGCTTCGCACGCGCGTGAAGGTCGCGGTACGTAACGACGCCGGCGGAGTCCCTCATCGCGGAGACCAACGCATGCGTCAGGGCGCCGTGGAAATCGCCGTCGATGTACGCGTCGGCCGCGGTCTGATCGTCTCGGCATCCCGTGAGCACGATCTCCGGCAGGTCGGCGTCCCTGACGTCGTCCGGGCGCGCCGCGCCAGGCAGGCCTCGGCGCGCGCGGCGCAGCGCCCCGCGAAGCGCGCGGTCCGGCTCGATGGGGCGGATGTCGAGCGGGCAGGGAAGGTACCGTTCGACGGGCTCCGTTGTGTCCGGCGGCAGGCTGGCGCGAGTGCCGGTGCCGGAATGGCAGCAATCCAGGACCACGGTGAGATTCACGCCGTCGGCCGTCGTGTCGAAGAGTGCGCGGAGCCAGTCGTCGCTCAGAGGGTCCTTCCAGTCGAGATCCGTCGGGCAAAGGATCTCGTCGCGGAAGTCCTCCTCGTCGCCGCTCGCATCGGGAACGCTGGATCCATGGCCGGCGAAGTGAACGACGAGCACGTCGCCCGCGCGGCCGCCTGCCACGAGGCTCTCGAGCCCCCGCTGCACGGCGCTCTTGGTCGCTTCGAAATCCGCGAGGATCGAGACATCCGGCCCGGCGAATCCGTAGAGGCCAACCAGGGCGTCCCGCATCTCTCTCACGTCATTCACGCAGCCCCTGAGGTCCGCGCCGGGATCCCGGTACCGGTTGATGCCGACGAGAAGCGCCTTTCTCGCCATGCGCGCACTCCTGTTCAAGTTCGTTCCCGTCCTGACGCGACGCGAGTGCGGCCCGGTCCGCAGGGCCCCTCACTCGCCGCCGGGACCGCGTGGGGACCACTGGGCCTTCTCGACTTGCCAAGCCGAGACGAGCTTCTGGATGTCGTCAGGTGACGCGGAATCGATCGAGATCCGGACGCCACTCGGCAGTTCGATGACCGCCCCGCGGATCCCCCGCCCCCGGACCTTCTCAGCGATCTTGCCGAGCGTCTCCGTGGCGGCACTGACCAGGCCGAGCGCATCCGCCGCGAACCCGACCCACATCGCCAACTCGGCGATGCCAGCCGAGCGCGTCTGCTCGGTTCCAGCGCCGGCGAAGCCTTCGAGAACCCGAAGATCGCCCTGCAGCTCGCGCAGTCTCTCCGAACCCGGGTCGGACGGAAACAGAATCGTGACCACCTCGCTCATGCCGGCCTCCAGTCAGCGCCGCCCTGGTGGCCCGGCCGGTACCCCGACCGGGTACCAGTTGGCCCAGGCGGCGGGAAACGGGATCTCGCTGGCGGTGCGATCCTGCGCCCACCGGACCGCGTCGGCGGGGTCGTCGCCCCGCTTCAGTGCGGCGTGCAGCGCCCGCATGAACCGTGCGGCCGGCTCCGAGAACGCCTCCCACGTGCTCGCCACGACACAGCGGGCTCCGGCGTACAGCAGCGGCAAGCACAGGCCAATCCATTCATCGGCCATGACCGCCCGATCCCTGGCGCCCTCGGCGTGGCGCCCGAGCGAGCAGGCGCTGAGCGTCACGATGGCGCCGTCGAGCCTGATCCCGAAGAAGTCGCTGCTGCGCACGGACGACGAGCCGAGGCGCAACGACGCGTCGAACGGGCGGTCCGCCGGGAGGTCGCCGTGGCAGGCCACGTGGAGGACACCGAATCCTCCCCACCGCCCCACCTCGGCGCCTGCGGCGTCCGGGGTGCCGTCTCTTGGTACGAGATGCCGGGTGACCGGTCTCGCCGGCGGTTCCGACCAGACCTCCTCCAGCGCCCGCAACTCGCCTGGCACGTCGGGCAGGGGCCGGTCGCCGAATCCGTCCTGCTCGCAGCCGATCAGCAGCACAGGATCCGGCGCATTCGACTGGCGGGCGAGCGGAAGCAGCGCGAGTGTCGGCAAGTACTGGATGGCCCACCGTCCCGCGGCGAAGTCCTGGGAGTCGATGACGACCGCGTGGATCGGCAGCATCTGCAGGAGGCCGTGGGGACTGACGAGGAGCCGGGACCCTTCCGGGATGCTCCCGCACACCTCGGGCGGCAGAATGAGCGCGCCCAGGGCCTCCGGGACCAGCGTCGCTCCGCGCGGGACTCGGCCGGTGAGCCTGGTCCGGCTCGCGCGAAGCAGCTCCAGGTCCTGAGGCGCCCACTCGGTGACGGTGTGGCATGGCCGGGACGAGCCGTCCGTCCAGAACACGTGCAGCCTGCCGGGCTCACGCCCGCCGCCGCTCTCGGCGCCTCCCCCCGTGCCCTCCCAGTAATACGACATGAGCGACCAGCCGCCCGGCATCCGCGCGAGTTCGCGGCCCACATCCAGCTCGCCGGGAACGTTGACGCGAGCCCAGCGAGGGTCCGCCCGCATCAGCGATTCGAGCGCGCGCGCCTTCTCCCGCGACGCGTCGTGAAGGCGTGCGATGAGCTGTTGGCCCGGCTCTCCTTCCCGGTCGTCGCGGGACAGCCTGCCGAGCTGCGCGTCGAGGCGATCGAGCGTGTCGCCGGCTTCCTCGAAGGCGCGCAGCCGCGCCGGGTCCACCCCTTCGAAGAGCGCCACGCTCCCGGACGCCAGCAGCTGACACAGGTAGAAGCTCTTCGATCGCTCGGCCACACTCCACGCGCGCAGGCAGCCCGTATCGCCGCCCGCGGCCAGCGCGACGGCGAACGCTTCGGCGTATCGCTCGAGCTTGTCGCGAAGGAACGCCTGCTGCTCGGACAGCACTGAAAACCGGTGGATGAGGTGGTCGAACCGGGCGAGCGCGTCGAGGGTGCAGTGCCAAGCCTCGTCGTGCGCGTGCCGCGCCGACAGGATCCGGGCGCGCACGAGTTCCGCATGGGCTAGGTCCAGCGGCGTGCCGAACCGATCGAAGTGGCGGCGGGCGGCGTCCAGCGCCGCCTCGGCGCCGTCCACGTCTCCGCGGCCGAGCAGCGCTTCGGCCTCGCGGCGGCGGCACGTGGCTGCCGCGGCCGGCCAGCCCTGGTCGTCGAGCGAGGCGGCCGCCCGCCTCGCCAGAGCGGCCGCCGTCGTCCAGTCCCCGGCCCGGTGCGCGAGGCGGCTCTCCAGGTCGTCGGCGGCGCATTCGAGCACGGCGAACCCGGACCGCCGAATCCGGGCAAGCTCCCCGAGGCATCGAGTCGGGTCGGCACCGGGATTTGCCGGGTCGCCCAGGATCAGAGCTCGCGCGTGGGCGACGGATCCTCGGCACATATCCTGGAAAAGCGGAGCCAGGCCGTCGATGAGGCGTTCGGCCTCGTCGAGGTCGGCCATCGCCTCGTCCCAACGGTTCGCCCGACGCAGAACCGTCGCACGGTCCAGGCGAAGATAGTAGAGGGCCTGGCGCGAACGGGCGCCGCGATCGGCGGCGGGCGCGTCGATGAGGCGCGTCAGCTCGGCCAGCGCCTCCGGGATCTCGCCCTCCTCGAACCGCGCCATCGCGCGCTTGCGTGCGTGGTCGATCGACGCGGGGTCGTCGGGTGCCATGGAGCGTTCTCGAGCGCGCTACCGGGCCGGGCCTGTCACGCGGCCGCGCGGGCCGCCTTCGCCTTGTCCAGCCACGACAGGACGGCCTTCTGGTCCGAGCGGCGCTCGGCCACGCGAGCGAGGTTCTCGTAGCTCCTCGCGCGCAGTTCGGCGACGTCGATCTGGTCCGCTCGCTCGACACACTCGAGGAACACCGCCTGCGCGCCCGCCACGTCCCCGTCGTTCATGGCCATCAGCCCCTCGGCCTCGCGGCCCGACCACTCGGCGAACAGCGTGAAGAACTGCGTCTTGCGATCGAGCGCGTCGAACGGTATGCCACGGGCCGCGAGCGGGTTGGCAGGCGCGAGCGGCCAGCGAAGCTCGAACTTCCGCCCGTCTTCCTCGCGGTAGTAGTCCTCGATGTTCAGCGGCGCCTCAGCCGCCGGCCCCAGCAGTGCCGTCAGCTCGGTGAGGATCGCCGACAGGCGCGCCGGGTCTCGTTGCGCGTCCTCGATCTTCCGCAAGAAAGCGGGAGGGATCTTGCCCGACTGCATCAGCGGAGCCAACAGGCCTTTGAGATCGTCCATGGTGACACTCCCTTCCGAAGGGCCGCCGGCGCCCTGGTGTCCTGACCACACCTGCCCGGCTCGCCCGACTCGCGTCCGGTGAGGTCAGGAAGAGTCTTCCCGATCGCCCAGCGCATCCGGACGGCGCACTGACCGCGCGCGGTCGCGAGACCGTCCGGGGAAAGTCCACTACCGACGGGTCAGGACGAGTGGCATGGGGATCCCCATGACGGTCACGGTACCCTGCATCGTGTCGCCCTCCAGCTCCAGGTCGAGAGCATACCGGCCGATCAGAGCCTCGTTGATTTCCAGCGTGACCGTGCTGCCCGAAAGTTCGGCGGTGCCACTTCCGCTTTGGCCCAGCGCTCCGTGGGTTGTCACCTTGTACCCGCCGCCCTTCTTCACGATGTCGAAGTAGTTGCCCTGCGGATCGTACCATTGGCCGGCCAGCACATCAGTCCCGGTGGCGCCGCGCCGCCGCGCGGGTGGTGAGACCGAGGTCGGCGCATTGAACCCGATCGTGCCGCGACCGCCGCAAAAGCCGCAGCGCATCTGCCCGGTCGCCTGACAGGTGAAGCAGGGGGTCATGTCCATCTGCCCGCTGGCCGAGAGACGGTAGTGATAACGTTTGCCGCCGCAACTCGAGCAATGAACCTTGCCCGTACCGGAGCAGCTTCCACAGGTTGACATAGGCTTCCCTTTGGCGCTGACGACGGAGCGCATTAGGGCCGGTTGGCAGTCAGCATGATGCCTCCTCGCGGCCCTTACCAGCACCTCTCCTTTCCCGACAGCGCGCCCCAGCCGCCGGCCGCTTTCTGCGGCCCATTGTCGCCAAGTCGGCCGCGCACGGCAAGCGAAATGCGCCCGCCGGGTCGCGCCGGCAGACCGAGGGCTTCAGCCGATCCACCCCCCTGCTCGAGCGCTCGCACGAAGTCCTTGAAGGCGTCTCTGGCCGCGTCTCCCTTGGCCCGCGCGAGGCTGCGGGCCTGCTCCGTCGGCAGGCCGAGGTCGTACTCGCTCTCATCCGCGCAGCACAGGCAGTACGAAGCCAGGATGCCAGCGAGAGCGGGTGAATCCTTGGCGGAGTCGAGGATCTTTCGGAACCCCTGACGCACTTCCTGCCGCTTCGCCTCGATGGCCCGTGAGCGCGTGCTCTCTCCCACGCGCCGCAGGGTCCAGTGGCGTCCGGCAAGATCCTGTCCGCTGATCGCTCCCTGCTCGCGCCCGGTGACCCTGATCGTGATCGTGTCGTTCTGCTGCCGTCCGAGGACGACCCGCGCTGATGTTTCGATGGTCAGGATCTGTGTCCGTCGGTCGTAGGACCACGACCGGTGAAACGGATTGCGCATGGTCAGCATGCCGCCCATCCCCATCTGTTCCGCGACTCGGGACGCCAGACCTCCACCGCTCATGACACCCTCGCCCTCCACCTAGCCGTTCGCCCTGAGCTCCAGGTCGTACGTGGCCTGAACCGTCGCGGATGCGTTCATGGTCGCCTACCAGAATCCCGGGAACAGCGTCGAGGGGTCCGGCCGGAAGCCCCGGCCGAAGACGGCCCTGCGCAGCTATGCGTTACCGTGTTGCTGGTCGCCGGCCTCGACGTATACGGGTTTCTCGAGAACGGACGGGAAGGGCGTGCGATCGAGAGCGTAGGGGATGATCTTCTTCCTCAGGCCGAAGGCCGCCTCCCACTCCCGACGCACCCATGGAGACGACGCGGCATGTGCCGACCACAGGAGGAGCATAGCGTCGCACTAGGAGATCCCTTCCTGGATCCGCGCGGGGAGGTCATCGACCGCATCGATCCTGTCCTGGTCGAGGAACGTCTCGCCTCCGTGTCCCTCGATCACCGACTGGAGATCGACCGCCTGGTGTCGATCCTGGTGACTGTGGCTGGTGAATACCCTGGGTTTCGGCGGGCGTGGACGTCTTGGCATCGTCATGACTCCCGCGGAGGCCCGGCAGACGAGCCTGATTCGAGGCCGGGGGGCCGGACCTGCGTCCTGAAGGCGTGCGCCACCGCGGACTCGCCGGTAAGGAACGCCGGCGGGAAGCTGGAACGCGCCGCAGCCGTCCCACGGCTTGACCCGCGGCGAGCGCCGCCTGCGCCCGGCGCTACACGGTGAACGGCGGCTGCGGGGCGAACGCCGTCGCGCGGCCCAGCAGGAACAGGTTGGGCGTCTGGCTCCGCGGCATCCCCGCCTTGATCTCGGCGTGGAACTTCGCATGGTTGCCGCGGTAGGCGCCGCCGTTCCAGACCTCCAGCAGCCGCTCGGTGAACGCCCCGTTCCGATCGCCGTCCATCGAGGACTGGTTGTCCTGGCACCCCGAGACGAGGATCACGGCAGCCTTGCACTTCGCGGCGAGCTTGCCGAGCCGGGCGCTGACGGCCACCTGGGCGAGCGCCGCGTCGGGGTCAAGGGAGGCCGCCTACCTGGAGGCCTTCGTCACGTTGCGCTGCAGCCGATCGTAGAAGTCCTTGTGGTCCGCGTACACCTGCTTCGCGACGCGCGCCGGCGAACGCGGTGCCGATCTCGCCGGCCACGGCGCGCAGGGATTGCGTCTGCACCATGCTGAACGCGGCGGCCGACCGCTGGAACAGGCCCGACTGGTATTCGCGCGTGGCGCGCACGCCCGAGCCCGGCAGGATGTCGTGGAACTGGCCGAACAGCACGTCGATCCACGCGTCGCG
>Ga0079037_100001900_pt1 | contig 11171 bp, 9 predicted proteins | sample Mud3Dept4metaG_FD_71479 | JGI IMG/M metagenome (GOLD analysis project Ga0079037, IMG submission 71479) | Freshwater wetland microbial communities from Ohio, USA, analyzing the effect of biotic and abiotic controls - Mud 3 Core 4 Depth 4 metaG | ecosystem: Environmental > Aquatic > Freshwater >... | reverse complement strand
GATGAAAGCGATGATGTTCGGCCGCCTCAAGTTTATCGGCCCCAAAGTGGAAGCCATGACCGTAATGGGTCCGTTCGAGACCTTCCTGAAACTGCCGGGCAAAGTGGCTAACGACAAAGCCTGTCCTGCCAAATAAGCGGAACTCGCTACAAAAAAAACCGGGGAATGCCCCGGTTTTTTTACGTCCGTACCATCCTGATGATCAATGCACCGTCCCGGTTTTGACATCGAGCGGTCGTCCATTGCGGATTTCTTCGGGCGTGGCATCACGGATGTCGACCACGTTCACCAGACAGGTCACGCTTTGTCCGGCCAGGGAAGGGTTGCCATCGAGCGTGAGCTGACCGTCCTCGATTGCGGTGACGTAAAAAACCTTGGTTTCTCCCGCCGCGTTTTCGAACATGACTTCAGCGCCCACCCGGCGAAATTCCGGCGGCACGTTTTCAATGTCGTCCACAAATACCAGGCTCTCGTCACGCACCCCGTATCCGTCCTCGGGTTTCAATGTGATTTCAATCCGCTCGCCGATCTTGCGACCTTCCACCGCCGATTCGATCGCGGGCAGAATGCCGCTGTTCGCGCCCTGGACGTAGCCAACGGGAATATCGTACTGTTCAACGACCATGCCACGCTGATCCAGAATGGAATAGGTAATGAATACGAGTTTATGACGTGTTACGGTAACCATGCTGTCTCATCCTGAACGGTCTAAAGAAGACGCTGCGCCAATGCCTCATCGGCATCCGGGCAGCCTGCTTATGATACCTTTGAAGCTCATCCCCCACACTGCCAGCCTATGACACCGCTCAAACAACTGCCCGCCTGGAAGGTCCTCGAACAACACTTCAAATCCATGCGTGCGTTTGACATGCGCACGGCATTCCGCGAGGACGCCCATCGCTTCGATCACTTGTCCCTGCGGTGCGGCAACCTGCTGCTCGATTACTCGAAGAATCGCATCAGCGCCGAAACGATGAGTCATCTGATGCAGCTGGCGCGCGAGTCCGACCTGGAGCCGATGCGCAATGCCATGTGCAGCGGCGAGCGCATCAATTTCACCGAAAAGCGGGCGGTTTTGCACGTGGCGCTGCGCGCGCCAACGCGCCCAAAGCTGATGGTGGAGGGAGTGGATGTCGAGCGCGAAGTCGCCATGGTGCTCAAGCGGATGCAGCACTTTGTCGAATCCATCCACAATGGCAGCTGGCGGGGACATACCGGCAAGCCGATCCGCGACGTGGTCAACATCGGCATCGGCGGTTCGGATCTCGGCCCGGCCATGGTGTGCGCCGCACTCGACCATTACGCTCTGGAAAGCGTGCGGGTGCATTTCGTTTCCAACCTGGATCCCGCCCATCTGGCTTCCACCCTCAAGCATCTCGATCCTGAAACCACGCTCTTCATCGTCGCCTCAAAAACCTTCACCACACTGGAGACCCTGGCCAACGCCAATTCGGCCAAAGCCTGGCTGCTGGCTGCGTTGCGTGCGCCTGCAGCGGTCGCCCGGCACTTTGTAGCCTTGTCGACCAATACGGAAGCCGTCGAAGCCTTCGGCATCGATCCGGAAAACATGTTCATTTTCTGGGACTGGGTCGGGGGGCGCTACTCGCTGTGGTCGGCGATTGGCCTGTCGATCGCGCTGCAGATCGGCTGGGGCAATTTCCAGGCGCTGCTGGCCGGTGCGCATGCCATGGACGTCCATTTCAAGGAAGCGCCACTGGAAGCCAACATGCCAGTCATCCTCGGCATGCTGGGCATCTGGTACGCCAATTTCTGGGAAGCGGATACGCATGGCATTTTCCCCTACGATCAACGGCTGCGCCTGCTGGTGCCTTTCCTGCAGCAACTGGACATGGAATCCAACGGCAAGAATGTCAACCGTGCCAACCACATGGTCAACTACAACACCGGCCCCATCGTCTGGGGCGCACCCGGAACCAATGGCCAGCACGCATTTTTCGAGCTGATTCACCAGGGCACCCGACTGATCCCCACCGACTTTCTGATGGCGGCCGTAAACCACACGCCGCTGGCCGATCAGCACGAATGGTTGCTGGCCAACTGCATGGCGCAATCCGAAGCGCTGCTCAAGGGCAAGTCCCGCGCGGTGATCGAAGCCGAACTGATCGCCCAGGGCATGACTCGCGAAGCCGCCAAGGCACTGGCGCCGCACAAGGTGTTCCCCGGCAATCGCCCCAGCAATACCCTGCTGTACCAGAAGCTCGATCCGCACACGCTGGGCATGCTGCTTGCGCTGTATGAACACAAAGTCTTCGTGCAAGGCGTGGTCTGGCAGATCAACAGCTTCGACCAGTGGGGCGTTGAGCTGGGCAAGCAGCTCGCGCCACCGATTCGCGCCGCCTTGAGTTCGGTGCGTGCAGTCGGCGAGCACGACTGCTCCACCCAGGGATTGATCGCCGACATCCGCCGCCGGCGCGGGCTCAGTACCTGACGCGCACCCGATACGTCAACGTCGTCTGCCCCTCGGCGGGCAACGCCACCTTCCACTCGGCGGTGCCGGATGCGGCTTTGATGTGCGGCTGTGACTCGCTCAGCATCACCCAGTCGCCCGGCATCGGCTCGCGCACGGTCACGACCACCGTTTCGGCCTTGGCATTTTTCAGCACGATTTCGTAGGCTGATTCAAACAGGTAGTTGTAGCGGCCGCTGCCCGCCAGTTTCTGGAAAGCGGTCTGCTTCCTGTCGGCCGTCACATCGAACGCATCGCCCAGCTTGAGCCGCACCGTTTCATTCTTGGGTGTGTGATCAATACGATCTTCACCCACAAAGAGCGCATTGCCCTGGCTGTCTTGCTTGTAGACACGGATCACGCCTTTTGGCAGTGGAATGCCCAGTCCCTCGCCCTTGTTCTGAAAGTCAACGAACACACCCACCTTCAGCTTCTGGCCAATCTCGCCGTACTGCCCCGAGTAATAATAATCCGCTCCTTGCAGCAGGAATTCTTTCTTCACCGGCACCCGCATCGCCGACATCAGGGCGACTTGTTTGGTCTGGTTTTCTGCCAGCGTCGTTGGGCGCTGCAGAGTGTAGAGGTGATATTCGAACAGCGACTCCTGCCGCATCTCGGCCGCGTCGGCCACCTTGGCGGCCGTCGCCATCATCGCGCGCGGCGCAGGCTGTTCCTCGCGCACCCGATTAAGATCGCCTGCCACCAATTGCAATTTGGCATTGGGATACGCCGCGCCGCTCTGGTTGTTCAGCGTCACCCAGCCATTCAAATCCAGCAGGCTGTCATTGACGTTCAGCTCAGCCACGTAATCGGCGCGCCACGACAAGCCCCCGGTCAGGTAGGACAGCTCCAGGTTCTGCACGCCCGCTGTCGGGTTGACCAGGGAAATCACCAGGGTTGGCCTGTCGCGCAGGGTGTCGGGCACGCTCGGAAAAGCGAGCCGTCCCGGCACCCCTGTTTCGATGCGATCGGCAAATTTGAGCACCACCCCGTTATTGGTCGACAGCACCGTGGCGGTTTCACGGGTTTCCACCCCACTCGCGGGATTCAACTTGACGACTTCAACCTCGCGCCCGACATATTTTTCCAGCAGCGTCTGCGGCGTCAGCAGATCAAAATCGAAATTCTGTTCCTGCAAGCGAAACCCGGAAGGATTCGACATATTGCGCAACTGCGCCGTTTCCGGCCGCATTTGCGCCGACACTTCGCGCCACGCCAGCAGGTTAAGCTCGCGATCCAGCCTGACCCGCCGCGCATCCTTCACCAGCGCCAGGTTATCGTTGTAAATCGTCACCGCCACACTATGCTGGTCGGATACCGTGCTCACCACCTCTGCACGCGGTGCAGCCCAGCTGGCATGCGAGGCCGCCATCAGGCCAATGATCACCATGCTCATGCAATTTTTCTTCTTCATGTGGATTTCCTCATCGCCTGGCGGCAATTGCGTATCTTGACCGATGCACGCGAAAAAGGGTTCACCGCGCTAGAATGACGAATACTTATATTCGCAAGCACGACATGACGACCGACGACCCCCTCCCCCCCCGCATCGTTGGTGGCGGCATCAATACCCGCGAATCCGAACAACCTGTGGTCGTCACTCAAATGCTGGGCATCGACGACAGCGAGCCGGTTCGTGAAGAAGCCTTGCGGGCGCGCTTTCTGTCGTTTGACCCGCTGTTCGACTCAGCATCCAATCTGGTCGCCCATCAACTGGTCCTGCGTGGGCGTACCGCAACAGCCGAATCCCCACCCGAGCTGCAGCAAATGGACGAAGACATGTTGCTCACCGGCCTGTATTCGCTCACCCAAGGCAACCTGACGGGTACGCTGCCCTTGCTGGTGCAGATCAGTTCAAGCGTGCTGTTCAGCAACATCCCGCAGCAACTCAATCATCGCCAGATAGTCTGGCGCATCAACATCGACAACGAACAGCATCTGGCGCGCGCCCTCGCCCTGCAGGATGCCGGCCTGATCTTCTGCCCCGCACTCAACCGCGACAATCCAACCGTGAAGAGCAGCGAGTCAGTCTGGCGCTACCTGGCCTGCAACGCCAACGATACGCCGCCGACCGTTTCCGCCCGTCCCATCGTGGAAGGGGTGCGCCATGCCCTCACCCAGATGAACTGGCCCGAGCACGCCTGGTTCAAGGGCAGTTTCTTCTCCGGCGACACCCAGCCTGCCGATGGCTCACGCGAGCTGGCCCTGCAACTCGACCTGCTGGCTATCGCGCTACGCAGCTCACTCGACACCCTCATCCAGTTCCTGCGGCTGAATCCGGAAATGGCGCCGCGCCTGCTCGCCATTGCCCATTCGCAGGTGGGCGGCATGAGCCGCCCCGCCGAATCAGCTGCCCATGCGCTCATCATGCTAGGGCCACAACGCGCCAGCCGCGTGGCGGCGCTACTCGCGCTGACCGGTACCCACCCCACCGAAGCAACCCGCCATTACGCGATTACCGCACTCACGCGCGCGCTGTTCCTGGGCAAAATTACCCGCCTGAGCGCCTCTGCCGAGAATGCGGCCGAAGCTTTCGAAATCGGGCTGCTCTCAACCGCCCACCTAGCCCTGTCCATCCCTCTGGAAAGCCTCATCCGCAAACTGGGCTTGTCTGCCAGTTGCGCGCGTGCGCTCAGCGTGCGCGACTCGGCCGAAAGCGCGATGCTGCAACTCGCACACGCCTGCGAAAACAATGACGTCGATACGCTTGCGGCCTACGCCCAGCAATTGGATATCCCGCTGCACCAGATTTCCGTGGCTTACCTGGATGCACTGATTGCCGCCTCGGCACTCGACTCCGCCCTGCAATAAACCGGCTATCAATCTGCACACTGAATCCCGCAGCCGGTAACGTAAAATGGCGGTTTTTGCTCGCGCGCCTACCCCATGCACCCCACCCTGGTTTTCGACATTGAAACCATTCCCGATCTCACCGGGTTTGCCGCAGTCAACGGCATCGACATCAGCAGCCTCCCGCACGCCGAGCTCACCGAAATGGCCTTGCTCGCCCGCCGCCAAAAAACCGGCAGCGACTTCATGCCGCATCATCTGCATCGAATCGTCGCCATATCCTGCACCCTGCGCAGTGGCGATACGCTCAAGGTCTGGTCGCTCGGCGATCCGGACAGCAGCGAGGCCGAGCTAATCCAGCAGTTTTACGACAGCATCGAGCACCACACGCCCCAGCTCGTTTCATGGAACGGCGGCGGTTTCGATCTGCCGGTGCTGCATTACCGCGCGCTGATTTACGGCGTCACGGCACCCCGCTACTGGGACTGGGGCGACGACGACAAGGATTTCAAGTGGAACAGCTACCTCGGCCGCTACCACACCCGCCATCTCGACCTGATGGACGTGCTGGCGATGTACCAGCCGCGCGCCAACGCGCCGCTCGACCAGATGGCCAAGCTGTGCGGCTTTCCCGGCAAGCTGGGAATGGACGGCTCGCAGGTGCTGGGCGCGTTTCAGCGCGGTGAAATCGATGCCATCCGCAATTATTGCGAAACCGACGCGATGAACACCTGGCTGGTGTATCTGCGCTTCCAGAAAATGCGCGGCACGCTGTCCGACTCGGCTTACGCAGCTGAAATCGAACTCACCCGCAGCACCCTCACCCGGCACAGCGCTCCGCACTGGCAGGAATTTCTGGCGGCCTGGGCATGAACAAAAAAACCAGCAACGTGGTCGTCGACATCCTCTCGCTCGACCACGAAGGCCACGGCATCGCGCGCATCGATGGCAAAGTCACCTTCGTCGATGGCGCACTGGCGGGCGAGCAGGTCGAGATCAACGTCTACCGCCAGCATGCCAAATACAACTCGGCCAATGCCGTCGCCATCCTGAAAGCCAGTGCGCAGCGCACCACGCCGCGCTGCCAGTATTTTGGCCGCTGCGGCGGCTGCTCGATGCAGCATCTGGAGCCCAGCGCCCAGGTTGCCGCCAAGCAGCGCGTGCTGGAAGACAACCTTGCCCACATCGGCAAGGTCAAGCCCGAGATCATCCTGCCCGCCCTGCACGGCCCGAGCTGGAACTATCGTTCCCGCGCCCGGCTGTCGGCGCGCCTGGTCGATAAAAAAGGCGGGGTACTGGTCGGCTTCCGCGAAAAGCGCTCCAGCTACATCGTCGACATGACCAGCTGCGAAATTCTCACCCCCGATGTGTCCAGGCTGCTGCAGCCGCTGCGCGAACTGACCGTGCAGTTCTCAAATGCCGACCGCATCCCGCAAATCGAAATCGCGGTCGGCGAGCACATCACCGTGCTGGTGTTCCGCTTGCTCGCCCCCTGGAGCGACGACGATGCCGCCAAGGTGCGCGCCTTTGCCGAACAGCATGGGGTGCAGGTGTGGGAACAAAGCAAAGGCCCCGAAACCGTCCGCCCGTTCTGGCCCGAAACCGCACCCGAGCTCAGCTACAGCATGCCCGAATTCGGCCTCGTCATGCCGTTCAAGCCGATCGATTTCACCCAGGTCAATACCGCCATCAACCGCGCCTTGGTGAGCCGTGCCATGCGCCTGCTGCAACCCCAGCCCGGTGAACGCATCGCCGATTTGTTCTGCGGACTGGGAAACTTCACCTTGCCCATCGCCACCAGCGGTGCGGATGTAGTTGGCATTGAGGGCAACGCGGAGCTGGTTGCGCGTGCGCGCGAAAATGCGCTGCACAATCAATTACCCAACGCGCATTTCGCCGTCGACAACCTGTTTGAAATGACGTCGGAAAAATTTGCCGCACTCGGGCATTTCGACAAGCTGTTGATCGACCCGCCGCGTTCGGGCGCCATCGAACTCATCAACGCATTACCAGACAGCGACGGGCCGCACCGCATCGTCTATGTCTCGTGCGACCCCGCCACGCTGGCGCGCGATGCCGAGGCGCTGTGCCACAACAAAGGCTACCGTCTGGCTGCGGCTGGCGTTGCCAACATGTTCCCGCATACCGCGCATGTCGAATCGATTGCATTGTTCGAGCGGTAATTTTGGCGAAAATCCTTTAACATCCTGCGCTTAACTTCTCACAACACATCATGGCACTCATCGTACAAAAATACGGCGGCACCTCGGTCGCCAACGTCGAACGCATCCGCGCAGTCGCAGAACGTGTCGCCAAATTCAAAATGCTCGGGCATCAGGTGGTGGTCGTGCTCTCCGCCATGTCGGGCGAGACCAACCGCCTGATCGGACTGGCCAAGCAAATCCAGGCCACCCCGGATCCGCGCGAACTGGACATGATGGTGTCCACCGGCGAACAGGTCACCATTGCCCTCCTTGCGATGGCGCTGAAAGACCTGGGACTCAAGGCCAAAAGCTATACCGGCGCTCAGGTGCGGATTCTGACCGACGACGCCTTCACCAAGGCGCGCATTCTGTCGATTGACGAATCCAGGATGCGCGCCGATCTGGATTCGGGTCATGTGATCGTCGTCGCAGGCTTTCAGGGCGTGGACGAAGCCGGCAACATCACCACCCTGGGACGCGGCGGGTCCGACACCACCGGCGTGGCGCTGGCCGCCGCACTCAAGGCCGATGAATGCCAGATCTACACCGATGTCGACGGCGTCTACACCACCGACCCGCGCATCGTGCCCGACGCGCGGCGGCTGAAAACCATCACCTTCGAGGAAATGCTGGAAATGGCCAGCCTCGGCTCCAAGGTGCTGCAAATCCGCTCGGTCGAATTCGCCGGCAAATACAAAGTCAAACTGCGCGTGCTGTCCAGCTTTCAGGACGAAGGCGACGGCACGCTTATCACCTTCGAGGAAAACGACAGCATGGAACAACCCGTCATCTCCGGCATCGCCTTCAACCGCGACGAAGCCAAAATTACCGTCGTCGGCGTGCCCGACCACCCCGGCATTGCCTACCAGATCCTCGGCCCGGTCGCCGACGCCAACATCGACGTCGACATGATTGTGCAGAACGTCGGTCACGCCAACACCACCGACTTCACCTTCACCGTTCATCGCAACGACTTTGCCAAGGCCATGGACATCGTCAAGACCACCGCGACCGGCATCGGCGCACGTGAAGTCAGCGGCGACGACAAAATAGCCAAAGTCTCCATCGTCGGCGTCGGCATGCGCTCGCACGTCGGTGTAGCACGCAAGATGTTCGAGACGCTGTCGAAAGAAAACATCAATTTGCAAATGATCTCCACCTCGGAAATCAAAATCTCGGTGGTGGTCGAAGACAAATACATGGAACTCGCCGTACGCGCCTTGCATCAGGCCTTCGAACTTGACAAAGCCACGGCTTGAGGTGGCTTTGTCCCGCGCATTCCGCTACAATGCGCGGCGGTTCGGAGACGTGGCCGAGAGGTTGAAGGTACTCCCCTGCTAAGGGAGCATGCGGGCTTAAACCTGCATCGAGGGTTCGAATCCCTCCGTCTCCGCCAATAACAATACGAGTTTGTGTCAGTCACGCGAAACTGCGTATAATGCGCATCCTTCAATGCGCCGGTAGCTCAGCTGGATAGAGTACTTGGCTACGAACCAAGGGGTCAGGAGTTCGAATCTCTTCCGGCGCACCAAAATACAAGGGGTTAGCTTAGGCTAGCCCCTTTTTATTTCTGCAAACGTAGCCTGATCACCCACTCTCAAATACCTCTGGCGCATCCAGTAGTCGATCGACAGCTTGCCCGGCCCGGATAGCACCAGCGGGATCAGCATCATCAAATACAGCAGCGGCAGCTTGAATCCGTTATCGCAGACGTTGTAGCCATTGCCCGCGTGAACGGCATACCAGGCGACCACATCCAGCACCAGCAAGGCAACCGCCCAAAAGCGCGTGCCGAATCCCAGCACCAGCATAATCGGGGCGATCAGTTCGACCCAAGTTGCCAGCGACCAGCTGATATCCACGGGCACGACGCTGAATGGAAACGGAAAACTCGACTGGATATCGGCGAACCAGTTTTCGCCGCGAAATTTCTCGACGCCAGACTCCCAGAATTCATAGGCCAATATCAAGCGCAAACTCAACATGCCCAGCCAGCCGCCCAGGCTGTCGATTACGTTCAGGCCAGCCTGGGCGCACGATTTCACATTGCAACTCATGGTCTCTCTCCTTGCTTCGAATAAACCTATAGTCGGCCGGGTCGTGAAAAGTTTACAAGGCCGTAAAATCCCGCCATGCCTAAACTTGAATCGCTGACTTTCGACAACGGCTTTGCCCGCCTGCCCGAGACGTATTTCTCGCGCGTCTGCCCCACGCCGGTTCCCGATCCCTATCTGGTCTGCCACAGCCCGGAGGCGCTGGCGCTGCTCGATCTGGACGCAAGCGAAATCAGCCGTCCCGAGATGATCCAGACACTGGCGGGCAACCAGCTGTTGCCCGGCATGGATGCAATTGCCGCGCTGTATGCCGGTCATCAATTTGGCCATTTCGTGCCCCAGTTGGGGGATGGCCGGGCGATCCTGTTGGGCGAAATCAAGAACGCTGCCGGCGAGGGCTGGGAGGTGCAGTTGAAAGGCGCCGGGCGCACGCCCTATTCTCGCGGTGGCGATGGCCGTGCCGTGCTGCGGTCGAGCATCCGCGAGTTTTTGTGCTCCGAAGCGATGCATGCGCTCGGCATTCCCACCACACGCGCGCTGTGCATCGTCGGCAGCGATCGCCCGGTGTATCGTGAAGATCAGGAAACCGCTGCGCTGGTGACGCGGCTGGCACCGAGTTTCGTGCGCTTCGGCTCGTTCGAGGTGTTTTACTACCGCAACCAGATCGAGCCGATCAAGCAACTGGCCGACTATGTCATTGCCCGCTATTACCCCACGCTGGCGACGCGCGCCGAACCCTATGCCGAATTGCTGCGCGAAGTGACGCGCCGCACCGCTGAGCTGATGGCGCAATGGCAGGCGGTCGGGTTTTCGCACGGGGTGATGAACACCGACAACATGTCGATCCTCGGGCTGACGCTCGACTATGGCCCGTTTGGTTTTCTCGACGCATTCGATCCTGGTTATGTCTGCAACCATTCCGACACCGGCGGGCGCTATGCCTTCGACCAGCAGCCGGATGTGGCGGCGTGGAATATCACCAAGCTGGCGCAAACCCTGGTGCCGCTACTGTCGGTGGAGTCTGCTTCCGCTGCGATTGCCGATTACCCGCAGCAATTCGGCCAGGCGTATCTCGGCCGCATGGCAAGCAAGTTCGGGCTGCCGCCGGGCGGCGAGACAGTGCCGCTGATCATGGATGCGCTGCAGTTGCTGGCGGCCAACCATGTCGATTACACGATTTTCATGCGCCGCCTGTGCGACTTCGACAGCGCCACAGGGGCAGCGAATGCGCCTTTGCGCGACATGTTCCTTGACCGTATAGCCTTCGACACCTGGACAACGCGCTATGCCGCCGCGCTACGCCAGCAGGATTCAAACGACAGTGAGCGCGGCCAGGCGATGCGCGCGGTCAACCCCAAATACATCCTGCGCAACCATCTGGCCGAAGTCGCCATCCGCCGCGCGGCGGACGCACGCGACTACAGCGAAATCAACCGCCTGCACCAGCTGCTGACACGCCCGTTCGACGAGCAGCCGGAAAACGAAGCCTATGCCGCCGAACCGCCTGACTGGGCGCGACAGATTGAGGTAAGCTGCTCGTCGTGACCTGCGCCCCCCGCCTGCTTGCCTGCCTGCTGACCGTTCCGCTCGTTGCCTGCAGCGGGCAAGCGATCCAGCGCAAGGACGGCAGCAGCAGCGTGCGCAGTTTCAGCATCA
>Ga0079037_100001899_pt1 | contig 11171 bp, 8 predicted proteins | sample Mud3Dept4metaG_FD_71479 | JGI IMG/M metagenome (GOLD analysis project Ga0079037, IMG submission 71479) | Freshwater wetland microbial communities from Ohio, USA, analyzing the effect of biotic and abiotic controls - Mud 3 Core 4 Depth 4 metaG | ecosystem: Environmental > Aquatic > Freshwater >... | reverse complement strand
CAGTAAAGGGTGCACCCACAGGGACCATCACTGATCTGAAAGGCAATTACAGGATTACAGTTGATGTAAATGATAAGGTCCTTGTTTTTTCTTTTACCGGTTACAGTACAGTCGAAGTAAAGATTGGTGAAAGAAGCATTATAAATGTTACAATGAAGCCGGAGGTCATTTCCACGGATGAAATGATGGTCATCGGGTACGGAGCAAAGAAAGAGATGGTTTCACATGTCTCTCCTGCACTGGCGGCAGTCGCTTATGAATCAAAGCCTTATTTTCAGCGTTACAACAGGAATTTCAACACTGAAGGATATGCCCCTGTTAACGAGAACGGCTTCAGGGATGTTAAAAACAATCCGCTATCAACATTTTCAATTGATGTTGACAATGCATCATACTCAAACGTCCGCAGGTTTATTAATGGTGGCCAGTTGCCTCCTGCCGATGCAGTAAGGATAGAGGAGATGATCAATTATTTCAAATATGATTATCCCGAGCCGAAGGGTGAGCATCCGTTTTCGGTATACACTGAAGTGGCTGCCTGTCCGTGGAATCAGAAACATCAGCTGCTGCAGGTCGGGCTTCGCGGAAAGAGCATAGACAAGACATCCCTGCCTTCGTCAAACCTTGTGTTTCTTATTGATGTGTCAGGTTCGATGAACTCACCCAGCAAGCTCCCGCTTCTGAAGTCGGCATTTGGCTTGCTGGTAAATGAGCTGCGCGCTCAGGATCATGTCGCCCTTGTTGTCTATGCGGGGGCTGCAGGTCTGGTGCTTGAATCAACACCAGGAAATAAGAAAGAGTTGATAATGCATGCAATACACGATCTTGAAGCCGGTGGATCCACCGCTGGCGGAGCAGGATTGAGGCTTGCTTATAAAGAGGCTGAGAAGAACTTTATCAAGGGCGGTAATAACAGGATCATCCTGGCAACCGACGGTGATTTCAACGTTGGTGAATCGAGCAACGGAGGAATGGAAAGGCTGGTTGAGGAGAAGCGTGAACTGGGAGTCTTTATCACCGTGCTTGGTTTCGGAATGGGTAACATAAAGGATGACAAGATGGAAATAATTGCAGATAAGGGCAATGGCAATTATTCATACATTGACAATCTCCAGGAAGCCCGCAGGGTACTTGTTCGCGAATTCGGCGGAACACTTTTTACCATAGCAAAAGATGTTAAATTCCAGCTTGAGTTCAATCCTGCAAAGGTTGAGTCTTACAGGCTGATAGGCTATGAAAACAGGCTTTTAAATGATGAGGACTTCAATGATGATACAAAGGATGCCGGGGAAATGGGTTCGGGCCATATGGTAACTGCTCTTTATGAAATAGTGCCGGCAGGTTCAGGTGAAAAATTACCATCCGTCGATCCTCTTAAATACCAGGTATCACGTAATGTCAGGGAAGAAAACTATTCGGATGAATTGCTGACAATAAAAGTCCGTTACAAGAAACCCGACGGACGTACCAGCATGCTGCTTGAGAAGCCGGTCAAAGATTCTGCTGATGATATTGAAAAGGTTTCCGGTAACCTCAGGTTTGCTGCTGCTGTTGCTGAATTCGGGATGATCTTAAGGGAATCGGAATTCAAGGGCTCATCGACCCTGGAAGGTGCTGCCCGGCTTGCTCAGTCAGCAAAGGGTGAAGATGAGGAAGGGTATCGGGGTGAACTGATTCGGATGATAAATGTTGTAAAGGACATGAGGCTTCTGAACGACAGGTGATCAACGGTAAAAAGTATATCAGGTCTTACTAAATTGTTGTCTTAAAAAAATATTTTAACCGCAAAGTACGCCAAGTGATCGCAAAGTTCGCAAAGTAAAAACTTCAAAATTCACTTCTTTGCGACCTTTGCGTAAACTTTTGCGACCTTTGCGGTTTAAGTTTCTTCAATAAGTGCCTGCGGAATATGGTGATGCAGTGACAAACCCAGCTGAAACCCTGAGAGTTGCTTGATATATTCCGGGTTGAAAGAAATATCAGGCAAGCTTCCATCTTACAAACTCTTCTATGCCTTTCTTAAAATCAAAAACAGGATCATAGTCCAGCTCATTTCTGGCTTTGCTGATATCAGCAAATGTTCTTTCCACATCGCCTGGTTGAGGAGGCAGGAACTCCTTGATTGCCTCCTTTCCCAGAGCATTCTCAAGTATCCCGATCATGTTGCTCAGCGATATCGTCCGGGATTCTCCGAGATTGTAAATGTTAAATCCTTTCAGACGGATTACTGACTTATAAATACCCTCGATAATATCTGAAATATAGGTGTAATCTCTCGAAGTATTTCCGTCACCAAAGACCTGAATGGGCTTATTTTCAAGGATCCTGCTGGTGAATTTATGGATAGCAAGGTCGGGTCTTTGCCTTGGACCATAAACCGTAAAAAACCTCAGACAAAAGATATCGAACTTATATAAGCTGTGATATGTATAGCATAGTAACTCACAGGCTCTTTTTGAAGAGGCATAGGGGGAGATCTGGTTCTCCACCGGGTCCGATTCTGAAAATGGAACCTTTGAATTATTGCCATATACAGAAGAACTGGAGGCGAAGATCATTTTGTTGATTCCGAAGCTTCGCATTGTTTCTAAAACTACCAGCGTCCCGGTTACATTAACATCAAAGAAAAGGAATGGATTCTCGATGGAAGGCCGTACACCCGGCATTGCGGCCAGATGAATTATCAATTCCGGCCTGCTTTTTTTGAATATATCTGACAGCTCGTTCCTGTTCCTTATATCTGCCTTGAACAGGCTGAATTCTTTATTGTTTTTGACGGATGAGATATTCCGTTCTTTAATTACAGGATCATAGAAACTGTTGAAGTTATCAACGCAAACTACCTGATGGTTCATCTTCAGAAGATGTTCACAAAGATGTGACCCTATAAATCCGGCTCCTCCGGTGACAAGAATACAATCTGACTTCTTCAATTTATGTCAAGTTTTAATTATTGCGGATGTTTCTGATTTATTATATCGTCTTTTCTCCAGAGCAGTGATTATCCCAAAAGACGAAGCAAGCAGGGTAATGAGATAAAAAGTCAGGCTTATAGCAACAGCAACCTTCTGGTCGAGAAACAGCAAGTCGGATATTTTAAAAAAGACCATTTCACGTATACCGATCCCTCCGACGGATATTGGAAGCATTGCTGCAACCGATGAAATCAGGAATATGAGCAGGTATTCAATCTGATCGGTTTTAATATTGAATGCCCGCAGGATCATCAGAATAGCCAGTATCTGAAGTCCCTGGACCATAAAAGACCGGATGAGCAGCCCTCCGATTATTCCTTTCAGACCAGGCATGAATATCAGTATGATTCCGGCGAAACCAATAAGAACAGCCGGAACTCCTGCCATTGTCACCCACCAATAGCCGGAAATGAGACCGGTAAACGGAATGCAGAGCAGGGCAAGAATCATTAAGGCTGCAACGCCGGCAATTCGGTCTGTTATTACCGAACCGGCACTTATCCTGATCCCATTTTCATGCATATTGTTGATAATAACTGTTTTGTAAACATCTCCCCCTATTCCGCCGGGGAGGAAAAGATTATAAAACATCCCTGTCCAGTAAAGCTTAAGGTTATCCCAACCCGAAATGGAAATGCCGCACTGATGCAGGATCAGCAATGTTCTCCAGGCAGCAACAATCTTGGATGCAACAAAAAGGAGGAATGCAAAAAAAAGATATATATGACTGGCTGATCCGATGACATTCGCAATGTCACCCAAATTCACCCTCTTCAGAACATAAATGATCGCAACGAGAGACAGAACAACCTTAAAAATAAATATCAGCCACTCCCTGACTTTTTTATTCGGCACGTGAGACTCTCTTGATTTTGTATGGTTTAATCGCATTTTTTTCATAATCATTCCGGATCACAAGGTCAAGAATTAGACCGGTAGAAATTATCTGGAATCCGATAAACATAAGAAGGACACCGAGTATCATGATCGGCCTGCCCCAGATATCCTGCCCGAGGATCTTCTGAACAAGCAACCATAACAGGATTACCGATCCGGCCAGTATGGTTATTATACCGATCGTTCCAAACAGGTACATCGGTTTTTGGCTGTATTTTCTTGAAAAGGTCATAAGTATAAGATCGCTTATAACTTTCAGGGTCCGGCCTAAACCGTATTTTGATTTACCGCTGATCCTTGGATGGTGTTTTACTTCAACCTGTTCAACGGTTGCTCCATCCATCGCAGCCAGAGATGCCAGAAAACGATGTCTTTCACCGTATAATGGAAGCTCTTTTAATATTCCGGATTTAAATATTTTTATCCCGCAGCCATTATCCCTGATGTTGGTATGGGTAACCTTGCGTACAATAAAGTTGGCAATAACAGACGGTATCCTTCTCATGAAGAAGTCATCATGTCTGTCAGCCCTGATGCCGGTGATGATATCGCAGTCATTTTTTCTGATAAGGTCCAGCATCATTAACAGATCTCCAGGGTCATTCTGGAGATCGCCATCCAGCGTGGCAATATATTCCCCGCTTGCGTGATCAATGCCGGCTTTCATCGCTGCTGTCTGCCCGAAATTCCTCTTTAATTCAATAAGCGTGATGTTCCGGCTGATATTTTCCCTGATCATTTTTGCAGTATTATCAACGGATCCATCATCGACGAAAATAACTTCATACTCTGTTCTGCCGTGTTGGAGAGCATTATTGATACTGTTTATCAAAGGTTTGATATTATCTTCTTCGTTATATACGGCAATAATGACGGACAGTTTTACCATTTCTATCGTATTTTCAGTAAGTAGATATTCTGGAGTGAAGCATCTCTGGTTTTTGGATTAAGAAATTTAAGAGAGAGTGTTGTCAGTTTCTTGTAGGGAAACGCATGCTGTTCAGCAATAATTGCATCATCAAATTCCCTGACCTCTTTGAAGCCCTCTTCGCTCGTTATAAACCAGCAGGATCCTTCCGAAAGTATATTTCCAAGTTGTTCCTTATAAACGATCCTGGATATGTTTTTAGGGTAAAAATATGTTTCGTAATGAGGATAGTCATAAGTATAAAGAATTGAGTTGTCAGGAGCTATCCTGTTATACAGATATGATGCCTGGATAGGACCATGATATTTGAGAGCAGATGGCATATAATTGGTATTGGCGACAAAACAAACCGCCAGGATCGTGATCAATAACGGGATGATCAGTTTTTGAAATTTTGTTTTTAACCTTATAAAACTATAGACCAGGAGGAGGAGCAACAGCACCATCGGGATCCATATAAGCAGGCTTCTGGTCGGGAATATATATACAATCATAATTATTGCTATAGGCCACATCAGGGCAACAAGTATATTTCTGAAAATAAGCATCAGTTTGAAGGTTCCCGGATACTGATCGGTGAAGGATACATCATTTAGCAGCCTGGCAGTAATAATGGAAGCAAACGGAATCACCGGTAAAATATAATGTGGTGATTGCTGGCTCGAAATGCTGAGTATGATCGCAAGTATTACAACAACAGAGTAACAATAGGCAGGATTGGCATTTTTAACTTGAAACCTGTTCCCCTTCCAAACCCTGAAATCCCTTACAAATGCCGTGTAGGTATAAAGTGACCATGGTACGAAGATATATACAAATGAGTGAAGGAAGAAAAAATAATCGGGACCTCCGCTGGTGTAGGCTCCGCGAATCCTGTCGATATTGTTTGACCAGAAATAAAACTTCAGGCCGTCAATCCCAAACTGATCATGCAATCCTTTAAGGGCAGGATAAAGGATGATCAGCAATATTGGCAGACCTGCAAGCCACCTGACCGAAAACATCGTACGAAAGTCCTTTTTCACTATCAGAAATCCTGCTACTGCAATTACAGGAACAGCCAAGCCTATTAATCCTTTGGAGATCATGGCCAGTCCGACACCGGTAAAACCCAGGATGAAATTACAGGCTTTGCGTTTGTCAAGATATTCAGCCAGCTGCCATGTGCCAAAAATTATGTTTGAGGTTAATAGTGCATCAGTATGCACGTCCATATTATAAAGGAATAAAGCTTCACAGGTTGCGTATAGTACTGCTGCAATAATACCTGTCTGTTTGTCATGGATCAAAAGCCCCAGGCGGTAGGTCGAATAGATGCCCAGTAAGGTGAAAAGCAAATTAGGAATCTTAAAGACGAAAATTGATACTCCGAATATCCTGAAGAAGACAGCTCCCAGCCAGAAAAGCAACGGAGGCTTCTGCAGGTATGGTTCTCCGTGAATTTTTAAATGAATAAAATCACCGTTTTCAAATATCCCGCGACTTACTGCAGCATATTTGGCCGAATCGACAGTGGTTTCAGGGAAAAGGCCGATAATATAAACGGCGAGTGCAAAAATTGCAAGGAACAAATAAAGAAAGGATATGCCTTTTGTTTTATTTTCTGAAATTTCCATCCCGGATTCTCTGCAAAATACTTCCTTAAATCTAAAGGAAAATAACTTCTAAATGTATTAAATTTATTGATTAATAAGTGTTCCTGTCATCCAAACAACTTTGGCTTTTATTTGTTGCTCAGGATTTTTATGGTGATTCCTGTTAACTTGCAGAAATATGGTTAATTTACGTCGGTTTTAATAACACATGGAAAATTATGGAACATCCCGGCAATATGATTCTGGTGATCTTTGGAGCATCCGGTGACCTGACATCAAGAAAGCTGATCCCTGCCCTGTTCTCATTAAAGATGCAAAACATGCTTCCTGAAAGGTTTGCTGTTCTTGGAACAGGGCGCACTCATTTTTCGGATGATGGTTTCAGGGAAAAAATGAAGGAGAGCATACTTCACTTTTCCATAGAAGAAAGTCCTGATCACCGGATGATCGATGATTTTGCCGGGTGTCTGTATTATCTGCCAATGGAGAATACCCTGGCCGCTGAATATGAAAAGCTCGGGAATATGCTCAACAGATTGAACTCAATTTATAATATGGGCGGAGACTATATTTTCTATCTGGCAACTCCTCCGAGCCTGTACACGGTTATTTCCGGAAACCTTGCCAAAGCCGGACTGGCCATGCAGTCCGCAGGTATCAGGAGATTCATCATAGAGAAACCCTTTGGATATGATCTTAAATCAGCCAGAGAGCTGAACAGGAACCTTCACGAGATTATCGATGAAAGTCAGATTTACAGAATAGACCACTATCTGGGCAAGGAAACAGTTCAAAATGTGCTTGTCACAAGGTTTGCAAATGGCATTTTCGAACCTTTATGGAACAGGAATTATATTCACCGGATTGAGATAACCTCAGCGGAAAGCATCGGGGTGGAAAGGAGGGGAGGTTATTATGATTCGGCAGGAGCTCTCAGGGATATGGTGCAAAACCATCTTCTTCAGATGGTGGGCCTTACGGCTATGGAACCTCCATCATCACTCGAGCCTGATGCAATCCGCAACGAAGTTCTGAAAGTATTCCAGTCATTTCAGCCGATGAAGGAAGCTGATGTGCCAGGACAAGTTATAAAAGGGCAGTATACTGCATCAAAAGTGCGGGGGGAATTCATCAAGGGGTACAGATCTGAGGAGGGAATCCCTGAAAATTCAAGGACCGAGACATATGTTGCGATGAAATTCTTCATTAATAACTGGAGATGGGGAGGGGTTCCGTTTTATATCAGGACCGGAAAGCGAATGCCAACAAGTGTAACTGAGATTGTTATCCATTTCAAGCGTACACCTCATTATCTTTTCCAGAGAGAGCCGGGTGTGCTTGCCTCCAATCAGCTGATATTACGCATCCAGCCAGATGAAGGCATTCTTCTGAAATTTGATGTAAAAGAACCCGGTTCAGGATTTAATGTAAAAAATGTCAATATGGATTTCCATTACAGTGAGCTTGCCCATCTCAGGGCACCCTCCGCATATGAAAGATTGTTGTATGACGTCATGACCGGCGATTCAACACTGTTTTTACGTGATGATGAAGTTGAAATTGCATGGAAATTTCTGGAACCTGTTCAGAGTGCATGGGTGAAAAATTCTGAGATCAAGGTTTATGGCTACCCGGCCGGCACATGGGGACCTGATGTTTCAGGCAGGTTGTTTGAGGGTTGCGGATATACATGGCGGTATCCGTGCAAGAACCTGGCTGACGAAGGAGAATATTGTGAGTTATGAAGTTGGGAGTACTTAGAGTTTAGAGTATATTGAAAAGAACAGTAAAGATATTTCGAACTCCACTGGAATTGGCCGAAGCTTTTGCTCTTGATCTGGCAAACCATATCATAGAGGCTGAAAAAAAACATTTGTCGTATACTATTGCTTTTTCCGGAGGAAGCACCCCTCAGTTGTTTTTTTCCGTATTGGCTGAAAAATACGGTAAATCAGTTAACTGGAATCATGTTCAGATATTCTCGGTAGACGAGCGTTGTGTACCGCCGGATGACTCCGGCAGCAACTATGGAATGATGAACAGGTTACTTGTAAAAAAAATCAGTATTCCTGATACCAATATACACCGGATCCGGGGTGAGGAGGATCCGGAATCAGAGGCTGTAAGATACTCGGAAGAAATAGTCCGGAATACACGGTCATTGAATGATCTACCGGTTTTCGATCAGATAATTCTCGGGATGGGGGAAGATGGCCATACCGCGTCGATATTTCCCGGGCATAAGTATCTACTTATCGGTGAAAAAATATGTGATGTAGCCGTTCATCCTGTTTCCGGACAGAAGAGAATTACGATAACAGGAAAAGTTATTAACAATGCAGATTCAATAACATTTATAATAACAGGTCGGTCAAAAGCAAGGATTATTGAACAGATATTTAAAAATAATGCGAAGTTTCCCGCTTCTTTTATTATTCCCCGACACGGAAAAATCACATGGCTGCTTGATGAAAATGCAGGCAGATTTCTTAAACGGTAGCCAATCTGTTAAAAACTTAAAGAATTCCTGTAGGTGAATTATATATTTTTAACAGATTGTTGAATCAATACAGAAAAAGCCATGACACACGAAAAAGCAAAACAACAGGCAAAAGTCAAAAAGAAACCTACCAAGACCCTGAAAGAAAAACGTACTGCTAAGAAAGCAAAGAAAGCCGTAAAGAAATAGCAGGTAACTGTTATTTAATTAAATGGCAGGAATCACAGAGCAAGCTCTGGACTCCTTAAACGGTGCAAACGCAGAGGAACCGAACCCCGCTTAAGCGGGGTGAGCTCGGCGCAGCCAATTAAATCTTACCTTCGCCTCCGCCGAAGCTTTACGCGAAGGCGGATTGAATAAACGGTTTTGAACTGATCGGCTTGCAGGTCTTTTGTGACCTGCAAGTTTTATATTTTAAAAAAGAGACCCGATAAAAAAAAGAGACGTCCGGATTGGACGTCTCTACGGAGATTTCTTCTCCTTTATCATTGATTAGCCAGTTTGACATTAACTGCATTAATTCCTTTTTTGCCTTCTGCAAGCTCAAATGTCACTTCGTCATTTTCTTTGATCTTGTCTATCAGACCGGAAACGTGTACAAAATATTCATTTTCCGAATCCGCATCTTTAATGAATCCGAATCCTTTTGATACATTAAAAAATTTTACTGTTCCTTTGTTCATTGTATTCTGTTTTTTAAAATTAGGGCGCTAAAGTACACAATTATTTTAATATAATCAAATAATAGGATACTTTGCAAATATTTCCTGCACCATGTCCCGGATTCGGGTTATTTTAATAACATTGCAAAAAAATTCATATACCTGATCCTTAATTACAAGACAATCTGATTTAAACAACCGATCATGAGAAAGTGGCGAGTTGAAGATTCAGCTGAATTATACAACATTAACGGATGGGGGGTTGACTATTTCTCGATCAATGAGAAGGGAAACATAATGGTAACTCCTCAGAAAAACGGTATTTCAGTGGATCTGAAGGAACTTCTTGATGAATTGATGCTCAGGGATGTTTCGACACCTGTCCTTATCAGGTTCCCTGACATTCTCGACGACCGTATTATCAACATTTCCAGCTGTTTCAGCAAAGCATCCGAAGAATATGGCTATAAGGCACAGAATTTTATAATCTATCCTATTAAGGTAAACCAGATGAGGCCTGTAGTGGAGGAAATTGTAAGCCATGGCAAGAAATTCAACATCGGACTTGAAGCAGGATCGAAACCTGAACTCCATGCAGTGATAGCAATAAATACAGATCCTGAGTCACTTATCATATGCAACGGGTACAAGGATGAGGATTATATTGAGCTTGCTCTTCTTGCGCAGAAAATGGGAAAACGAATTTTCGTCGTTGTTGAAAAACTTAATGAACTGAAGCTCATCACAACCATTGCAAAACGGTTAAAAGTCAAGCCAAATATCGGAATACGTATCAAGCTGGCGAGTATTGGAAGCGGAAAATGGGAAGAATCAGGAGGCGATATCAGTAAATTCGGGCTTACATCAAGCGAACTGCTTGAAGCTATCGATTTCATTGAGAAGAACAAGATGAGAAATTGCATCAGACTGATACACTTTCACATTGGCAGTCAGGTTACCAAGATACGGCGGATAAAGACAGCATTGCGTGAAGCCTCCCAGTTTTATGTCCAGCTTCGCAAACTGGGTTTTAATGTTGAGTTTGTTGATATTGGGGGAGGGCTGGGAGTCGATTACGACGGCACCGGATCCTCAAACAGCGAAAGCAGTGTGAATTATACCCTCCAGGAATATGTTAACGATTCAGTAAGCACCTTTGTTGATGCCAGCAATAAGAATAACATCCCGCATCCGAATGTGATCACTGAATCGGGACGCTCCCTTACAGCCCATCATTCTGTCCTGGTCTTTGAAGTGCTCGAGACCGCAACGCTGCCGGAATGGGATGTTGAGGAGGAAACAAGTGAGAATGATCATGAGCTGGTGAAGGAGCTGTACAGCTTATGGGATAATTTCAGCCAGCAGCGAATGCTGGAGACATGGCATGATGCACAACAAATCCGGGAAGAAGCACTGGACCGTTTCAGCCTCGGGCTCATTGACCTGAAAACCAGAGCCCAGATTGAAAGGCTATTCTGGTCCGTTGCCCGCAGAGTTTATCAGATAGCAAGCAAAGCCAGGCACGTTCCGGAAGAACTCAGGCAGATATCAAGGATACTCTCCGATAAGTATTTCTGTAATTTCTCCCTGTTCCAGTCACTTCCCGATGCATGG
>Ga0079037_100001898_pt1 | contig 11174 bp, 8 predicted proteins | sample Mud3Dept4metaG_FD_71479 | JGI IMG/M metagenome (GOLD analysis project Ga0079037, IMG submission 71479) | Freshwater wetland microbial communities from Ohio, USA, analyzing the effect of biotic and abiotic controls - Mud 3 Core 4 Depth 4 metaG | ecosystem: Environmental > Aquatic > Freshwater >... | reverse complement strand
TAATGTTGGTAACTGAATAAAAGATATGCTGAAATTAATTCAAAATTTCGAGATCCAAATGCTACCCACCCAAAATACGATTCTGAAGTCCATTGAGAATATCCTTTTCACCATCGTTATTTTATTCTTCTTGAGTAAATTTTATCCTGTGCTTTTTAATGAATGCCTCTGCTCCTCTAATGCCCTCTGGCGTGCCGATGTCTATAAATGGGGCGTCCAGAGGGAGCACCCTTATTTTCATTCCTTTTTGAAGGAATGACGGAAAAACATCATATTCAAAGCTAAGGGGCCTTTTTGATGGGAAATTCGTCAGGCTGCTTCTTGGAAAAACGTAAATGCCGGCATTAATTAGCCCTTCTCCTTTCTCCTTCTCATGAAATTGGGTAAGCATTCCGTTTTCATCGCATCCCAAGGAACCATAAGGTGAGCGGTCTTCTACTCCTCGGCCTATAATGACCGCATCGTAATGTTCTTTTCTTACCATTTCGAAGGCAGGAGAAAGATCAGCAAGTATTAATGAATCTCCATTTGTTGCAAGCAGATAGTCTTTATGTTGGAACTTCGGAGTTGACAAAAGGAACCCGCCTGCAGTCCCTTGAGGGAACTCTTCTTTAACACAGTAAAGGTTTAATCCATTGTACTGTCGCCCATTGAAATACTTTTCAATCACATCCGCTTTATAGCCGATGGAAATACAAAAATCCCTCAGACCCTGAGAAAAAAGATATCTTATGACCCATTCTACGAAGGGACTGCCACAAACCTCTACCATCGGCTTGGGAATCGATGGATACATTTCTCTTATTCTGGTGCCCAATCCGCCAGCCAGAATTACTGCGCCTATGTCCTCTGCACCTTTAGTTTTTATGAACGCCATCATAGAAATTCAGCCATGCGGGTTATCAGAAAACCTGCAATTTCAAAAAAGTTTTTTGCATAAACAATCTCAAACGAGTTTTTTTGCAAGGTTTCAACTTTAATCCTCTCCTCTTTACCATATCCTGTTTCTACATGAACTGCGCCACATAAGCCTGCGATCGCAGCAGCCTCGATATCGGAAACCTTGTCACCTACCATCCACGACCGCTCAAGGATAATACCAAGCTTCTCAGCGGCATAAATAATCATCCCAGGGTTGGGTTTTCTAAAGGGATGATTGTCAAAACGATATTTTTCTATTCCATTCTCATGGTATGGACAGGCAACCACTGCATCCAAAAAGGCATTTCGCTTTTTTAAGACCGCTATCACCTCTTCCTGAACTTCTTCAAACTTCTTCCAATCCAAGTATCCCTTCCCGATCCCTGCCTGGTTGGTAGCCACGATTATCGGAATATTGGCGTCGTTGAATGTTCGAATTGCTTCAATTGATCCGGGAATAAAATTTACATCTTCGCAACGAGAGAGGTAACCCACCTCTTCAATTACTACGCCGTCCCTGTCAATAAAAAGAGCTGGTCTTTCCTGATCGTTGAGTATTCTCTTTTCATAAAATCTTGCATAAATGCCGGCTGGAGGCACTAATTCTTGCTTAATCCCGGACAAAGAGACCTCCTTAAATCTTACTGAACACCTGGCAATACCATATTCTTTTTCAACGACTAAAGGTATATCCGTTCTTTCGATCCGTGGCGTTTGTTGTGTCCACCTTCCAGGTTTGTAGTCCATTAAATTCGAAGGCAAAACGGGTAACCTTGCCGCCGAGTTCTTCCAGCTTTTGGGCCACAATATGCCACTTATCAAACTCACATAGCAAAAGGAGATAACCGCCGCCCCCAGCTCCGAGCAACTTGCCCCCTAAAACCCCGTTTTGTCTCGCCGCATCGTAGAGTTGCTCAATGCCAGGGTCGGTGATCTTGTCTGAGAATCTTTTCTTACACTGCCAACCTTGATCAAGGAATGAACCAAATTCATCTATTTGTCCCAAAAGGAGGGCGTTCTTCATTTCAATGGCCAGGGCTTTGGTTTCATCAAGGGCATGAACTACGTCATGCTTCCTTTCTATATAGCCACCTACTTGGTCATCAATGATTCCAGCAGAAAGCCTTGTCTTTCCTGTATAACAGAGTAGCAACCGATACTCCAGTTCATTAAGTATTTCTTGCTTGATACGAAGGGGATTAACGATTGTTTTTCCGGCCAGAAATTCAATGAAATTAAAACCGCCAAAGGAAGCAGCATACTGGTCTTGTCTTCCACCCCTGATGCCTGCCTCTTCCCTTTCGATTCGATAAGCAAGTTCAGCAATATCGTAGTCGCTGAGCGGGATCTGCAACCAGTGACCCAGCGTGCCAACCAAGGCTACGGTCATCGTTGATGATGCGCCAAGTCCTGAGCCTGGTGGCATATCGCTGTGCAAGAATAGATGTAGCCCTTTTTTGATTTCCATTACCTTGATGGCTGCCTTGACCAAGTCAAGTTTACCATCATATTCGATCCTTTCGGTAACCGAGTATTTTGCCATCAAGTCGTAATCAAGGGATGTAACATTGACTAAATCATCGTCTCCTGTTTCAAGGCTACTGTAAGCATATTTATCAATGGTGGCACTGAGAACAGCCCCCCCCCTCTCCTCAGGATAAGGGGAAACATCTGTTCCGCCACCCCCGAAACTGATCCTCAATGGTGCTTTAGCTCTGATAATAGGCATACAGCTTACTCCCGCGTTTAACAATAAGATGGTAGTTGCAGCCAAGCTTACTTCGAGTCACGAATGAATCCAACCATCTGGGGCTATAGAGAGTTCTAACAATACAATTAACGAAGCCCTTCTTATTAGAGATGTTTCGTAAGAGTGGTCTCCCTTGAAGTGTACCATCTAGAACGGGTTCTAAACCAGCCCGGATAACTGCCTTACGCATAGATCTAGGGCTCCAATTATGGATATGACCTAATGGATCAAGCCACACCCACTGGTTCCCTTGAAGTACTGCCTCTAGCCCAAAGGCGTTGGGGACCTTTATGAAGCAGTAGCCATCCTCAGTGAGCAGCCGCGAAATGGTAGATAGGGTGGCAAACGGGTCAATCAGGTGTTCAAGTACATGGTCAACAATGATAAGATCAAACCTCTTATCGGGGATTAAGGCCATAGCCTCCTTGGGGTCTTCACTGACAAGGACATTGATCCCAAACCGTTCGTGAAGGCCGTCTCTTACTGACTCACTGATGTCAATTCCGATTACCTCGCAACCAAATTGGGCAAGCCCAGCAATGATACCGCCACCAGCTGGTCCGATTTCAAGTACCCGCTTTGGCAGTTTACTGAAACCAACCCGGTCCAGCCACTGTAGCACGTCATGTGCACGCAACACGATTTCTTCATTGCTGTGTTCATAAGTCATATAATCATAGTCCTCGGCATAATATTTTGAAAGCTGCTCCGGGCTAGGGATGGGTTCAGTCCTATAGTAAAAGCAATTGCAGCAGCCGAAGTAGTTCCTCTGGATTCGCATCACAGGTGTTCGAAAAGTCACTCCTCTGCAACCACAACATGGACATAGGCGGTCGCTCCCCACACCAAAGAAGACAGCTAACGGCAACCTAAGTGTGAGCAGGGTCCTCAATGAATCCCGCCTCCTAGAAACTATGGATTTTACCCAAAGTTTCATCTTTCTCGTTGCCTTATTAAAGAAGCTTCGCCAGCCTTCATTAACAATTGTTCTGACCCCGGTCAAACCCAGGTCGTAAATACCTCTCCTCTTCGTTCCCTGACGGAACAGCTTGTTAACTACTCTATCATACTTAGTCAACACATCCTTCCGACCAAACTATTCTGGATAGGTGGGGAAGTTTTAAATTGTAGGGGTGCTATGTGTTGCCTCCTTATCTCGATGACGAACGCGAAGGTAAAGATGCCCCCAGGTATTGTAAAAGATAAATTCGAAAGCTAGGTTTGGCACGGATGGTAGCCATTCGGCAAATGCCTTTCCTTCCCCATGAGTTATTTGATGAGGCCAATCGTCAAAAACCAAAATAGCACCATCGCTCAACCGACTCGATAGGTAATTGAGACATTCCACCGCAGGCTCATATAAATCGCAGTCAATCCTTGCATAGGTAATTTTAGCTACTGCTTTTGCTTCGTCGGATATAAGGGTGTCTTTGAACCAACCTTTGATGAGATGCATACGCTTTCTCTCAGCAATACGCAACCTGCGCTTTACCTCTTCATAATGGGCATGATACATACCCTCCTTCCAGAGAAAGTACTATCATGAAGCAAAGAGGGCTCAGGAAGCCCCTCAAAGCTGTCAAACCCGTAGATATCGCACTCAAGGCCCACACTTTGAGACAATTCGTACAGTTTTTCAAGCGACCAACCATTCCATACTCCAAACTCAACAATGCTACCCTCTATAGGTCGCTCGTTAATCTCCAGCAATAATTCTTTAGCATACTCCAATTCAATATCCATCAAGGCAGAATGCGCCCGAATACCCCATTTTTCATTCCTTGACCAGCTTGTAGCGATTAAAGCGCCAGGAACAGGTATTTGAACACCGAAAACTGAGCTAAACCAATGTTCGTACTCTGTAGGGTTTCTGGAAAAGAGCGCTTGATTTCTCAGGTCCTCTAAGGTTTTGCTCCTAACAATCTGGTAGCCGACAAGTTTTAGCAGCAAATTTATCATTGAAACCCTCTCTTTGACACTCTGGAATGTAGCCAAAGCCTTAGCTTCCTGAAGAAGCTTCGCCAACCCTCATCGATAATTATCTTAACCCCTATCAAACCCAGGTCAAGAAGGCCTCTTCTCCTGGTTGACTGAGGTAATAGCTTATTAACCACTCTATAATAATTGGTTAGCATTCTCCAGCCCAAGCTATGCTCAATTCTCATCAAAGACCCATTGTCTCTACCAAGACCTATCAGAGTCTTTATGTCAGTCTTGAGCTGCACCAAATGGCGTATCGCCTTCTCCCTTTCCTCGAAGTTAAAGCCAACGGACCCAATGGTCGTAGACAAACCAGCGCCACTTACAATCGACCTATATATTCGGTCATATCCCTTGACCGCATAGTCTAACGAATAACGTTCCTCAACCACTGCTCGACCATTATGAGAGATACGTCGGGCAAGCTCTTCGTCGTCCATCAGAATGGCTATCTTCTGCGCAAACCCACCGGGGTCATCGGCAATAAGGATGTTCTCACCATCGGTGTAGTGAAGCCCCTCAGCACCAATAGTGGTAGCTACCACCGGAATGCCAGCTGCCCAGGCAGTCGGAATCTTGACTCGAGCCCCAGCCCCAATCCACAATGGGACGATAAAGACCTGACTTTGGTTGAGGAGCTGACGTTCATCTTCCTGCTCACCAAGAAAGATTACATCTTTGCGATCCTGTATCCGCTGGATAAGTTCGCTAGGCGGTGTGCCAAAACCAACAATATAAAGGCGGGCGCATGGGTGGGTCTTTTTTAGCAGAGGCATTACTTCATCAATAAACCAAAATAGTCCTTGCACATTAGCGGACCATGCCAGTGTACCAAGTGAGAGGACTGTTTCCCTTTTTCGCCTCGGCTCTGAATTTGTCCACAGGAAGCGACTGAGGTCAATCCCACCTCCAGTGGGCAGTTCCCACGTGGGTATGCGCTGACCGGTCTGCTTCTCGAAAGCTTGCACCTCGAAGGGGGATACGGCAAAACAAGCATCGTACCACTGCCAGGTTTCTTCCTCCCAGCATCGCATTCTCTTCCAACGGACTGCCATTTCTTCTCGCTCACTTTCTGAAACACAATGAACCCAGCGCTCAAAGAGCGTCGCCTCAACATTGTGCAGGTCAAGAATTATCGGCACATTTGGGGCAATTGTGCGAATCAGGGGAACGACCCAGGCCATCCACGAATGTTCAACCTGTACCAAGTCAAATTGGCTTGCCCGAAACAGGCGCTCCAGTTCCTGGTAGTAGGCAAGATCCATAGCATTAAAGACCTCTAAAGGTATTTCGAGGTGGATATCTCGCTCATTGACATTAAACCTGGTCTGGTTGCATGTGGCTACGAGGTTCACTTCTTGGTAGGCAGCAAAGAAGTGTTCAGCTCGCTGTTTCTCCTCATCAGACCAGTATTGAAATAGATAGGTCACTTCATAGTCTCCAGACGCAGCTAAATTGACAATAGGATTAATCATCCTCATTGCACCTCCTGATATAGGAGGACAGATGAGGTAACTGGTCAAAATTAATACCCGAATTGGACGTGACTTATTTTTCGTCAATCGACTTTCCCCATGGGAGGTGCAGTAACATCACGCAGAACCCTCTCCACTTTCATTTTTGCTACCTCATAAGAAAAATTTTCTTTACAATACTTAATCGAGTTCTTCGAGATTCTGCTCCACAGAATTTTGTCATGATAGAGCCCTTTTACTTTTCTGGCAAACTCTTGAGGGGTATCGGCGATTAGAACGTTTTCTCCTTCAGTAAGCCCCATCCCTTCGACCCCGATATTGGTAGTTACCACCGGTAATCCATAGCTCATGCTGGTAAGAATTTTTACTTTAAAACCAGAACCATATCTCAGAGGAGCAACAAATATTCTGCAATGATCAAAGTAAGGAGACAAATCCTTCACATAACCAGTAACCTTTATATCATTGCCTTTAAGCTTCAGCATACGGCGGGGAGGATTGCTTCCCACAACGTAGAGACACACTTTTGGCAGTTCTTGCTTTATGAGAGGAAATATTTCATCGGTCATGAATGTTACAGCGTCAACATTCGGGGGATGGGCGAAGCTCCCCAAGAAGAGTATATCATTTCTCGAATCAAAAGGGATTACCTCCTCAGCTAAACTTTTAAAGAATATGCAGGCTGGAATGACCTCAACGTATTTGCCGGGGAGTTCTTGGGATATGATTTGTCTCTCAATACTGCTTGGAGTTAGAACCACATCAGCCTTACCAAATAGGCCAAACTCCAACTGCTTAAGCGTCGTCGCTTGCTCTAACGAACCTTTGTTTTTTTCCACTTCGTATCTTCTTTGCTCCCTCAAGTAGTGTAAATCTTGGGTGTAATATATAACTTTGCAAGGGCTTCTTTCTCTTATCTTGTCAATGTATTTTATTGAAGTCAGTGGTCTGCTTAACCAAACAAGGTCTATATATTTACCAAATTCCTGAAGCCACCCATCAAAACCAAAATTTCCATAGAGCACCTCGATGCCCATCTGTTGTAATGTCATCGTATACGGCATCGATTTTACCTGATTGTCTGGTATAAACGTAATTCGGAATCCCATCTCTGAAAGGAGCTTGAGGTGGCTATAAGTAGAAAGAGAGCCTGCATCTTTGTCGTATGTCGGAACAGAATAATCTACAAAAAGAATTCGCTGTCCTCTTCTTCGATCTCTTGCCAAAAAAAGATTAGATGAGGTGTGGCTGTAATGATCTTTTTGAAGAACGTTATGCCATTTCTCTCTTAGCTTTTGTTCATCGATTTCTTGATATTTCTTGACGCCAAGGCCAAATATTATCTTCTCAACGTGAACGACTGTTGATGCGGGTTGGTACATAACCTTATAACCCATATTTCTAAGCGTCAAACAGAAGTCAGACTCTTCGCAATACCCCGGGTTAAATCTTTTATCAAATCCCCCGACTTTGTTGAAGAGTTCTTTTTTTATCAGGAGGCAAGCCCCTGAGCAGTAGTCTACCTCTCTAACATAGTTATACTCTGGTTTTTCCGGGTCATCATGGCGCCCATAATTAAATGCCGTGCCATCGCTCCATATTATTGCACCAGCTTCCTGCAAAGTTCCGTTAGGATAAACAAGTTTTGGACCAACAGCACCGACATCCTCTCTTCTTATGACTTCCAACAAAGGTGTTAGCCAGTCCTTTGTCACGATAGTACCGTTTTTAAGGAATAGAACGAAATCGCCTCTCGCTACTTTCGCTCCAAGATTGCGTGACTCAATGAACCCCCTATTCTCTTTATTGTTGATAAGGCAAAGGTTTTTGAATTTCGACAAGATGGTACCTGTCTCATCCTGCGAGGCATCATTTACAACAATGACCTCATAATGACTGGCAGTGTTTTTGGAAATGGACTTCAAACAGTTGACGGTGGATTGCCATTTATTCCATACCGGTATGATGATTGAAACTACCGGCTGTTCATAAGATGGAAAATCAAAATACTTTATTTTGTCCAAAGTTATATATTTTTCATTAAACTCTCCTTCAATTTGGCGAGCCTCACTTTTGGGGGAGGTTAAAGAAACCTTTTTCTCTATTTCCTCTTCCAAGACCGATGGTGCTACAACGCTAAGAAAATAGAAAAATTTCCCCAGGTTTGTTTTGTTTAAGTTCTTAAAAACTTCTCCCGGTCTTAAAATTGTCCAAAAAATAACCTTTGCTAGCAATCTTCTTTTCGTGTCTATTGGAAAAATCTTTTCGAACAATTTGTAAAAAATCAACAATGCCTTCCAGCCATAGGAAGCATAAATACCACTTAATGCTGCCTCCTTCTCCCTGATCACGCTTTCAAGGTAGGATATCTGACTTCCTTTCTGATTTATTGTCTCTTTAAGACTTCCTACCTCTTTTTCTTTCTCTGCCATGCCAGCCTTCAGATGGTCTATCTCAGCTTCCTTCTCTCTACCCACCCCCTCCAGATAGGATATCTGGATCGCTTTCTGATTCATCGTCCCCCGAAGACTTCCTATCTCAACCTCCTTATCTCTTACCAGCCCCTCCAGATGGGATATCTGGGCATCCTTATTTATTATTGTTGTTCCAAGATTAGATAAGGTATCTAAAGTACGTCTCGTCACAAACTTCCAGTGAGAAGAGGATGTCGGATTTCTATCATTTCTTATCCTCATAAGTAGTTCATAAACCCTTCCTCCGTATTCTTCTTTTGTAAAAAATTCTTTAGCATATTTGTACCCGTTTTCTCCAAATTCTTTAATTTTTCCCTTGTTTTCTATGAGATATTCAATGCTATCTGCAAGTTGGTTGTAATCTCCGGTCTCATATGATAAGCCATTAAATCCTTCCTTGATTAACTCTGGTGTTCCCCCTGAGTTCGTGCCTACAACAGGTTTTCCTAAAAGCATTGCTTCTAATGTCACCCTTCCAAAAGCTTCGTTTCTTGAACATACTAGAACAATATCTGCTTGGTTCATCATCGTGTAAACATTTTCCCTGAAGTCGTAAAACTTTATGAATTCTTCCAACTTCTCACTCTTAACCAGACCTTTTAATGTCTCCAAATAGCCAGCATTAGAATACCCAACAATGATTAGTTCAACCTCTTTTTCTCTCCGTAAGAGTTCTTTAACCGCTAAGATCGCATCTTGTTGGCCCTTCGTTTCGCATATGGTGCCGGCTATGACCAACTTCGTTGCACCCTTTCTTTCAAAGGAATCTTTCCCATCTCCATACAAGGCATCCTGCGGAATATCAATATGACAACTAACGGTTAAAATATTCGATTCAGGTATACTTCCGAATAGTGATTTTCTGACAGCATTTGAGTTTGTGAGGATAAGGTTGGAAGAATCTCTAATAATGTTTAAAATTTCCTGGAACGGGAGATAAAATTCCAAGCCGTGATCTAACCTTCCAAATTCATGGACAAACCATACATGAGGCTTATTTAGAATGGATGCGATCATAGCCCCCCATGGGATGACGATAGTGTTAGTGACGATGATATCGGGATTTATTTTTTCGACGTTTACCTTTATTTTCTCCAGAGTTGTCTTAAAGCTACGATTAAGCTGGCGCGTTACTTCATCATCGGAGGAAAGAGTTGAATCATACCACCAATCATACTCAAAGATGAGGGTTGATGCTCCAACTTCTTCAAGTTTTTTTCTTAAAGGGCCATCATCAGGTAAGACGACTGAGCAAACAACTCCGTGGTCTTGAACCAGTTCAGTAACAAGTTCTAATAGGCATCTTTCTGATCCTGAAAGTTGAGCTGAGTGGGAGAAAAATAGTACACCGAGAGACTTCTGGTTCTTTAAACAAAGCATATTCGTGTAAGTCTTTTTGGACTCCCCTTCAGTCAAGTGATCACTCCATTTTTCAAGGTTGTCTTGAGCGAGCTTGTATGTCATTCGTTGATCATCATCTATGACATAGATGTTAAACCCAAACCTGAAGACCTCTCGCAAGAACTCCGTGGGATCATAACCCGCACTTCTTAGGCAATCTGGGTTGAATTCTATAATCAGCTTTATTTCTTCAGAATCTCTCAAGAATTTCCTCATTCCTTGGAGGACATAAGGTTCATTTCCTTCGGTGTCAATCTTCACGACGGTGGGTACTTTCCGAGTTTCCTTTAAAAAATTGTCGAAGGAAACCGTCATTACCTCAATTTCTTTAACCGGTTTCGCTCCATGCTGTTCGTAAAAGCCACTCTGACCGGAGATTTCCGTCACCTTCAATTTTTTGAATCCTTCTTTATCTGAAACAGCTAAGTTGTGAAGTTCTACGTTTCTCAGTCGATTAAGAGCAACGTTCCGTTTAAGTATTTCAAAATTTTCAGGGACTGGTTCGAATGCTATAATCTCACAAGTGGGATGCTTCGTCCCGACTAGAAGTGTGTAATACCCGTAATGGGCGCCGATATCTAAGAAAAGCATATTATTCTTGGAAAAGTTGGCCACAAGGTCAGAGGTGAACCTTTCGTATAACTCTCCGCCATATTGATTTACGTAAAATCCTGGTGGGACCAACATTTTGAAATCCCGATTTCTAGGTATTACCTCCTGAATTTTTGTAATATCATACTGATATACAAACTCTTCCAAGCTCATTAATTTCCCCCTGTCATAAATCAAATATCCTAAGAAAATAGGTCTATTTTTATATCCGCAATGTTTTAATATTCCTCCACCACTATCTTTTGTCAATATTTAAAATGGACTTGTGAAAATTATCTTTTTCGAGAATTACCTGATGAAAGCACTTATAAATGGACAATTTTACGAAATTGCGATGATAGGAACTTATAAGCATCGGATATGACTGGACTCAGGAAGCCAAGGTTGCCTTTTGGAGATCAGCGGATGCTGGGGGAAGGTAGGGGTTTGGCGAAGGCTCCATTACCCCGTTTTGTTCATTTCCTTCTTATACTTCTCCGTTACCATTTCTGGCTCTCCGTCAGCAACTACCTCTCCATGATGGAGCCAAAGAGCTCTGTTGCAAATTTCTTCAATATCCTT